>Ga0256405_10001783_pt1 | contig 55334 bp, 56 predicted proteins | sample RumenRJG_02DNA_FD_189096 | JGI IMG/M metagenome (GOLD analysis project Ga0256405, IMG submission 189096) | Bovine rumen microbial communities from Lethbridge, Alberta, Canada - RJG_02 | ecosystem: Host-associated > Mammals > Digestive system > Stomach > Rumen | place: Canada: Alberta... | reverse complement strand
GCATTTTTGTTCCTCCGTTCATGGTTTCTCGTCAATTCCATTATAACGGATTTGGTGCAAATATGCTCTACTTTTTTTGCTTTTTATTGTAGCCTCTATTTGTTACCCCAATATTTATTATAGAGCCACTGTTTTTAGCTCAGAGCGGTGAGGGCATCAGCCCGAGCCATCGAAGGCAAAGCCTTCGGTCAAGTACTTCTGCCCCTGCTCTGAAAACAAGAAGCCGGGATGTTATGAATTTGGCTTTTTCGCAATGCTGTCCAAAAGGATTTGAAATGGAAGATGTCATAGCGGAAAATGATATTAAATCAGCTGTTTGCGGTAAAGATATCATCTGCACCGACTCGCTTCCAAAAGAGATTTTGCCTGATTTTGAGGAGTATCAAATTACCGCTGAAATAATGAAAAAGGCAAAGAAGCTGTTGCTGTTATGGAAAAGGCTTGCAGAAAATACGGATATACCTATGCAGATTATGAGGAAATACACGCCACATCAGGCTGTTACAGCAACAACATTAACTTTCTGATACCGTATATCAACGAATTCACCTATGATATGCTGCCTGAAAAGCCATATCCGCCTGACAGCAGAATTCGTCTGATCAAGATAAAAAAGCCCATATCATACGGTGAAATGCTCAAAGCAAGAAGGCGTACACTGCCTGCAAACGGTCTTTTGATAAAGTTTGAGGGCAGTACATTCTTTGAAAGAGCTTTTCTAAAAGAGGTTTACTACAATAACAGTATTCATCTGCTTTGCAAGTTTTCTACGATCAACGGTGATATTACTGTCAGATATAATACTTCAAACGAAGCCTTTTTCTCTCCGTTCGATTGGATCGGCGGATATGCAAACGAGCTGCACAAAACCTTAAAGCAAATTACCCTTTGGCTTTATGCAGCGTATGTTTGCCCCAATGAAGAACAGGGTATCCTACCGACGGAAGAAGCATATCACTTATTCACGGACGATATAAAAGCAGAACTGTCTTTTTCTTCAATCGGCGGCAAAGCCCGAACCACTTTATCAAAAGGCTCCAACAAGCACTTGGACTATGAGAAGTACGAACAGAAGTCCGTATCAATAGCAGGATATATCCGCAAGCTGCCGGAAGGACAGAAAGCGTCAGAAGAAAAACAGCTCCTTGCAAAAGCTCTCGGATTGAGCCTGAGCGACAACGAAACTTATGTTGAGCCGTTTGTAAGGCAGAGTTGGAGATTGAAAATTCTATAAAGATAATCGTGAATATAGAGATGATAGAATGAATTATGATAATCTGCACGAGCTAATCAATAGATATGAAAACGGCATAGACAAGATTTATAATGCGAGCACAATGTATTATTCAAGTGGAAAGCAATGCATACTTGGAGAAAAGAATGGTTTAAACCCTCAGAGACTTTCCGTGATTTTTCAGAAAGATTTTCTGCGGCAAAGAGAGATTTTTCTCTGTTTATTGACAACAACCGTATGCATCCAAGCACAGGTGTGCTTAAGCTATGGGAAATAGAACCTGATACCGTAGAACATTTGTTTAACAACATTATTGAGGTGGCACAATATGAAATTTTACTTTGAATGTGATGAGTTTTTGAAATACTTGTACTCCAACGAAATAGAGAAGGTGGAAAACGATACAGCTATAGATAAATGGGATGCTACCATTTCTAAAACAACTTGGCAAAAATGGCGGGCACTCAATATAGAACATCTTGACGAAAAACGAATCAATGCATTGAATGAAAAAGGATCCGCGAAAATAGCTACATTTCAAGATATTGAACGTCTTTGTGAGATAATCAAAATGGACGTCTCAACTCCGAATGCCAAAAGAGTATTTAATATGCTTATTTCCGCTGACCCGGATCTAAAATATGTGGCGTCTGATGAGAAAACTGATGCAAAAAAACACCCCTTGCGATGTACATGGAGCACATTCTCAATGTGGATAAAAGTGTTTATTATTTGCCTGGACGTTCCGTGGATTTGTCGATACTTTGTAATTATGGAAAACAAGCTGAAAGAATCCAGCCCAGATTCAAGGCAAAAGGTATTTTGGCTGGGTTAAAAGTACTGGTAGGACTTGGTCTTGTCGAAGCATTTGAGGTAGTTAACCCAGAACCAGACGTATATGAAGCAAAGCCTGTTTTAAAAGAAGATATTTCAGCCCATAAGAATATAATATATAGATTGTCAGTGAAAGGTTGTACTAATTACATAAAAAAAGCAGAACAAAAGTAGGGTAATTCATCAGAGTGAATAAAACCATTTTTGGTTTACCTTAATTTCTCCTGAAGCCAGTATAATTTATTTATCGGCAGCGATACGCCGAAAATCATTTTTTTAAAGGAGAAGTTCATCATGTCTAAAAGAAAAACCAACACCAACACCTACTCACCAGCATTTCAAGCATACCTAAAAAATAGTTTCCAGCCCGCTCAAACCTGGGCTCAATCAGATGAGGGGAGCGCCTGGATCAGCGAATATATACCATCACTTGCCGATTTGATTGAAGAGCATTATAATACCTGCTTTTTCGCTGTCTATTGTATTGAGCTCAATGGAAAAACGCTGTATACTGGCGAGTCTATAAGAACGGTGCGCCGCTTGGTCGTCCACGCCTATAATATAGCTCATAATCCCGAGCTATTCGGGCTTGAGGCTGTTGTAGATTTGGGGATGAATAGAATCACTGTTGAGCTGCTTGAAAAGAACATATTCAATAAAAAACTTAGGAAGGCCACAGAACTTCATTACATTAAACTATTAAAGCCTCTCTTACAACAGCCCGATGGAAAAACTGATAGATGCATCCCAAGGAGCAAAAGACCTGCAGCCATTGCTCCTCATATCGTAAAGTAGGCTTGACAGATAATGATAACAAAACTGTATGAACAAAACGAGCTTCCGCTGACGACAGCAATATACCTCTATATACAGAACTATAAGCCTTTGCTGAGTGCTTTGGATGAAAAGGAAATCGACAAAAGACTTAAGCGAAGAAATCCCACTCATGAGGACGATTTTGATTGGAAATGCCTCAAGAATAAAATATACACCACACCTGGATTTGCAAATATCTTCCACAAGCCTGAAATTATGCTTTGGGCTTGCTATGAAACCTTATCACAGATCCTGTCCCAATCAAATGACGGGGTAACAGATTCTATGTGTATATGTACTTATAATCGCCGCAAATTCTATATAAAGGCAGAAAATGATTACGTCGTTTTTTGATTCCAGACGAATACTAAGAAACTACTGAGTTAATCAAAAAAATACAATTCCTTTAACGCTATAGCAGGATATATCCGCAAGTTGCCGGAAGGACAGAAAGCATCGGAAGAAAAACAACTCCTTGCAAAAGCTCTCGGATTGAGCCTGAGCGACAACGAAACTTATGTTGAGCCGTTTGTAAGGCAAAGTTGGAGATTGAAAATACTATAAATACACATTGCCCTGAGAGCCATATTAGCTTTCAGGGCAGCGTTTATTTGGAACTTCAATTCCCACTATTCTTCATATTGTCCGACATTCTTTTTATGCTCAGTGTTTGGGACGCATTTCCCCATCTATAGTTAATTTTTTTTCTTATTATATCTACATCAGTAAAGCCTAATTCTTTGAGAATATAATACTCCAGAATATGAAGTAAAATGTCAGTATATATGGGCAATTCGTTATTATCTAATACTTTGTCGGTCTTCTTGATCTGTTCATCATAATGCGTGTAATAATTTCGTGTCAGTGCAATTACTTTCGGAAAATCCATACGGTTTATTTCACCTGTATCGAAAATTATCTCAAAATTTGCAACCATCAAATCAGCAATTCTACTTCTTAATGTTATAAACTTTTTTGACTCTGCCAACAAGAGTTTTCTGTATGGTTCTTTGTTTTCTTCAGGAACTTGAGATAATATTATATTATCAATTCTATCTCTAAATATTTCCATATCATTAGTCACAAATCTTGAATGATAAGTTTCCAATGCTTGAACGATGTTAAAAAACCTTCGTACAGGGGACATTGTTCTATTATAAACTGTTTCGATATACAGCTCAACAATCGGCTCCATTTTTTCGTACTTGTCAATATACAAACTGAAGCTGTTATTGCTGATTAGCTCAGGTAATCTAAGCCATTTAATTATATGAACATCATCTTTCTCTGTATTCTTACTGCCTTTCATAGAACTGATTATTTCTATTTCTCTTGGTACTTTAAGATCTCCGTACTCGTCATATATCAAGAAATTGAATGCACTTATTTGTGTTACATCTATAGTATTCAAGACACACAATTCAATCAACCTCTTGATTTTTGTAAAAAGAGCAACAAATTCGTGTATATCCTTTTTTTCAATAAATTCAATACTAATATAACCTTGCTGATCCAGACTAATGTGTTCTTGCATTAACTCTATATCAGAAACCGGAATCCAACCACTTCTAACACAATATTTTATTGTGTACTCATCTGTTTTTACGATTATTATTTCCCTTGTGGGATTTTCTATAATCTTATAGTTATCCCCCATTATATAACCAGAGAGTTCTCCCCACTGAATAATATTATCTATTGTAAAATGAACCTCATCAAACTGCAACTTCGTATCATCAGCTATTCCATTGACAAGAAAGCGAGCATAGAAAGAAAAGACCATTCTTCCTTCCGATATTCTTTCCTCTGTTTTTAATCTTGAACAATCTATCAATGTAAATTTCCAACCTGTTGACAACTCACAGGGCAGGTATTCTATATCCATTGGAAGTTGCAAAAAATTACCCGGAGCTTTGGGATAGTTGATTTTGAGTAAAACCGTTCCGTTTTTTTTGTTCATAAATAAATCGCATTTGTACTCTACTTTGTCATAGATTGTCTTACCGCTACCATAATAAGATAATTCCATATTATACCCCACTTTATAGTCTTATTTCTATTTGTGAATTGAATGATAGTTATCAAACAAGTGGGACTTGAAGTCCCATTTGTTTGACTATTATTTCCAATATCGTTCAAGTGCATTCGTGCAGTATGTGAGTATATCGGAAATACGTTTACGTCCAAAGTTTTTATAATACTCTTGTCGATCTGAATGATACCGAGATACTTTGAATAACGCATATATTCCATACTCAATTGAAGAGATGAAGTGCTTAAAGCATCCCGATAATACTATATTTTCATTACATTATCCGCCCAAAGCTCGCACTGGCTCATAACTGTAGTAACGGCATCGTCCATTCCCTCCGGGGGATAGCGGTGCTTTTTCAGCAGTCTGCGGATCATCATACGCATTTTTGCTCTGGCACTGTCACGCTTCTGCCAGTCGATAGTGCGGTTTTTTCGGAGCTTATCGGCAAGCTCCTTGGTAATGGCGATAAGCTCCTCGTTTTCGTAGAAGTCTTTTATCGCCTGCGGTTTGGTGATAGCGTCATAGAAAGCAAGCTCATCGGCGGTCAGACCGAGCTCCTCGCCGGCTTCTTTTGCCTGACGTATCTGCTTTGCAAGGTTGAGCATTTCCTGTATTACTTCCTCATTGGTCAGCATACCGTTCAGATAGCGATTCATTGCGCTTTGCATGATCTCGCTGAACTTCTCCGATTTTACAAGGTTTGTCCGCTTATAGATATGCACCTGTTCGGCAATAAGGCGTTTAAGCAGCTCAACAGCAAGATTCTTTTCCTTCATTCGGGAGATCTCTTCAAGGAACTTCGGATCAAACAGCGAAAACTCCTGCTCTTTATCCGAGAAAAGATTAATAACACCATCGCTTTTAATGCTCTGCTTCAACAGCTCGTTGATTTTTGCATTGATCTCGGGGAGAGAGAGCTTCTTGCCGTTACCCTGATTCTGAATACGCACGATCAGAACACGCATAGCCTCAAAGACCGCAGCTTCTTCCCGCTCGTGTTCCTCGGCAATAGATGAGCAAAGCGACAATGACTGCTTTAAGAGCAGAGCTTCTTTAACGTAGCTTTCCTTATCCTGTTCACGGCTTCTGTCCAACAGAAAGTTGACCGCGCCTGTAATCGTTCTTCCGGCGGTCAGCTCATTGCCGCCGAAGAAGGCGGAGTAATCATAACCATGCAGCAGGTCACGGCAGATCGTGAGCTTTTCGATAAACTTCGGATATGCCACCTGAGCTATGTCCGTGTTTCCGTAGTTCTTGCGATCTCGAACAGTATAATCGTTCATTGCCTGCTTTAAGGCAGATGCGATACCTACATAATCAACGATCAGACCGCCCTCTTTATCACGGAAAACACGATTGACGCGGGCAATAGCCTGCATAAGATTATAGCCCGCCATAGGCTTATAAACGTACATCGTCGCAAGGGACGGCACATCAAAGCCCGTCAGCCACATATCAACAACGATAGCGATTTTCATCAGGCTGTCATTGTCCTTGAATATCTTGGCAAGCTCTTCCTTGTGGGGCTTGCTGCCGATGATACTATGCCATTCCTCCGGGTCTTTATTGGAAGCGGTCATAACGATACCGACCTTTTCTTCCCATCCCGGACGCACCTCAAGGATACACTTGTATATCTTCATAGCGATAGGGCGGGAGTAGGCAACGATCATCGCCTTGCCTGTCAGCAGGTTCTCACGGTAATTCTCGTAGTGGTCAAGAATATCGTCAACAAGGGATCTAATCGTATCATCGTGACCAAGGATAGCCTCCATCTGTCCTAACTCACGCTTGCTTTTTTCGATAACATCGGGGTCGGCATTCTGCGCCATAATGTCGTATTCTGTGTCGATCAGGCGCAGGGTCGCCTCGTCTAATTTCAGCTTCATAACGCGGCTTTCGTAATAGACAGGTCGTGTTGCGCCGTCCTCGACAGCCTGCGTCATATCGTAAATGTCAATATAATCACCGAACACCTCACGGGTGTTTCTGTCCTCAGTAGCGATAGGTGTTCCCGTAAATCCGATGTATGTAGCGTTGGGGAGGGTATCACGGATTATGCGTGCCGTGCCGATAACCTTTTTCGCCACAAGCTCGCCGTCCTCGTTCTTTGTCATCTTGATCTTTTCAGTCAATCCGTACTGTCCTCTGTGCGCTTCGTCAGCCATAACAATGATGTTTCTGCGCTCAGAAAGCGCCTCGCCCGACTCTTCAAACTTCTGCATTGTCGTGAAAATAATGCCGTTTGCTTTGCGACCTTCAATCAGAGCCTTCAGGTGTTCGCGGCTTTCTGCGTGGACAGGCTCCTGACGAAGAAAAGCCTTGCACTTCGCAAACTGCGAATAGAGTTGATCGTCAAGATCGTTTCTGTCCGTGATAACAACGATAGTCGGACTTTCAAGAGCCGATTGCAGAAGATGAGCGAAGAACACCATCGACAGCGACTTTCCGCTGCCCTGTGTGTGCCAGAAAACACCGCCCTTACCGTCCGTAACAGTCGCCCTTTTTGCAGACTCCACAGCCTTGCGCACGGCAAAATACTGATGATAACCCGCAAGTATCTTATACTGCTTCAATCCCTCGTTTGAAAACAGGATAAAGTTTTTGAGAATATCGAGCAGGCGGTCTTTTTGGAAGATGCCTTCAAAGAATGTGTCAAACTGCGCATACTGCGTGTTCTCATAGCTGCCGTCCTTTGTTTTCCATTCCATAAAGCGATCTTCGCCCGAAGTGATAGTGCCTGCGCGGTTTTCGGACAGGTCACTCATTACGCAAATAGCGTTATAGATGAACATCGACGGAATAGCGTGCATATAAATCCGAATCTGCGTGTAGGCTTCTGAGGCGTCGGTTTCCTCACGGGAGGGAGATTTCAGCTCCATCAGCACCACAGGCAGACCGTTGATGAACAGCAGAACGTCGGGGCGCTTCTCGTCATTCTCGATAAACGTCCACTGATTCGCCACGATAAAGGAGTTATTCTCCGCGTTTGCGTAGTCGATAAGATAGCAGAGCGCAGAACGCTCCTCACCCTTATCGGTATAGCGGATTTCAATGCCGTTTTGCAGATAGTCCATAAACACCGCGTTCTTCTGCACCAGCTCGCCATTTTCAAAATTCGTCAGCTTATACAGCGCGTCGCTGATCGCATCATCAGGCAGCGCGGGATTGAGCCGACAGAGAGCCGCCCTTAGCTCGTCTATATAGAGAGGGCTTTTATAATCACGGTCAACCGCCGGACCGTATGCGTGGGTATATCCCATTTCCTCAAAAAGCTGTATGATGGCTTTTTCGTAGTCGGCTTCGGTGTAGGGCATGGTTTTCAACTCCTTTTATTTGGGATCAGTTTCGTCTAATCTTTTCTCAATAAAAACGAACAAATTAGCTAACTCATTAATTCTTTCTTTTAAATTACATAAATCAATAGTTATTTCGTTGGGGAAATAATCCTTTTTATGCGTTTTATCATCAGGATATCTAAACGCCATTGACTCTCTGTCAACAATAGATAGTTCTGCTAAATAAGCATCAGCGCCAATTAAAGCATTAATAACGTTATCTGTTGTAAAAACATTTGGATATGATAATCGTTTTTGTTTTATTATTTCAAGTAAGGATTTCCAAAGATTGTATATATCGTGAGAACGTCGAAGTGATTTATCATTTATAAAGTTTGTTGAATGTTTTAGCAATAAATCTTTTATATATAATTCTATAAATTGCCTATATAGAAATACAATTGGATAAATCGAAATAGCCATAAATAACGATTGATCTTCCAATGCGGCAGAAACTAATCTATCTCCCGCCTCCTTATATGCTGCGCTGTATTCAAAATATTTTCTTCCATTAAAAAAAGGTGAACTGATTACAGCTGATTGATTTTCTTTATTTGATGAAACAAATATACTGTTTTCTTCTGATGGTAAATTCATTATGTCACCTTCTATAAATGAAAATTTAGCGGAGAGCCTCCGCTGGCAATTCGCCGCCTAAATTTTGACCGCTGATACGTCAATTTCGCCGTTCATCAGCTTTGGCAGGAGGGTGTCACGGAGAGCGGACAAGCGTTGATTTTCTTGATGATTAGCAGAAATCATAGCGTACATATTATTGATTTGCTCGGTGATTTCAAGCAATTCCTCTTTATCAGCATACGGTATCATACAAGTTCCAATATCAGACGGTTTGACCGATGGAAATGTTGAAGTGCTTTGTTCTGCTAACTGCTGCATTTTTTCAATAAAATCGGAACTTGTGAGAAAGTGATACAGATATGGACTGCTGATATAGGTGTACTTACTTCTGATAACTGCAAACCCTGTCGAAGCTAACATATTCTCCATAGGATTACTGATAATTCCAAAATGAAGCTGATTTGGTCTTACTGTTGAATAAACAATATCATTAGCTTTGACTATACGCCTTGCACGACTTGGGAGCTTATCCGTATCAGGATTTATCATCTGAATCTCGGAAATAACTCCATTCGTAATGCTGCTTGTATCAAGATAATTAACAAACCTCCATTTTTCTTTTGGAGAATATGTATCTGGATTAATTTCAGCTAATTCAGATAATGGGCGCATTATAATAGATTCATCGTGTTCCGAGACCCATTTTTCGCACAGCGCCTGCGCCTGCTGCTCTAAATTTTCATTTATGGCAGTATTTAACAGTATTCTATCATCTACACTCCTAAGAACCGAGCCTATAATATGTTGTGTTTCTAAGTCAGGCAAATTAATTTCAAGGTTTTGAAGCACATCGGTCTGTACACGCTGTCTACCTGATGATCCCACCATAGATTTTATTGCAGGTTCACGCACAATAGGGCTACACACAAGATAATAAACGAAATCTTCATCAGAAATGCCATCTATTGCTCGAAATACGATATATTCTGTTGAACCAAAACCGACTTCATTATCATCTAATACATTAACTTTGGCTGTTTTTCCATTTTCAAGGCAAGGTGTTATTCTTGCCATGATCGTATCACCATTCCTGAATTTTGAACCGCCCTTGTATTCCAACAGTTCATAAGACGGAATATCTCTTGTGAAAGGTTTAAAACTGACATATCAATTTTCTTGGCTATTGCACCCTTTTTAATGCTTTCACGAGGATTGAAAAGAACCGCATCACCAAGTTTTACCGTTTCAAACATCATCCCCGCTCGCCCCCGTTACATTCACAAAGTCAGATACACCACTAAGAGTTTCGATACTATCACTCACCGACATATTCGCGCCTCCCATCAGGGTATTCGAGATATGCCTTTTTAGCCACACTGTCATATCTTGCAACGGGTAATTTTTTTATTCTTCTTATCTCATCATCTATTCTGATGGATTCTATGAATCTTTCGGTAAGCTCATCATCAGAAATACCGCACATTGAATCTAATTCATTTGTTTCAGTCATATTGATCTGCTCCTCTCAAACAATCATATTTCATACCCGATCGCCCCTAACTTTTCTCTGATCTCGTTTTCAAGCTCGTGCGACTTCTTGAACATCTCCGAAAGCTCCGAGGTCAGACGTTTCATTTTTTCGTCAAACGGCTCGCCGTCATCCTCCTGTTCCTCAATGCCGACATAACGTCCCGGGGTGAGAATATAGTCCTGTGCGGCGATAGCCTGAATATCGACAACAGCGCAGAAGCCCTTGACTTCTTCAAGTGTGCCGTCCTGAAACGCCTTGAAGGTATCGGAAAGTTTCTGTATATCCTCATCGGTAAAGTCACGGTGCTTGCGGTCTACCATATAGCCCATTTTGCGCGCGTCAATAAACAGCGTCTTGCCCTTTTGCTTCTTGTTTTTGCTGATGAACCACAGCGTAACGGGAATGGTAACGCTGTAAAAAAGCTGCGTCGGCATAGCCACGATACCCTCGACCAGATCAGCTTCAATGATATTTTTGCGGATCTCGCCCTCACCGCTTGACTGAGTGGAGAGCGCACCGTTTGCAAGCACAAGACCGATCTTACCGTTCGGCGCAAGGTGATGGATCATGTGTTGTATCCACGCATAGTTGGCATTGCCCGCAGGCGGTGTGCCGTACTTCCAGCGCACATCGTCCTTGAGCTTATCCTGTCCCCAGTTGGAGAGATTGAACGGAGGATTTGCCATAATGAAATCAGCTTTCAGCGTTTTATGCAAATCGTTGAAAAATGTATCGGCATGATAGGGACCGAAATCCGCATCTATTCCACGAATAGCCATATTCATTTTAGCCATTTTCCAAGTGTCGGCATTACTCTCCTGACCATAGACGGAAATATTGCCCCTGTTACCGCTATGCGCTTGAATAAATTTTGCGCTCTGTACAAACATACCGCCGCTGCCGCAGCAGGGGTCATATACACGGCAGTTCTCAAACGGACGCAGTATCTCGACAAGGGTGCGAACCACGCTTGACGGAGTGTAGAACTCACCGCCCTTAACGCCCTCATAAGCGGCAAACTGAGCGATACAGTATTCGTATGTACGACCGAGCAAGTCCTTGCTGTCCTCGGTATCGGTCATATCCATATTTGTAAACAGGTCAACAACGTCACCTAAAACACGCTTGTCAAGATCGGGGCTTGCGTAGTTTTTAGGGAGAACGTTTTTCAATGTTTTGTTCTCGTCCTCGATGGCTCTCATAGCATCATCTATAACAGTGCCGATCTCGGGCGTGTGCGCTGCGGCAGAGATAGTTGACCAACGCGCTTTTTCGGGAACAAAAAAGATGTTTTCCATCAGGTATGCGTCCGGCTCGTCCTCAAAGCCGTCACCCTCGGCTACAAGCTCATTGTAACGCTTTTCAAAAGCGCTCGATATATAACGCAGGAAAATCAGTCCCACGATGACCTTTCTGTATTCAGCCGCAGGGATATGCCCCCATAACACACAGGCGGCGTCCCAAATCTGTTTTTCAAATCCGATGTTAGTATTGTTCTTTTCTGCCATAAGAAAGCCCCCCGCTGAGATTGTAAAATTGATATACATAGATATTATAGCATAACGCTGAAAGAAAATCAAAAATTTTTCTTTATTTTGGGTACTATTACGCTATTTTGTGTACTATATGCCTTATTATTTCTTCCGGAAAATATAATTCTGCCCACGTACTCTTAATTGTCCCTGATCCTTTGTGATATAATACCAATAGAATAGTTCTCCTGTGGTTGATGTTATTATCATTACCAATTATACCAAATTTCAGGAAGATCATGCCTTTCTTATTGCTGTTTTTCTTAGGGAAACGCTGATTAATTCATTAATTAGCGTTTGGGGTGTGGGACGAAGCCCCACATAAAGCCAACCTTGGATATCGTTGAATCTCAGAATAGGCTTTATTCAGCATTTCCTTAGTATTTATTGGACTTGGAAGTGTTTTGAATGTGGCAGTTTGAGGTATTATTTGAAGCCCACTGAAATAATAGGGTAGACTGAGGGATACTTTGTCCTTCAATCTACCCTATTAACAAATCTGTACAGAAAACCTCAAATGCAATGAATATATGACATGCCTCTTCTTTATTCTTATTATCTTCTTCTATCTTTTCCTTCTTGTTATAATGATCAGCCTCAATAGTTGTAAAATTGACGATAATACAGCCGCAACATATGTAAGCGCGGCGGCTCGTAGTACCTTTTTTGCACCTTTAAGCTCACCACCTATTAGCAACTTGTTCTCTTCCAATACTTTTAGCGCGCGTGATGATGCATTAAACTCAACAGGTAGGGTGATGATTTGGAACAGTAAAACAAAAGAAAATAAGAAAACACCTATTTTGGCTATTTCCATCCAACCGAAAATCAATCCAACTAAAATCACAGGCCAAGAAACCATAGAGCCAAAATTTGCAACAGGAACAGAGATAGATCTGAGTTTAAGTGGAAAGTAGCCGACCTTATGCTGTATTGCATGACCGCATTCGTGAGCTGCAACCCCTATTGCTGAAATAGAAGTTGATCCGTAAACGCTATCAGATAATCTAAGAACTTTATCCTTTGGTGAATAATGGTCAGTCAACGAACCACTTATATGCTCAATGCGAACATCATAAATGCCTGCTTTGTGCATGATCAATGCGGCAACATCCTCAGCAACCAAACCTTTTCCATTAGCAAATATACTGAAGTTATTAAATGTTCTTTTAACATTCCACGATGCAATTCCACTTATAACGAAACCAACGATAACCAATATATAGGTGTAGTCCCAATACATAACCTAACCTCCGACGTTTTTTCAAAACTGCTTAAACTTGTTATCAAAGCTATTTTTCATTCCTGAATGTCTTCCTGCTTAATGGTTCTGAATTCCACCTCAGACGGATTGCTCAACGTCAGAATTCTTGTGGCTTGAGCCATTACTACTCTGTCAAAATAATTCCGAACGCCTCTTGCGTTGCCGAACATAGGATCATCCTGATTCATTTTGAAATACTCCAAAGCTGCTAAGGCCGCCTCATCAGAAAGAATGAATTGTGTTTTCTCACATTGGAGGCGGAATATTTCAAGCATTTCTTCCGCAGAGTAATTTGCAAAATTAATGTACTTATTAAACCTGGAACGTAAACCTGGATTCATATTGATAAACTTTTTCATTTCATCAACATACCCAGCGACGATAACAACTAAGTCATCCCGGTAGTCTTCCATTCCTTTGACCAACGTATCGATAGCTTCTTTGCCATAGTCATTGCTGCCATCCTCAGATGAAAGGGAGTAAGCTTCATCAATAAACAACACGCCGCCTTTAGCCTTTTTTATCACCTGCGCTGTCTTTAACGCTGTTTGACCCATGTATCCAGCCACTAAGCCAGATCTGTCTGTCTCAACAAGCTGACCTTTTGATACTACGCCGAGGCTTTTGTAAATTTTTGCCATGATACGTGCAACGGTTGTCTTGCCTGTTCCCGGATGCCCAGTGAAGACCATATGGTTGGAGGTCTGAAGTTCTGGAAGTCCCTTGCTCTTACGCATATTGTTAATGCGTAGAAGGTTAATACAAGCAAGAACCTCCTGCTTCACTCCATCAAGTCCTATAAGATCATTCAGCTCTTTTAGTGCATCTTCGAGTTCTTCTCCCTCGGCTACTATTTCAGGCTTTGGGATCACTGACTCCTTATTATCGCTTTTTCTTGAAATCTTCACTTCTTCTGGATTATCATCTCTGGATACATCCGGAGCATACTCTTTACTTCCGTCATCAATTTTATCCAGTATTTCAAGAGCAATATCTGCCTCTTTTTCTGAGAATGCCCCATCTATTGCAATAAACGCATTGAAGATAATCTGTAGATTACTACGAACTAACATCGGAGCTTCAGAAAAATCCTCAGTCAATGTTTCAAGAAACATGGGTTGATTTTCAAAATCGTAGAATTTTGCGGCATTAGCTTCAAAGCTTTCAACTGTTATGAGCTTAATAAACCTCTTGTAGCCCCTGTTTCTTGCGCATACTTCGTCTAACTCATCAGGAAGCGCTGAAATAAAATATAGTTCCTCTGGAGACAATGAACCATCTGAAACCCCAATTCGCAGAAGGCATCCTTGAATAAACAAATCAAGCGAGCAAACCATATCGGTAACAGACGGCGCATCAGAAAATGGATCAACCATTCCCTCACTATACATATCCTCAATCTGCCTGGTAATATTCAAATATGCTTGATATGCTTCGTCAAAGAGCTTCTTCTTTTTGTTGTCAAGCAACGTATCCATATAGTTGAACGCCTCCTTCACATAGTCAAGTCAGCTCCAAATGAAGATACCGCCTGATTTGCACTCGATGTCATAAGCTCAAGCAGCTCGAATACAGCTTTCCGAAGTTGTGTTGCATTCCTGGAATCCATAGCAAGATATGCCTGCGATTTCCAGTATTCAGCTTTTTGAGCATTTGTATATTTTGTCTCCGGCTTGCTGAGTACGATTGAGAAAAACGACTTTAACCATCCATAATTTGTGGTCATCGCCTCAAATCCCAAATTGCTCATCTTGTTTGCTATGAAAGATTTCTCCTCTGCTGTTTCAGCCAGCTCATACGATTCCTCAAGTTCTGCCCATGCAGCTTTTGCATCATCATCTCCGAAGTTTTCAACTTGCTCACGAGCTTGCTTTACTGTATCGTCATTTTTTGAATTTGCTTTTCGCTGCTGATGTTTGCGCTCTTCTCTTATGATCCGGGATTCGACATCAAAGAAACGATCAACATATGTATTCACTGCAGCCTCGTCAGAGTCAACTTTTCCATATGCATCATTATATCCTGCCTTAATCTGCTCTAATTCATCTTCTAAGTCAGACACATCGACTCCTTGATCCTTTAACCGCTGAATACTTACTTCAGACTGTTTGATCTTAGTATCGACCGTATCCATTCTCTCTTCCAGATCAACCTTTGCCTCCGAACGTAAGGTTTCTTCCGGAATAATGAAGTCGAAATCGGGAATATAACCACTGACTCGAATATTTCGATTCTCATCTGCAACAATGGTAAGCTCGATCTCAGTTCCCTTCGGAATCATGCGATCCATTGCGGAGGACTGTACTGTAATGGCACCTGCCGGAAAGTTTGCTTCAGGATTCTGCGTGTTTTCTCCTTCCCATATCTTGATCGTAATACAATCAGATTTTGCCGGATCAATGTCTCTTGACAGTTTGAATGTCCTGTCATCCTGAGCCGGAAGCGGAGAATTCTTTTTAATTACATGGTACAGCACATCATAACCTGTTTTTGAGTCGCGTATTTGGACACCAATAGACATGGTTGCCGGAGGAGCCGACATTTTAAGAACTGTTTCATTATGCTTTATATCGAAATACGGGTTTTCCACTACTATCTCAGAACCTGTGTTGCTGCAAGCCGAAACTCTAAAATGGTTTAACACTCCCTTCTGAAGAAGTACGTCTATATCAAAGATACCCGTATGCTGATCCAACAGTTCCATCCAACCGCTTGTCCAACAAACACCGGAAAAGTCCTTTGACAGGGAACAATCAATCTTGACTTTGGATATACTGAGGTCATGGATATTCGTAACTTTACCGATAACGTTGACCATCTCCTCAGAAGAAATGGGATCGTAAGTCAAGCCAATGATCGCGTGATTTGCGCTTGTCGGTTCGACCTCCTCTTCAACATCAATAACGCTTGTGGAAGCATAAATAGCTGCGCCGGCTGCCACAACGGTCATTGGATTCAAAGAACTGTCAAGTTCTGCTCCGAATTCTTCAGCAAGTCTTTGGCGAACAAGCGGAATAAAAGTGCTACCACCAACCAAGAGAATTTTGTCAAGTTGATCAGCTTGAATATCTGCACCGGCAAGAGCCTTTTTGGCAATAACAATACTTCTCTCAACAGTATCGGAAATCAAAGCCTCAAGCTCTGCTCTCGTGATCTCGCATTCAAATTCAATGGGTTCTCCATTATCGTCATCAATATCGAAGATCTCCAATATTGCAGAATCCCGGTTACTGAGTTCGATCTTGCAGTTCTCACAATCAAGTTGGATTTTTCGAGCCATAGATTTTCCGCTACTTGTTCCCTCGTCAAAGAGATCATCTACCTTATAGCCGGCTTCTTTAAGCTTTTTCAGAACAATCTCTCTGAAGAGAATACGATCAATATCGCTGCCGCCAAAATAGTTATCGCCTTCGCTGTTTTCTACAGTCAGTCGATTATCCAAAGTAGAGATAATAGCAACATCAAGTGTTCCTCCGCCGTAATCAAAAACCATCCAGTGCTTATCCTTAGAATCCGGTTTTGCACCGTAAGCAACAGCGGCCGCAATGGGTTCTTGCAGCAGAATAATATTCTTGAACCCTGCCATTTTTCCGGCTTTGTTCGTAGCCTCAGACTGTAGTGTCTTAAAAGCAGCCGGAACAGTGATAACAACATTCTCGACAACACGATTCAAACGAGTTTCGGCATCATTTCTTAGCTGCTTTAAGATTTCCGAAGAAAGCTCCTCTGGCATTTTTTCAACACCCGCAGATGCAAATTGAATTTTCTTACTCAATCCCATCTGCCGTTTGAACTGGATGGCTAAGTCCTCAACCTTTTGAGAGTTATACGCTCGTTGACCAATCAGCATACGTCCTTTTCCATTTATCAAAACCGCAGACGGTGTAACTGACATCCTATCAGCCTGATTATCAATAATCTCAAAGCCGTGGTCGTTGTCAGGGATTGCCAAGCAGGAATTCGTTGTCCCAAGATCTATTCCGCAATCATAGAATTTTTGCATACCTCATCATCCTCTCAATATCTTCCGCGTTGATTTGCGGTTCGCCGTTCTCGTCTTTGGAATCTGTAATTTTTGCTCCCCCTTTTTCTACCAGGTTGGAAGCAGCACTTACCTTGTTCTGCTTTTCTTCTAAAGACGATTCAGGCTCAGTAGAAGTCATTGTTACATCAGAAATATCGTTGTTTGCCTTCGCCTCTTTCACAGCATTTCCAATGATAACCCTTGCATGACTTATCAGTTCTCCGTTCCGATAAACATATGGAGTTAATGTTTCAATAATGATCAAACTTGCTTCAGCCGATTCTTCCGCCTCATTGTTAACCACCTCAACAGCCAATCCTGGGTCGAAAACAGAACCAATAGGATCAATAACCTCAACATCGGATGCTACTAAATATCTTTTAATAATCCTCAACGCACTTTTTGCAGCCATTTTCCTGTCAGAATTCAAGTTATCCAACCATCTCTCCAAGCGCCATGTAGCAATAGCAAGTTCTTTAATATCAGCTTTTTCCGTCATATAATCCTCCCGTCGTCATGCTCGCTTAACCTTTGCACTTGAAACAACACCTGAAATCGGATCATCGCCATTGTCTACAATGACATACCAGTGATTAGATGAAGGGATTTTTATCCGATACGGTGATTGTGTTGCGTATCCTCCCTGATAGGAAAAATTGTTTCCATTCAGGTAGTTCTGGTACCCTTGCGCATTCACAAGATAGGCATTAGCAGCTTGATTCAAGGTTATTTCAACAACCATTGTCGGACCTGTCGTCATTTGGAAACCAAGATCATGGCATATATGATTTTTTGTGCGGTGATTCCTTCTCATAACCTGAACTTTTGCAAATACAGCATCCCTTCGCTGTTGTGCGGACGGATGACCGAGTTTAGCTGCTTCACTCCAGTATTCCAACGCTTTGTCTGTGTCTTTTTTTACTCCATTCCCACTGAAATAACATTCCGCTAAGTTGTAAGCACCCTCCGGATTCCCCGCATTACTTGCTTTTTTAAGCCACTCAATGTACAGTTTATCATCCTGTGGAACGCCTTTCCCTTGCTGGTAGCAAATTGCAATGCTATTCATTGCGTACATATTACCTGCGTCGGCAGCCTTATGATACCAATATAGTGCCTGCGTGTAATCGACCGATCCACTTCGACCGTAATAGAAGTCATCACCCTTGGCATTCCATACCGTATGCGGCGTATTCCAGTCAATTGCCTTGATGTTGACTTTGCCGAAGGTGTTCTGAATCCTCTTTTTGTCATCTGCGTTGCAATAGGAATAACACTTGTTGGCAAAGTGGATAGCATCCGACTTGTTAGTACACTTATTCAGCACATACATCAGCTCATAAGTTGCTGTACGGTAGGACTCCTTGATCATGTCATAACGCACTGTATCGCCGCGGAAATCCCTCAGAACCATTTCCAATACAGGCTCCACTACACGACAATACTCTTCTCCGCGCTCACGTATCTCTTTTCCTTTTTCATCAGAAATAGTATCCTCATCTGCTTCTCTGAGGTATTTCATTATCACAGCTTCTTTGTCGGTAAACCATGATACAAGTTTTCCAAGGACATTTCTGGATAGAGTATCCAAGTATCTGCTGCTGCATTCCTTAATGCATTTGTGAAGGCGCAAAATTGCATCCAGATCATCACGTTCGCAAAGAAGGAGGATCGGCTTAAAGATAAAGTTCCTAAAACTATTCAATAGCTCTGTACTATTGACGTTCTGAAGTTCTTTTTCTGTATATCGGCTTTTCAGGAGCTCACAGGAGCTCTGTTTGCAAATAAAAACATAGAAGTTTAGTATGCGCTTCCAGGTCTCCAGCGAATTAAAGTTCGGATCACAAATTACTGCATACAAGTAATTCGCCAGAAAGAGGTCATAGGTACCGTACTCCTGTCCTTCTTTGGACAGTTCGATCCTGTATTTCCCGCTTTGCCAGGCAACACAAGCGTCAGAATCAGCGAACCAAAACCACTTGTGACTTTTGTCTTTCAGCAGAACAAGTGCGTTTTGAGCAACACTCAAATTCCGCGTCGGTTTCTCAATCCCATAAAGATCAAATGTTGACCTGTAGGAATCCAAAGCTTTCAAACGAGCGAGCTTCTTGAGCTTGTCCAGCGCTGTATTGGCATCCTCATTTGACGCAAGACACGTAATGCCCAGCGTCCGGTACGGATTATCCAAAAAATAGTTTCCGGCTTTCTTGGCAAGCGGGGAAAGGGAGACACTTTCCTGTATCGTTTGGGCCTTGACGTTCTCGACTTCCTTTTGAATGCGGGCGTTCTTTGCGGAAAGTCTGCGTTCCAGCCCTTCACGGGCAATCCGTTCTTCCTCCGCTTTCTTGCATCTTTCCGCTTCTTGCTTTAGCCGGTATTCCTCGTCGGCTTTACGCCGGGCTTCTTCTCTGATTCGATTTTCTTCTTCAAGCTGACGCTGCTTAGCTTCAACTCTTGCACGCTCCTGAGCTTCTTTTTCTTCTCGATCTTTCTTCTGAGATTCGACGAAGGACTGTATTGTATCGAGAACCGTTTTGAGAGTGTCTGCCTCCAAGACAAACTGAGGGCTGTTGTTACCATCTGACTTTATTACTATGTAAGGCTTTTCCACACTGCGCAGAAATCCCTTCACAGAAACAGTGCCTTGTTCAATGGAAACTGTCTCCCAATTCACGCTTCTCCTCAAACTACCAAAAGAATATTCGTCTATAAATAAAGTCAAAGTTCCTTTGACTGGTTTTCCGTTTTCAAGCCTTGCGGCTTCGACAGAGCAGTATCCGGCTGCCATTATATATCGCTCCTCTCGGTACAAAGTCTTCCCATCAACCAACAATCGCAATGATCATTGATGTAAAAGAGCCTATTAGAACTCCTATCCGCTGTCAGGAATTCTAATAGGCATCTTTCAAAGCGCTATCACATTTAGAGTTTAAGGGATATTAGCCCTTGACAGTAGAAGGATTTACTCTTCTGGATCTCTTGTCAGTTCTGCGTTGATTGCTGAAATCCTCTTGTTTGCCTTGTCGCGCTCCAACCGAAGCTCTTTGTATTTTGCCCTGAGTGGGGCAATCTTTTTGTCAACTTCTTCTTTGCGAGCTCTCTTTTCTTCTTCAATTCTGGCTTTCAGTGAATCTACTCTACCGTTAAGAGAAGCAATTTCTTCTCCTATTTGCTTCTTCTCTTTGCCAGCAAAAACACCGAGCCTTGCACGCCGTGACTCAAGTTCTTTGATTTGATCATTTAATCTCAAAGTTTCAGCTTCCGATGGAACAGGATCGGAAGGGTTTGCAGCTTTAATCTGAGCATTAAGCTCTGTGATCTGAGGAATCAGAGCATCGACTTTAGTGTTCAGCTCTGCCTTCTCTCCATCAAGAGCCGCCTTTTCCTCGGCGTGAGCCTCCCAATAAGCAGCAATTCGAGCTTGCTTTTCTTCTTTGGCTTTTTTTGCTTCAGCTTCTTCCTTAGCTTTAATTTTACTCTCTATCGCAGAAATCTTGTTCTTGCAGTCCTCAATCTTTCTTCTGTCTTCCTGTTTTGCGCTTTCCGTTTTGTGATATGTCTGAACCCACTGATAACTATAGCTGTAGGGATTCCACTCCCTTTTGTAGCCCCAAGAATCCATAGGTGCCTCAATAGCTCTTATAAGGCTTCTATATCTCCAGATATCGGCTTCGTCATCTTTTTCACTAGTATCTATGGCCGAACAAAGAAGTTTTTCAATATTACTGCAACGATCCATATATTTTAAGAGATCATCTTTATCTGGATGTTCTTTCTGTTTCCAATCGGATGTAACCTTTTTAAGCGCAGCATCCGCAGCATCAGTCATTAACTTAGCCACCTCTTCAAGGTATCCCTCAGGAATACCAACAGCATTACCGTGAGACAGCAAGACAAGAAGTGCGCTAAGCATCACTTTCTTATCAGTGTTAAAGCCGTTAAGTTCTTCTCGATCAGGACTTACAGAGAATCTATTTTTGCGTAGTGATATCAGTGCTAGTCCAAGTCTTTTCAATTCCTCAGATGCCTGATTCTTCAATTCTTCTTTTTCATCTTCAGGACCAAAATCGATGGCTTTACAGAAAGAATGAGCGGCCTCCTCAATGCGGAGATTGTCAATTTTCGATTGCCATCCAACAGCTTTGCCCTTTAGATTCCAAGCTTTATAGCACATGGCATCGAGTTCAATGGCTCTGTTGCAATAGTTTTCTGCCTCTGCATAATTCTGCGCTTCATAGGCAGTGGTAGCAAGAACAAGAATGTTGTCAATTTGTGCCTGATTCGGATTGCCCATAGGCGCTCCGACAACGGGCGCACCTGTCGATACAGGCACATCACCCTCGACCTCACGCATCAGCGATCTTGCCTCTTCAGCGGTATACTTTGTTCCACAGCCGCTGCAAACAAACATACCATTATCTTTTGTGAACTCAGTTCCTTCGCATAACTCGCAGAAAATCTTTTTCACGTCTTTAACCTCCACATCTGTTTGTTTTTGTTATATTGAAAGCAAAGCGCATTCAATCCAATATCAGTAGAGCCATTCATTCATCAGGCAAACACATTTTGCATGGCTCAAATTCACCGCTCTCAAATTCTTCAATTGTCATTCGGTGCGTATTTGTCTTGTCTTTGATATAAACACAGTCTTTTTTATGATACTTAGTTCCTGTTCTGGTTATATAGTATTCTCCGTAATAGTTTTTCACCGTCGCAATCCTCGGAATAAATAATACTGCGATCGCAATGCAAACGATCAACAGCACCGACAGGATCGAAATAACTTTGTGTCTGCGGATCCAGGCAGCGGTCTTCTCGCATTTTCCTTGATTCAAAAGATAATGAGAGAATTCATTCGCTGCGTGCTCTTCCTGAACATCGCGCCCAAATATTGAGGACGAGGTCATATGTCCCAGGTAAATATGTCCCTCTTCATGAGAAAGAACAAACAGCTTTTCATCATCAGATAGATCCTTATGTACAAAAACGATTCTGTGATTCTGATCTGCATAAGTAAAGCCCTTAGATCGATTTATGTTTTCAGAAAGCTTCAAAGCATTAATCAATAATGTTACATTTTCGTCATTTGAAATATGGCTATACTCTACGATTATGTAGCCTTGACGTTCTATAATACTTTTTAGGGTTTCATAATTCGGCTCACGAACATCAAACTCTTTAATGAACTTTCTGGTCTTGAGCTTGATTTCATGACTGTTCATGGCTCATATTTCGCTCCTTTATAACCTTCAATGCTTTTTCAGCTTCAACTGTCTCAGGCGACTGTATTGACGTAAAGCTGATCCCGTCAAATGACTTGACCACGATATCGCCCGGTGTCGATGTGCATCTTGCGTATTCGACCAGAATCATAGTACGAATAGACTGCTTGGCCTGTTCATCCAGGCTCTTAATAATTGTTTCTTCTCCTTTTCCAAGAAAGATCCCGAGGTTTAAATCTCTGTTTTCATTTCCTGCATTGAATTTTTTTATCAGTTCTTGCGGGATCGCCTTAATAGCTCTCATCATCTGGCGCGTTTTTTGATTGCAATAATAAAACAGCACTAATGATAGAAATGTCGTCCAGGACATCTTTCTTGCACCTCGTTCAAGCGCACCATATGTTTGTCTCGACACTCCAATCAATTCTGCGAGTTCTTCCTGAGATATGTCGGCTTTCGTTCGCAGTGTTGCCAATTCTGGCGTTAAAGCGGTGATAAGCCGATCTTTCTCTTCTGGGTGCAACACCCATCTTGAATTAGTTTCCATATACTATTCACCTCAAATACCATTTTCATGAAGTATGCTAATAAATGATAAAATGCAAAAAAGTGTTTATATACCAGGTTTCTACAATACTTGACGAATATTTTGACGGCTTATTCACTTAAGGAAAGCAACTCCATATTCTTCCCTTTCAATTCCATAGAAGTATGAACATATCTATTCAACGTAATATTTACATTTGAATGACCGAGTATCTCGCTTAAGCATTTTAATTCAAATCCAAGCTCGACACATCGTGTGGCAAACGTATGCCGAAGCGAATGATAGTTTGCTTTGTCAATGCCAGCCTTTTCAACATATTTCGAGAAGTGATACTGCAAAACCCGTGGTTCGGTAAATTCTTTGCCCGGAGTTGAGACGACATGTGTATTAGGACTTCCTTGAAAATTAGCGATTATTGGTTTTATACAATCTGGAATTGGGATATCACGAATAGAACACTGACTCTTTGGTGACGAAATAATGATCCTTGTTTTACTATTTGCATCCTGGCTAATATTCTGTATCCGTTGAACTGTATTACGAACATGAAGAACCCCTGCATCTAAATCCAAATCGCACCACCGAAGAGCACAGACCTCCCCGACTCGTAATCCCATATATAAACTAATAATCACAGCCATTTTGTAAAAATCAGTATTATCAAGAAGTACCTTTACAATTCTTTTTTGTTCTTCCTTTGATAAAACACGAATAGTTGTATAGCTTTTTTTGATTGAAAGACGTTTATTGCTACAAGGACAATCATAACCTCGCTCAAAAGCAAATCTTAAAGTGCTCCTCACTATTGCAGCTAAATCTGATACGGTCTTTGGTGATAACCCTCCAGATTTGTCAACACGACCATTCTCAAGTAATTCTTCAATAAAACCGTCTATTTTTTCTGAAGATAATTGCTTCAAAGTAAGTGAGCCAAGCCTTGGAATAATATGTGTTTCAATAGAGTGGACGTAATGCGAGTAGGTTGACTCTTTTGTTCTTGCTTTTACATCACATAACCACATTTGTATGAGTGCTTTGTATGTGATTCCTGTGACTGATATATTGGCTGGTTTTGTGTTCGATTCAGCTTTTGCTTGAACAAGCTTCTGTTTTGTTTCAGCATATGAGCGTGAATAAACATAACCAAACACCGGCTTATCATTATATGTCCGTGCTTTTATATAACGCCCTTCCCATCTTCCATCTTTTCTTTTGTAGATATTCTCTCCTTTTCTTGCCATAAGAAGCATCCCTCCAGATTTTTGTTTTTGACGGGTGAAATGACGGCTTATGATAGGAATGTTCAAATAATTACAACTTAAGTGTCAATATTTTCAGAAGCATGTGAGTTAATGGTCTGTCATTCGGAAAATCCAACACCAAATTGCAACAAAATTCGCCAAAACCCATTGACAAATCCGACACCACCAAGTATAATTATTATATAAAGCACCTCGGTAGGTTTATCTTCAAGTAGCATACTTCACGAAAGAGTTTAAAGGCAGTCGTTCGAACGGCTGTCTTTTTTGCAAGATCACAACTACACAACTTTCTGTTTGTCGATTTATCCGAAATGGTTTCGAAAGATTTGCTACACTGCTTACATCCATGTTTCCATTACTGAAAAAACTTGCAGTTTACTACACTTTGCGGCAACTCCCCGTTAGATTAGCGTCATACCCGACACACTCAGAAAAAACCTCTCCGCCAAAGCCTCAAAAGACTTGCCGGAGAGGTTTTTTATAAGATGTTTTGTTTATTCCCTAAACCTGTCCATATTGACCGTAAGTGTCATTACGATATGTCCGTCGATTAGTGCGTGATCTCTGATAAGAAGTTCTTTGTCAATAAGCCCTTTGACATATTTTCTGATAGTGACAATGCCATCAGATGTACGCTGACAAATACCACTTACAGTAATAGGCATTTCTCCGTTCAGGTACATATCGTAAACAGTTGCAAAAGTTCCGATTTCTTTCAAAGACAGTTGATTGTTGATTATAATTTTAAGTGGTATTTCAGGATAATCGGAAGCAGCTTGTGTATTGTTTTCATTATTCATAGATTTCCTATCTCCTATCTCAATATCCTGCTTGTTGAAGCGGAAATATGCAGGCGTGACATAGTTCTTTATCCTGTTTCCGTAAGCGTTTTTCGGGAGCATAAACTGCACACCCGAAAACTGATGATAGAATTTATACAGCACCTCAAAGACCTGTTCGGGAGGAAGCTGATGTGTTGTTGAGCCGAGACTCTGAAACAACTGCCGTAAGTCCTGATAATACTTGAACAGCACATTTGCATTGTCGATGTTTCCCTTTGGCTTATACGACATTGCCATCAGCATTATTTTCTTTGCTCCCGATGATGTACTGCCCGAAATAACTCCGTTCATTATGCTGTTGTAATCGTCCGATATTTCAGGATAATCGTAAGAAGCCGAAAGCAGAGTTTCAGTCAGCGTTCCCGTATCAATATCGGTATTCATCAGAAATTCCTGAAAATGAATATCCGTCGGTATCGTATTGATGAGCTGAGTATATTTCTTGTAGATTTCCTGCTTTTCTTCATCACGGTACAGCGAATAGTCGATATTCTCAAAGCTGAAGATTAGGCTGTAGCTGCCGTCATAGTTCAGGAACAGCCCGTTTTCATAAGCCTCCTGAAAGGGTATTGTTTTCTGTGCGGTTTTCGGGACATCGACTGTTTTTGCACCGAGAAACTTTTTGTTTATCTTGTTTTTCTTCCAAAAGAACATTGTCAAATTCTTCCTCCTCCCGACAATAGTATCTTGTATCGGGCTTTAATGATGACAGCAGGAAAGAAAAAAGGTTTTTCCCTCCCGGACGCACCACGCCAAGACCGATAATAATTGTCATTTCGATAAAAACTATCCAACCGATAAGGTCAATCAACAGACCGTACTGTATAAGCCACATCACCGTCAGACCGCCGACCACAACGGCAACCGCCGCAAAGACCAACTGTATCGGCTTTAATCCGAACAGACCGCCGCCACGCTGATTAAAGACATTCTTTGTCAGCTCAACTTTTATCATATTTTATCAACTCCTTTTGGGACTTGAAGTACCATTTATTTATGAAAAGATATGGTTTTTGGTGCTTGTGTGTGCTACAATATCATTAGTACAATGATTCAATAAAATGAGGTGATATGTATGACTGAAGAGAATTTTATGGATCAATTTGATAGTCCAGAAGATTTTATAAGACATCAAATTCTTTCAAGAGGGAATTTTAGCACATTAGATAAAAAGAAAATGTATCGATTGATTCGTGAACATAATATTGACTTCACCATAAACAAAAACGGCTTAAAATATACAAAAAAGAAGGATATGTTTGACGCACTGCTAACATCGTTATCTTTCAGAGATTTAGCAAATTATGTCGGTGTATTGCGAAAATCATTTTGTGTAAAATTCGACATAACCCTAGACGAATTTCAAACACTTGTTCATAATGGATTAATTCACAAAACTCATAGTTTTACATCTGTAAAGAATCCCTATTCTGCCGATCCAATATGGAGCAAGTGGGATTGGTATAATGTTTATGATTACTTTGAGTTAACACGAGACATTGTTCAAAAAACATTAAACAAACTTGATTGAACCTACATCGTTTCGGGCTGCTTCGGCAGTCCTTTTTTCTGCCTATCCGGGATTTGAAGTCCCATTTATTTATGAAAAGATATGGTTTTTTGTGTTTGTGTGTGCTATAATCAAGATGAAATAGTTGCCGTTTTTCTTTGATAACTCTTTCAGAAAGAAGAAATGAAAAGTGAACAGATTACTCGACCAGATAAATGCCATTATGAAGCTCGACATTGATGATAATGTTACTCTTGATATTTGGCGTAAAGATTTGATATACAGAATAGTTGTTCCTGATGATGGATGGAACAATGTGCAGGAACAGTTATATGGAATTTTGTTAGATAATGATAGAACCAGTGATGAATACTCTGTTGTAGCACAAGTCTTTTGGGATGCAATAACTGATAAACAGATTGTTGATAAGGATAAGTTAGTAGCATTGATAAACTATCGGCTTAATCCTATAGATCGACCTTATGAAGATAATCTTGCTTGGAGTATCACTTGTGATCTGTATCACCTTGACTACTGCAACTCTGAATACAATGCCTTTAGAGATGAAAAAATAATTGGTATTCTTAAAGGATTTGGTTTTAACTATGAATTGCCAGAAAAAACTTGAATGAATAAATCTTTCAGACTGCTTCGGCAGTCCTTTTTTCTGCCTATCCGGGACTTGAAGTCCCACTATTTTTTTGAAAAGATATAGTTTTTTGTGAATTAATGTGATATAATAAAAATGTGTTATTAAGCAAAATCGGAAAAAGCTATTAGTGTTGTTTTATACAACAAAACTGGAGGTGATACGCGTGAGTGAATTAGAATATAAAGGTATATCCATTGAGATTCTTCAGATGGATCAAGAGGAAAGCCAAAAACACATTGAACAAGATTTTGAAGTTCTTGTTCGTGAAAACATCGATCACATCATAAAAGAACAGTTTATTCCTTGGCTCAAGGGAGAAGATTTTCTTGATAGAGACGATGACTTGATATTTGAAGGATTAAGTGTTTATTATATTTGCTATACCTATGGAAGAATCATTGCTGAATACTCTCCAACCGGAAAAGAGGACTATTTCGGTCAATTTGAATTCGAAATGGAGAGTTCCAGCGATTATACATCAGATATGCTTGAAGCTGTAACAATGCAGGTTTATGTTTTGGGCGATAAAATCGTTAAAGTTGATGGCTATGATGTGTGAATATAAATTCAAATTTCGGTTTACCTTAATAACAACCGTTCGAGGACTGTCAAACGGCAGTCCTTTTTTGCTCTCAAATCCAAAACACTTCCTTTATAAGCTTTATCACTCTGTTTTCCTTTTTCGGTCTTGCGGTCGGCTTATCCTCTGTGTTGCTTTCCCTGTCACGAAAAGCGATCTCCTTTTTCAAATGCTTGATATAAAGTGTCTGCACAATGTCAATGACAATGAATATCAGCAAAAACCAAATCATACGCTCACCTCCCGAACAGACCGCCGCCACGCTGATTAAAGACATTCTTTGTCAGCTCAACTTTTATCATATTTTATCAACTCCTTGCTGGGACTTGAAGTCCCATTTATTTTTGAAAAGATATGGTTTTTTATGTTCCTCTATGCTATAATCAAAATATCGTTAGTGCGATAAATCGGGATTAAGGTGATCAATAAATGTGCAGACCATTTTCGTTTGAAACATTTCAAAAAATACTAGAAAACGACGATGTATTTCCAATTGATGAAACACTCTTTTATTTTGATGATGAACCCGAAAAAAACAGAGAACACTATCTTAGTTGTATTCGTGACTACGACAAGCCTTATTGGGTAGGTTATTGCGATATACCAAACGGATGTGAGTTTTATACTGCTTCCGATTTGCTTAATGCTAAAATCTTCGATGGTTACTCTATTTACGAAAGATGGGAGCATTTAGTTTTTGAAAACATCGGAGGAATATGGATAAATGATTGGTTGGCATACTATGGCGATAAAATATGTTTTGATTAAATAAACGAATTCCGATCCACCTTGAAAACCACATCTTTTCGGACTGCTTCGGCAGTCCTTTTTTCTGCCTATTCGGGACTTGAAGTCCCACTTGCTTCCAAAATTATTAAAACAATTCCGCTGAAATTCTATGGATTTTTCAACTGCAATGTGTTATAATCGAATTAACAACACATTAGTATAATCTTACTCAGGAGGGTATATTTGTTGATTGAAATAGAACGACTAAGATCATACTTTGAAGATGATACTGTATTTGTAACAGAACACGCAGCAGAAAGATTTCGCCAAAGAGGAATAAAAATCTCTGATATCAGAAACGCTGTAAATACAGGTGAAATAATAGAACAATATCCTGATGATTTTCCATTTCCCAGTTGTCTTATTCTTGGCAATGATAAAAACGGCAAGTTCATTCATATATGTATGAGTGATGAAGGAACAGCAAGCCGTATAATTACAGCTTATTATCCCGATTTGAAGAAATGGAACGATAACTTGAGGACAAGAAAGGAGAATTCGTAATGAAATGTTTGTTATGCAAAGCTGATACAATGGAAAAAAGCAAAAGCACATACTTTGCAGAATTAAAGGACTGTTATGTAATTATTGAAAACGTTCCTTGTTTTAAGTGCAGTCAATGCGGAGAAGTGGTATATTCTGCTTCTGTAATGGAAAAAATCGAAAACATTCTTGAAACAGCACAAAAAATCGCAAGTAAAATCTTTATTATGGATTATACAAAAGCTGCATAAACCGGAATATTCATTCATCAAGAAAACAATTTAGAGCTGGTCGAAAGACCCTGGTCCACCGACCGGCGGGGAAATTCCCCGCCAATTTTATTACCTCTTCTTTACAGCCGCACCCGTCTGTATCGCCTTAACAGCCGCAGACGCTACCTTTTTCGTTACAACGATAACAGCTCCGGGTACATTACCTACAGTCGCAACCGTTCCCTCTGTCAACGGTACGGAAGCCGCCTTGAAGCCTGCAACACCTGCTGTTTTCTGAAACTTACGGAGCTTACGCTTTCTTGTAACCTGTCTGCTTGTCTTTTCGGTAACAGTACCATTTTCGTTTTCAATGATTTTGATAGCCATAGGTATCTATCTCCTTTTCCTTATTTGAATTTATTGTTTACGGACGGACAAGAATTGTTGGGCTGACCACCTCCTTATGATAAAATGGGCTGACCACCCCCTTTAAGTGCGAAGAAAAATATAGATTTTTCGGTTTTACTGTGTTATAATCAAAGTGTCGTTGGTGCGATAAATTGAATTACAAAAGGGTTAGTAATATGGATCTTATAGAAACCGAATATGGACGAGAAGGTTCCGTTTTATTTAAGCTTACTGGTACAGAAATTGATCTTTTGATTTCTGATGAAGAAGTTACTGATTTATATATTGAGAAGTGTATTGAATCGCTTAATAATTTATCGGATGCTTTTATTGCAGAAATATGTACTGCCGCAAAAAAATATTGTCTTACAATGAAAAAGCTATGTGAAGATTCAGAGGGTAATTTTGAAGATGTGTTTTCAATTCCAGTTACCGTTGATACTCCTGATAAAGAAATGCTTCAATACTTCCAGATAACAGATATTGTAATCGAAGAACCGGAAAACGAAAACATCGTAGGATTTCAGCTTAGTGGTAATTGTGATTGGGATGCAGAACATGGAATAGAAATTATTATCTTGGATGATAATTTATTGTATTTAGGTGCATTTGAAGACAACTCGCCCTGGTATGATTATGATAAAAATGACAAGTGGAATTTCGTGAATTGATTTTTATTATTTCTTAATAGCCATACTTTTCAGGACTGTCACACGGCAGTCCTTTTTTTGCTGTCAATTCCAAAATACTTCCTTTATCAGCTTTATTTCATCCTCTGTATGCTGATTTGGATGGTGTTCCAGTGTGTGTAACCGATCTGTCAGAGATTGAAGCGTCCCGCCATATCTTCTTTTCCAGCAGTAAATGTACTGACGAGTAACAGCATGCTTTATGTCAGCCTTTGTTGCACCATATTTTGCAGCATATTTTATCAGGGATCGACGAAACTTCATCTTTTGCGCTACAGTATTCATAACAAATAGGAATTTCCTTTATTATTGTTAGTTGTCGAAAATTAACTGTAACACAGATTCTTCCTATTTGCTATCTGTTTTGCTTACTGTAACATATCATTTGTAAACCTGCACCGGCATACTCTATGCATCACAGATACTATGCCGTTATACAGTACAAACACAAACAGCTTGATGTTTTTCCAATTATGTAGTACAATAAATTTAACAAAACTCATACAGACGGATTTGGGATTATGAAAAGAAAAACAACAAAAGAAATTCTTGCGGATTCGTTTTTAGAGCTTGCAGCCGAAAAAAGAATCGACAAAATCTCTATCGCCGAGATTACTTCTAACTGTTCCATGTCACAGCCGACTTTTTACAATCATTTTAAGGATAAGTATGATTTAATAGTTTGGATATACATTTCTCACTCAGGAGAAATTATGAAAAAAATCGGCAAAGACGGCTATACCTGGCGTGATACTCTGCTGGACGGCGCAAGATATTATTCTGACAACAGAAAATATATCATCAATGCTTTGAAACATACCGGCGGTCAGGATTCCTTTAAGCTCTATGTCAGCAAAGTCAATACACAGCTCTTGGTTTCCGAAGTGAGAAAAAAGCTCATGACAGAACACATTCCCGATGAGATCTTCGGCATGATCGAAATATATGTTTACGGAACCGTCCACCATATGCTCGAATGGCTTCTTGGCGATATGCAGCTCTCTGCCGAAAGGGTTTCGCAGATCTGGGAAAAGAGCCTACCAGAAGGATTGAAGCCATACTTGTACGAATGATTTTTGTAATTTGCCTCATTTACAAAATAACTTTGTAAAAAGCCCCTTTTATAAATGGATTTTCAAGTTTGTTTTTGGTAGACTTAAATTACTATAATATAACTTGAAACAATGTTAAACGGAGGTAATCACAATGGCAGATACTCAGAAATTGATCGAAGGTTTACAGGCAATCGTTACAGGACTTTCACAGCAGGCAGACGGTCATGCAATTCAGTCCAAGATTTTTGCGGCGCAGGGTTTTTCAAAGCTCGGCGAAAAATATGCGGAACACGCCGAAGAAGAGCGTGGTTATGTTGACAAGTGTATTGACCGTATTCTTGATCTTGGCGGCTCAGTCAAAAATGAAGCCAAGGCAGAAGCGCCTGTCTATACCGACGCTATCGAGTGGTTAAAATATGACCTTCAGGTATCAAAGGACGGTCTTGCGTGGCTGAAGACCATTGTAGAGCTTGCTGCGGATGATTATACGACCTTTGATATTCTGAAAGAATATTATCAGGACGAAGAAGAAGATATGTACTGGGCAGAGCAGCAGCTCGAGCTTTGCGAAAAGATCGGTCTGCAGAATTGGCTCAACAGACAGGTATAATAACCGCTATGCTGCCTGACAACGTAATAAAACTGTTTGAAGAGAATCTTTGGTTTATAGCTACCGGCAACGGTGAACCGAATGTTGTGCCGGTAGGATTCAAATGCGTGTGCGACGACGGCAAACTGGCAATCGGCGCTATTCTGCTTGATACCACACTGGAAAACATCAGATTGAATAACAGAATAGCAATTGCCGCTGCTAATCCGCTGACAGCGCAGGCATATCAGATAAAAGGAACCGCCAAAATCGTCCGTGAGGGTTCCGTATTTGAACACTACCGACTGCTGACGGAGGAAACTTTTAAGGGAACCATGAAGCTGAAATGCGTGATTCTTGTAACACCGGAATTGCTCATCTGTGCTTCTCCCGACAAACATAATAAGGAAATTATACCGCTGTAAGGAGGAAAGGTAATATGTCCGAAAAAGAACAGATTCTTGAAGCAATGAAACAGGCAAACGAACCGCTGAATGCCGGCAAGATTGCCGAGCTGACAGGACTTGACCGCAAGGTAGTTGACAAAACGATGACTGCCATGAAAAAAGACGGTTCTATTATTTCCCCTGTGAGATGCAAATGGGAACCGGCTGAAAAATAATAAGCTTAATGGCGGTCGTTCTCTTCAGGCGGCAGTCATTGTTATAAGGAGGTAAATCAAATGGAAATCAAAGCAGTAAAATTCAGAAAAGACGGCTTTTATAGCCAGCCCTTTGCGTTCGCCGGTGAAGAACCTGCCGAAATGTTTAACAAGAATATTCGTTATCGGGGCAGCTTGCAGAACTATCTGATCGACACAGGTGACGAAGTGATACTGGTAGACACAGGTCTGCCGGTGGGAACGCCGGAAGAAGTGCCGGACGAGAATTCCTTTGCCTTTACAGGAAAGGATATCTGCAGCTATATGGACGCTTTCAAAGCGCTGGGATATACGCCGGAACAGGTTACTAAAATTCTTCTCACCCACCGTCACAGCGATCATTCCGGTTGTATAGACAGATTTCCGAACGCAAAAGTCTATGTCAACCGTGACGAAACCGGTGCTGAAGAACTGAAGAATATCAAAAACATTGTACCTGTTGACTTTACGGACGGCGCTTATTACAATTTCCCGGAAAGTCAGAAAATAGCTGAAGGCGTTTATTTCATCAAGGCAAAGGGACACACAAACGGAAACAGTATCATTATTGCGGAAAACGACGGACTTTTCTATATGCTCCACGGTGACATTACTTATGTGGACGAAGCGCTGTATGAAAACAAGCTCTCCGTTGTATTTGACGATCAGGCTGCTGCCCGTGAAACACTTGACCGTGTACGGGAATTTGTCCGCAATCACCCGACGGTTTACTGCGGCACTCATACTCCTCAGGGATATGAGAATCTTGAAGCAAAGCGTGTAATGGATCTGGATCACCCTGTGCCGACTGTCCCGGCTGAAATAGACTTTTCCGGACTGACCGCATCCGGTAAATATGTCTGTTCTGTTTGCGGCTATGTTTACGACCCTGAGGAACACGACGGCACAGCCTTTGACGCTCTGCCCGAAGACTGGAAATGTCCCAGATGCAGACAGGGAAAAGAAAAATTCAACAAAGCATAAAAGTTCATCACCGTATACAGACTTCGTTAAAATGCTTTCAATCATTTTATAGCGTCGGCGACGCGTCGAAATCTGCATGAAACGGCTTTTCAGTGTTTTGCCCTGAAAAGGCTGTTCGCATCACCGCAAAGTTCCATTAAGGTATTTAATTGAATTTTAGTATGAGACGGCTACGGTTCTCATTTGTATGCTTAGTACATTTATTGTGATGATGTTCTTTGTAGTATATTTGAAAGTGATACTATAAAATTCCCGTATGGACCCGAAAACCATAAACGATCCCCGTACACTGCTTGTTCAAGGCCGTGTACGGGGATCATTTTAATCCGTCTGATCAATTTGTTTTATTAATCTGTTTATTATTCTGCATAAACTGTCTTGATACCGTACCCTGCTCTTCCCTTACCCCTGCGGATTCTGGGGATACGGAGGATATTGCCCATTGCCTGCATTCTGCGGATTCTGAGGATACTGGGGATACTGTCCGTTTCCTGCATTCTGCGGATTCTGAGGATACTGGGGATACTGTCCGTTTCCTGCATTCTGCGGATTCTGTGGATACTGGGGATATTGTCCGTTTCCTGCATTCTGCGGATTCTGAGGATACTGGGGATACTGTCCGTTTCCTGCATTCTGCGGATTCTGAGGATACTGGGGATATTGTCCGTTTCCTGCATTCTGCGGATCCTGTGGGTACGGAGGATACTGCCCGTCACCTGTATTCTGCGGATACGGCTGTGTTGCAAATACGGCACGTTTTTCCTTGGGCTGTTTCGGCGCTTTTGGCTGCTTGGGCTTTTTAGGCTTCTGTTTTCTGTTCTGCAGTTTTTTCAACAGCTTTTTACCGAACACCGTCAGCAATACAAACAATACTGCGGCAACAACAGCAAGAATCAACGTGGTAATCGTTCTGCCAATCCACGCATCACGCACAGACAGTACCTGATGCAGTCCGTCGTAATCATTTGTTTCCAGACGTTCAATCAAATGCTCTCCGGAGATTGTGTTGGACACTCTGATGCACTGATACAAACAGAAACTGCCTGCCAGCGCTGAAAGAATAGCAGCAAACAACAGGAACATCCGAACCGCCAACAGAACTGCCGCAAAGGAGGTCAACTTTCTCTTTTTGATCAGCATGATAGTCAGAATGACGCCTCCTGCGGTCACCAGTATCAGCACAACAGCGAATACCAGTTGTACCCAGAAGGGTATTTCCGTCTGATTCAGAACAGAAGCTGCAGAACTGCCCGCCTCGGTGCGAATGACCGTAACCACTCTTTCGGTACGGATTCCGAAGGGACTTTCAATGGAAAAACGCAGAGCATTTTCTCCGGAAGCAAGCTTTGCTTCCGCTGCAAACTCTCCCTCTGCTTCCACCTTCACCTCTTCTCCGTTCAGCTTCAGGGCTGCATCGGGTGTTGTCTTTCCGGCAATGACAATGCTGTCACGATCTGTTACCAGTTTGTCCGTTACACCGTAAAACTCGATGAAAGCAGGCGCACTCTGTACGCTGATCGACTTTGAAACCGTATACTGTTCATTGTCTGACGGATAGTAGGTGACAGAAACCTCATTAGTTGTCATCGGCTCCAAGGGCAGTGAAAGCGAAGATGTTCCGCTGAGCTGATAACGGTTGGTCTTGCCGTTGATGACAATATCCGCAGGAACTGTTTTGTCCCCTGTTTCATAGCTGACGGTTACCATCAGATCACCGGTCACTTCCGGTGTATCAATCGTCACCTTCACACTGCCGCCATAGCTTAGCTTCAGCGTATACATCACCTGATAGGTATCCTGATAGATCGGCATCAGCCTTAACGTCACTTCGTCTTTTGCCAGAAAGTCTGTATTCGTAACGCTTTTGTCAAATTCATCGTAAATCAGCAGTTCTCCGTCCTTATCGACGGCAGATACCAGCATCTTCTGATAATTGTCTTCAACAGCACTCCAGTCAACGTACATGGTCTGTGTTGTTGCGTCTGCCCTTGTGACAATCTTGCTGCTGTCACCCTGTTGGGTGTGACCCTTGATCTGCAAAGGCTTGTCGGCAACGGCGTGGGCTTCGGAAGTCAGATCATTACCGTAATCAACCACCGCATCCATACTCAACTGCCATTCACCGTCAGGCAAATGGCTGATATCCAGCTCAACGGAGTTTTCTTTGCCTGTTGAGCCCGATGTACGACGCAGCTCTGTTTTCATCTCAGAACCTGTGATATCCGCCTTTGCCGTTGCATAAATGTACCAATCAAAATACTTTTCTTCGGACGAATTGATTGTTGTCTTGACGGTAACACGGTCGTTCTTTGGCTGTGACACCGTAAAGGAAGACACACTGATCTGCTCATACCATACCAGTACGGTAAAGTCAATCTCCGCTGTGGACTGAATGGTCCATTTTCCCTGAGGAGCGTCCTTCAGGTAATAATAGAGGATTCCCTTCTGTTTTTCAGCTTTTGCGTAATCTGCATCTTTGCTGTAAGTTTTAGAAGGACCCTTTACCGTAATTCCGGGGGCTTTGTCCCCTTTATACTGAATGATGATTTCAATGTTTTCATTATGATCCAGATTAAAATCATAGTTATTGGCAGCATGAACCGTCATCGGTGCTGACAGTGATAATACGGATACCGTCAGCAGAACGGATAACAGCAGCATCATGATCATGCTCCATGCTTTTTTGACAGAAACTGTTCTGCTTTGGCTCATCCTGCAATCACCGCCTTTCCGTTCCACTCAATATTCAGAGGTTTGCCGTCGTTCAGATTTGCAATAAAGGCAAAAACATAATCGCCGTTGTGCTTCTGATAAACACCGATAAAGGCTTTGCCTGTGGTTTCGTCATGTGCTGAGAATATCCACCAGCCGATATCATACTTCACCTTGCCGTCGGCATTCAGTCCGATCACCTTATCGCTCAGGGCAACTCCTCCGCCTGCGCCTACATCTATCTTGCAGTTGGACGAATCTATTTTCAGTCCTCTGTGGTACGAACCGATCATACCTGCCACCGGCTCTTCGTCATATCCTAACAGTGTGTTGCTGTAAGGAATCGCCAGTCCCAGCTTGATGTCGGCTTCTCCCAGCTCTGCCAGCTCCAGCAGCTTCAACTTAGTGGATACGCCGATATACTTATGTCCCAGACTCAGCGAAAGCGTTGTGTCGTCTAGACTCAGCAGGTCAACGTCACCGACAAATTTTTCCAGTGCCGGCAAATATGCCGATACCTTCATAACAGAAATCTTGCAGCTTCCCTCTATCGTCATACCTGCCAGTCCCTGATCTGCAAGGTCTGTTGCACCCAGCTTGAAGTCTGAGAAGGTAACCGGTACACCGCTGATGGTCGTATTGATATCCATGTCACAGCCGAGCCGCAGGGTATCAAACTTTCCTTCTTTCCAGCCCAGTTCAATGGAAGGACCGAATTTCAGGAAGGCAATATTCACGCCCAGCTTAAAGCTATAGTTGCCCTGTCGGGTATCCAGTTTTAGCTCAAAGTCGCTCAGGTTAGCATACAACTGCATATTGCCCAGCTTGACAGGATCGTAATTGTCCTGATCGGAAGATGAAGACGTTATCTCCAGTACGCAGTCAAGACCATTTTCAGAGGCTACCAGCTTTTCTTCATGAGAGGTCGTAAACTTAAACAATTTATTGACGCCGGTTGTCTTCAATAACTGGTCCTGCATGGGCAGTGCTGTTGAAAATTCATTGAAGCCCAGTTCCATTCTGTCAGGATACAGCCGCATACCCGGAGCATTCAGCTCAACCAGCGATTGTATCATCAGTCCGCCGCCCAGATAAGCAGCATCTGTACGGAATTCGTCCGATGATGCAGCGATACCGTAGTTGCGGTACAGCGTCAGACTCTCAATCTTCGGCAGATTGATGACATGACCGGAGTCTGCCATGAATTTGCCAAACGCATTGAGCTGATCGTTCCCCTTCTGAAAACCGATATATGCCTTGGGTGCGCTGATCTGCACACTGCTGTCATTGTTGACATCACCCGTGATGGTTAAGCCGTTGGTAAAGCCCAGCCAGTTGTTCATTCTGACAAAGCCTGACAGTTGAATCTCATTGCCCAGGTGGGATACATTGCTTGCTTCAAATACGTAATCGCCAAACCGAATGGTGTTGCCGTTTTGTGTGCCGATGACCAGACCATCGTCAAAAATACAACGTCTTCCGTCAACCTTTACGATAACATCATACACACCGCAGGCTGCCGATGCCGGTACGGTAATCTTCCAGGAAGTGTCACTTTCATATTCACACTTCAGATCGTACGACATTCCTGCCTTGATGCTGACAGTCAATTCCTTATCCTTGGTCAGCGATTTTCCGAGCAGGTGAATGGTCTGATCAGACGAGGATTTATACAGCATACGGGTATCCAGACCGCTGACAGTCAAATCCTGCAGCGGAATTTCATAATCTTCTCCCAGCGCATCTTCAGAAGCATCGTTCTGCTTTCCTACAGAATAGCTCTGCTCATCATATACTTTTGCGTCCGCTTTATATGCCGCCATTGCCTTACGGCTGACCAGCAGCGTATCCTGTGCCTGATACGTTACTTTATAGCGGTTGCGGCTGATTCCATAGAGATAGCGGTAGAAGGACAGCAGCGAATTGGAATCGGATACATAAGTATAACTGCCGCCGCCTGCCTGTGAGTAGGCACTCAGAACGACGGAATCTACATCTGCGCCAAGTCCCATGGAATAGATGACAACGTCTTTCTGTCCGCAGAGATTTTTCAGTTCTCTGATAGTGTCGTCTCCCGGTGTGGAATCCTGTCCGTCGGACATAACGATCATAATATTCATACTGTCGCCTGCAGACGCCTGATTCAGACCTTCTTTCACGCCGTCCAGTATATTGGTGCCGCCTCTGTCGTGCATTCTGTCAATTGCCTGTAACAAAGCAGCCTTGGTCGAGCCTAAGGGCGCACTGCTGTCTGACAGAACTGAACTGTCAAACGCCACAATGCCTGCCTTCACATCTTCCGACAGATTATTGACAAACACCTGTAAAGCAGATTTCAGGTCACTGATCTTCGACCCGCTCATACTGCCGGAATTATCACACACCAAAATGATATTGAAGCGTTCGTCTTCAATCTTGGTCACCTGATAATCCTTGATTTCTATATTACAGTCGTAAATCTCAATATTTTTCCGGAAGCTCTCGGCATCGGTTGCAATACTTTCATCTACTGCCACCGTCAGTGTCACTTCGTCAAATTTTGATGCGTCTACAGACGCAATATTCACCGATCCCGTAATCTGATTGACCTGTGATGTGACGTGCTTGCTGAATTCTCTTTGTTCATACGCTTCGTCACTGTCTGTATCACCGTCATCGTCATCGTACTGACTGTCCATCAATCCGATTTCAGGATCATTATCTTCCGTTAAAAGAGGCATCGGATAGTCTTCCGACTGAGATGGACCCTCTTCACTTTCTTCCAGTCTGTTTGATACCGATTCGGCAAACGCTTTGTCCTCGGGGGTAAGATCGGTACCAAACCCGCTCTGCATTTCTTCCGCTGTCATGTGTTCGACCATGCGGTTGACATAACTGTCTATCTCTTTCAGACCTTCGGTATTATCCTTGTCCTGCAGAATTGTGTTGATGGCAGATGCGGCACCGCTGTATACTTCGTCTTCACTGTTGCCGGCTGTGATCAGGGCTTTTTGAATGTATTCCGCATTCTTGTCCGTATCATCGTCATCAAAATTCAGTCTTGCCAGTTCCAGATACAGCTTAGAAGCCTCTTTTTCATCTCCGCTTTCTGCCATAGCAAGCAGTTGGGACTTGACCCATCTTTTGTACGACTTGGGCGAGCTGATATCCGTCTGTTCCAGCATCGCTTTGGCATTATCAATCAGAGTCTGCTTCTCTCCGAAATCGTGGCTTTGTTCCTGATTCTGAATCCAGCCGGAAATCTTATGATTCTTTTCATGAATAGATGCACCGGCACTGCTGTTTTTCAGAACGGAATTGCTGATCCTTCCGGTACGGCACAGTTCCGCCAGTATCAGCAGAGAATGGGAATCCGTATAACCGGGTGAGCGTTCCACAATCGTTTCATAGTCCTTGGCGATGGTCAAAGCCTTCAGATAACTCAGCTCCATCACCGAAGAAGAAAACAGATACGGCTTGGATTGATAATATGTATCATATTTTTCAGCCTGCTCTTTTGCAATGGCAGCGGACGTGAGGGTAACGTCCATCAAATCCACGGTGCTGTAACACTCTGCTGCACCGATCGCCTCTTCCGGCAGTTGATAGCCCTCAATCTCCTTATAAATCAGTTCAAAAAGCTTCTGATAAGTACCGCCGCCCTTCATCAGCAGCGTTACCTCGTTATGCTCCGGCGAGAAGTTGTCTTTATTCAGAGCACTGTGCTGCTCAAGATATCTGTACAATCCGTCAGCCTGCATATAATTCTTACGCATAGCCTCCATTCTGGCTCTTGCCAGCATATATCTGTCATTCACCGGATACTCTGCAGCATATTCGTTGAGAATCCTTTCCGCTCCGACAGTTTCCCCCTGCGTGAGCAATGCAAACGCCATATCAAGGTAGCCATTCTGCGAAGTGACTTCTACCGAATATGACTGTTCTGCCGACGCTGCCGGCAGTGATGCAAAGGTAATGTTGACGATCAGTATGCCGATCAACGCAGCAGGCAGCAGCGCAACAGATGACCAGATCCACATCTTACGGCGCTTCTTCTGAAAGACCGAGAGCAGAATCGTACAGATCAGTGCAGCTAAAAACAGCAACAAAACCACGATTAAAGCATTCATGTCATTCTTCCTTTCTGAGATAAATTTGTAAAGTAATATTCTGATTTATTATACCAAAATTCACTATTAGAATCAATAAGAATCGCCAAATTTTCATGAAAATCAAATATAGCGGAGCACATACAGTGGGAAATAGTTTTCTTCACAAAAAACATCATTGCCTCTCCCTCTTCTGTTTCTCTGAGTGGATTATTGCAGCAACCCCCGTAATTTTAACGAATATACAACCGTTGTACGGCTCACTGATCACACTACCGATGACACTTTCGTCACTGATTATTTACCAGCAGCAGCTTTTGTTCCGGTTCACGCCGGCAATCGACGGAGAACCGGTCAATTCAATTGTCGGCTCAAAAAGAAGCAGATGACATTGCATTGTGGGACAAAACGCAAAACCCCCCGTCTGCAAAGCAGACGGGGGATAAAGTCACTGATACAAACTGTACAGGAAAGAATTACTCGAAGATCTTAGCAACAACGCCTGAACCTACAGTTCTGCCGCCTTCACGGATAGCGAAACGCAGACCTTCTTCCATAGCGATAGGTGTGATCAGCTCAACGTTCATGTCAACGTTATCGCCAGGCATGCACATCTCTGTGCCCTCAGGCAGGTTGATAACACCTGTAACGTCAGTTGTTCTGAAATAGAACTGAGGACGATAGTTGTTGAAGAAAGGTGTATGACGGCCGCCTTCGTCCTTGGTCAGTACGTATACATGGCCCTGGAACTTGGTGTGAGGATGAACGGAACCGGGCTTAGCAATAACCTGGCCTCTTTCGATCTCACTCTTCTGAATACCACGGAGCAGTACACCAACGTTGTCGCCTGCCTCAGCGTAATCCAGAGTCTTTCTGAACATTTCAAGACCTGTTACAACAGACTTCTTCTTCTCATCAGACAGACCAACGATTTCAACTTCTTCAGAAGTCTTGATCTGGCCTCTCTCAACTCTACCTGTAGCAACTGTGCCACGGCCGGAGATGGTGAATACGTCCTCGACAGGCATCAGGAAGGGCAGGTCAGTTGTACGCTCAGGAGTAGGAATGTACTCGTCAACAGCCTTCATCAGCTCGTGGATGCAAGCATACTCAGGAGCATTAGGATCCTTAGAGTCAGAAGTCAGAGCCTTGTAAGCAGAGCCACGGATGATAGGTGTATCATCGCCCGGGAACTCATACTCATTGAGCAGCTCACGGATTTCCATCTCAACCAGGTCGAGAAGCTCTTCGTCGTCAACTTGGTCAGTCTTGTTCATGAATACTACAATGTAGGGTACGCCTACCTGACGGGAGAGAAGGATGTGCTCTCTTGTCTGGGGCATAGGACCGTCTGCAGCAGATACAACCAGGATAGCACCGTCCATCTGAGCAGCACCGGTGATCATGTTCTTAACATAGTCAGCGTGTCCGGGGCAGTCAACGTGAGCATAGTGACGGTTAGCAGTCTCATACTCAACGTGAGCGGTGTTGATTGTGATACCACGCTCTCTCTCTTCGGGAGCCTTATCAATGTTAGCGTAATCAACGAATTCAGCGTCACCCTCAAGGTTCAGAACCTTTGTGATAGCAGCAGTCAGTGTTGTCTTACCGTGGTCAACATGGCCGATTGTACCGATGTTAACATGGGGCTTGTTTCTGGAAAATTTTTCCTTTGCCATTGGAAATTACCTCCTAAATAATAATATAATAAGCGTTACACTTAGCCTTATTGTACCAACAACAAGGCTAAAATGCAAGCATTTTTAATGATTTTTTATGAAAAATCAATCATCTTTTTTGCTTCTCGCCGAAATAATATCATCTGCAATATTCTTCGGTACTTCAGCGTAAGAGTTGGGCTCCATAACATACTGTCCACGACCCTGGGTCTTGGAACGCATGTCGGTAGCGTAGCCGAACATCTCTGACAGCGGAACCATTGCTACGATTCTCTGTGCGCCTGCTACTGCTTCCATGCCCTGGATCATACCACGGCGGGAGTTCAGGTCGCCGATAACGTCGCCCATGTATTCCTCCGGTACGGTAACCGTTACCTTCATAATCGGCTCGAGAATAACCGGATCGGCTTTTCTCATACCGGACTTGAATGCCATTGATGCGGCAATCTTAAATGCCATTTCAGAGGAGTCAACTTCATGATAAGATCCGTCATAAAGTGTAACCTTAACGTCAACGACATTGTAGCCTGCCAATACACCGGAGAGCATTGCGCCCTGGATACCGGCGTCAACTGCAGGAATATACTCCTTCGGGATTGCACCGCCGACAACGGCGTTGACAAACTCGTAGCCCTTGCCGGGGTTGGGTTCCATTCTGATCTTGACATGACCGTACTGTCCCTTACCGCCTGACTGTCTTGCATACTTCTCATCAACATCCGAATTCTTGCGGATTGTTTCTTTGTATGCAACCTGGGGCTTACCGATATTCGCTTCTACTTTGAATTCACGCAGCAGTCTGTCTACGATGATCTCCAGGTGAAGCTCACCCATACCTGCGATGATTGTCTGACCTGTTTCTTCGTCTGTATAAGCCTTGAAGGTCGGGTCTTCTTCAGCCAGCTTTGCCAGCGCAATACCCATCTTCTCCTGACCGGCTTTGGTCTTGGGCTCGATTGCAACACGGATAACAGGATCCGGGAATTCCATGGATTCCAGAATAACCGGGTGGTTCTCGTCACAGAGAGTGTCGCCTGTTGTGGTATTCTTCAGACCAACTGCAGCAGCGATATCACCGGCATAAACGGTTTCGATATCCTGTCTGTGGTTAGCGTGCATCTGCAGGATACGGCCGATACGCTCGGAGTTATCCTTTGTAGAGTTATACACGTTGGAACCGGCGTTCAGTGTGCCGGCATATACACGGAAGAAGCACAGCTTACCAACGTAGGGGTCGGTAGCAATTTTGAATGCCAGAGCTGCAAAAGGCTCTGTATCAGAGGAAGGAACCTCTACTTCTTCTTCTGTATCGGGGTTGATACCCTTGATAGCGGGAACGTCTGTCGGAGCAGGCATATAGTCAACGATAGCGTCCAGCAGCTTCTGAACACCCTTGTTACGGTAAGATGTACCGCAGGTAACAGGTACCATGGTGTTGTCGATGGTGGACTTACGGATTACTCTCTTGATTTCTTCCTTGGTGGGTTCTTCACCCTCCAGATATTTCTCAAGCAGCTCTTCGTCCTGCTCGCAGACATGCTCTACCAGCTCTGCACGATACTTTTCCGCAAGCTCCTTCATTTCCTCAGGGATCTCTTCAACCTTCATGTCTTTACCCAGATCATCATAATAGATGTCTGCGTTCATTTCAACCAGGTCTACGATGCCCTTGAAGGTATCTTCTGAACCGATCGGGAGCTGGATCGGAACAGCATTGCACTTCAGACGGTCTTTCATCATCTGAACTACATTATAGAAATCGGCACCCATGATATCCATCTTGTTGACATATACCATACGGGGTACGCGATATTTATCAGCCTGTCTCCAAACTGTTTCGGACTGAGGCTCAACGCCGCCCTTTGCACAGAGAACCGTTACGGAGCCGTCAAGTACACGGAGTGAACGCTCAACCTCAACCGTAAAGTCAACGTGACCGGGGGTGTCAATAATATTTATTCTGTGGCTACCCTTGGTGCCGTCGCTTCCTGCCCAGAAACAAGTTGTAGCAGCAGAAGTGATCGTAATTCCTCTCTCTTTTTCCTGTGCCATCCAGTCCATCGTTGACGCACCTTCGTGAGTCTCACCGATTTTGTGGTTAACACCTGTATAGAAAAGAATACGCTCTGTTGTCGTTGTCTTACCGGCGTCGATGTGTGCCATGATGCCGATATTTCGTGTCATTTCAAGTGATACTTGCCTTCCCATCAGAATCCTCCTTATTTATTTGACGGCTTTTTTGCCGTATGCTGTTTTATGCAGCTAAGCTGCCATTACCATCTGTAGTGTGCAAACGCCTTGTTTGCTTCTGCCATTCTGTGTGTTTCTTCACACTTCTTGGCAGCACCGCCGACACCGTTTACAGCATCAAGGATCTCTCCGGCAAGTCTTTCCTTCATAGTCTTTTCAGATCTGAGTCTGGAATATCTGGAAATCCAGCGCAGTCCCAGAGTCTGTCTTCTTTCGGGTCTTACCTCCATCGGCACCTGATAAGTAGCACCGCCTACACGGCGTGCCTTAACCTCCAGGCTCGGCATAACCTTCTCCATTGCCTGCTCAAAAACCTCCAGTGCCTCTTTTCCTGTCTTTTCGTTGACAATCTCGAAAGCACCGTATACAATCTTCTGAGCAACGCCCTTCTTTCCGTCATACATGATATTGTTGATCAGACGGGTTACCAACTTTGAATTATATACCGGATCCGGCAAAACATCTCGTTTTGCTACATTACCTCTTCTTGGCATTTTACTTCCCTCCTTCACATGAGTGATTTCATCGGTACTCGAAAGGACTTATCTTCCGTTTTGCCGTACAGAGAGGCAAATTATATGTAAAAATACATCTCTGTATTGCATCATCATAAAATCCTTAAGAATGTGTGTTTGTCCGAATGGTTAGTCCGGATTACTTCTTGCCTGCCTTGGGACGCTTTGCACCGTACTTGGAACGAGCCTGCATACGCTTTGCAACACCCTGTGCGTCCAGTGTACCACGGATAATATGGTAACGAACACCAGGAAGGTCCTTAACACGGCCGCCTCTGATCAGAACAACGCTGTGTTCCTGAAGGTTGTGACCTACACCGGGAATGTACGAGGTTACTTCAATTCCGTTGGAAAGTCTTACTCTGGCAATCTTTCTGATAGCGGAGTTAGGCTTTTTCGGTGTAGCTGTTTTAACGGCTGTACATACGCCTCTCTTCTGAGGAGAGTTCTGGTTGATAGCTTTACGCTTCTTGGAGTTCCAGCCCTTCAGCAATGCAGGAGCCTTTGCTTTCTTTTCGGAAACCTCTCTACCCTTACGAACCAATTGGTTAAATGTTGGCAATTCTTGCACCTCCTTGCTCAAAAAATAATATGCCGTCTTCCCTGCAGAGCAGTTCCGGCGGTTGCCGGACTATTCATTTTTACTGTAATTTTTTCCTCTGCCGCAGCAGATTATAGGTAACTTTTACAGCCGAATATTCCGTTGCAGACTTCTTGCCTGCAATTTTCAATTTTAGCACATACAATGCTGTTTTGTCAAGCAGTTTTTTCGGCGCAAAAGCCTGATCATAAAGCCTGATGACGGTTTTTCCGGCGGTTATCGGCACAGCCCCCGGCGCCTGCTTTACATTATTCCTTCCAACCGGATTGCTGCTCTCCACGGAAGATTTCTCAGAACATCTCTCCCGGCTGTTTTTGTCCTGACATTTTCCGGTTCAGAACGTCTTTTACGCCTGTTTTTGCCCTGATTATCTCAGACGGTCCGCTTCAGCCTGCAAGCTCCATCGAAAACATTATAATCATTCAAAAAGCCCGCCGTATTGCAGGCAGGCTTTTCTGTCAAAGGTGTGTAACGCTGAATCGGTATTCCTTTGGTGTCATGTGAAATTTCTTTTTGAAGATTCTGTTAAAATACGACAGGTTGGTAATGCCGATGCTGGCAGCCACCTCTGTGATCTGCATTCTTGTTTTAAGCAGCAGATTGGATGCTATGTTCAGCCGATAATCATTGATATATTCGATACACGTCATACCGATATACTTTTTGAAAAAGCGCATGAAGTAATGCTTGCTCAGGTTCACGGTTTCGGCAAGCTCGTCGATGGTAATCGTGTTCATATAGTTTTCATTGATATAATCAATAATTTTCCTGATATTCCTGGTGGTTGCGTCTCTGATATCCGTATCTTCGGCATTGCTGACAAAAACATTCTTAAACAGCAGATAGAACAAGCCGTAGACCTCTGCTTTCAGCTTGATCTCAAAGAAATCGCCCTTTTCATCGTAAAGTGAAATCATATTCAACACTTTTTTGCGGATACTGTCATAGCAGGGGTGGTCGGACGTTATGACAACCGGAGACTTATATCTGCGCTCCGCAAACGGCACCAGATATTTGATAGAGCAGGCGTCTGCCGAGTTTCCTGTCAGAAGATTCATGTTAAATATCACCGTTCTGAACGATGTTCTTTTGTTGTCGTACTGATGGAAGGAATGCAGAACCGACGGATTGATCAGTACGATATCACCGCTTTTGACGTGATATTCCTCAAAGTCTACCGACTCGATATATTCTCCGTCTTCCACATAAACAATCTCCATCTCGTCATGCCAGTGCATCGGAAACGTTGTGTAATAATCCGGCATAACGGTCTTGTTGACAACATAGGGCAGCAAAGAATCTCCTTTCTTCCCCGTTTCTTTCAGACTCATCAGCTCTTCACTTTGCATCATCATATTAGCTCCTTAGTTTTGTAGTAGAGATACAGAGGCAGCATACATAATCAGCAGACCGGCCGGTTTCTGTAACAAAGAAAGATACCTCTTAATTAAATTGATATTGAATTGAAATATGATATAATTGTAGTTCTCTAAAAGTATTATAATATGTTTGTTCCGATTTGTCAAATTTTAGTGAAAAAAAGCTTTATTTGATTTTTAAAATTTGTTTTTTCACATAATTTTTCATTCCAAAAATCTGTCTTTCAACGCACATCCATACGAGTATCTGATACGCTTTTCTTGCTGTCAGTCGCTGCCGAATGTCTTTGCTGCTCTTTTTGAAGCTTTTTATCCTTAAAATTGCATTTCAGGCAGATTTTGCTCTTGTACGAACCTGCGTTCTGTGTTATAATGAATCATTAAATGAACGAAGGTTTATTCCTTCGACACCTTCCTTTGCATATCAACTATTATTATTTACATAGAAAGGAAAGAATGGCAGATGTATAAGATTGTCAGAAAAAAATCTCTGAATCCCACCGTCTCGCTTATGGAAATTGAAGCGCCGCTCATCGCCCGCAAAGCCGAGCCAGGTCAGTTCATCATCTTCAGGGCAAAGCAGGACAGCGAACGCATTCCGCTGACCATTGCAGATTTTGACCGTGAAAAAGGAACCGTCACCATCATCTATCAGATCATCGGCGGATCAACTATGGAGCTGGATACTCTGCAGGAAGGCGATTCCCTGCAGGACTTTGTCGGACCGCTGGGCTGTCCCAGCGAAACGGACGGACTGAAAAAGGTTGCCGTTGTTGGCGGCGGCGTAGGCTGTGCGATTGCCTATCCTCTTGCTAAAAAGCTCAGTGGTCTCGGCTGTGAGGTACACAGCATTATCGGCTTCCGCAATCGTGATCTGCTGATTCTCGAAGATGAGTTTCGTGCCGTCAGCTCTGAGCTGCGCATTATGACGGACGACGGCAGCTACGGCCAAAAAGGTCTGGTAACTGACGCTCTGGAAGCGCTGATTAAAGAAGGCAATCAGTATGACGAGGTGATCGCCATCGGACCTTTGGTCATGATGAAATTCGTCTGTCTTCTGACAAAAAAATATAATATCAAAACCATCGTCAGCATGAATCCTATTATGATCGACGGCACAGGAATGTGCGGCGGATGCCGGCTGACCGTTGGCGGCCAAACAAAATTCGCCTGTGTAGACGGCCCCGATTTTGACGGTCATCTGGTCGATTTTGATGAAGCTATGCACCGAGGCACTATCTACCGTGACTTTGAAACTCACGCCCGTGAAGCCTCCTGCAATCTGCTGAAAAAGGAGGACTGACACCAATGGCAGTACAAAGAAATATGAACCCGCAGCGCTGTCCGATGCCTGTTCAGGATCCCGCTGTGAGAAGACGGAATTTTGAAGAGGTCGCACTGGGCTATACATACGAGATGGCCGTGGAAGAAGCCAAACGCTGTCTGAACTGCCCCGCAAAACCCTGTACAACAGCCTGTCCTGTATCCATTGACATTCCTGCTTTTATCGAGCGTGTTGCCAATGAAGATATGGAGGGTGCTTATCAGATCATTTCAGCCTCCAGCTCACTGCCTGCTGTCTGCGGAAGAGTTTGTCCGCAGGAAAGACAGTGCGAAAGCAAATGTGTCAGAGGCAAAAAAGGCGAAAGCGTCGGTATCGGACGACTGGAACGCTTTGTTGCAGACTATCACCGTGAACACTGTACCGAAAAGCCGTCTGTCCCCGCTCCAAACGGACACAAGGTCGCCATCATCGGCGCCGGTCCAAGCGGTCTGACGGCAGCAGGCGACCTTGCAAAGCTGGGCTATCATGTAACGGTTTATGAAGCGCTTCATCTTGCCGGCGGCGTTCTGGTTTACGGCATTCCGGAATTCAGACTTCCAAAAGTGATCGTCCAGAAAGAAATCGACAATCTGAAAGCTTGGGGCGTCGATATTGAAACCAACATGGTCATCGGAAAAATACTCACTGTTGACGAGTTATTCGAAATGGGCAATGAGGCTGTCTATATCGGCAGCGGCGCAGGTCTTCCACGCTTTATGAATATTCCCGGCGAAAGCCTGAAGGGTGTTTATTCCGCAAACGAATACCTTACTCGCATCAATCTGATGAAAGCTTATAAAGAAGGCAGTAAAACGCCTATTAAACACGGTAAAAAAGTCGCTGTCGTAGGCGGCGGCAATGTTGCCATGGACGCCGCCCGCTCTGCTATGAGAATGGGCGCCGACGAAGTGTATATTGTCTATCGCCGTGGAATGGAAGAGCTTCCGGCCCGTAAAGAAGAGGTTGAACACGCTCTGGAAGAAGGCATCGTTTTCAAAACACTCACCAATCCTGTAGAGGTTCTCGGAGATGAAGCCGGCGAGGTGTGCGGCATGAAGTGCGTCGAAATGGAATTAGGTGAGCCGGACGCCAGCGGCCGCCGCAGTCCTGTTGTCAAAGAAGGTACTGAATTTGTTCTGGATATCGACACCATGATCATGGCAATCGGAACAAGTCCCAATCCCCTGATTCGCAAAACCACTCCGGGACTTGAAGTAAACAAGCGGGGCTGCATTGTCACTGACGGAGAAAACGGTCTGACCAGCCGTGAAGGTGTTTACGCCGGCGGTGACGCTGTTACGGGTGCTGCCACTGTCATTCTCGCCATGGGTGCCGGTAAAGCTGCCGCAAAAGCTATTAATGACTATATCCAGCAGCAGGAACACAAGAATAAGAAAGACAAATGATTCTCCTCTGCTCAAAAGAATGCCGGTGCTACAGATCAGCACACTTGCGTTAAAAACTGAATAAACATGATAAAAAACTGCCGCAGGAATCTTGTCCGGATTGAAACAAGATTCCTGCGGCGATTCTGTGCGTGAGTGCGTGACCGCACAGGACGAGTCCGCCCTCGTTCGCTGCCGCTCACTTACTTCATACGAATCTACTCATTCTATTCCGCAGGCATCCGGCACGGGCAGCGGCAATCCGCCGCTGCTAATCACGCAATCCGCCGTCACAAGCCTGACGGCTTGCTTGTGGCTGTTTCCTCTAAAATCGCAGAATCAGTTCACGCACTCAATTCACCGTGCCTGCTATATGCATTTCTGTGCGTGAGTGCGTGACCGCACAGGACGAGTCCGCCCTCGTTCGCTGTCGCTCACTTACTTCATACGAATCTACTCATTCTATTCCGCAGGCGTCCGGGTGCGTGACCGCACAGGACAATTCCGCTGTTACTTAATGCAAATTTGCCACTTCTATTCCGCTGCAATCAGGTGCTACACCGTCGAAGCCTTTTTCGCATTCCGCCGTCACAAGCCTGACGGCTTGCTTGTGGCTGTTTCCTCTGAAAGTGCAGAATCGGTTCACGCACTCAATTCACCGTGCCTGCTATGTGCATTTATTAATTGTGTGTTTTTATCTTTCTTGTGGGTGTCAGGAGGACAGAAAAAGCACCGCCTCAACAACAGCGGTGCTTTCAGGAACGAGTTAAATTTTTCTTATTCGGAGAATCCGGACTGAATCAGCTTAACAAGACTGTCAACAGCTTCTTCTTCGTCTGCGCCGTCAGCCATAACCTTAATGGTTGTACCGCCAACGATTCCGAGTGAGAGAACACCGAGAAGGCTCTTCGCATTAACTCTTCTCTCTTCCTTCTCAATCCAGATGGAAGACTTGAACTCATTAGCCTTCTGAATAAAGAATGTAGCAGGACGAGCGTGAAGACCTACCTGATTCTGAACCATTACTTCCTTGACGAACATTAAAATTCCTCCTCAACAAAAAATAAATCCCCTTAACATCAACCAGTTCATACAAGATCATCCACTCTTGTATGTTCTGAGTTATATAACAATTATAGCATAATTTAAGCAATTATCAACTGTTTTATAAAAGTTTGGACTTATATACGATTGAAAAACTTTTATTCCATCTCATCTTTGTGCAACTTGACATAAATGTTGAAAATTTTTATGCTTTGTAAAGCATAAATCCCACTTTTGACACTGATTTATGGGTGTTTCTTAACGAATTTCAACAGAAAAAGCCCTGTTTTTTCTGTTTTACGCATAAAATGACAGCATTTCTGACGGATTTATCATTCTTTTTTTATGATTGTAGTGCAGCTTTTCAGCAATCTTTTTCAGTGAATTTTGACAAATTCAGCCTCTTTTCCGTTATTTTGCACATCTGATACACGCAGTCGGCACTGTTTTCTGCGGTCAGTAGCGTTTTATCATCAACTCAGCTTCCACACGTTCCGACTTTTGCTATTGTATTGTTCAAATCAATCTTCATCACATTCAGGAAGTTATCAAAGTGCTTATGATCAACCATAAACAGTACTATAATGCTCTTGTTCAAACAATAATCCCATGTTCTTTCAAAAACTTAATATCCTTTTCACTGAGTTCTGCCTTTTTCAACAGTTCAGGGCGCCTTGCGGCAGTTTCAAGCAGAGCGCTTTCGTGGCGCCACCGCTCAATGTTCGCATGATGTCCGCTGAGCAATACCTCCGGCACCTCCCGTTCTCTCCACCGGGCCGGCTTGGTATATTGTGGATATTCCAACAAGCCGCTGTAGTGACTTTCATCTTCAAAGCAAAGACTGTCTGACAAAACACCCGGAATCATGCGGCACACACTGTCTGCCAATACCAGCGCCGGCAGTTCTCCCCCTGTCAGCACATAATCCCCGATCGATATCTCTTCATCAACATACAGATCCAGCACACGCTGATCGACTCCCTCGTAATGTCCGCAAAGCAGGGCAAGATTGTCATATTCCGCCAGCTCACGCACTTTTTGCTGCGTCAGCACCTTTCCTTTGGGCGAAAGATAAACAAGATGCGGTCTGACACCAAGCTTTTCTGTCAGATCCTCATAACACAGGGCTATCGGTTCTGCCATCATCAGCATTCCCATACCGCCGCCATAGGTAGTGTCGTCCACCCGGTGGTGCTTGTCAAAGGCATAATCCCTGATCTGATGACATTCCAGCGTGACGATCCCCTTACTTCTGGCTCTGCCGATGATACTCTCATTCAGCACTGCCTCGCACATTTCCGGAAACAGCGTGATAATATCAATCCTCATCGTCAAAAAGTCCCTTCATCGGTCGGATTCTGATCAATCCGCCGTCAATATCCTTTTCGATTACCACGTCGGGAATCACAGGTATCAGATAATCCCTGCCGTTCTTTGACACCTGATAAACGTCATTGGCTCCTGTTTTCAGAACGTCCGTTATTACCCCGTACTGCTCGCCGGTGTCAGCGTCTGCCACAGAAAGCCCCAGAAGATCCTGTATAAAACAAGTTCCCTCCGGCAGCTTTACATCGTCACGGTTCATATAGACGATTTTTCCACGCAGCAGATCTGCCTGCTCAATACTATGTATATGACCGAACTGTATAATGGCAACATTTTTGTGTACCTTGGCGCTTACAACCTTCCACTTTGTTCCCTCTGCGTCATACAATGCCTTCAGACGGCACAAAAAAGCGGCACTGTCACACCATGGGTCGATTCTTACCTCGCCCTTCAGACCGTGTGTACCGACGATTTTGCCTGCCTCCAAAAACTGCTTTTTCATACATTGTCACCTGCCCCTTTTTATGAAAAAAGGAGAAGCCCCAAAACAAGACCTCTCCCTTTTGTAACGATCTTAAATTGTCGGATAAGGTACTGCTTACTCAATCTCAACCTGAATCTTTTCGTCATTTCTTGCGGCAGCAGCTCTCATAACGGTTCGAATTGCTCTGGCAATTCTTCCCTGTCTGCCGATGACTCTGCCCATATCGTCCTCGTCAACATGAAGATGATAGACTATGACGCCTTCATCGTTTTTTTCGTCAGCGGTAACGGTAACAGCTTCAGGCTTTTCTACCAGTCCTTTGACAATTGATACCAGTAATGCTTCCATGTTTTCCTCCGGATATCACTGATCAGATAATGTTGTTCTTCTTCAGCAATGCCTTAACCGTATCGGTGGGCTGTGCGCCGTTAGCGATCCACTGCTTAGCCTTGTCAGCGTCTACCTTGAACTCTGAGGGCTCTGCCAGAGGATTGTAGGTGCCGATTTCCTCGATGAATCTGCCGTCACGGGGATATCTGGAATCTGCTACTACTACACGATAGAACGGTGCCTTTTTTGCGCCTACACGGCGAAGTCTGATTTTTACTGCCATTGAATTTACCTCCAAAAATTTGAACTTGTGCCATTGGCACAGTTTTTTGTTTTCACGGAAACCCTGTTTCCTTTTTATCTATTTCACCAATGCCGCTGCATCGGGTGAAAGCACAATTATTTTTTCCGCTTGCCCGGATTAGCCTGTCCCTGCATCATTGCAGGATTCATCGGTATGCCGCCAAGTCCCGGCAGTCTTTTTCTTTTGCCGAACTTATCTCTGGCGTTCATGCCCTTCATGAACTTCTGCATTTCTTCAAACTGCTTCATCAGCCGGTTGACGTCTTCCACCTTCATACCGCTGCCGGCAGCAATTCGTTTTTTGCGTGACGGATTGATAATTTTGGGATTCTCTCTTTCCGCCTTTGTCATCGACTGAATCATAGCGCCGATTCTGTCCATCTGTTTCTCGTCAAAGTCAAGATCCTTAAGCTGACTGCCGATTTTCGGAATTTTGGACAGAATCCCCTTGATAGAGCCCAGCCTCTTGATCTGCTGCATCTGCTCTAACAGGTCGTTCATGTCAAACTTGTTCTGCTGGAATTTTTTCGCCATCTCTTCGGCTTTTTTCTGATCCAGCTTATTCTCTGCATCTTCAATCAGCGTCAGCACGTCGCCCATACCCAGAATTCTTGACGCCATTCTGTCCGGGTGGAAAACCTCAAGATCTCCCAGTTTTTCACCGACGCCGGCAAATTTAATCGGTTTGCCTGTGACCGCCTTGACAGACAGCGCTGCGCCGCCTCGGGTGTCGCCGTCCAGCTTTGTCAGGATCACGCCGCTGATATCCAGCAGCTCATCAAACGACTTTGCCACGTTAACAGCGTCCTGACCGGTCATAGAGTCTACAACCAGCAATATTTCATTCGGGTTGACTTCCGCTTTGATGTTTTTCAGCTCGTTCATCAGCTTTTCATCAATATGCAGACGTCCTGCCGTATCCAGAATCACCACGTCGTTGCCGTAGTCCTTAGCGTGTCTGACAGCAGCCCTGGCAATCGTCACAGGATCCTCCTGACCCATTTCAAACACAGCCGCACCTGCCTGACCGCCCACAACCTTCAACTGCTCTATAGCAGCGGGTCGATAGATATCGCAGGCAACCAGCAGCGGACGATGTCCCTGCTTTTTCAGCATTTTTGCCAGCTTTGCGCTGTGCGTCGTTTTACCGGAGCCCTGAAGACCGCACATCATGATAATTGTCGGCGGCTTGCCTGCATAGTTCAGCCTCGATTCCTCTGAGCCCATCAGCGCTGTCAGTTCTTCGTTAACGATCTTGATAACCATCTGCGCCGGCGTCAGACTCTCCATAACATCTGCGCCCACAGCCCTTTCTGTTACCTTACCGGTAAAATCCTTGGCTACTTTATAGTTAACATCTGCTTCCAGAAGCGCCATACGCACTTCTCTCATCGCACTTTTTACGTCGCTTTCTGTCAGCTTGCCCTTATTCCGCAGCCGCTTGAAAGCTGCGCTGAGCTTTTCGGACAATCCTTCAAATGCCATATTCACACCCCTTATATACTTACAATTCTTTCAGCTTTTCCAGCTCGTTAAGGATCACCTTTATGCTCTCGTTGATATCATTCGAACGGTACCTGCGCATATTCAGCCCATCAATAATATCAATATTGCGGCGTATCGTGTCCAGTCCGTTCTGCAGATCCTTTGTCTTCTTCAGCAGTCCGAGCTTCTCTTCCGCCTCAAACAGAATCAGCTCGCTTCTTTTGATGCTGTCACGCACGCCCTGCCTGGAAATTCCCGTATTCTCGGCGATTTCTCCCAGCGACAGGTCGTCATTATAGTAGAACTCCACGGTTTCCCGCTGTTTGTCCGTCAGCAGCATTCCGTAATAATCCAGCAGCTCTGCAATCTGAAAATTCTTTGACATTCCGGTGAACCTCCTTTATAGGGACGATTCTGTAAAGCATTTCGCTTTACACTGGTACAAATTATACACGATTCTTATGCTTTTGTCAAGCATTATTTTGCTGAAAACACTCTCTTTTGCGACATTTTTCAACCATTCTCCAATCGGCTGACCGTCTTTTCTCCACAGGAGCATCAGTTCTTTTACAACCAAACACCAACCAAACGAAAATCCACTTCTTCACGTTCCGTATCCTTTCATTTTGCATGACGCAAAACCGCTTCGAATTGGAATTGTCAAGAAAAGTGCAGTCGAAAAACACCCAAAATGAGTGGACGGCAGGAAGGAATTTGAAGCCGAATGGAGCGTAGCGGAATGAGGCTTCAAATTCGCGGCGGGTCATCACGCCACCTG
>Ga0256405_10001782_pt1 | contig 55345 bp, 39 predicted proteins | sample RumenRJG_02DNA_FD_189096 | JGI IMG/M metagenome (GOLD analysis project Ga0256405, IMG submission 189096) | Bovine rumen microbial communities from Lethbridge, Alberta, Canada - RJG_02 | ecosystem: Host-associated > Mammals > Digestive system > Stomach > Rumen | place: Canada: Alberta... | reverse complement strand
CCTGGCAGTGTTGCTCAGAGCAACTTCGGTGGTTTCACCATGGACTTACAGTTGTTCGGTAATGGTAAGAGCAGTGGCGTTCAGAACGCCATGTCTGGTAACATGAAGAGTGACAAATCCACTGCTGCTCAGAAAGCTGTTGCTAACGCTGAAGCTAAGAAGTCTAAGAAAGCCGAAGGCTTCTCCAATAGCGCCACTAAGTATCTCCGTATTATTGCTAGTGCAGTAGACGGTCAGCTTGATGGTGTTGGTTCTAATATCTATAAAATCCGTAAAGCTGTAGAAAGCCTTACTGGATTCGACTCCGGTGACCTTGGTTCCGGAAACAAAGACCGTACGACTCTTATGGGTCGTGCTCGCCGCATGGCTAAGATGTTGGTTATGCACCCGATTGAGTTCCTGGGTGATATCGTATCTGCTCCGTTCAAGCTGATTGGTACTGTTACCGAGAAGGCTTTCAACACTATGAACGCTATCGTTTCTGGTGTGGGTAGTATGATTACTGGGGCAACTAAGGGTATCATGGCCATTGGACGTCAGGTTCTGGATACGGCTCTTGCTATTCCTAAACTTGGTCTGAAGGTTATCCAAGGTGCCGCTGAAGTAACCACCGAAGTTCTTGTTGGTGGTGCTAAAGTTGCTACGACTGCTCTTATCGGTGGCCTGAATAGCACGTTTAAGATTATCAATGGCCTTGCAAGTGCAACTGGCCATCTCATTTCTGGTATCGGTAATGCCGCTGGTTCCCTTGTTGAAGGCGTAGGTGCAATGGCCAAGGAAGGCATGATTTCCATTGGCAAGGGTATCGGAGCTATTGCTAGTATCGCTGCTGACGGTGCAAAAGCTGTTGGTGACGTAGTTGGCTCTGTGGCTAAAGCTACCGGTGCTATTGTGGCTTCCTCTGTGGAAACCGTTGGTAAGATGGCGAATACCATTCTTAGTGGTTTCACTGACTTGCTTACTTCCACGGCAGGTTTGCTGTTTAATGTAGTCTCCTCACCGTTCAAGTTCCTTAGCAATATGGGTAAAGGCATTATGCCTAGAGGCCCGCAGACTGTTAGGGTAATCGGTGGTTCTCTCGACGCTGTTAAGACGGTTGATACCGTTAAAGTAGTTGAGGTAATCAAAGGTGGTACGATTGACGAAACTAGAAGCGTCGCCAAAGTTGGTGAAGTTTCTGGTAGCGTCACCATTGTGGGCATGAATGACCTTATCAACGCCGTCATGACTTCTCGTGGTGGTAATGGTAAGAAGTTCCGCGCTAAACTCGCTGCTGGTGGGTTCAAAGCTCCTAAGTTTGACCTTCAGGCATTCGCAGAAGGTAAAGAGGAAGCTGGCGCTCCTGCAAACGTAACCGCTATGGATATCAAAGCCGGCGCTAAGGCTGGCGAGCATGTACAGCGTACTGCCGCTTACATGCAGAGCGTAAAAGAGACTGTGGCTGAAAAAGACTTCTTGCATGACAATGAAGCTTCCCAGACGACTCACCTCGAGTCTATTGATGAAACTACGAAGAAGCACTCCAATGCTTTCGCTAAGTTCTTCAAATGGTTGGCCGCATCTCTGCCTCTCCTGTTCGCACTCTTGAAGAAGCTCCCGAGTGCTTTGGCTAATAAGCTCCTTGGTGGTAACACCGCTGGCGCTATTGCTAAAGAAATCAAGCAGGTATTCAAGGATATCGCAGAAGATGCAAAGAAAACGCTCAAGAAGAAATGGGGCTCCATGCTCCAGAAACTGATTGGTTCTAAGAAAGGGCAGATGATTGCCCGTGGTGCACAGCAGTTGAAGAACTCTGCTGCTGCTAAATGGATATCTAAGAAAGCTCCGTATATGTTTGGTGACATGACTGCGGAAGATGCAGTCAAGTACCATGCTAATGGTGACCGTATGCCTGTAAGCAATAAGGAACGTCTTGAACAATTCGGTTCTGTTGCTCGTGAACAGGCACCTGAAGCTGGAGAGAAGAAACTTTGGAAGCAGATGTACAAGGAAGACGCTGCTGCATTCAAAGTTGCACGTGGTGCAAATGTTGGTGGTGGTTTCTCTGCACAGTTCAATGCACCTGTTGTTGAAGAAACTCCTGGTGCTATTTCTGCTGTCGAAGGTGGCGCTGGTGGCCTTGGTAATGCAAATCCTGCTCAAGCTGTTGAAGAGGAAGGTGCTGGCTTGGCCGCTAAAGTAAAGAAGATGTTTACTGAAGGCTTGAAGAAGCTGGAAGCTATGGCATCTAAACATGCTGGAAAAGCATTATCCTTTGCTGATGGCTTTGCTGCTAAATTCTTACCGAAATTGACCACTAACGTTATCGTACAACACGCCGCAAGCTTCACGAAAGCTATTGGTACTACGGTTGCTGGTGCTGGTTCCTTGGGTATCGTCGATGGTGTACTTGCTACGTGGAACAGTGTGACTGGTCTTGTCGAGGCCGCTCATATCTTCCGTGTTAAGTCTGACGCTGTAACTCCGACGATGCGTATCGTAGCTGGTATCGTTAAAGCTATCTGGGGTTGTACTCCGTTAGCTATCGTAAGTTGCGTATTGTCCATTCTCGGTATGCTCTTTGGTTTCGACCATGTGGGTATGACTGCAACTACGATTTATAAATTCCTCGTTGATAGTGGTTCTGCCGAAGCACTCGATGAGGCTCAGGCGGCTTTCGAGAAGGAAGCTAAAGAAGCTGGCATGAGTGTCGAAGACTACAACGACCAGGAAAACAAGACCGTTTGGGACAAGATGATGGATGGTTGGTCTTCGTTCAAAGACGGAGTTGCCAACAATGCCAAGTATGTCTGGAACGGTATTAAGAACAACGCTGAATACGTTGCAAACGGTATCGCAAATAACGCGCAATACGTTAAGAACGGTATCGATAACAATCTCGCATGGCTCTTTGGTCAGAATGATGCAGAGGGCCACTACCAGAATGGTGTCTTTGCCAACATGAAAGATGGCTTAGATAACAACCTAGCATACCTCTTTGGTCAGAATGACTCTGAAGGTAATTACCAGAAAGGTGCTATTGCAACTCTTGGCGACAAGATTAGTGATGGTATCGATAACAATCTCGCATATATCTTCGGTTCTAAGAACGAAGATGGTTCGATTACTCCGAGCCCGATGTTTGCTAACATGCGTAAGACCGTAACGGAAGGCTTCTCTAAAGCACTGACGTGGTTCTTGGGTTATGATTATAAGGATGGTTATCAGGAAACCCTCATGGGTAAAATGAATGACTGGATCGATAATCAGTTAGCATATCTCTTTGGTCAGAATGACGAGAATGGTAATTACCAGAAAGGTGTCTTTGCTAAAGCCAAAGATGAAGTTGATGCTGTTATCACGTACTGGGCTGGCGGCGAATACACCAATGGTGAAAGTGATGAAGGTCGTTTACCGACGCTCGGTCGCATGATATCTGAAAGCTTCCAGGAAGCTTGGGGTCCGATTATCGATGACATAAAATCCCGTAAGGATTGGGTTGTTGATAAATGGAACAACACGCTGGCATGGATGTTTGGTCAGAACGATGAGAACGGCAATTACCAGAATGGCGTCTTTGCCAACTTGAAGGATTCCATTGATAACAATCTTGCTTGGCTCTTTGGCCAGAATGATGAGAACGGCAATTACCAGAATGGCGTCTTTGCTAACTGGAAAAAGTCGTTTGATGGTGTTCTTGCAAGTATTTTCGGTGAATCGGATTACACTACGGTGGATGAAGATGGTAACGTTGTACCTGTTGAAGGTGGTAAGGGCTTCGTTAGCACGCTTGTTGAAAAAGTACAGGCTATGGGTGGAGAATTTGTTGATTGGGCTAAAACGTCCATCAAGAATAAATTCAATGCCGCAATGGAAGCTGTTCTTGGTACACCTGAAAAACGCACCAAACTTGGTACGTTAGTTGATAAACTCGGCGAATGGGTTTCGCGCGTTGGTAAAGAGCTTAACCGTGTATGGAGCGATGTCAAGACTAAGGCATGGCGCACTATGATGTGGCCGTTTGCCAAATTCCGTGTATGGGTTTCTGATGGCGAAATGTCTGAAGATGATAAACTCATTCTCGGTAGTTCTGGCTCTTCGTACGACGTTGGTGATACGTCTCAGGATAGTATTGGGGCTCCTTCTGAAGGTAATCCCTTTGCTGGTTCTGGTAAAGGCGATAAACGCAAGAAGTTCCATGGATTTGGAACGAATTATTCTCAGAATGACCCACGCTGGAAGAATAACTCCTATGGAGATATTCCTGGCATGGGTAACATGGGTGACTCTGGTTGTGGCCCAACCGTTATGGCATCCATTCTTAGTGACATGGGCGCGAATGTTGACCCGACTGATATGGCTAACTTGGCACTCGCCGATGGAACTCGTGTTCCTGGTGGTACCTCTGAAGACTTCTTTAGTGACGCCGCAAGCCGTTTCGGCTTAGGTGCTCGCCATCTGAATGGTGTAGGAGATATCGTTGACAGCGTAATGTCTGGTCAGCAGGTTGTAGTCGGTGGTACTAGCGCCGGTGATGGTCCGGGTAACACGTTTACGCGTGCTGGACATTATTCTCGAGTCGTAGGTATCGATGGTGATAATGCTATCATGGCAGACCCACGCGGAGATGCCTACTCTGGAACTGTACCTCTTTCCACGCTTGCTAATCAGGTACAAACTGGTTATGCGTTCGGCGGTGTGGGTGACAAGTTCAAGGGCGCTGGCCCAGAAGATGGTGATGCTGTTGCCGCTGGTGGCTCCGAAGGTGGAGTTATCGGAAAATACTTCATCAAGGGTATCAAATGGCTCTTTGGCATGGACGGACAAGGTGGAATCTTCTCCACTGCGTTTGATATGTTCAATAATGGTGTTAATTCCATCTACAATACCATCTTTGGTGGTAATGGTGCAGATGGTGAATACCAGCCTGGCATGTTTGAATCCGGTGGCTTGATGATGAACGTCATCAACAAAGGTATCGACTTCGTGTTTGGTGCCGATAATGGTGATGGTACAAGAACTGGCGGCGTAATCAGTACGCTGTATAATAAATTTAATGATGGTATAACTACTGCAACGAATTGGGTCTTTGGCGCAATTCCTGGTGGTAACCTCATTAAAGACACCGTAACTGCTGGTGTAAACTATATTTTCGGTACTCCCGATAGTAATGGTAACCGCACTGGTGGTTTGTTCTCCACGATGAAAGACGACCTTGCAAAAGGTTGGGAAGACGTTAAAGGATGGATTTTTGGTAACAGTGGTGGACTCTCGAAGTCTTCTATCCTCGATAAGTTCTCTGAAGGCATCAGTAATGCCGCTAAGAAACTTAAAGGTGGTGGTGAAGGCGACAATATGAGTCGTATCCAGAGATACCTTAGTCAAAATCCTCTGATTTCTGCTTTCACTGGAGCTGGTACTCCGAAGCAACAAGTAGCGGCGATGGATGTATTCCGTGGCGCTGGCTCTACTACGAAGTCTCCTCGCAAGGAAGCGATGAAACGTGCGGCATTTACTGCCAGTGGTCCGGGCCCTGTTGCTAATAGACAAAATCCTCATAAGAAGCATGTTGATCACTTTGCTGGTAGTGGCCCTGCTGATAAATCCAATATCTCTGGTGATGATATCATCGAGACTGGTAAACAGCAGCTTGGTATTCCATACGTTCTTGGTGGTGATGGAGAAAGCAGTACAGACTGTGGTATGTTCACTCAGCACACGCTTAACAAGTGCGGTTTGGATATGAGTACCCGTTTGGCAGATGCGCAGTTCGAGGTGTTCGCGAGCGCTGGTGCCGCTATTCCTCTTAGTGAGGCAACTGCTGGCGACTTGGTGTTCTTCGAGAACACTTATGGTAGTTGGCCTGCTGGCACGATTACGCATGTCGGTTTCTATGCTGGCGATAATCAGATGCTTCATGCTGGTTGTTCTAAAGGCGTAAGCTTCGCCGACCTTTCTAGCGACTATTATCAGTCCAAGATTCATGGGCAGGCTGGCTCTGTCAGCAAGCTCTATGGTATCACTCCTGGTACTGGTAAAGGTGGTACTGCGCTTAACGGGAAAGGTGGTAAAGGCGGTAAGAAGAAAGAACGCACTATCATGGACCTGTTCTCCCATGCAGGGAAGATGTATGGTAATTTTGCCACTTCCGTAATGGGTAACAAGGTATACACTGGTACGTCTTGGGACGATACTGACGATAGTAGCGGTGGTAATTCTGGTGGTAGCGGTGGCGCTAACGGCATCTCTGCTGATGGTGAAAGTATCGCTAAATGGTTACATGAGAAAGGCTATAGTAATGCTGCTGCTGGTGGTATTCTTGGTCGTTTCCAACAGGAACATGGATTTAGTCCTACGGACGTTCCACTTCATGATGTTCCTGGTGTTGGTGAATGTGGTGGTCTCGGTATTGCTCAGTGGACACACGGTCGTGCCGATGCAATGAAAGCGTATGCTGCTAATCATGGACAGGACTATCAGACGGTTGATGCACAGTTGAACTACATGTGGGAGGAAGATATTCCTGCACAGAAGGCTTACGGTGATTTCTATCCATCTGGTATGAATCAGTTCAGTGACCCTGTAGAAGCAAACGCATACTGGACTAAAGGCTTCGAACGTGGTGTTCCATCTAGTAACGACGCTACATACTCCACTAATTGGTATAACTACATGCAGTCCCACTTCTCTGGCTCCGGTAAAGGAGACAAGTTCCTTGGTAGCGGTTTCGACCCGTTAGGCGTCCTCAATAACCGAATCAAGGTCTGGGAATTCGGCATTAAACATGGTGCATCTCCTCAGTCTATTGCATCTGAAGGCGGCTATGAACGCACGAAGAAAGCGATGGATAAGTACAATAAGGGTCCTGCACCTGGCAAGATTCGTATACCTGCTTACTTGGCTGAGCAGATGAAATATATGACTCCTGAACAGCGGCGCAATTTCATTATTGCCTACAAGAAGGGAGCCTTTGGTAAATTCGCAAGTGAAGCCGCTCTTGCTAAATCTCAGCAGAGCTCAGGTGACGTCATGGAAGACGTTGCTCCGAACGGCAAACACTATGAAGCAAACGATGTAGATTACCTGATGAAGAAAGGGTATACCTACAAGGATGCTATTGCGTTCCTCGCTAAAGACCCGAAATATTCTGGCAAGGGTGATGCAACCCATGGCCCGAATGGTCGTGCTTATGAGAAGAACGATATTGATTATCTCATGAAGAAGGGTTACACCAAGGAAGACGCAATCGCGTTCCTTGCAACTGACCCGAAATATAAAGACCCGATTAAAGCTAACGATAAAGCTACTGCTTCTACCGCTAAGGCTTCTACTGACGGCAAGACAGCTCCTGCTGAACAGCCGAAGAGAAGACGTAAACATCGCGGTTTCGCTGGCTGGATTGAGGGTATGTTTGGTGGTCTCTTTGGTCACCATTCTGATAAGAAAGATTCTCCTGTTGCTGAGAATCAGACTAGCGCTCCTGCATCTTCTTCCCCGGGCTTAGTTGACCCGAGAAATGCTGGTAGCTTTGCTGATCTCTCCAGCTTCAAAGGTGGCGAATACTTCAATGCTCCTCAGTATATTACTGAAGCTGCTAAGAAGTACGTCAGAGGCGAGGGTACTCTCGAAGACGTGGCGAAATCCATTGGATTCGATGGTGTTCCTGATGGTTCCACTACTCTCACTGCTGAACAGCAGAGAGCGCTCGGGTTCCGTGAATACGCTGTTTCTCGAAACTGGAATCATTATCTGAATGAGGCTGTACTCTGGAAGCGTGATGGTATGACATCTGCTGAAAGATGGGCTAAATTCCATGGTTCTGGTAAGGGTAAGTTTAAGGGTAACGGACTTGGCGATGTTATGGCCTTTGGTCGTAAGAACGGCATTTTCGCTGCACTTGCTGGCGCTTGGTTGCAGAACCAGAGATATAAGACCATGCAGAAAGCTCAGGTGGAGGGACTTGGTCTCTTCGGCACGAGCCCTGGTCCGGTCGATTCGAAAGGTAAGGTAGTCGCTCCGGAAGTGGCACCTAATGGTAAACACTATGAGGAGAACGATATTAAGTATCTTATCTCCAAGGGTTATGCTCGCAAAGATGCTATCGCATTCCTTGCAACTGACCCGAAATATGCTAAGAACGGCGGTAAGGACAGTAATGAATACGGTCCAAATGGTCGCAAATACGAAGAGAATGACATCAAGTACCTCATGTCTAAGGGTTACACTCGCGGCGATGCTATTGCATTCCTCGCAACTGACCCGAAATATAAAGACAAAGCTAACGCTGTAGCTTCTACTCCGGCGGTGGCAGCTCCTGCTGAACAGCCGAAGAGAAGACGTAAACATCGTGGCTTTGCTGGTTGGATTGAGGGCATGTTTGACGGTCTCTTCGGTCATCACTCCAAGAAGAAAGAAACTCCTGTTGCTGAGAATCAGACTTCTCACTCCTCTTCTCCGGGCTTAGTTGACCCGAAGAACGCAGGTAGCTTCGCTGACTTGTCTAGCTTCAAGGGTGGTGAATACTTCAATGCTCCTCAGTACATTACTGAGGCTGCTAAGAATTACATTAAGGGTGATGGGAAACTTATAGATGTCGCTAAGTCTATCGGTTTCGACAGTATCCCTGATGGTACTACTCCCCTTACTGCTGAACAGCAGAGAGCTCTTGGCTTCCGTGAATACGCTGTTGCACGAAACTGGAACAATTATCTGAACGAGGCTGTACTCTGGAAGCGTGATGGTATGACATCCGCTGAAAGATGGTCTAAGTTCCATGGTTCCGGTATAGGTGACATGGATGAAGGCCGTGCTCGTAGAGAGCCTGGTTACCGTGAGCCTAAACGCCGTCGTAGATTCAAAGGTTCTGGGCTTGGCGATATTATGGCCTTTGGTCGTAAGAATGGTATCTTCGCTGCTCTCGCAGGAGCGTGGTTACAGAATAAGCGCCAAAAGGCAATGATGAAAGCCCATGAAGCTTCTCTCGGACTGTTTGGTAATTCTCCGGCGCCTGAAGTTAAGGCCGCAGGTAAAGTCGTTGTTCCAGAAGTGGCACCTAACGGTAAACACTATGAAGCAAACGATGTTAATTACCTCACGGGTAAGGGTTACACTCGCGAAGATGCTATTGCATTCCTCGCTAAAGATCCGAAGTATAATGGTAAATCCGCTGTGGCTGATTCCAATACTAAGGTTGACCCGAAACTCAAGAAAGCAGTTGAAGATGCCAAGACGAAAGCTCAGGCACCTGAAGTTGCTCCGAATGGTAAACACTATGAAGAGAATGATATTGCTTATCTTATTAAGCAGGGTTACACTCGCGAAAGCGCTATTGCGTTCCTCGCTAAAGACCCGAAATATGCTACGATTGGTACGAAGAACACTACTCCAGTAAGCAAAGCAGAAGTTGCACAGGTTTCTGGCAATGCCACGGAACTCGTTCGTAACTACACTCGCTCTGTGAACGGTACTAGCGATTCCAATTCCAAGAATAGCAGCGATAAGATACTTGCACAGATTCTCGAAGCTTTGGAAACCATTGCTAAGAATACTGGTAATACTGCTAGTGGTATCGGTTCCCTCGGTTCTGCTCTTGCCAAAAGTGCGAAAGCGCGCGGTCAGGGTGGTGCTGGTGGTACCCGAGTGATTAGCATTGGTGGTGGTCCTCAAGGATTATCTTCCTCGTTTGGTGGAAACGGTGGCATGGGAAAAGATTACGAAATGAATCGTAAGATTGCTCGTGGCGGCGAATTTGCTAAATAAGGACTTAAAATATGGGATAGACCAGAAGGTCTATCCCATATTATTTCTTTTTAGACTATTTACTAAATTGATAAGAAAGGAGCGATTGTATGGCATTAACAGTTACTACAAACGCTGGTCTTAACATGCGAAGTGGTGCTGGCACCGAAAATTCACGAATTGGCGGTGTTGAAGCTGGTACTTCGTATGAAGTATTAGACGTTAAGAAAGACTCCAACGGAGTCGATTGGTATAAAATCGGTGACGGTTATGTATGCGGTAGCTACTGTACTGTCTCGAATGATGGTGGTGATGGTTCCACTGCAACTCAAACGCTCGCGGAAGCACTTGGTGATGGATTAGGAACGGATATTACCGGTGTTAATGGACAAGTTGAAGGTGAGGTTTGGGGCCAAGGTACTATTGGTACAACTGGTATCGAATCTGCTCTGGAAAGTATGCTTGGTTTGAGCCAGACCGATGAGCAGGTTGCTAAGTTCTATAAACGGCGAGTATTCGGCACACCGTATCAGTACCTCGATACTACGGATATTCGACCAAACGGGGGTAACGTTGGTCGTATCTTCGGTAACAATATTCTTGGTGAGTCACCAATACTTTCACTGTTACCATGTAAGCCGAACTACCTTCCTTCTCTTTCTGAAGAGAAGAAACAGGATATCTTCAAGTCTTTAATGACTAATGCATCGGAGCTGGCTACTGAAGCGGAGAAAGCGGTTGCTGATGAAACGATCGGTAGTATTGAGACGAAATACTTTACTACCGATATCGACGCAGTTGAGTATAATAAATACGTTAATACTCTTCTGCGTGCGTGCGCTATATTTATGGGTCTCGGCAATTCGACCGTTCCGGGAACGACCAAGCTGTATAGTGAATACAACTGGTCTAATTGGCACTTGAGTAATATCTTTGATAACTCGAGTCTCAATAATGACCCAGGCGGAATTCTCCAGCAGGCTGGTAAAATTATCAAAGACGTTAAAGACGCTATTGATAATCCTAGTGAAGCGGCTATGGACGTAATGAAAGCCATCAGTACAGACCAATACTATGTTGACTTCTACGTTAGTCCATCAACCTCATACTCTGAGTCGATGTCTAACCGTGCAGAAGATTCTGCATTCAAAGGTTTGGTATCCAAGGGAGAGGGTATGGTTAAGGAATTGGCATTCTTGCTCGGTGCAAATGCACTGAATGCTGAAACCATGGAACAGTCAATGGCAAACATGAGTAAGGAAATGCAATCTGAATTGCAGAAGTTTAACCTTACCAAAGGCGATAACGTGCTTTCTCGTTTGCTCTCCAACTCTCAGTTGGTTATCACTGGTTCCAATATCGTATTCCCACAGATTTACCATGAATCTGAATACAGTAAGAGTTACCGTTGTGAGTTGAAACTTGTATCTCCGTATGGTGATAGAGAGTCTATATTCTTGAATATCATTGTGCCGATGATACATATGCTCTGCTTCGTATTGCCTCGACAGACTTCTGCAAACTCTTATTCCAGCCCGTTCCTTATCAAGGGGCATATTTCCAAATGGTTCTCTTGCGAAATGGGTTTGGTGCAGAGTGTTGATATCCAGAAAGAGGCGTTCTCGGCAGATGGTTTCCCGACTCAGGTAACTATGTCTATTAGCTTGCAGGACTTGTACTCCGCTCTGTCTATCAGTAAGACTGATAGTATCAAGAGTGCTATTATGTTCTTGCAGAACCAGTCGCTTATCGAGTATATGTCTGTAATCTGCGGTTTGAACCTTAAGAGTTCCGAGTGGCAGATGAAAGAAAATCTCGTTAAAGCTATCGTATCTAATGCGGCTCAAGACGCTATTGATAATAGCGCTGCTGAAGCTAGACAGGATGCTGCTAGAGCGGCGGCTAGAATATTCCAGAACGTTACTGGAGGTCGTTTCTAAATTGGCAACTTTCAAGCAAAAGATTGAAGAATATCAGAAAACGTATGGCTCTATCCCTACCGAATATGGGGATAGAATGCTATACCTTTGCGAATCTTTGCGCTTAGGCGATAAAGATGATGCATTCATAAGCAAAATGCTTAAATGTCTTAAAGGCATGAAAAGAACCACTTACAAATTCACATTGTATCTGGTTCCAGAACCAACTCCTAGACCTAGAACCTCGTTCAACAGTCGAGTATTCTATGTTAAAGGAGCCAAAGATAACAACAATCTCTTTAGAGACATCATAGAGTCTGTTGAATCCATACCGTTGATTACAACGGCAACCGAGATAGATATCAAATCATATCTCCCTATGCCTAAAGCCATGAACAGAATGGAGAAGTTCTTTGCTGAATTGGGTTTCATCAGAGTAACTACTACTCCAGACTGGGATAACTTGGCTAAAGCATATTGCGATATGATACAAAAAAATTTATTGCTTAACGACTCACTAATTTGGAAAGGGACGTCATCTAAATACTACTCGATTAAACCGAGAATAGAAATGACAATAACTTTCGATAACGACTACGATTGTACTTATAATCGCAAGAAAGTTGAGCAATCAAAGTTCTATCAGACGGATGAAACAGGACGGATAGACGAATCCCTTAATACGATTCTCAAACTCAGATAGGAAGTCTATGGATAAAATTTCCAATTTGAGGTGTAGAGAATGATTAAATCAAAAAGAGAAATTAAGATCGATGGACTGTTTGAAAACATTGAAGGCGTATTGAATGCGCATGACTTGCATGTTAAGAGTAATCCTGACGAGATGTACTTGACCTGTGACAATGATAAAGAAGCAGTCGAAAGCGCTATTGAAGTGTCAAACGACCTATGCAATGAGCTAGGTCTAACTATACTCACCAAGACTGGAAAGAAGAGAAGCACCTTCTATTTCATTCAGCGCGGCAAGAGAGTGTAAGGCGAAAGCCTTACACTCTTTTTTACCGCTTTTTTATTATTTTGCGATAGCCTTGTAGTTGCTACGAATAGCATTGAGCATTTCCTTATTGGTTGGGGAAATGAGCTTAATCGTATTGGCACACTCAGCAATCGTGTACATGGCGATAGCTTCAGCCATGCAGTTTTCGAGGATATCCTCGTTGCTGATCTTGCGTTCATCACCAGCGAGAGCAGTCTCGTCGGAGTTCTTCACAAAATCGATGTACGAGAGGTCGTCATCACCATCGTGGAGATAAACGTCGTACATATTGAGACCGTTGTTGGTCGAATTCTTGTCTTCCGTCTCGATAGCAGTAGCCGCATTAGCAGCGGACTCGCTCACAGCACGGGCACGAACTTCGCGACCATAGGAGCGAGCAAACATGCTACGGAAGAAGGACGGCTGGAGTTCCAGACGGCCACGAACATACGGTTTGAAGGACTCGGCAGTTGCACTAGCGCCACCTTCAGCACCTGCGTCTGCACCACCATCAGCGCCACCTTCGGCACCAGCCGGAGCATCACCGTTGTTTACTTCGATAGGAGTCTTGAGACCCTTAGCGTCATTTACAGCGTCCTGAAGTTCCTGGGTGAATTCATCTTCCTTCTGCTGGGAAGTCTCTTCATCCTTAACGACCGTCAGAACCTTGTCCTTGACCAGACCTGCGATTTCATCGAGGTCCATATCAGCAAGGTTACGTTTGAGTTCTTTCTCTTCACCATCGTTGATGGAGAAGTCAATCTGAGATTTGGAGAACTCATCAACGTTGTCCTTGTTTACTTTAGCCTTGGTTTCAGCGCTCTTTCTCTTGGCAATCTTCTTACCAGATTCGAGACATACGTTGTACATGTGCTCGAGGTAAGCAGACTTGTTCTTGATAGCTGCTTCTTTAACAGCTTTGAGGCCGCCGATGCTTGCGATGTATTTGTGAGACATGTAGCGGATGCCATCCATGTTCTCTGCGATAGCTTCCTCGTCCCAAACCAGAGATTCAACTACCAGATTGGTGAAAGCTTCACGAAGAACGATTTCAGGCATAGTGCTCTCGTATGCACTGCAAATACGGGAAACTACACGGGGCACACGAGCGATAGCGCTCTGCTCCCTAGTTTTCAGCTTTTCAGTCCATGCGGCTTCAGTAGCCACAGACAGTTCCGCATTTTTAGCCTCTCTAGCGCGTTTAGCACGAAATTCCTCGTTGCGGCGATAGATTTCAGCATTAGAAGTGCGGTTTACATGCCTAAATTTTGTCTGCATGTTTTACCATTCCTTTCTATTATACGTATTAGTCTACTGTCAAATCGTGACAATCGAGATTTGCGGAGACAATTCGTTGTCCTTGATGAGATAGTCGACGTTGATGTACTCAGGTACATAGTCTTCCATGGAACTGTAGAAGGTAGCGATGTTATCATCGTTTACATCCGGTTCCAATTTCTGTACAGAGAGGTCGTAATCGTTGATACCACGGTAAATGATATACTCGAGTTTATCAGCGAAGTGAACCTCTAACTTACGAATCAAGTTGGAGATGTAGATACTATTGTTACCAGTGCTATCGAACTCGCCACGGACATAATCGAGGATGAACTCCTTGATGTCTTCAACGAGAGTCTCGGTATCTGTGGTATAGTATGGTTTGACCTCGAACTTGAGTTTGATATTAACTTTATCGAGTCTGGCGTTCTCTGCAACAACGTAGTTCTTGGATTTACCATATGTATTGAAGAACTTGATATCGATATCAAAGTTGTTGGTGAGCAGGTCGATTTCATCATTGAGATACTTATTGATACCATTGAAGATATCAAGGAACTCTCTAAAGCGTTCCGTATCTTTGATGTAGTTTGCCTTAACCATCGGCAAGGAGCAAACCTTGAAGTTGTAATCCATCGTGCCATCATCCTTGGCGTAACGGTTGTACTTCATGTACGCATTGATGGAATCCAACGGGATAATGAAATTGATAGGTTCCGAAGTGGTGGTATATTTGTTAGTGAAAGTATACCCTTCGGCAATATGTTTACCTGTAAAGTGATGGGGCTCGTTAGTAGTACCATCGGTGTATTTGAAGAACGTGTAGATGTTACCAATAACATCTTTGCACGGAACAAATTTCTCCGGGTACGGTTTTGCTTTATCGAGGTCATATACGGTGTTGATGAACTTCACCTTACTATTGGTTGAGACGTAGTCATCTGTGGTAATCTTCGTTCTGAAACGGAACGATTGGTTTGACTTATCATATGCATACAACTCGAATTCGACATAGCACGTCTCGATGGTTTTGTCTTCGAGACAGAGAATAACCTTGATAAGCTGGTTATCAATATATTCTTTACCATCATCTGGGTTTACGAAACGTCTAACACCTTCAGGTACTCGCATATCGTCTTTGATTTCAGTTATGCAATCCGTTACCGTAGTTACGGATGTAGGAACGAGTGTAATATCGAGCTGGTAATCCATTTCACCAGCCATAGCGTTACGCTTAATCGATAAACCCGACGTCATGAACTGTACGAAAGAGTTACCGTTGACTTCGTTAGCGTCCAATTTTAGGTCATCCTGAACAGAGTTCAGATAAAGACCTACATTCACTGGGCTGGAAGACAAGACCGTCAGGAACGGATTAGCGTAGAGGAAGTCAGCCTCATAACCATCGAGGTTATCGGTAATCTTTACATCCCTAACAATTTTCATGAATCCAGGAACCATTGGGTTGTAAGTGTACAGTTTACCTGCACGAACGATAGAGCGGAACGTCTCTGGGTATTCGGCGTCGATGTCTTCATGCTCAATAATCGTATCTACCGTGTTGGTAGGAATGATTTTATTATCATTATTGATCAAGAGCAAGAATGCGTTGAATAAACGAATGAGAGCATCGTCTCGCCGCTTCATGAACATGATGCGTGTATTACTAGCATTGACCATCTTCTTGAAGTAAAGCTGAAGGTCGCTTGCCGTATTGTATACTTTAACCGTAGACTGAGCCGCGATTACAGCATCACGCAATTCATCGGTAGTCATCTTGTTCTTACCACCAACGGAAGAACTAGATACCTGACCAAGGAGTATCAGAGCATTGTCTTCAGAATATTTATCTGAGACCGGCTCGATATTGATATCGTCACCTTTATACTTCGAGAAGTTACCGTCGGTACCGCTAGTCTTGTATATCTCAACGCGCAACTGACTGTTGAATTCTGGAATGAAGTAACGGTCGTCGTTTGCGAAAGATATACGAAGAGCACCTTCAGCAGGCAACGTGTAGTAACAGAACGGTTCTGTTATCTTAGATGTGTTTTCGAGTCGCTTGGAAAGCTGAACCTCTACACCACCTGGTGGTGTATAGAACGCCTCGAACCCAGCAATCTGGGATTCAGTGCCAATATCGAAATCGAAGCTACATACGTTGATTTTATCATTCGAGATGATAGTTTCGTTATGTTCCTCGAACTCGTACTGTCTGAGGTTGACAGCCATAGCAACATAATTCTTTCCTTCGTATCTAAATACTTTGGATTGAATGAACTGAGAACTTACTTTAGAGATGGTTTTCTTGTGGTCGATGTTGTACTTGACAGCATGGACGTAACCATTCTTTGTTTTCTTGGTATTGATGAGAACGTCGTATTCGAGAGAGAATACGCGATTGTCAATCTTGAAGATTGTACGGCGGTCAATACCGAACTCGGTAAAGTTATTGTTTGCCCTACCGCGAGCAATGATATCATCTTCTGCCACCAGCAGAACGAACGGCATAGTAGCCGCCTTAGCGAATAAGTCATCTAACTGGTAGATTGCAGCCATCAAATACAAAGACTCGGGATTCTCCGCTGCGTTAGCGAAGCATTCCTTGAATACCATTGATGTAACATTCAGGCCGTCTTCACCGATAGTTGCAAGAACTTCGGTAATGTACCCGAACAGACCAGTTGAACTTAAGTTCATCTCGTCCATGTTCAGGTACTTCGGTGCCACTTTATTCACCAATGTGTCTTTGATTTGATAAAGGCTGGTATAGTTCTTGACCCTAATGTCGTTTGGCATTTGACTATTCCACCTTCTTCAAATTATTTTAAGCGTCACGGGAACGCCATCTGAGCTTATATGTGTAACCACCATCTTCTGTGGAGATGAATGGTGCACCAACACGCGTGCTGTTGCACTTGAACGTGTCGTTATTATAAACTGGTACGTATGAGAATGCGTTACCGGAAGAGTTTCTATTGAACTCTGCCAATGCAAGAGGGTTCATATCCTCTTTGAATGCATAAGCATACTGAATTTGGATGTCTGGGGTTTTAACTGGGCTACTCTCATTGAAAGAGAAAGCCGAGCTCGGATAGTTCGTTGGGAACAATCCGTAATATTTAGCCCAATATATAAGATTAACGCCCGTAGCATCTGTGAGTATATAGTAAAGGCTTGACGCATAATCGAGAATACCATTACGGATATAATCACGTTTCGGGGCGAAATAACCACGGGATACCGCGTTGATATATTTAACCCAAATATAGTGGAGGTATGATATTGAAAGCATATTATCATCGGTGAAGCTCATGGTGATTGTGCCAGCAGTCTGAGACTCGTTGGTATTCAGACCATAAACCACTTTCCATCCAGTGAAAGTCTCGCCGTGATCAAGAGTCTTAAGTGACGTATCTTGAATATCGAGAGATTTACACGTATTGGTGATGATAGGTATAAAATCGTGCTGACCACTAAACATCTTTGTCAGAGACATACTGATTGCAGAGTGCCTCTTTACAGCCTGATAGAAGAATGCAGCGTCTTGCGTCTGTTTGATAGACGCGTTGACTCCTGTACCATTCATATCGAAGATGTTTAGGTCTGGTCTAGTCAAGAAGACATATGCACGAGAGTTATGGAGATGGTAGTCCGGGTGGGTCAGTCTATATCTATTGAAGTTTATAAACCAATCCGTTCGCTCCATATTCAGGTTAACGCTATCTTTGATAGCATTGATCGCACCCTCGATTTCATCATACGTTGCTTCATACAACTGGTTGTTGAAATCGACTTCGGCTTGCTGCTGACTATACTCGAGGGTTGGTGTGCTATAATAAGCATCCTGCTCCCATTTGTATATGTCAACTTCTTTGATGATTTTCTCACCGTTACATCCGAGGTAATCAAAGTAGTGGCTAGCCGCGATATCAGCCGCTGACCAACCATCAATATTCGGTTCTCCGTCATACAGACTGAGGTCGTCCACATCTACACCTTCGAACATACTGTAGTAGTCATGGATAAATGCGGCAACGTCGAAGCCTACTACGAAGCTGAGACGGTTAAACATATCCTCGAATACTTGGTCGATAAAGTTACCGAGTAAGTTATTGAGGAACCCGCCAAAATCACCATTAATAAGACTATCGACACTGGTGTTACCAAGAGCTTTACCAAATAAGCTAGTGCTTCTGACCTTAAAGCCGAAAGCTTCAGCCATCTGTCTGCCGTTCTTGACACCAATACCACCAATACTTTTACCGAATGCGCCACTGTTACCGTTACCGAAACAACCGCCACCCGTAGAACGACTGAGGATTATACTACCAACGTCAGCCGTCGGGTTATGTTTGGATGCCATGAAACCTCCACCACCTAATGGCATCATTCCACCACCACCAAATAAGCTGAACTGCTGGAGGTCCATACCTTTACCCTTTATAGGGGCAACAGTCTTGTTTGACTCGAGCAGATTATCTGCACGGAGCTGATAGTCATACTCTATGTCTTGCTCGATCTGGATATCTCTAGCATTAACCCAACCTGAAGCCATAACGTAATACCAGTTACCATCTGGTTTAGTCTGGGTCTCATTGATAGTTACAACGTCACCTGTTTCGATTTTATCAATACCTGCACCTAATGAGCTAGGTGTGTTACGCGAGATTGTATCCCTTAGGGCTCTTCCCTGTACTAACACATTATTTCACCTCGCAAATCTAATTTTGTGTTTTGGTTATACTATTGTTTCTGGCGTTAATCTGTGGGGTATTTCATGTATATATTATTCACGCGTACTTACGATAAGTAAGATTAAATTCAATATTTACATCTCCTAAACACCGTAGCAAAACATATCCACCGCGATATCAACAAACTAAATTTATTAGGAGAGATGTAAATTGGATATTTTCGACTTATTGGATGTAGCAAGTTTAGCAGTTAATGGCAAATATAAACGCCGTAAAGATAGAGAAAAGGGGTTCTGGCACTGGCTCGACCATAAAGATGATGACAAAAAGGATGTCATTAGAGTCAGTGACGATTACGCGTATGGAATGCGCACTCGTGTTAAAAGCGGGCGCACAGACGTGACCGTGACAGTACGTTCCGATAGCCCTATTAGTGTATCGGTTGAAGTATTCTGAGGCTAGAATACTTCAGCTAAGAAACCGAGCGAGTCCATGCCGCTCGGTTTTCTTTTTTCCATTGAACCGCAAAAACATGAGTATAAACTAATTATGACAGGAGGAAATATTAATGGGCGTATTACGCGAAATTTTAGATGCCATTGATGACCTCGACGACAAAGTTTTTGACAATATCGAGAAACGTTTCTCGGGTAGAAATATCCAGCGTTCCATGTCAAGAGCCGCCGCCGATGGCACTTTGCAGTTTCCGTTAATTGCTTCCCGTGCGATTTCGTTCCCTACGGTTCAGCGCATTGCTAATGCACACGAACGTAATGCGGCGTCCTTCGCACAGATTGTCTTCAGCATGCATCCGGAAATGAATACTGCTAAAGACCAGAATGGCTTCGATTATCTTTCGGCTTTCCATCAGAACGCTGACACAGAAGATGACGCATTCAACCTCGTTGCTTCCCGAGTTAACGAGAGTTATTGTGTAGGTGCTAGGATTGTTCCTCTAGAGGGACCGAAGATGCACATCCTTAAGGAGGAACTCACGGCATACGGTATCGATTGGCGTGAAGGCTCTCTGAATGATGTTGCTCCCGCCAAGCATCTCTATGATAACAAGTTCAACTTCCCGAAGAGTGTCGCTGAGCAGTTCGAGATGCGTCGCAGAAACTATAAAGCTGTGACTGAGGCTGATAAATCCAAGAAGAACTACGGTGATGTATATTTCCGTCCAGACGGAGATGTCAACATCGATAAGGTCGAAGGCAAAATCAAGGCTGACCACATGACCACGGTCAACGCTAACCCGAATATCACTATCAATAGTGGTAGCGGTAAGCAGACCGAGATCGTCCTGAAGGATATGCTGAAGGATAATGATGTCAAGAAGTCCAATGAGCTTGTCCCGACTCTGCTCCACATCCGTGTGGTTGCTGTCGATAAGGATAAGTCTGGTGATGGTCGTTACGTTGACTTCGTAGTCGGCGTTAAGGCTATGATTCATCCGGTATCCACCGATGACATGATTGAGAACCTGGTTGACGCTTGCCGTAACCACGATGGTATCTTCAAGTTCATCCGTTGGACTACTGGTGAGATTTCTTTCCTCAAAGACTTCTTGTTCAATATGAATGCATATCGCAAGGATGTTGCTCGTCAGGCTGATGGTTCTTCCCCTTGGTGGAACCGCCTGAAGCATATGGCTAACATTAGTCGTATGAAGGCTGCTGCTTTCTTGGGTAAACAGATGATTCCGAATGCGGCAATCGTTGTTACTCAGGAAGAAGTTGACCTCATCAAGAACCAGTATGGTTTCGACCTGATGAATCCGGCTTTCGTGGAGAAAATCATGAAGAAGTTCTTCCTCATGACGTTCATCGTTGTGGATGACTCCATTGAAGTTGCACACTTCAAGTATGATGGTCAGAAATCCTACCAGACGGTTTCTTACAGCGGTCTGGAAAAGGAAAATTCTAACAGCGCTCGTCAGTTCAAAGATATTCTGCGTGCTGTACAGCGTATGTAATTTTTTTGTAGGGAGGATTAACATGAGAACTCGGTTAGATGCTGAGTGGATTCTCCGTAAGAATACTCCGTATGCACGTCATCGTGAATTGGAAACTCTTATGGAAGCTTCCAGCACTAAAGTACATGGCTCCCTCTTGGATACTTTATACAAACAGGTGAACTCTTTCCGCGTAGCAGCGGATAAGAGCATCACCAGTTCTAAGGGTGTTTTTGACAAACTTCCGTTCGCGGACGATTTGGCTAAGACTCATAAGTATCTCAGGGAAAATGCCAAATGCGATAAAGAGCTCGACGTTGTCGAACTCGGGGTTAAGAACCTCAAGAAACTGGAAAAGCAGTTTAACGAAGGCTACCGTGTGGGTAGCGATGTGGCTATTCTGACTTATGAAACCATGGTAATGGCCGTTGTGGATGCTACGTCCACTCTGGTTACCAAGACGGCATCTGTAGTCGTTAAGACGAAGGATACTGTTTCCACGGTTTCCATCTCTGCACTTCGCAGATTCAATGATGCGGCCAAGAAAGGTACCATCCGTAAGATGCTTACGGAATCCACCACGGAATTCATGCGTGAAGTAGACCGTGACTCTGTTCCTGTAAAGGAGGAGTTCGCTACTATCGCAGGTATCGGTGTTCTGCTGGTACTGGCAAGCATCCCTCTGATTCGTGAGCTGGTATTCTATTTCTACTATGCTCGTATGCAGTTGGCCGATTACCTCGACCAGCTCAAGATGTATATCAAAATCAACGAAGTTGAAGTGAATAACAATCCTTCGTTCGATGCCGCTAAGCGGAAAGATATCATCAAGAAGCAGGATGAGTGGATTGCTCGTCTTGATAATCTCTCTGATAGAATCCGTGTAAAGCAGTCTATCGGCGAGAAACAGTCCAAAGTTGAAATCAAGAAGAAAGACTCTGAAGTCACTTTGGACCGCGTGAAACAAGATATATCATCGAGTTCAACGGGGTTTGAGTTCGAATGATAGATAAATGCTACTAACAATAGTATAAAAATCATAAGGGAGTTGAATATTAAATGTTCAAATTTACAAACCTTGGGGTAGCTGAGGATAGCGAAATCGTCGCTGAGAACTACTCCATCGAAAACGACGGTCATCTCCTGGCTGTGCAGGAAGCTTATGAAGAAATTTCCGAAATCATGGAGTCCATGGCAGACACGAACGCTGCTGCTGTTGACGCATATGTTGAGGGTCGCGATAACGGCGGTGAAGCTGGTATTCAGGCTGCTATGGAATCCTTCAACGCAACGGTTATGGAAGGTTTCTTCAGCGATGCTAAGACGAAGATTGTCAACATGCTGAAGAAGATGTGGGCAAAAATCAAAGCATTCTTCAAATCTGCGCTCCAGTATTTCAATGCTCTCTGGATGAGCGGCAAGAAATTCGCTGAGAAATATCAGAGCGAGATCGAGGATGCGGCCAAAGAGCTTGACGGCAACCTGAAAATCAAGATGTTCAAGTACAACGAGAGCGCTCTGCCGGCAGTTGACAAGGTGTTCACGGAAGTCAACACGATCATGCGCGGCAAGGTCAAAGACGGCGGCCTGAACTACAAGATTATGAACAAGCCTGAGGGTGGTGCTCGCAACACGAGCGACAGCAAGAAAGAGGCTGTCAAAGCTGTATGCGCTAAGTTCGGTGCTGGCGCTAAGGATGCCGAAGAGATGGTCAAGAACATCCGCAAGGCTTTCCATTCCGGCAAAGAGAACCCGGAGACCATTGTAGTCACGTCTTCGATGGTTGACGAGATGCTCAAGGTTCTCACCGGCGACGACCTCATCGATGCATGCAAGAGCGCAGCAGATGATGCTGACTCGAACTTCAAAGAAGCAATCGATGAGATTGAGAAGGAGAAAGAAGAGGCTGATGAGGCAAAGAACAAGCAGTTCAGTGCTTACAATCAGCGTTTCGCACAGGCATTTGTCGCTGCTAAAGACGTCTCCATGCGTATCTTTGGTGTATACAAGAGCCTCGTAAGCGAGCGTGAAGGTGCATACAAGAGCGCCCTCAGCAAGGTTCTTCATTACACTCCGAAAAAGAAGGATGAAGACTAAGAGTCTTGCATTATAAAAATAGACATATAGAAAGGTGGGCGCACATAAATGTTTGCGTTTAAGAATATGGCTAGCAACACGGTTGACCCGGTTGCTGAAGTTGAAGTAGCACATGATGGTCTGGCACTGGCAGTGCATGAATCGTTCGTTGAAATCGAAGGTGTCAATGGTACGCTGCCGGTTGCTATGAGCAACGTGTATGAGATGTGGGCGATGGATGACACGCGCACGGTTGAAGAGAAGCAGAGTGTCATGGAAGGTGTTCTGTCCGATGCTGGCACCAAAATCAAGAACTTCTTCAAGAAACTTGCTGAGAAGATCAAGGCATGGTGGAAGAGCGTCGTGAAGTATTTCCAGACGATCTTCTCCTCCAACAAGAACTTCCTTGACAAATACGGCGACGAGCTCCGCGGCAAAGACACGAGCGACTTCTCCTATGAGGGTCACAAGTGGAATCCGAAAACGGCTGGTGACATGCTTGAGAAAGCTGTCAAGTTCGCAGCAGGCTTCAACCTCTCCCTCGACGGTCAGCTCAAACTGACGGATGAGAAGAAGAAAATCGACAGCGCACTCGGCGCTAAGAGCCCGAGCGATTTCTGCACGAAACTGCGCAAAGAAGCAGGTGCTGAGCGCAAGAGCACGATCAAGAATTTCTCCGGCGTTGCAAGCGTTGGTGAGATGATTGATTATGTTTCTGATGGCGGCAACAAGGACATCGAGCGTCTGGAAGAGGTTTCTTCGCAGATGAGCGCTGCTCTTGACAAACGCGGCGATGAGATCGCTGATGCTATGGAGAAGGTAAAGGACGATGTCAACAAGACTGCCAATTACCGTGTTCTCCTCGGCGCTACGAAGTATGCGTTCTCCTATGCAACTCAGGCTCTGAGCGCTGCAAAATCGCTGTATGCTCAGTGCATCAGTGAATATAGCGGCGTTCTGCGCTCCCTGGCTCGTCACACCTCCAAGGAGGAAAAGGAAGCTAAGAAGCGCGTTACGGAAAGCGCTGACCTTCTGAGCGTTTGGGGCGGCGAATTCTAATCGTTGCCTTTCGGCATAGTAAAGAGAGTCTTCGGACTCTCTTTATTTCCGCTTTTTAACAGATTTCGTACCGAGAGCACATACATATAAAACCTAACTGAAAGGAATGATTAATTTGATATTCACTGGGAGTGGAACTAACCGTAAGTCGTTGTTTACCCCTGAAGTGGGTTTCTCTCAGGCTATGGCTATAGAGGAAATGTTTCAGGGCTCCGATGAAACGGTTCAGAAAGTAATGGCTGAATCTTTCTGTGCAGTATACCATGGTATGTGTGCTGAAGATAGAGCTATTGTACAAGAAGGTCTTGGCGATATGGCTAAGAGCGTCTATAACTTCTTCAAGAATTTGCTGAAGAAGTTCATCAACTTCGTTAAGAATACCTTCAACTATCTCGCTTCATACGTTGGTGATTTCGAGAAGTTCATCAACAAGTATAAGGATAACATGACGAAATTCAAACCGTTTGAGGTTTCTGGTTATTCTTATACCATCGACACGAGTAAGATTGATCGCTTTGGTATCGATAAGCTCGTCAACGTTTACAACACGAACGTTGGCAAGGTTACTCAGATGGGTGGCGATGAGTTTGCTGAGTTCCTGAAGAAGGAACTGAATAAGGATAAGATCGCTGAGATGCGCGGCAAAGTCCTTGGTATGGATAAATCCATCCGTGAGTCTCGCTATGACGAAGAACTCAAGAAGAGATACCGTGACGGTAAATCTTCCAAGCACAATATCAAAGTCGATAGCACTTATGTGAGCAACATCATCGGCGAGTACAAGACTCTGAAAGAGGCAATCGATGAACTCAAAGATGAAGCTAACAACGTTGAAGCTACTATCAACGACTTCGCTGACTTCTTCAAGAGCATGCCACAGTATGAATATTCAGATGGTGGCTCTAAACGTATGAAGAAGCATCGTATCTCCGATGGTGGCGACCATGGTGACATCAAAGATGATGGTGATGAGGATTACAGCAATGATTCTTACCGTCGCCTGGTTGCTTACTACAACTTCTGCTTCAAGGTATCTAAGGAAGTTCTCGGTGCATACACCAAGGCATACAACGCTAAGATTGGTGCCATTAAGGAAGCTCTTAGCTTCTATCGTGGTGTAATTCGTTCTGCTCTTTCTCCGTTCGCTTCAAAAGAGAAAGATGATGCAGTCAAAGAATCCCTTATCATTACCGATATGGAAGGTGTAAGTGGTTCCGGTGAAGATTACGCCGCAACTATGGAAGGCGCTTCTCAGGAGATCGCTTTTGAGGAATACTGTGGTAAGTTCAATGAGTATATGCTCGAAACGAAAATCTTCGGTGATGCATTCCTCTTTGGTCGTACTGTGGTAACCGAGGATGTTACTATTAATCACGATAAAGACGACCAGGGCATCTTCGCTAAGATTGTCGAGTTCATCAAGAAAGTGATTAGTAAGTTCATCGAAAAAGGTAAGAGTCTCTTCAAGAGTAACACTAAGTGGTTTGAAGAGAACGCCCATCGTTTCGATAACATCACCGATGAGCAGTATAACAAGATGAAAATAACCATGATTCCTTATGAGAACACTAAGGGCTATGCTGTTATGAAGCCGAAGATTCGGGATAACGATGACCGCCTCAAGAACGCCAAGGATGAGATGGAAATCCACAAACTGATGTATCCGGATCTCATCAACAATAGCCAATCTCGCGATATTGTTGAGGGTGCGAAGAAGTTCTACCGTGGTGGCTCGAACGATGTCAAAGAATATACGGGCCCTGCCGTCAAAGCACACGTTGATGGCATGATTCGGTTCTGTCAAGAATATAACGCTACCATCAACCGTCTCCAAGATGAGAGCGAGCAGATAACTAAATCTATCGAAAAGGCGCAGGACCAAATCTCTAAAGTGGTTAATGAATCTGCGTATTCTCTGGTTGAAGGTTGTCTGCTCAGCGATACTGTGTTCGATGCTATGTCTTTCGTTAACACGAACGGTGAAATCGTGCTCGAAAAATCTCAAAAGAATACCGGTGGTGCTGATAAAGAAGATAAGCCTAATCTCAAACCGAACGTCACGATGGTTGATGGTAAGGGTAATGTCACCAATCCTACCGAGAAGGCTAAAACGCCCGAGGAACAGGAACGTGATGCCAAGAAATCCAAAGTCAATGGCGCTACCAACGTAAGAATTTACTATAGCACTATGGCTAAGGTTCTCACTTGCGCCATGACTGTTTGCGAGGAGCGCTACCATGCAAACCTCAGCACTCTGAAGTCTATTCTTGGTACGGTTGGCGCCATAGACAAGAAACCTGAAGAGGCAAAAAAATAAAAAGTGAAAAAAATAAGACTAGGATAAATTCCTAGTCTTATTTAACGCCTTTATTTGGAAACGGGTCTCGTCAAATACTTTCGTCTGAAGCATGAGAATAGAGGAAACCCGAGGAACGTAGGTTTTGTCTTGCGTTTCTTTGGATACATCTTCTCCATTCTTTCTGCTAAGACTTCTCGCATAGTTTTTCTTTTGCACATATTAGATACCGAGGCCTTTCTTCTTTCCGCCACCGAGAGTATTCTTAACGTCGACCTTCGGAGATACCACATTATCGACAGATGCCTTGACTGCGGCACTGATGTCTGTCTTCTTAACGAAGTATCCATTAACGTCCAGATTGAAACCATCGCCGTTACGAGAGAAGATGTAATCCATCTTAGTCGGTCTATAATAACCACTGTACTTACCGTAGAGCTTACTATCAACCCAGTCGATAAGGAATTCCTTATTCGGAGTCAACGCAAACATCATAACGTCACTGAAACGGATAAGAACCTTGCAGTTATTTTCGGAAACACTTGATGCATATTGTACCTTATTATAGTCATTATCATCAGTGTTATAGTCGACTCTCGTATTACCAGACCCTGTCTGTTCGCCAGTTCCACCGATGGTAGAAGAACTGTTTTTACTAGAATTGATTCTAGTAAGGTTGTTGCCGTATATCTGGTCGGCAAACACTGAATCTGACTCGATATGTACCTGGTAAGGGTCTGCATAAATGTGATACTCTTTACGTTCATCACAGACATAAGTACCCGGCACTTTAGCCTCAGCGGCTTTAGTTGGGTGAATACTGATGATAGTCGTCGGATACTCACCTTTATCGCAAGCATTCGGGTGACCGCTCTTATTGAGAACGTATACACATCTGGTATCGAAGAATCGAATGATACCAGAGCTATACAGACCGTACTGGTCATTCAACCAATCGAACAGCTTAAGCATATTCATTGGAGGAATGATTACCTGACTTACAGCTCCACCATTATCAGGAGGGGACATCAGTATTGCATCGAAGCCGTTATCGGAAAGAGCCTTGACTGTGATGTCTCTGAGGTTAGCGCCCTGATATACAGCATTGATAACGTTCTTACTGTTATTCAGGTCTTTCTCCACATACAGGTAGTATTGAGCCATCTCTGTACTATCAGGTTCCAAGTTGTTCAAAGACAAGTCGGAACGTTGACCTGCTGCACGTTTGAGCTCCTCTGCCGTCTGGTCATACAACTCTTCATCCATGAATGGGAGAGAGTCGGAGATAAGAGGAATGAATAAAGCGTTGAACTCATCGATGCTGGCGAGAATCTGACCATTTGTATCGATTTCATCACCCTGTAATCTGATACGGAACTTAACCTTGTCCTTATTGAAGATAAGGTACTGTTTCAGTTTCGGGTTGATTACACAGCTTATGGTGAAAATCGGGTAAAAATAATTATCGAAGTCTTTTTCGATATGCATCTCTCTGATGCAACCAGGAGCCATAGTAACAGGTTCTGGTAAATCATCACAGAGAATCTGGAATGTTTCTATATGATAGCGGTAATATTTGTGAACAAAGACGGGGGTTTTCTTCTCCCCGCCGTTGTTCTCATTACCGCCCTGATCGCTATTGCTATTGCTGTTAGCATCGGGCATTTAGATAACCTCCTTTAGAATAGATTACGTTTCTTCGGATGGTACTGGTTCAACTCAACGACTTGCAATGGACACTCTTGGAAGTGTTTCTTGTTAATCAATTTGAGAGACTCCGAATCGAAACGGTCTTTGAGCTGTTGCTCTATGACAGTCTTCTGAGATGGAGAAACCATCGAGAGCTGTCTGTCTAAATCGATACACATATAGTTCTTCACTACACGAGTACGATTACCGGATGGGTTGAGCGGGTCTTCTTTGATAGCTACAGCCAACTCTTCGAAGCTAACGTATTCATCCTCACCGATATCCAGTTTCTTGAATAACTTATTGATACCTTTATAGATGCTATTGAAGGAAGTTCCTTTTACCTTCTCCAAGCTACGGCGTTTATCCCCACACGTGGAGAGAATGAACGGGAGCAAGTAAGACGGTAACTTATCTTCTACCTTCAACTCACCTTTATCTCTAAAGAATTCATATACGTTATTCGCAGTAAGAACTCTGCTCTCATCACCCATAGGAGCAATGACTAAGAAGTTCTTATTCACATACTGCATATCGTAAGGGTCTGTGCTAACTATAAAGTTAAGCTGACCATCAATCATCTTATCTTCTACCATGATGAGAGGGATAAGAGACGACTCCACTCTATCGCTGGAGACAAAATAGATATTTTCCAGATAGTCGGTGATTGTTTCAATAGCGTTAAGTACAGAACGCATAACGCCATTAATCAATTCATAGTTCGGGTTCTGTGTGTAACTGTACACATACTTCTCCCGATACTTGGATACATGAATGCTGTTATTCTGTTCACCGTATTTGGAGAACTCATTCATGTAGAAAACGATGTTGGAACGTATTCTATTCTTCGCAAAGAATAACCGATAGTGTGCCGCGAGGTTAATGACGTTAGAGATGATACTCATATGGAACGCACGAATTTCATCCTTGGTCATTACTACCAGAGCTTCCTCGGTATACTTATTGTGGAACTTATTGAAGATAGCTTCCACGTTGATGAATACATTTACACGGTCGATAGCCTCTTTAACTTCAATATCTCTGAAGAGTATTTCCATCTTAGAGAACTTGACCTTGTGTAAGTTAAATAAGGCATCGATGTTAATCAAAGAAACCACCCTCTGAAGATGTTCTAGCTTCACGCTTTGCTACTTCCTCTTTAATAGCTTCAAGGTCACCATACCCGAGCTTGAGGAGAGCAACAGCCACGTTGTCCCATTCTTCATCGAGGAGACCAATACCGTTGGAAACGCGTTCCTGATCGATATTGAGTCGACGGAGGTTCAGCTTTGCGGGCTGTCCGTTGAAAGCAACAGTAGCGAGGAACACACCCCAACCACCTTTACCTTCGCTAATTGTATCTTTTACTTCTTCAATGTTAGATGTGATTTCCATTTTATATCCTCCTTAGTTATAGGAAAAAAATATGGGCGATAAGCATTACACTTATCGCCCACACCCTTTTAGTCAGCCTTAGTCTACGTCGAGGGACTTGATGATATCGCCAAAGTCCATTTCGCTCTCAACCGGACGGCGAGTGCGAGCTACGGTGTAGATGTAGTTACCATCCTTGCCGTATTTGATGCCGAGCAGAGACACATTGAACTCGTTGTCGTCGTTAAACAGGTTCATCAGCACGCGGCTCATATCGAGCTCGATAACAAGAACCTTCTTGTCGTTCTTGTATGCCGTTACGCGCGGGAAGCCCTTGTCGTTCAGACGAGCAAACGGACGTACCAACTGCATCAGCTTACCATCGAGACGGATGCCGACGTTGTTGCGACCACCACCGAGCAACTGCTCAACGCGGTCATTGCGAGTAGCGCCACCTTCCTTGATGTTGCCTTTGCGCGGAAGCACGAAGTACATCTTCGGAGCAGTGTCGTCTTCAGTGCGCTGATTTACGAAGACGATATTGTGGTAGCCGTGGCTCTTGAAGTATTCCACGAAGTAGCTACGCATTGCGCGGGTGCTGACTTCAAAGCCCATCATTGCAGGCTGTGCACCCATGCGGTTGTAACCGAGACGAGCGGCGCCGTCGTCAAACTTCAGTTTGCGTACAATGTTCTGCTGCTGTTCACGGTTCTGTCCATTCTGCGGACGGTTGTTCTGAGTGTTTTCCTTTTTCTGGTTTCCAATTACAATCGTTTCTGCCATTTGAAATGACCTCCTATAATGAAATAAATTTGATATCAAGGAACATAGATTTGCGATATCTATATCCTTTAACTCACTCATAATATATATTTGTTTTCGGCTTATTATTTTTTGCCCGAAAACAGATACCGCGATTACTCGCGGTATCCCTTAAGACTGGTAATCCTAATCGTATTACCAACTTTTAACAAGACTGGGCAGATGACTACGTCGCTCAAATCCGTACCATCAGGGTACGATACATCCGCGGCGAGTATCTTTTGAGTGCAGACGATATCCAAGAGTAACATACATTCTTTAGTACCATCTATAGAAATGACAGTCCTACTGCCACTACGTTCAGTCTCATATTTAGATATCAGATCTCTTATGAATTTGATATCATAGTTGCGACCAGTACACTTATTGAGATTCTCCAGAATGGAGTCTAGCTCGAAAGGCACCAAGGTTTTGTTTTCTTTGAAAGCAGTTTCCATGACATACCTTCCTTTCTGGATCGTTACCGAGCAATCTTAGCCCGGTTACGATACATAAGGTCTTGAACCTTTCCTGCCCATGCGTTGGAGGCAGGCTCATACATAGCATTGATGTCATATATGTTAGTTCTTCCACCATTGAAATAGTGCTTCCGAATGAGGCGTCCAAAGTACGCAACGCAATCTGCTTTGGTACCGAAAGACATGCCTCCGTTATAAGGGTCAAGTCCAAAGATATTATTCTGAGCTCTTGCCAAATAACTCGTCCCATTTCCAGACTCAAGCTGTGCTACACTGATAGCAAAGATAGCATTCACCTGATTGTTTTCTTCAATCGCTTTGAAAGCCGACCCAAGACCAGCAAGTCCAGTTCCCTTAACCATGTGGTTAAGTTCATCTACTGTACAACCGGAAGGGGACGTAATAGAGAGTGAAATGTCTGCTTTTCTGAATCCTGCAACCTTAGCTTTCTCTATACCAAGGATGCCCTCACTCTCAATTTGAGATTTGATTGATTTATAATAATCCTTATCCCAATACTGTACGTTAACAAGTTCCTTGTCAATGTACGCGTTCTCACCAATCTTATAGAACTTATTGTTGTATAATACTGGCTCAGTCGTATATGTGCAATACGGGCTAATTTCGGTCTTTGTGACATCGCTCCCGTCTTGCGGTTTAGAAACATAGTACGGATTAGTATTGGTGTTCTTCGGAATAACTGTTCCAGTTATTTCTTCAACACCGACACGTTTCAGAAAATCGTTGTGGACGTATCCCCGTACTTCAGGAACATAAGCCCAGTCAGAGTTCTCTGACACCTGTGCGGTCACAGACACACCCTTGTCGAGAGTGCCCATCACTTGTGCTTCCGCAGAAGCGTCCTTGCGGACATTAACCTCAGATGAGGTTACATAAATTTTTGCACCTGTGTCCGTCGTTTGGTTGGGTACAGCAACCTGTTCGCTCATTGCATAATGAGCAAAAGCCGCCGTATCTTCACCATTGCCGGATTTGAAATAGTTAAGCGAAATTCCGGCTATGGTTAGCGCTACGCCTAGGAAGAATGGAATCACCACCATATTCATGAGGCGATTTTTCATCTTGCTGGTAGTCTTCGTTTCCATAGTCATTTTTTGTTCACTCCTTCTTAGTGTATTTATATCCTTGTTCTCTGAGAGTATTTTTCAACCCCTTTCTCGTGTAAGCACTATAAGCATACGCAATAATAATATATACCTCATTATCGTGATAGATTTATCGCCCGAAACAACTTATTAACTTAATAGGAAAAGGTGGTGTGATAATGGGCGCGTTTATAGATGATAAGAACCTTATAAACGACAACGCTGCCGCGTTTGCGAAGCGAGTTAAATCACAATACTCTATCTTTTCGGATAAGACCCCTACATTCTGTTACTACTTCCATGTAAACAGTATTCAGTCTACGAAAGATAGCGGTTTACAAAACGTTGAGAAACTCACTGGTAAGGATGCGGCCACGAAGTACGACCTTATCAAAGACCTTCCGTTGTACGGCATAGAACAAATCGCTTTATCGTTGGAAGATAGCGATGAAGTTGGTTATAACACCGACTTCGATGGTGAAGCCATATTGTTACCGTCTACCATTAAACCGGTTCCAGACGATTACTTTATGATTACCACGGTCGGTGAAAAATTCTTCTTCCGTGTAACTGAAGTTAATTATGACACGATAGTTAGTCATAATTTCTATAGGCTCTCATTTACGATTAAAGCCGCAGATGACGAGACCTATTATGCATCGTTCCTTGAGCAAGTTAGAGATACCTACAAAGCCAACTTCCGTAAGTATGGTACTGAAGAACAGTTCATACTGAAAGAAGCAGACTATGAACTTGGGGAGAATATCCTTGGTATCTATAACAAGGTTGCTGAGGAATACAAACGCCGTTTCTACAATGAGAAGTATAATGCTCTCATGGTTAGAGACCCAAATAGTCCTTCCATGATTTACGATGCGTTTGTTAATTACTTCTGTAATAAACATCACATCCTTGCTAAAGATTGGAATAGTCTGTATAACATCATGCTCTACATCGAATGTAGAGATGACTTCCTGGACGCGTATATGGATAACTCCATCTTCGGAATGGTTCCTGATAAGGACAAGGAGATGTTAGAGTCCGATACGCACTGGAAGTATTGTTATAAGATACCTACGATTTCCGACTCCATCTTCAAGTATTATGGAGACTATACGGTTCGTGGTATCATGTTAGACCCCTCCGACACAAATATGTTTGGTGGGGAAAATTATTGTCCTTTACCTGAGAAACTCATGGATATGATTCATAACAAGAAATATGAGACTGGTAATATTCTCTATGACGTTATCTCTGCATGGTTTAATGATAACATCCATATGATTGGTGTACTCATTAAACGGTACGAGGAACGTAAGGGACGGTACAAGTTCGTCACATCTTATGAGAATTTGATTCTGGTTCCCATCTTCTTGTATATCCTTTACGAGTTCCGAGGGACTGTAGTAAATAAAAAGGATAATGTGAAGACAACTGATTAAAAAAGAATGGAGGAATACGCAAATGCTTAAGACTATGCGTGAAGAACTCAATTCGGCAAAACTGGACACGGCAATGGAATCCATGATTGTGGAAGCCGGCGACCGTGCCATTTGCCGTGATACTATCCTGGAAGCTTGTGGTGATGTTGAACCGACCGGTGACGATCCGGAAATGGAGCGCATCATTGCTACTATCCCGGAGACCGAAATCGATGACGCTGATGTGCTCACCGAGTCCGGTGCTACGGTAAAAAATGAAGTTGGTGAGGATGAAAAGATGTCCGATGATGAAATTCTCGAGCACTTCATCCCCGATACTGAGGAGGAGTAACAAATCATGATTGAACTGATTAACGAAACCGTTGATGAGAAAATTGTCAACATTCCTTGGACTGGTCCGATTCTGCCGATGGGTGGCATCTATGGCCCGATTCTTCAGCGTCGCATGACGGTGCATGAAATCTCTACGCTGCTTCAGAAGAAATACCCGGTTCATGAAATCCTGAACGATGGTACGGAAGTTAAGCTGACGATGGCCAACTATGACCAGGACCTGAACGGTGACGGTGGCGCTGCTGCTCGCGAAGTAAAACAGCCGAACCTCAACATCAAGAACGTTCCGACCAAAGAGGAACGTGAAGAGGCTGAACTCGAAGCTCAGATCGCTCGCGAGGAAAAGGAAGCTGCTGAAAAGAAGGCCGCTGAGGAAGCTGCCAAAGTCGTAACGACGACTCCTGTACAGGCAACGCCGGTTCAGGACAACAACAATCAGAAGAACAACAACAATGGCAAGAACGGTAAGAAGAACCGTCCCATGGTTGATGACCTGACTGCAAAAAAATAATCCCCTTTCGGGGATTATCCGAGAGCATAGCTTTTACGCTATGCTCTCTTTGTCACTTTCTTCTCAGTCACCGTAAGTATCGAAATCCCACATTTACGGTCACCTCCCTTGCTATGTATTTTGCTGTGAATGAAGTGTGATTTATTCTACATATTCGTGCACGTATTCCACGATGATATTTTCGGGCTCATCGGTGGTTTCTAACCACTCGATTATACACCATTTGAATTCTTCGATGGTGAGCGGGGTGCTCATTCTCTGGAATTCGAACCCGTGCTCGTGGCGGCAGAAATGATGTTCTGCGTGACGAGCAAACTCGCGAGCGTCAACCTGCTCGCGGTCTTTAGCGTACATGACGCTGAAATACAGGTCGTGTTCACTCTGCTTGCGGAAGATGATATCGCGAGTCGGTTTAACCGCATCGTTCATTGCGCACCCGGAAATCGTGTAAATCATACCGTTTACATTCTTAACATTAAATACCATTTTCTTTTCCTCCTTAAAATAAGGGCGCAGGAACATAGCCTGCGCCTCTCTCTGTTAACTATGGGTACATGTGGATTACATCGCTTCAATGAAGCTGAGTAACTTACCGCATAGTTCGGAAGCGCCACCTTCCGTTCGGTTTATGACGTGCATGGTGTAATAATCGTTTTCGATTATTACATCAGCCATATCACCCAACATGGCATCGCGAGCGTTGACGAAGAATTCCTTCTTCGTATCGTCACTCCAAACGTTCCCACCATGTAGGGTGGTGGAAATACGGTTATCGTTGACATCGGCAATAGTCATCATCACGCTACTATTGTCATCTTCGTTAATACGGCGCAGATGGAAAAATCCCATCTGATTATTAAGAGCCACCTTTTCAACATCGCTGATGCTGAGGTGCTCGTCGCAGGGAACCGGCAGAACGGCCTCGCCGTTCTTCTCGACAATCATGTTATCGACGATGGTGAATTCATCATCATTGAAGGTTTCAACCTTCATAGTAAAGTTAGAATCGAGATGGATGCGTTTGATTTCTTCATAATTCAACATAGTGGTTTCCCTCCTCAGGAACATAGGTATTCTGCCATATGCAGACTATACCTGCAATCAAATATCGAGTATAATGATATTTCTATCCTTATACACGGAAATAATATGTATTCGATATAGCTAGTTTTTACACTTTTTGAAAAAGGCGAAAATGTAGGTATAACCTAGATGGTTATACCTACTTATTTACGACTTGAATTTAGTCATACTGAAGAGAGTCTGTACCGTCTCGTTGGTAGTGACACGGAGGCCCTTACCTGATAAGCTGATAATATTCTTCTTAGACTTAAGAATTCTCTCAGCTTCCTTATTGGCACTCTGACTAAACACACCCTTGATTGAGACCTGGTCACCCAGGTATGTTCGCGCGGGTCGTTAATCCACGCAGTTCTCTTATGAACTTCTATATGTCTCCATATAAGCTCAGACTATATCTTTGCTCCATAATTAAATGGAGTTCGGTTTTTCGATTTAAGGGGTTCTCACCCACTCACTTGAGCCCTACTCCTATAGCCGAATTCCGCGGCGCCATTTGGATAGTCGTTGAACGTTCCCCTTTCGGGGCTTCGCTGCTGATTTTCTCTATTCTGTCGATTGTCACACTTTGGTACGACAGACCTAACGAGTGCATCCCAGCAATTAGCCGATTGGCGAATTGAGCATTACTGCACAAAACTGACAGTGTTGTCTATCATAGTCGCCCCCAATTACCTTAAGGTAAACATTTTGGAAGCGCAAGGTATCAATGAACTCCGAAGCTACTTCACTCTTCGGTAAGTTCGGATTGATAATTGGGTAGTGTTTATACACCTTACCGTGAATCTCTACAGGCATAGTGTTGTGAGTGCTAGATACATGAATGCCGATTGGGAATACGCCCAGATAGTCAGTCATGGGGTAACGTGTGATATACACGTATTTATCCGAGCACACATCTACAGCCGCCATAAAGAACAAGTCGGTTAGAGTCATATGTCTGTTAGAGATAGCGGTTCCCGGAGTCTTGATATCATCGGAAGCGTTGAGAGCTTTACCGCTAAATACCATATAACGAGGGTTCTTATCCATATCCTCCGTGGGGAGAATAATCTTATCGAATCGACCATCATATGAGAATATGAAATGGTCAAGCATCTTCTTGATGCGTTCCTCGTTATAGTAACCCATCGGGTCTTTGAGCTTGATATACTCAAGCTCACCAGTTTTCTTATTCTTAACTGGGTATTTATCAGCACCCACTTCCAGTTCTCTACGGAAGAAGTTCTTTACCCAACCAAGAATGAATGGTGTGAATAATGAACAGCAGTTAGCAAGAGGAACACCTGCATGATAGAAATCAATATCGGTATCCTTGTAGCTGTTAACATTATACGTCGGGGTTGTGATAACCAGACGCGCACCATAGTCTACGGACTTACCAAGAAGGTTCTTACGGATAAGACCGTTCTTCTTCTCGATAAGACCTTTGTAGAAATTGTAAATCTCCACAAGGGTAGACTGAATCATGAACTGCCTATTGTACATCATAGTGATGAATGAGGAGTCCTGACGAACCATAGCAACGAGGCGAATCAAACGGGAGTACAGATTGTTTACCTCATGGTAAGAGATTTTACCAGAGCCACTATTCTGCAAATTAACATCACGAAACATAGCAGGAGACACAACCCAAGCTGTAGTGAACAGCTCATTCTTGGAATTGTTGTCAAAAAGCTCTATCCGTTCATTACGGATAGAGCTATTATTTTTCGCATATTTAATTTTGTCCCAGTTCTTGTAGATGAACTCAATACCACACTGGCCATTTTCGTCTTCGACCATGGTACCGTTCTTATCTATACGAACCTTGATTTGCCCCGAGATGATTCCATCGATTCGTCTATCCAATCGCTTCAAGTTCTTGTAAACTATCGGCTGGAGATAATGACCGCCGAGGTCAATGTAGCCATATTTCCGAGACCTATCCTTGGTAGTGTTACCAAAGATTTCTGTAGAGAGCAGACCGTCCGGTGTAGGAACATGTCCTCTGTCCATAGTCACGGGGTTACTTACCTCGCCAACCATCGTTGGATTAACCTTTACGAATTTTGATACATCTGCGAGAGCAATCTGCAACTTAGCTCACCCTTTCTATTTCAATTATGATGGTGTCCTCCGATTTAACCTCGGTATGGATATTGTGGGAACCACCAAAATATCCTTCAAGGAAATCGGTAATCTTTTCAGATAACGTACCATCGATTGTGATAGATGAGAGCGTTGCAGAAACAGCAAATTTTGGAGTATCAGTGGAAATACATTCGATATCAACTATATCATCTACAGCGTTAGCGTCATCCATTGCCCCATAGAGACCGCTATACTCAGCGAAGAATTTCTCCAATACTTCTTCAAAGAGGGTGCATTCTAAATCCGATGATTTAGTTAGTTTGGAAAATAATTCACATCTGTCCATGTTTGTCCAGCACCACCCGATACGATTAGTTATTTCTTAAGAATCTGATTGCGTATCGCTCTACGCTCTTGCTCTTTACGTTCTTTCTCTTGCCGCTCAGCTTCTTCCTTGTATCGTTTCATGCGAGCTTCTCGCAATACTTGGATAGTTCTGAACGGCAAGTCCATGAGAACGCCGGTCGAACCTATATCAGACTTGAATAACTCGAGAGTTTCCTCCAAGTACCGGATGTAGTCGTTTAGCCGTTGATCGTATGGCGCTGAACCTGAATAAAAAGCAATCTGTCGATTTCAACTTCAACGTCATTCTTGAACGGCTGGCCGCAGTGAGGGCAGACTACGTTTTCAGCCTTGAATCCATATTTGTACTGGTAATCCAGCACGTTGTCAGAGATAATCTGGCTCAGAACTTCGAGTTCATCATCGGTCATGTTGTAGATGATTTCAACGATGTTCTCGATGTCGGTGTACTGGTTGTATTCACCAGTTTCATCGTCGGCGAGCATGATGTTCTCAACGAACATACCAAGCTCGATAGCCGGCTGATACGTTGCTTTATCCTTGATTTCGGACATATCAATGCGCTTCGTAACGTTTTCAGCGGCCGTGTAGATGGTCGGGCAATGAACCGTTACGATGATGCGCTGGTCTTCATCAAGAGCAAACGTCTTGCTGTTGTAGATAGGAGCATCCTGAGCCGCAGTGTTTGCATCTTCGATGGTGTACTGGTGCTCATAGATGTTCTGGGCCGCCGTACGGAGCTTCTCGGAGATATCCTTCGTGAGGATGAGCTCGGTGTTCTTGTACTTGTAGGTGAACTGGTTCGGTACTTCGATAACCTTGCCTTCAGCGTCCTTTTCTTTATGAACGCATTTCGGGTTTGCACAGTTCAGGACGATTTCCTCTTCGTCCGGGTAGGTTGCACGAATCAGCGCATAGACCATAACGTTCAGGTCATTGACAGCCGTCTTCTTGCAGAAATCATCGAAGGATTCGAACTCGCCGATGGAAGCCTCTTTCAGCTTTTCATAGATGAGGGAAGCCTTCTGCATGAGCGCTTCGGTGCTGTTCTTAGCGTTGGCGTTGATGGTAATCAGGTTGATGACCTCCAGAGAGGACATGTTACGCATCTTACCGAGGTAGCCGGAAGCAGCGGCAACGAAGGATGCATACTGACGATCGAAAGTCTTCTGAATGAGCGTCTTAGCCTTCAGAGCTTTCGGTTTGTTTACCTTGAGCGATGCCAGCTTCTTCGTGTCGATTTCGACAACGTTGATTTTCTTAGCGACGCTCATCTTCTCTTTTTCTTCAGCGGTGAACTCAACGGAGCTCATGCCCGTCTTGTCCATCAGAACCTCTACCGTGAGGTCCGGGGTCTTTACGACCTCGCCTTTGGCAGCGCTAACCTTCTTAGCGATGTCAATCATCTGGTCCATTTCCTGCATGGTCTTGGCAACGTTTTCCTGCGTTTCGCCAGCCATCGGACCAACTTTGATGCCATCTTCCGGCTTTTTAGCATTGGGGTCCTCTTCGATGATGATACCGCCACCAAGCTCTTCCTTGGTCGGCTCGGCCTTTACATCCGGAGCAGCGGTTTCAGCAATCGTTTTCGGAGCAGCGGGAACCGGAGCGGCTTCAGCCTTAGTATCATCGCCAAAGTCGAATACAGAATCACCAGCAGGCTCTTCTTTCTTCGGCTCTTCAGCTTTAGCAGTCTCAACGTTCTGAGCCTGCGATTTCAACTGGTCCAACGAGATGTTGTCCAGAGCGTTTTCACCATTTTCAATTTTCTCTTCAGACATTCTAAAAGTCCTCCTTATGTAGTAAACTCAACTTTGTAATTGATGAGCGACTTACTGTTTGTAGTGAGAGCAACAGATATTGTTTTCTCAGCCTCTAACTTAAAATCCAGAATAAGTACGTACTCACCTTTATACTGTGTAGAGTAGATAGTTAAATCCTGTAACCCTACATCAGGGCAGTACGTCTTTATCTGTTCGGTTATATCCTGCTTCAATTTACCTCCAGTTATGACATCAAGATTCTTGTACCGAACGGCACGAGAAATATCGACGCCAACGTTTGGCATACTAGGGAAATCCCCTGGTCGCAGGAATAACAGCATCAAAATCTGCTTAGCAGAACTCTGAGCTTCGGTTAGATACTTCTGCTCTCCAAAGCCATCTACATCGAAGTCGAGTTCCTTGAGAACGGATTTCGCCGTTCCAGAAATGACCTTGGTAGCCAATAATATCACTCCTTTATTTTAATAAAGAGTTTCGGTAGTTAATAATAATAGGACAGGGATATAATAGATATACCAAGAAAGGACTGATTCTCAGATGAAATATAAGAAATGTCCGTTCTGTGGAGAGAAGGTTAGTGGTGACAAATCCGCATTGATTGCTCATGTGGATAAGTACCATGAAGACGAAATACCTGAGGGGAAAAGCGCTGGTGAAGCTCTCTATCTTGAAGAGCATGGTGGTAAACCGCGTAAGTGCATGATGTGCTCCAACCCCACTTCATGGAATACTGGCACTAACAAGTACAACGCTTTCTGTAGCGAAACCTGCAAGAAGAAGTACGTTACTATGGTTAGAGCTCGTATGAAGAAGAAGTACGGTAAAGAGAACCTTCTGAACGACCCAGAACAGCAGAAGAAAATGCTTGCCAATAGAAGTATCTCTGGTGAGTATCTCCATTCCGATGGTGGTCGTTGGCGGTATACTGGTAGTTATGAGCTCGACTTCTGTCGAGTAAATGACGCCTTCCTCAACATTCCATCTATGGATATTCTGATGCCATCTCCCAACGTCTATGAGTATGAATACAAAGGTGAGAAGAAATTCTACTTCCCTGATGCGTTCATACCTTCTATTGGTCTCGAAATCGAGATTAAAGACGGTGGGGATAATCCGAATATGCACCATAAGATTCAAGATGTTGATAAGGTCAAGGAACACGCCAAAGATGCTGTTCTCTCTAAACAGCATAACTTCCATTATGTGAAGATTGTCAATAAGGATTATTCGGGTTACTTCAACCTGTTAAAGCGTATCCGTAACGATGAGCTTACACCGATGGAAGAGAAGAGAAAAGTAAAAGTAATACCGGAGTGATAAACAATGAATTTCGATTTCCAGAAAATGCAAGCAATTAATGTGCTTAACGATGATACTCTGGAAGCAACCATCGAATCAAACATTGCTGACACCGAGGCATACTTAATGAATGTATGTTACGAATATGGTATCTCATATGAAGGTACCTATATGGATGATTATAATTACCCTCTGCTTTTAACAGAGGGTATTTTGTCCAGCGCTCTTTCAATTATCCGCCGTGCTGTAAAAGCGGCGGTTAAGTTCTTGGTGAACTTATGGAAGAAACTCGTGTCGTTCGTTAAGGCGTGCTTTAGAGCAATCATGAAAATGTTTGGTTTTGGTGGCAACAAAGCTTCCTTTAGCTCCCCTGTGGAGTTCTCCCTCATTACTCTTGAGGGTGCATATGTAAGTAAGCAGTCTGCCAAAGACTTCAAAGAGATGAAGAAGATTGCTGAGCTCAATATCAAAGCTATTTCTGCTGAGATTAAAGAGCGTAGCAGAGAGCAGATTGAATACACTGAGCAACTCAATAAGCTCAAACCTGTAAAAGAAGGTCGAGAGCTCCGCGGTCGTGACCATTCTCTGTTTAACCAAGAGGTTAGTGACCGTATGGATGCTATTGCGGCTAATAACCCAGCACTCAAACAGCAGATTGATGCCGCTGCCGCTGCTGACCCGTATCAAGACCAGATGGGTGGTCTTCACCGTGATATGATTGATACAATGCGTAGTGGCGGTACTAAGTATTTCGCTCTTGAAAAAGAGAAAGCTCTGCTTGATTCACAGAACATCGTTGAGGAATACAATCAATGGTTGAACTGTGAGTTTAAGAAGATGATTGGTGATGGTGCCGCCGCTCTTGGAGCACCGAATCTCGATGAAGGTCGCAAAATGACCGGTGAGTCTGCTGTCAATACGGGCATCATTAGAGCGGTAGCTGGTTCATATTATGCTATGCAAAGCTTCGGATATAGCGATGAAGAAATCATGGCATACATCAGAGGCGCTATGGTTGATGTACCAGAAGACCCTGAAGTTGTACGTACGATGATTAAGCTACGTATCAACTACAACCGTCACACATGTGACCTCTTAGAAAGAATGCTCAAATTGAACTTCAAAGTTCTCGGCTATAGTAAAGAAGATGCGATGGAGCTTATCAAAGCGCTTCGTACTCAGGATGCTAAAGCCGTCGAGAAAATTCGTTCGCGTCTCGCAACGAATATTGGTAACTATTTGAGTCCTGGAGTGCTCGACTTAACTCCCCTTGGTGGTGCAGTGATGTACTTCACCAAAGATGACTTGGGTGACATACGTTCATATGTCACCAGCGATGATGGTGCACACTTCATGAATTACTTCTTCAGATACGATTGTATCTTGTTTGCTCATGGTGGTACGCAGAAACTGCGAACTGATGAGCAAAAAGAGGCTAGTGAAGCTAATAGTCGTGCCAGAATCCGTTTCTTTACATTCTGTAAGCAGATGGCCCAGAAGTATCATGTTCGGTTAAAGACTGAAGATGGTGAAACTTTCGACCCATCAAAGCATACGTTTGGGGATATAGAAGATATCTGGTATAACGATATACTCCCTCAACTTTCCATCGAGGAGCATAGCAAATGTGACGCGTTGGATAAAGCTTGGGGTGAGGCTAATCGTAAAGCCAATAGCTATCCGAATGAAGGTAAAGAAACATGGATATGCCAGCCTATTTCTGTAGCTGGTAATTCACCTTGCCATGATGTGAATAAATGCGTGAAATATGCCATCGAAGCTGGTTACAAACGGATACTGGTTGTTTCCTGTAATCCTGGTCACCATAGACTCGATAGCAAAATGATAAGGCGTGCTAAGGGAGTAATCGTACATTACGCTACGAGTAAACTCTTTGCATGAGAAAGGTGTGAATCTGTAAATGAGACTTACGTCTGCCGAACGAAAGAATCTCCCTGAAGAATGCTTCGGTATTCCAGAGACTCGTTCATACCCAATGCCAGACGCGGCTCATGTTCGTAAAGCTATTCAGTTCTTCGGCGATTGCCCGAAAGCTAAACGCGCTGAACTAGCTAAGAATATTAACCGTGCGGCTAAAGAATTCAAACTGAAAGTGGACTTGGATAAAACCAGTCCGTTCAAACCATATGCCGATACTGATATCGTTAAAGAAGGCGCCGAGGCCATCTTCGCCAACCCTGTACCACATGATGTTGCTGGCGCTATCAGTAAAAGCTCTCGTTATTTCCCCAACGGTGTTCCTGTAACAGAATCTGTCAATATGGCAGACGCCGATATTCAGGCTGGCACTAAGAAGCAGATTAGACATGCCATCAATCTGGCACTCCATAACTCTGCTAAGAACTTCCTTGATAAGAAGTATATGGGTGAAGCTGGTGCAGAAGACCGCACCACATTCCAAGACTTCGTCTACGACTCCGACCTCGATATCGCTTATGATGTCACTAGAGATTTCCTCTATGGTAAGAGCGTAGATGATCCTGATGTTGTTCGTAGAGTTGCTCTTATGCATGATAAGACCATTCTCTCTGACGCTATCATGTCTGGTACGCGTTGGGTCAAGAACCCCAAGTTCGTGCAGTTCTGCAAGAACGTTGCTGGTGGTATCGACAAGATTCAGTCTGCTCCTACAGACATCGAAACCTTGACGGCTAAAGCTATGGTTAGTGGTACACCTATCATGTTACCGACTAATGATGGTGGTATCGATGTCGCTCTGTTTAGAGACTGCTGTGGTATGCAGGACGAAGATTACAATGCTATCGACAGCTATAAGTTCGACTGCGTCGTTTTGGCCAAGCGTGCCAATAAGATAATCGCTAAGGCATTCCCGAATACGATTGTCAATAAGAACACCATCAAGCTTATCATCAACTCGTTGTATGAAGATAAGGTTATCGATGGCTTCATGAAAGTCGAAGATAACTACATCGTGAAGATGGGTCAGTCTCTGTACATCGATTGTCATCATGCTATGGGTAAAGATGTTGATGGTAACAATACTCATCTGAGTATGTTCGTTAAGGTAGGCGACACCTGTTCTCCAGATGTGTATCGTATGAAACTCATGAACATTCTTGACTCTAAGAAGCTCCCGAAGATTCCTATTCGGAAGATTACTCATAAGAGCAAGCATTGTTCGTTGGATTTCAGTGCGTGCACCGAAGGTGTGAATATCTCTGAAGATGGTGATATTACTATCAGTATCTCCAGACACAATACATACATGGATAGGTATGCTGCTTGTCATAGACTGCTTGCTATCGACGCCCGTAATCGCAACTATGATGGTATGAAACCAAATATCGCATATCTTGTAGCTATGGTTATGGATATCGAGGCTAAGTATGTAGGCAAGAAAAATGTTCCCCATGATGCTAAATATGACGACGCTATCAAAGCTCGTCAGTTCGCATGTGGTGACATCAAGCGTTACCTAGGAATGGTACAGAAGAACGAACCTCGTTTCGTATTTTCTAAATACTTCACCGATAACCACTACGATAAGAAGGTTTACAACATTCCCCGTCGTGCAATTATCGGTATCCGTACTCTTATCTCCACAATCCTCGGAGCATAAGAAAAAGAAAAAAAATAAAGGGTAGAGCATAACGCTCTACCCTTACAACCGCATTTTTATACGTGTGACATTAATCCGGTCCGCTGGAACTCCAATATCCTTTTCGCCTTCGTGACTGTTATACCAAACGTCAAGGGACTTGATGAGAGGTGATAGATCATACAACTGACGATGGTATTCTGGGGTTTTATCTCTATCTGAATAGAGGTTGATATGGAGATTTCCAATGAAGCCTAGTCTAATAATCCTACGTATGAATCCTTTGAATCCACTACCAGCTACTGCGCCGTAAATAGTGTGATTGTCCATGATTCCGTGGTTAATGTGATAATAACAACCAAGTATATCGAAGATTCCCTCTGCGACATTGAAGGTGATATCGTTTGACATGATATCGATGTCGTTCGGTATGATATACGATTTGGTTGAGGTCATATTTTTGTTTCCAAACACGGGATAGTTTACATAGCGCATGTTACCATCATCTTTGGTATTTCTGAAAATAATGTAACTACCATCAAGGGATAGAAATCCAACGTAGTTTCGTTCTATCACTTGGGCAGCCTTCGCAACCCGTGGGTTGAGCTGAAGACCATTTGTATCCAGAAAATCCATCAATGATGTCACGATTTTTAATTTCGGCACATCGCTAATATCAAGATTTACTCCGAGTCTGTTCCCAATATACTTAAGCTTGTCATCTGTCGCTTTGCAGAACCTACGGTATATTGGCACGACCGTGCGGGCAGAGGTCCCTATCAACTCATGACCTCGTCTCTGCCTCGACTTCGTGTGTGTATTACCTACTAACGCAAGGCGTTTTCGGCACGCTTTATTCCATTTTATTACGCCAGTTATAACCTCCAAATTGGTTACACCTAATGAGCGTAGAAAACTGGAACCGACCCAGCCCCCTTCATTGCAGAGGTGACAATAGTAGGAAACTGGTCTGTTTCCTTCTATGTTAACATAGCAATGGGTTCCGTTGGGGTGCTTTAATGAGTCGCCGCACAGAGGACAACGGACACGCACATGCGTGCGCGACGGTATCTCGTTGGCGTATGGTGTTCGTAAAAGCTCCTTCTTCGCTTTTACAAGTACGTCTAAATCCTGGGAGGTCATAGATACATTGCTATTCATATCCATCACCTCGACCTAATGCGTCGTGGCACGCTACATCATAGTATCGGAAGCAAAGAGGTACAGCCACCACGCTGTACCTCTTCTTTTCCGACGATTCAAGACTACGATGTTTGTTTACACAAACCATCCTTTCTTAAATGCAATCCACGAATTCCAGGAATTCATAAGACAACTTATCGTCGTCTAAAACGAGAATTTCACCCAGATGTTCATCCGCATCTGCGTCGCAAATTGTCCATTTACTGTTCAATAATCTACTGAGGAGGACTATCACAGGTGAGTCTTTCTCATTAGCTAACGATGGATATTTCTTTTCCATCAGCTTAATGTACTTAGGAGAAGTACACACCTTTTCCAAGAACTTCTGGTTTCTGATAACTCGGCTCGAAGTATGACCATTCGCGTTGGCAGAGCAAATCATGCTCATAAGTGGAAGGCCTCTAGCTTCCAACATTCGCTTCATTATGATTAAACAGAGGATATGCTGTCTACGTTTTAAGAGAGAGACATCTCTAAACCCTCCGAAATACTTGGCGAAAAAGTTTCGGAGTAAGTCTCCACCAATCCCGTTGAAATCATAATTTTCCTTATAGTAATCGATTTCCTCATCGGTAATATCGATTTTAATTTTGGACTGTAAGCGCCTGATAGTGTCGTTGATGTTGACTTGGCTGTACATGAGAGCAAACGAATCTACCTTCGTTGTGTACATCTCCAATTTGTCAAGACCGGAAAGACCCTCCGGCTCCTTCTCAGCGGTCACTTCATGGAAATCCATTTTAAGGTCTTCTTTCGAGTGGAAGATGAGCTGGTAACGCAGAACAACAGAGTTGAACGAGACTGTGTTACCTGAGAAACGATAATTGAACACGGTATCCGTAATTATATTCTTATGGAAGAGATCGTCGATGAATGTCTCGGTTGACGACCCAATAGCCTCATGCTTGCTATAGATGCTCCTATCCGGCTTGCTGTAGCTATTGACTCTCTTAGCGATGGTATGTCGCAATTTACCGAGAATGTTAACATCTTCGACTAATAACGGATTCTTAAACAGCCACATGAAATATTCATGAAGATGATTCTTGGGCTCGTTTTTCCCATGAAAGATCTTGATGTAATGCATCACGATTGGAATTGCAAACTTAATTGCAACGCTGATGCGCATGAAGATTTCAGCGTGGTGTTCGTTGAATTGCAGGGCCTCTGGATAGATCTTGGAACCCCGCTTCTTCTGGTTGTCAGTTTCCAAATCAACTCGATAATTATCGCTGGTCAGAGCAACGATTTTCTTACACATGGATTCTGTGAAGAGTGTAGAATTCATCCATTCGATAAAGGACTTTCTACTGAGTGATTCGGTTTCGGCAGTGTCCACAATCCATTTAAGCCTGAGATAGGCCATAATGAGTTCGCGGTCAGTGTCGTAGAACAGCTCGAAGTAATTAATGTAATTACAAATCGTATCGAGCTGTTTATAATACGCCTCCTTTAAGGACAAATCGAATACGTTAAACGATTGGATGGTATCCCTCTGCAAGAGTTTGTCGAACGGAACATACATGGTCTTACCAGCGAATCCTACCAATGTATCGGTTGGGGTGTTTTCGTCTGGGTACCATTCGTCAATAGGGATAACACCCGGTTTCAGTGGGCGAAGTTTCGCCTCACCAATTCTCTGACTGGTACGCTTAGCGCGCGTGATTTTCATAAAACTTTGACCTCCATAGATAAAATATTTTGACCTCCAAAATCAATTCATATTTTGATACGCGAAAATAATATATGTTTATTTTCAGCGTCTACGAATTTTAGCCTTAGCCGCGATTTTGGGTTTGCCTGTCTTTTTGGGTTTAGCAGTAATCCTATGGTTACCACTAGAACGACGAGATGTATGAGTATTGGTGAAATTACGGACGACATTCTCGACCTTCTTGACCACTCTCTGTACAACCGTCTTTTTGAGCGCCGCGTCTCTATCCTGCTCCATAATCTCATCAAAAGTGCGGACCTCTCTGAATAAGACGTCAGGAGAGAACTTACGAGCCAATTTATCTACCATATACCGCTGTGAAAGCGATAATGTGTTCATGATGGTATGAAGTGCATAGAATACACTCTTATCATACATGATATTCATGTCTGGGTTCGTTTGAACCGGAGCCTGAGTATAGGCAATATCATTCAGCTTCCTCTTAAGGAAAGGAATGTTAAGCCCATACTCATTATAGACGTAAGCGTATGCAAATACGAAACTCGGGCAGTTTGAGAAGATATGCAGATTCCATTTACGGAAACTACCTCCACCCATACCAAGGTTGTCAAACACATGGATGACTACGTCGTATGTGCTATCGTGCATGTCAGACGGCACGATGAAATGAATGTAGTACGACCTATCGTTTTCCTTATACGTCGTATACGTGATGTCGCGACCTAATTTTTTGACCGCATCGTACCGGTTAGTGAGCGCTTGTCTCACTAAGCCGGCATTATTACCGCTAATTTTCTTCCCAGCGGGGTTCTTATAGAACTCCGACAGGGTAAGCGGTACCATGTCTAAATCTTTAGGCATTGGAGATAACCTTCTTTCTGAAAAAGTCGTCAAGTGGGTTTAACCCACTTTTGTAGGTTAAACCCTTGTACATAGCCAATTTATTTGCTATTATTTGTTCTCCACATTCGGGAAGTTGGAAACGTACTGGTTAGCCGTGAGGAGCGTCAGAGACAGGCTCAGCGCACCGTTGAGGATTTCGATATCCGTACGGCAGGAGTTGATGATGTTGCTGGAGAATTCACCAGCAATCAAATCGTAGTACGTACCACGATCAACGCATTCAGCGATGGTCTTCTGGATTTCGTTCTTCTTTTCGTCATCGAGGGAATCGAAGCCGTCGCCAGTGTACTTGTTGGCGAATACTTCAGATACCGTAGCAACGAAGGTATCGTAGATAACCTTCAGCACTTCAACGCGCAGAGTGTCGTTGGAATACTCGTTGATGAGCTCGTTTACAGCAATGAGAATAGCGATGTTGCCGCCGATGTTGTAACCGAAGTTAGCAACAGACTCACATGCGTGCGTAGCATCATCGATAGCATCATACTGAAGGCTACGTTCGAATTCGTTCTCGCCGCCGACCACAATCTCTACCATCTTGCAGAGAAGTTTACGGTAGCGGTTGCGCTGATGGATGAATGCCTGGGACGGATACGGAGCATTGATGTTTTCAGCATACAGTTCTTCGTATACAGCCTTGACCTGCATCATAGTCTTTTCGAACAGCGCTTCGTCGCGATGGGTGAAACCATCGATAATCATGTAGTCGCTCATATGCGTGCGGATATGACCTACGCCACCAACAGCGTCGCGCAGACGAGCAATGTTTTCCGGTTCTTCCAGCTTGTTCTCGCTAGTGATGATGTTAATCATAGCGTTGAAGTCAGTGGAAGCAATCGGACGGGAACCGACCAACATGCAGAAGTCCATGTACTCGTTACGCTGGTACTTGTTTACAGCAAGGCACTTAGCATAGCGAATGCTGTAGTGACGGAGCTGTTTAGCATTGATGAGCTGGTTCTCACGAGTTACACGGCCGCGAACCAAGTCGAGGAAGTCCTGAGAGTAGCTCGGTGCGATAACGATGACCTCACGCGGATTATACGGGTCGTCGTTTTCAACAGCAATCTGACGCAGTTTGTCGATCATCGGCATATGATACTGGTCAACGGCCATATCAAAGCAGATAACGTGAGCATCGATTGCTTCGAATTCACCCTTGCCACGATTGTGGAACACAGGGTCAATCATGTAGTAGTAGTTGGACTTGTAGCCATCAACTACCTTGTATTCCGTTTCTTCCTCGTTGCGGGTGCCCTTAACGATGTTGAAACGAACGTTGTTTTCGCATTCTTTGTAGATCTCACGAACCATCTCAGCGAACTTCGTGTCACCATTGGTGGAAACGAGAGCCGTGTGGTACATGACATCCGGCAGTTCCTCAGCGGAAGCAACCGTAGCATTTTCCTGAATGCGTTCAGTGATTTCTTTAATCGTCTCATTGACGATTTTGTTCAGTTCACGAGGACGAATGCTCTTCACATCAGAAGCATAGAGCTCCTTAGAGAACTTCCATGCCGCAACGACTGCGGAGGAAGAACCGTCACCAACGAGGCTGACCATGCGATGAGACATCTTTACGATAACATCCATGATGTTACGAGCAAAGGTATCGCTTGGTGCGAACTGAATACGCTTCATGGTATGGAAACCATCCTTGGAAGCCACGAGAGGACCCATCTCTTCGATGATGGAAGTGTTAGCGCAAGGGCCAATCGTACGGCTGACCGTCTTGCCGGCAAACTCCATAACCTCTCTGACCATTGCTTTGTACTGGTCAGCGCCTAATACATTTGATGCGGTAATAGCTTTCATAGTCATTATTTGATCTTCTCCTTTTTATTAGCCATCTAACATGGCTTCTTCATTAATGTCGATTGGGGTAAACTCAACCAACTTAATACCAACTTTCTTGCACTGTCTGGCGAAGTCATCTTTCAGAGTCAACTCGTTCTTAATGAACTCGTAATTATAACCATATCTGGCTATCATTACCATTGACTGATGATACTTCGGCATTGTTACTATCGGGGAGACTTCGGATATGTCTCCGCTAATAACAGTTGTCACACCATTCAGTACATCAAGTACGTCTAGGTAGTTACCGTTGACGAACTTAACTATATCATTTTTACCGAAGGTTTTTACGATGTCGTATGCGATACGTTCATCATAATCCTTGGCATAGATATAAACATGCTCTACGAGTTTTGCCTCCATCATCTGTACGATGATTCTGTACATCGGTAGAGGTATACTCTTCTCAAACATATTGGGATAGTGTTCATAAAGTTTCTTGTAATTCGCCTCGTAGTTAAATGGTTTAATAGATAACCACTCTAAAGGATTTTTCTTTTCCCTTAGCATAAGCTTGAAGTCTATACGATTATCAGACATGGATTTGAACCTGTCGAAATCGAGGTACTTCTCTAACTGCTTATGAAGATGAGGGTCGTTAAGAATTTGATGCACTATGAACTGGTTTGGGTCTCTAAGGACGCCATGGTACGATACAACTATCGATGCAGGCGATTCCTTTAGAGTTTCATGATACATTTATAACCACCTCTTTAGCTAGATGTGGATAGACGCATAAAACCTCATAAAGGGGAAATAAAGAGCGATGGTTTCCCATCGCTCCATCGTTCAATTAGAACGGGATTTCCTCATCGAGGCTACCAGCGGTAGAAGCATTCGTTACTTCTGCGTCAGCGCGGTTATCGCTTGCATTGGAGTTGGAAGCGCCACCGAAGAGGCTACGACCACCACCATTGCGATAACGAGAACCACCGTTGTTACCGCTGTATTCTACACCGTTAGCCGCCATCAAGGAATCGATCTTGTCCTCGATGCGTTTGGAGTAGAAGTGATTTACGACACGGATAGAATGTGCCGTTGCCTTGGTCATTGCATTGATGCCAGTGCCAAGGTATTTAACGAACAGGTTGAACTCTGCCGGAGCAGCGTTGCCCATCTCGAACTTACCAGAAGCCGGGTCATACTGAGTAATACATTCGCTTGCATTGAACTCGTAGTATGCGGACTCAGCCGGGATACGTTCGTTATTCAACTCTTTATGGATGGCGAAGAAGATAACGTTTCTGTCGCCAATGTTCTTGGTGCCGATACCCATCAGATGGACGCCTGCAATGCAAACATAGAAGGAGCGTTCTTCACCTTTCTGATGTGCTTCGAGTACCTCACCGACGTGGGAGAGGAGTTCTTCAGCCTTGGTAATAGACAGAGCACTGGAAGTCGACTTTTCATAGTCGAACTTCTCACGTTCGGTCTGTTTGCTCTGCTCCTTAGCAGGATGAATCTTGATGGAGAACATATTGTCATTCCAGTAGTTCAGCACCAGAGTGGAGGGTTCGAAACCTTCCGTGTTGTAGAACTGAAGACCGCGAGTGTTTACCGATACGCGGTCGTTAGAATTTGCTTGCTGATTCGTAAATGCCATTTTGTCATTTCTCCTTTATTTAACTCATTTAAGTTACTTTGAGTAGTTTTGTTCCACTCAATTACTCTTATGTAAGTAGCCTTATAAAAAGGCATATCTATATAAAAACGCAATATAAAGTGGACACATAGTGCGCCCACTCCGATACTGCGTTACGACAATTAACAACCACTTTAGGTTATAAAGTCAAACCATCTTGGATGAACCTATAATCTGTGTTAGGGTGCGTATATTTGTTGAGATATGTCACGAGAAATAACACAATACATTTTTTTTTTGGATAGTTCTTGGTTATTGTGTATACTTTTTTCCGCATGTGTGATATGCAAGGGAAGAAAAAAAATAATCACACACCCTAACCCATTGAAGATATAGGTACATTCACCAACGTTATGGTTTTCGAAGTGTGTACGGTGTAAAGAGCGTTTCAGCAATCTCTACATCTTGGTAGATGTGCTAAAAGTTGCGACGTACACACTGAGCAAAATCGCTCACCTTCAATTACTTATAGGTTGCTCTAATGATAAATTTTACCAAGAGGCTATTCGATAGCCTATAGTCGCTCCGAACTTATTGCCTGCACGAGTCGCATCGTAATTTACACCGAGTAAAATGTCTCGATTTGTGTAAATTAGCTCGTGTAGTTTGAGCGAGTCTTCCTCGGCCACTTGCGTAGCATAATATAAGGAAGGTTTGTAATTATTGTACGCGTTAATATGGACAGTTGTTTCCTCGACAGTTTGCTTAGTGCCGTCCTCAGCAACGACTTCTTTCTCAATAGGTTCATCCTTATTCACTGTGACAAAGTCAGCTTGTTGGACTTCCTTAGGAGCTGTTCCGTCTTTGACAGATTTATTGAAATCTGCTATTACCTGCTTTGAAGATGCAGGTACGGTGTAGCTATAGAGAGGAGAAGCCTTCCCGCTGTCGATTCGAGCCTCTTTGTTATTCACTTGACGCTCGAAGTCTTTAGCCATATTACTAGAAATATTACCCGCGCCAGAAATATTGGCAGCGTCAGCTTTGTCATGGGAACCTTCCAATACCGTCACTTTAGGCGGATTGGGAGCTACCTGCTGAGTAACAGCTAACTGCTCCTTCAAGGATTGAATCTCTGTATTCTGGCGATGAATGTAGAAAAAAATAAAAGCAATACACCCGATGAGAGCCAAAATACCAATGGCCTTCATCGGGTGTGCTTTTATCTTCTCTACGAGTGATAGTATAAGAGTTTTTACTACCATCATAGTGTATCACACCCTTTCTTTATAAGGATGTGATGTTACTATCACTGAATGTTAATAGTGATTTCGTTCTTGAGGCGACGAACACGTTTCTTTTCACCTCTGGAACGTACGGTAATCTGTACTTCTAAGTCGAGCAATTCAGCCCAACGCAGGAAATACTTCATGGTCATGGCAGCCTGCTTAGTGACAGACGCCTTAATGTTAGTCAGGTCATATTCTTTACTGAACTCATTCTTGAAGTGTTTCAAGTTAACCTGGAGTTCAGCGAGGACCATCTTGACCAATCTCTTCAACGGGTCATCATCCTCTTTGATAGGAGGAGCGAACGTGTCGATATCACTCTTATCGATTTCAAGTTCGTCCTCGATATTCTTCATACGGTCAGCATTACAGATCGCTTCCTTGATGTTGTCGATATCGAGCATATTGCCAGCTTCATTATCCAGCTCATTCTTAGGCTCGAAGTAAGCGAAGTCACCGTTAGCCTTATAGAAGTAACCACGGTTCGGTGCATCTTTCAGCTTGCCACCGTAAATATATACACGGTCATTGTCGGCTACATAAGCTTTGTCCTTGACAAGCTTTTCTCCTTTAGCCAACGTTTCTGTGATGGTACCAAGTACCGGCCACACAGTTCCATCAATCGTAATAATCTTCATATCAAGCATGATATCTTTTCTCCTTTATCATGTATATTTTGAGAGACTCGCCATTATATCATCGGCGGGTTTCGGCTTGGGAGTGGATTGTACAAACTCCTCTCCTTTAATTTGCGGATTCTCGACTGTAAACAGAGCTTTTCTGTCAGCCATCGGGTCAATCTTTGTTTCCCTGTGTTCAATTTCGACGTGCTTCTTATACTCAATATAGAAGTTAAGAAGTGATTGAGAATAGAGGAACAAATCGATTCGGCTCAAGGCGTTGAATACAGCCATAAATTCATCGAATGTAAAGTCGATATAAATCTCTGAATCATTCAGTAGCATATTTACGCCTTCATAGAGTCTACCATCGCTTTCATCCTTGATTAGCGTTGGTGTCAATACGAAGCTATCCTTCTGCGACGGATACTCCCGAACAATCCATTCTTCTTTCAGAGCATATCTCTGAAGCACACCATTTTCCATATAGAAAACGTCTTCATGCATTATCCTCATCATTCGTCTAAACGCTTCGACGATGATGTGTTGATTACGCATGGTCATTATTATCATGGCTTTCCTACCTCTATCCCAGAACAGTTTAGAGTTAGCCTTGATATAAACCATCGGTGTATAATTCAGCTCGATATTGTGATGGATTGTATTGTTATCCACCTCCCTTGAAGTATCCCTGAGTTTCGGCCCATTATGATATCTATTCTGTTGAGCACCCAAGATATTCGGGTCATCATCAGAAAGGATAATAGCGAACGTTAGTCTGCATTGACCGATAGACAGGATAGTTCTATTTATCGCTTTATCGATTTCGTTCAAAATCTCACCTCCTTCGAGATTTATTTATATTTTACACCAAGGTCATAATGTATATTTATTTTTATAAACCTGTTGCATAAAAATTAATTTTTATATTTATGTTGGGGAAAATAAAGAGGGTGCTTTCACACCCTCACCTTGTTAATAAGCGTTATCAGGGGTAATCTTAAAGCGAATGCCAATATGCTCGTTGGTAACGATGAAATCGTATACGTTGAAGATTCTCCTTATTCCTCCACGGTAATTGATGCATTTAGTGAAAAGCCTGGTGAGCTGTTGCAAAACTCTCTGAGCGGGAAGCATACCATTGAACGCTATATCTTCATGCATCTTGGTATACACTGTGCTGATAAACACTCCGCCGGCACGTACACCATCAGACTCATCGATAGTTTTTATAACCTCTGGCATTAGACATTTCACGATATATTGCATATCATTCTCATCTATGGTCTCCCAATGTTTCATCAAATCAGGGTCGTTAGTTTTTGCAAGCGCTCGGATAAAGTATGAGTCTTCAAAATACTTGCAATGGTCGAATGGTTCTACCCTCAACTTCGCGGATATGAGTTCCAATCCACATTCCTCGAGCGCTTTCTCTATTGCGGGTGTAAACTTTGCCCCTATACCAGTGGAATCGTCACTATTGTAGTCATCGGCGAGCTCTTCTGTTGTGACCTCTACCGTTATATCGAGCACCACATGATCTTCATGCTTCGTTAAAAGGTATTTACGGTCAGTTATGCAACTCCATAGCCTATCGGATATGATATCATAGTAATAGTTACTATCTTCTCCAAGAACACGTCCTACCACACTGCGATGGTTCTGTACTTCAGGGCCTTCAATGTATTTTTCCCAAGATGAGAATATTTTTTCCTCCATCTATATCACCTCCATTATTTACGTTTGATAACGAGATTGCCAACCAATCTACCATTGATGAAATATGCGTTGGTATCAACAATGAATGCCTGATACGGTATCATGTTATGGCAAATATACCATTCAATGCTCCGAGATAGACCCATTCGATACAACAAGATTTTACTGCCGAGCAATTCGATATTGAAATTCATCTCGAACGTAGTGTGCTCATCATCGAATACGAAACGTTGTTTGACGAACATTTCCTGATGTATAGCATTGGTTATCGAACGGTAAATATTATCTCTTGTCTTTTCCACACATTCCTGGTCTATATCGAACGGTATATCACCATGTGCCCGTATATTAACAATCGTATATTCGCTATCGATGTCCAATTCTAATGGTACATCGATTATATTGACACAGATTGGTTGCAATTTGAAATGCTCAGGGAGCCCAGGGAGCACATCCATAATCGCCGATTTGATTTCATCGATATTCCATTTATCTCTGATTACAACCGTGATTTCCACGACAGCGTCCGTTTCACCAGACGGTTTATCGATGACGAACGAATCGCTATGAAGCGCCGCATCTATCGC
>Ga0256405_10001781_pt1 | contig 55373 bp, 48 predicted proteins | sample RumenRJG_02DNA_FD_189096 | JGI IMG/M metagenome (GOLD analysis project Ga0256405, IMG submission 189096) | Bovine rumen microbial communities from Lethbridge, Alberta, Canada - RJG_02 | ecosystem: Host-associated > Mammals > Digestive system > Stomach > Rumen | place: Canada: Alberta... | reverse complement strand
CTGCCCAGGCAGAAACTAAGGAGGCTGAGCACGCCAAGGCCATTGAGGACTTGAACGCTGCTCACGCTACTGCTCTTAACGACAAGGAAATTGACTTCAACTCCAAACTGGAAGAGAAGGACAACCAAATTTCTGCACTGGAGCAGGAGAAGGCCGACCTGCAAGGTGACATCAACGCTAAGGCTGAGAATATCGAGGCTATGAAGACCGAACTGAACGGTGCTAAGGAGTCTCTGACTAACGCCCAGAATACCATTGCCGAGCGCGACCAGCAAATCACCGACCTGAACGCTCAGATTGAAGATCTGCAGCAGGAGCCAGGAGAAGGCGCACAACTCAGTGGACCTGCATCGAACGGACAGGGGGCAGATGCTCCAAAGGTGGTTGTCAGCCGCTATGTTTACAACAACGACTTGACCTACGAGCAGAATCTGGAGGCCGAGAAGAAGTGGAACGAGGAACACGGTAAGTAACCTTTACCTCAACCGGCACAAAAACTAAACATTTTTAAATAACAATAATTATTCACCAACACAAAAATTAAACAAGTTATGGCAGCACCAAACTTTATCGGTATTGACAACGTGAAGCACGTTGCCGACCAGTTGCAGCCCAACATCATCATGGGTCCTGCTTATTTCAACAAAGATGAGTTGAAGCGCCTTGGCATCAAGGTGATTACAGGCGTTCAGTTCAAGAACACCGCAATGGTTCTCAACCGCAAGGGTGGCACCTCTCGCCGCAAGGTGGTAGGTACTCCTATCGAGAGCAAGATTGGTTATCTGACCGAGCGTGTGATGACGGCTCGCATCGTCTGGAACCGTTATCGTCACAATGAGGACGAGTTCCAGGAGAAGCCAATCGCTATCGAGGGTGGCGCAGGTTTCCACTATCCTCTCACTGAGGAGATGATCAGCGCCATCGGTATGACCTTCTCTGAGGACGTGTACGCTTGTCTGTTCCACGGCGACGAGAACTCAAATGTTACTGAGCTCGCTCTGTACGACGGACTCCACACCAACATCAACAAGGACATCGAGAGCGGTGACATCAGCCAGGCTCGCGGCAACCTCATTCCTTGCGCAGTCATCGACGGTCCTCAGTCTGAGGGTGACGATGCCGCTTGGAAGGCTTGGGTAGAGTGGTACGACAAGTGGAGCCCCGCTCTGAAGCGTGTACAGGTGCTCTGCTACATGAGCATCGAGAACGGCCACGCCATTGCCGACGCTTACGGTCAGCACCACCGCAACCTGAAGGAGGTCAACTACCTGCCCGATGCAAACGGTAACTTCAAGGTTCCCGAGTACCCGAAGGTAACATTCGTTCCTTCTGACGACTTCGGCAAGGGCACCCGCATGGTAGCCACCATCCCTGGCAACTTTGAGTTCGGTGTGAACAACGAGGGTGACGAGAGCTTCGTAGCCGTTCAGCACGGTTCTGACGACGACGTGAAGGACATCATCTTCCAGATTCAGGGCATCTTCGGCACCCGCGTGCTGAACATCCTCCCCAGCCACTTCGTTACCAACGGTGGTGTCATCGAGGACAGCGTATGGCAGGGTGACTATAAGAAGGACAGCTACACAGCTGTAGCCAACGATCCTGAGAAGGGTACTGTAACCGTTAGTCCCGCTCCCGTCAATGGCGAGTACGCTAAGGGCACAACCCTGACACTGACTGCTACCGCCAAGACTGGCGCTACCTTCAAGAACTGGAGCAATGGAAAGACCACCGCTACCATCACCGTAGTGAAGGGTGAAGGCCCAGAGGGTATCGTAGCTATCTTCGAGTAATCTCTCACATGAAAGGGGTTTAGGGAGCCCCAAGGTGCAACATATCGCCCGCCGTAAGGTTCCCTCCCCTTTACCTAAAGACTCTATTTAACAAATTTCATTAACAACACAAAAAATTACGACTATGGCTGAAATTACATGCCCCTCATTGATTAACTACCGTGCCGGTGACGAGTGTCTGGAAAACCTCGCAGGTCTCGGCGAAGTTGCTTACCTGGGTCTGAAGAGCGACCTCGAAACTCCTCTGACGGCTACGGACAACGTATACTCTATGCCTACTTTCAAGAGTGGTAAGGGTCTGTATCGCGTTGACCTCCGCGAGAACTCACAGAAGATTATGGGCGAGAGCCAGGGCAAGCGTAAGGGCTTCCAGCTCACTGCTACGCTGATCTTCGACGCAGTGAACAAGAAGACTTCTAAGATTGCTCGCGCTCTGAACAATCTGGGCGACCTGTTTGTCATTATGCCTGATGGCGACGAGAACCAGATTATGTACGACCCCAACAAGAAGCTGCACGCCGACAACGGCGGTATCACCACCGACACTGGTGATACTCCTGACAGCGACCGCATCATGACGGCAAACCTGATTCTTGGTCCAGTGAAGTACCCCAACCTGTTTGTTGACTTCACAGCTTCACAGGATGTTAAGTCTTGGGACGACCTGGTAGTCGCAGACGAGTAATCTATTTGTTTGTGAATAGACAACCCTCACGGATAGCTGCCGTGAGGGTTTTTTGTCCGTAATGCTTTCATTATTTGCTTATTTTTGCAACATAAATCTTTAAATAAATAATATTATGACTCCATTCATTGAACCTTGCTGTGCAGACAGACAACTACCAGCACTATTAAGAGAGCATAAATCACATGCTGCATTGTTTCAGACCGCAGGTGACATCACCTTTGACCACATTTTGAAAGCCGTCTCTTCGATGGCAGGTAGCAACCACCTAACAATGACGCTTGTCGTTCCAGAAATTACAGCGAAAATGCAAAAGACCATTGACCGCTATCAACAACGTCAATGGATTACTGAGGTAAAACTCCTTGTCGGTGATTTGCAGAACCAAATGATTATGTTTGAAGGCGACAATGGTGTTGTCATCATTCAGGGAACCATTCTTGATACTCGCGCTGAGAAGAGCTCTCTCCTACTCTACGCCGGACAATATGCTACTGATGCCAAGAACGTTCCTCTCGTATCTGTCATTGCATCACGATTACGTCTGAAGGCAAAAGTAGCGGAGAAGGAAACAAAAGAAGAAGAACTAAAACCAAGCAACAATGACGTGGAACTTACTGAGCAGGTGGAAGGAACACCGCAAGCAGAAGAAAGCACAGAAGCAACAGCGTAGCCTCCTGCAGACATGGCAGTGGCTGGAGCAGTTGTTCCAAAGCGGGATGATGTCGTTCGACGACAAAGCGCACCGACTGTTTATCACGCAGCCGTTGGCCGTCGTACTGATGGCTAACGGTGCCGACGGATGGGTAAATAGCATCCATGCCATCTATCAGTACACCTACTGGAGAACGTCGCAGCAGGCGTGGGATGACTACATGCACAAAGAGGAGGTGGCCGCGGTGCGCAAGGCATTGAACCAAGGCGAAAACCTTACCCGCGATGACATTGACCGCATCAAATGGTCACGACGCCAGGAGATAGCGCTCAGCGACATGCAGCCACCAAAAGTGGAACCGTTTGAGTTCTTTATCATTCCCAATAGCACAGAGACTAAGATTGAGCCATTGGCCGTCGGTTACTATGACCCAAACACGGAAAAGATGGAAGTAGCCACATGGGATGAAGTAAAGTCACTCCTTAAAAACCAAGAATAGTCATGATAATAACAACAATACCCAACAGCAGTTAGGCAAAATATCCTGAGACCTGCAGGAAATAAAAATAGTGGGTCTCGGCTCTTCTGCAATACTCTCTACTTTATTACAACACGGCACATCAGCACCTCACCGAGACCCACTAATGGGTCTTTTTGAGTGGCCGACGTGCCTATTTTCGTATGTGTAATAAAGTAGAGATTGCAAATGTAGTAATAATTTTCAAAAACAAGAGTATGAGAAGAGCAGATTTAATTATGTTTAACGCTGAAATGATGCGTAAACTGAAAGAAGCAGGCATCCGCCTGGATGATTACAAGTATGTCGATATGTGGCGTGACTACGTGGAAATGCTAAAGACTGCGGAAAGCAGAAAAGAAGTTATGCTGTCGTTGGCAGACAGGTACGGAATTACCGACCGACAGGTGTATAACATCATCAAGCATCTGGAGAAGAAGATTGAGTAACAAAAAGGCGAGGTGGCCATCACGGCTACCTCGCAGACTTTTAATAACTAAAAACCTAAAACTATAAATATTACTACTAACCTAAAACATTCAAACGTAAAAGCTCGCTTGCTTCCCTCATGTTTGTGTGAATTACAACCAATTTCTAACTAAACAAATACTTTATATTCTAATCCAAATGCTCGTTATAGGGTTCGATGTCAGCCAACTCATGCTCGTTGCCAGGCGATACCGTATCGACATCGCTCATATTGGCCGAATGACTGCTGACGCCGTGCGGATGCTCGCCACGCAGCATCTTATCGGGGTCTATCTTCTTGTAGCCGCCAGCCACCGTGAACTTGCAGGCGAAGACCACACCGATGCACGTGCTGATGATGCGTCCGTACCAGTCGGTAAACCACTCGTCGAGCGTTCCGCCGAGGGCAGGCACGCAGGTATTGATGGTAAACACCAGTCCGCCGATGCCGCAGGCGATGACCACCAGCCAATAGAAGAATGGCGGCATCTTCTGATGCCAGCGCTCTTTCAGTTCGTTACCTGTATTCTTGATTTGTTCTCCCATAGTTATTTCTTGTGTTTATCCACTTTAAGACCTACGTCTGTGATGCTAATCAGGTTGGAAAGGTTCTTTACGTCCGAAGCCAGTCCGCTGACGTTCGACGACATATTGCCCACCTCGCGCAGCATCTCCATCTTAAAGTCTGTCAGCAGGTCCATGATGTCGTCCTGCTTCTTGGAATGTGAGTCCTGACGCTTCTGGATATTCTCAATAGTCTTTTGCTGGTTCTCAATGGTTCTGTTCATCGACTGCTTCAAGTCCTCCAGCGTCTGCTCCAGCACCGCCACACGCACCTTGATGGAGTGGCTTTCTTTCCACTGCCAGCCTATTACGCATCCGATGGCGGTTACGATGAGTGGCCAGAGGTCTGTCATTACTTGGTTCATTGTCTTGTCTTTGTTTTTATGTTTCTATTGCAAAGATACACACAAATGAAATATGATACGGACAAGAATTGGCGGGCGGCAGGATTTTAAGCTGTCACCCGCCACCATTCACGGCGATATTGAATGGATTATTTATTGAAGAGTTTTTGCAAGAGCCAGAAGGCAGAGGTTGTGAGCACGTTGGCGGCGACATCAGATCCAAAGGCGGTGTACCAGCGGTCACGGTCGGCTTTCTCGACCAAGTGCTGCAGGTGCTGCTGGTTCTGCTGTATTGCCCGCATGATATCGTTGGCACTCTTATCCTGCATCGTCATCAAGACGAAAGTGCGCTTGTCCTCGTCGGATAGTTGGTTGTAAATCTTTTCGAGGAGATACCTGCGAGCAATGGCGTTGTTCATTTTAGTCCAAAGTACGAGCGGATGTTGTACACGCTTTGCGTTAAAATCAGCCTCCGTAGCGGGCCATGAAGCGGTCGGCCTCGTGCATCTTCGAGCGCAAGCCCTTCTTGCCGCCCGTGTCGTACATAGCGATTTCGGGCGGCACTGGGTTCTGTAGGAAGTAGAGTACCTGCTCCATCAGCGCGTCGCTGCGGTCAAGGCGGTTGATGAGTGCCTGACGCTCGGCGGCGGCATCCGATGTCTGATGGCTGATGTCTGATGGCTGAGTGCCGGCGACAGACTGCACGTTGCCGCTGTCGTAGGCGGCGAGGCCACGGGCGGTGGAATAGCCCTGCGAGCCGCCGTGCTGCTGGTAGTTGGCGAGGTATTTTATCAGTTCGGGCTCGTTCATCATAATGGCCTTGGTGGTTTCGCGGCCAATGACGATTTCGGGACCGTTCTCTGCCACCAGCGCGGGCTGTCCCTGCACGGTGGTGGCGATGGGGTGTGTCACGAGACCGTCCTTCGGTGCCGGCTCGGCGGTGGCGGTATATACCTTGCCGTCCTCGCCCAGGTAGCGGCGACGGCCATACACCTGCGTCTCTCCGTCGTCGTACAGCTTGCGCCGTCCGGCAAACTTGTCCACGTTTCCTCGGTCGTAGGTCAGCATACCGCTGACGAGTTTGGTCTTGGGGGCAGTGGCGGTGGATGATGCCGAACTTTCCGACTCTGATCCTGCCGTTGATAATGCGCTTGACAACAGTCCCATAAGTACAGAGGTAATGACACCGATGAGCGGGATGCCCCAGAAGCCGAGGGCAGCAATAGTCTTGGCAGCACCCTCACTAACTCCAAAGGCGGCCATGATGGCAGCTACGCGAGCCTCCTTAGAGATACGCAGGCGGTCGGCTATCTCTGTGGCGGTCAGCAGTTGGGTGTTAGTAACCTGCTCTGCGGCCACACGCGCAGTACCACCGGCTATGGCAATGCTCTGCATGGTAGCCTGGTGCATCATTTCCTGTGCTTCGATGGCCTTGTTGGTCAGAGCTTGTTGCAACTTCTGCTGTAGGTACTGCGAAGCCATTTGGAGTGTCATCTTCGATACGGAGAGAATCATCTTCTTGGTTATCTGGTTCCACGTATCGCTGGTTGATTGCAGTCCGAATAGTGCGTCACCAAGTTTCTGACCGACATCCTCACCAAATTCTTCGAGCGGTGCAGAGAGTTCGCGCAGGTGGCTGATGCGGTTGGCAATGGAGTTGCCCACCTGCTCGGCCAAGTCAGCCTGAGCCGCCAGCACCTCGTTTTGCTTCTTGGCAATAAGCTGTTGCGACTCGCCCAGAGCCTTTGCTTCCTCAAACTCCTTCTGACGCATGGCGATGCGCAGCTGTATGGCCTTTATTTCTGGGTCTTCGGCTATTGTGTCCTGCAATCCGTGCTGCTGCCACAAGTTCTCGCCCTCGCCCGTAATTTTGCGCAGCGACGAAATTCCGCTGAGTTCGGTCTGTGCCTCGTCGTATTGGTCTGTCCACCCTGCGGCCTGCATAGACTGATCGAGGTGAGTCTTGGCGTTGTTGTACGCCTCCTTGCGCTTCTTGTAATAGTTATCCTCTGCTGTCATCAGCGACATAAAGAACTCCTGAATGCTGGTCTTGTACTTGTCTGCATCCTTTATCCAAAGCGTGAAGTCATCGCGGAAGGCTTCTGCCCACGAGTGGAATTTCAGTTCCATACCCTGTGCGCCGATGCCGTTAAACTCGGCTCCAGTCAGTTCGCGCAGCCAGTCTTGCAGTTGGCCGGCATTGTTCATATCAACGCTATACGGACGTGACCCCTGCTTCAAGAATGCTGTCAGCGCATCACGGCGCGACTGCTCCTGTCGCTGCTGGTCGGCACGGAAATCCTTCTGTGAGTAGAGCACATCGGGGTTATCGGCATCAGCCATCTTTTTAGCCATTTGCTGTGCCGTTTCGGTCAGTATGCCGAGGTTGACGAGCTGGTCGCTGAACGACTTGTATGCCTGATTGATGAAATCGTACTGCAGGAGGAACGTCTCTACCTGCTTTTTGGCTTTGGCGTCAATCTCGCGCACTTTCGCCTCGTTCTTGGCAGCATTCTTGTTTAGTCCGTCACGGAAGGCGGTACTGGTGAAGCCCCATTGTTCGAGCGACTTTTTGCCGTCGAATTTCATCAGTGCATTACGCAGTGCCGTCATGTCTGTGTTGACGATAGCGTCGAGCAGTTCGCGTGACCACTCCCCTTGGTCGAGCATTAGCGCATCCATATCCGTTTTCACCTTCTGCCACGTTTGCGTGTCCTGCCCGCTGAGTGAACGGCGTGCAGCAGCCAGTGCGGTATTCTTAGCCTGCTCCAGTTGCTGATTGACGGATGTCATCTGCTGTTCTGTAATCTTGCCGTCGTTGTACGATTCTGTGATGACGTTCTGCTGCAACGTGTACCACTCCTCAACCTTGGCGATGATGGCATTGGTCTCTGTCTCGGCATCTTTCAGTTCCTTTCGGGCGGCAGCCTTAGCATCCTGTGCGGCTTTCTTGGCGGCGGCGATGGCGTCTTTGTCGGGCTTCAACTTCTCTAATGAACCTTTGCGCTTCAGCTGTGCTTTTATGATTTCCTCCTGAAACTTTTCGTTATCAAAATCGCCAACAAGGTCTTTGTATTGTTCATCTACTAATTTGTCGTTGGCATTTTCTGCAACACGGGAGGTATTATATTCGGTTATTGTTTTGCGGAGACGGTCGATAGCCTTGGAATCTATTAGATTACCGTTCTTGTCATACAAGGAAATACCCTGTACGCCACGTCCAATATTGGTAGTCTTTGATGTTCCGCCAGCCTTTTTGATAACATCCTGTATGATAGATTCTATCGGTTGATTGACTACAAGTTTGCGACGTAACCACTCTTGGTCAATGTTCTCAGCACCAATAGCCTTTGCTGCTTGACCGAACTGCATACCAGCCCGCATGCGGTCGTACTTGTTTGTCGAATTAATCTCGTCGCGGAACTGCTCACGCTCTTCGTAGGCTTTCTTCTGCTTCAATACCTTTACGACCATAGCGTAGGCTTTGGCCAGGTCTATTGCACCGTCAATTTCAATGCCGAGGTAGTCGAGATACTGCTGATAGTCGCTCTTCAAGAGGTCTTTCAACAGGCGGTTTCGCTCGTCAAGCGACTTGTTGCTGCCGTCAAGAGCCTTTTTATAAGACTCCAGCGGTGCAGCAACCATTTCTATCTTTTCCTTTGATTTAACCAACTGCGCATCAAGCTCGGCCTGCCGCTTTTGGGCACGCTCGGCAGCTTCGGCTGCGGCGTTCATCTTGTCGACAAACAGACTGACACCTGCCACGACGGCTGAGATACCAGCCAATACCCAGTTGCTGTTCATCAGCACTTGCAAAGAAGCTGTAGCCGTTCGGGCGGCATTGATGGAAACGACAAGTGCGGCAAACGAGTTGGCCAGCATCCTGATGCCGCCAAAGACAGCCATCCACGTTAACATCTTAATAAGGAATGGCAATATCTGAATCAACGAAACCACAGTATTGGTAATCTTTTCAAGCGACGAGTGGAAGACGTACATCGAACTCTCGCTCTGCGTCAGCGCCTTGCTGACCTCATACCATTGCTCGGCCAACTGCTTTACCATGTCGATGCCCTCTGGATTGGTGAACGCCTTGGACCAAAGATTGCTGGCACGTTGCATCAGCGCATTGGCAGTCTCGTTCTGTATCATATACTCGTTGATGACAGCCGTACCCTCCTTAAATGCCTGCGTCGATGTGGCAAGATGCTTTTTCAGGATATCCACGCGGTCTGCCATTGTGGTCATCACGGCTACCAGACGGGCACCGTCGGAACCGAGGTCTTTGAAAATGCCGTCGAGGGCGTTCATGTTGCCTCGCTTGTTCATCGCCTCGAAGATGTCAATGATTGACTGCATTGTCTTGCCCTGCGAGAAGTTCTCGTTGATAGAACCCTTGACAAGTCCGAGCGACTTCTCAATCATGTTGTGACCCTTCTGGATAGAGGTAAACAACTTGTTGAACGCCGTGGCAGCCACTTCCGGCATCAGTCCCATTGCATCGGCAGCAGAACCGATGGCCAGCAGTTCGTCGGCACTGACGCGGCTCACGTTGGCCAAACCCATCAGTCGTTTCGAGAACTCTACGATATTCTTGCCCGTTGCCGTTGACGTTGCTCCTAACTGGAAGATAGCCGATGCCGACTTCTGCATGGCCTGCTCAACGCCGTAGCGAGGAATAAGGTTCATTACCTCGGTCAGTTTGGCCAGTGCGGGCAATGCCTCTTCGCCGAGATCTTCACCCAATGCCATCTGTACTTGTTCAGCGGCACGAACGAAACCCGTCAAACCCTCGACACCATAATTCTGTCCGATACCGAGCTTGGCGCCTGTATATGCAAGTTTGTTCAGCGTCTCGATGGTGTTACGGCTGTCAATCTTAGAAATATTAGTATAGAGTTTATTGATTTCCTCGGTGGTCAGTCCTGACACCTTGCGGATGTCGGCCAGCGAGTCGCTGAGTTTCAGGTTGCTCTTATAGACCTCCGTAATCTTTGACTTGATCATATTGAAGGCACCGAACACGCCGACGTATGCGGCAATGTTCTTGATGGCCGTGCCGAAGGTGTTGCCTTGCTGACGGATGGCACCCGTGTTGTTTTTGATTTGCGTCTCGACGGCCTTCATGTCGGCCTTCAACTTCTGTGCAGCCTTGCTCTGCGTGGAGTTGAGCGACTGGAGTTTCTGCTGCAACTGTGTGAGGGCATTTTGCAACTGTTGATTAGTAGCGGTACGAAGGAATTGCTTGTCAATCTTGATTTCAGCCTGCATCGAGGCAGTCACCTGGTCGATGCGGTTTTTCAGCATCGCCATCTGTTGTGCCGTGGCACGCGCCTTGGCATCGTTGGTGCCGGCGAACTGTTGCTGACGGGCTTGCAGCGTCTTGTATGCGGCCTGCAACTTCTCCAGTTCGACTGCTTGACCACGATATACGGCACGGACGGTCTGTGCGGCTTCCTGCGTGGCCTGTAATTGCTTGGCGGCTTGGTCGGCCTTCTTCTCGTTGTCGGTGAGCAGTTTCAGTTGCTCGTTGACGGCTTTCAGTCGCTGTTCCATGCCTGCCGTTTTGCCTTCGTAACCTTTTACGCCGCTGGTAGCAGCAATAGCAGACATCAAGGCAGTACGCTCTGCGCCAAGTTGCTGAGCGTTCATCTTCGTTACAGGCATTACACCAGTCGGAGCGGTGCGCACAGCCATTGCAGCCTGGTACTGTTGCTGCATCTGCTCCAACGAACGACGCCACTTGTTGCCGATATTGGGGTTGTCAAGTTGTGCTTTAATGGCAGCAAGACCCTGCTTCAATTTCTCCATGCTTGTGCCGTCGAGGTTCTTCAACTGCGTCTGAGCCTGACGGAACGACATAGTAAGACCGCTGGTGCCTGAAATCTGATCCTTGATACGTTTGATGTCGTTAATCAACTTTTCACGACCAGGCGACTTCTCACTCATCTTGTTCAGGGACGTTGTTGCTTCACGGAGTGCCGACTTCAAGTCCTTCAGTTTGGATCCTGACAAATCTTTCAGCACTTGTCCGTACTTCACCATCGACTGCTGGTTGTGGATGATAGCAGAGTCAATAGCCGTAGCCTGCTTGGTCAGGTCGCGGAAGTCCTTCTTCATCTGCTCCGTCCAGCCGCTCTTCTCACCCTTTGCGTTCAGGTCTTTCAGCTTCTGCTTGACATCTGCCAACTGTCGGTTCAGGTATTCAAACACGTCCTTCACCGCCTTGGCGTTACAGGTGATGACGAGTTCAGATTTTCTTGTTGCCATAGTCTATGTCGTTTTTGCGTTGTCGTTGTTATACAATAGAAAGGTTTAGTTGTTGACCCTCGAAAGTTTCAAGCACTTGGAAGTCCAGTTTGGCATCGTAGAATCGTTGCACGTAGTTTTCCAGTCGGGTCAGCGTATGGTTGATTTCAGGTCGTATGCCAGGACGGTGACTGGCTCCCTTCGACGGTGCCCAGAGCGTGTAGCGGCTCTTGTAGCGGACGTTCTTACCACGTTCTACGTCCTCGGCATGGCGGCCAGCGCCTACACCGATGTCCACGTACTGCATGTAGTCGTTGAAGCGGAAGCCCATTGTCACCATGCCCGTCTTTTCGTTGGCCTCGTACACCGTACCCTCGAACGACTTGATGCCCTCACCCTTCGAGTACCAGCCACCGTGCTGACGGCGGTACTCGTTCACTTCGGGATAGGCCGAATAGGGGGCGTATGGAAAAACCCTCTGCGTCATCATGTTGATTTCGAGTTGTGAAAGCGTCTGTTCCTTGAAGAGGTTGGCGATATACCGCAATGGGTAAAGCGACTTCCATTCACTTTTGCCTATTCTCTGTGCCATAGTCTAATCTTTGTTTTTGATAGCACAAAGTTATACCAAAAGCCACTGACTACACGGACAACGGCTTTTGCAGATGGCTGATGTTTTGATGGCTGATGGCTGATGTTTGAGGGCTGAAAAAACAATCATCCGTATCACACGGGGTGTGTCATACGGATGAAAGGGGGTGTGTGATACGGATGACTATTCCTGCACGTATCTTTCTTGGTTCACGCACAGCAGTCGGGGGACGGTCTGCTCGATGGTCAGTCCGCAGATTTGCCATCCGTTGAGCATGGTGGGCAGGGTGCCCCAGTGCGCCTCGTCGATGTGCAGGCCGCGCAGGCCCTCGCGGTACTGGGGGTCGGCGGCGGTGTCGCGCAGGAACTGGAGCATGTCGGCGGGCAGGGCGGCGGTGATGTCGGCGGGTAGCGACTTGCCACCCACCATGCCCTTCAGCGCGGCGAGCACGGCTATCAGGTCCTGCACCATGTCGTCGGTCTGGAAGCGGGCCTCGGTGGCGCCTTCCTCGTCGGTAATCTGCGTTTTCGAGAGCGTGCCTGCGGGCTGCTTCTGCAGGAAATAGATGACGTGGCGGTAGGTGAGCTGCTTGGGGTTCTGCTTGTTGATCTCGGCATCGACGTGGGTGGCGTAGGCCATGCACGACGGCGGGCAGGTGTTGAAGTTGCGCACGAAGTACGAGTTGGCATCTATCATGCCGATGCGGAAGAAGGACTTGCGGATGCCCTTTCCGTCGTCGGTTGGACTGTTGGGACTGAGGGGCGTGTAGAGTTCCGCCCAGCGTTCGAGAATGTTATCAAGTCTGAACATAAATCTTTGCGTTTATTTTTGCACAAAGATAAAACAAGTGCCCGCAACCATGCGGACACTAAATCTTTAATTACTCCATACATTCAGGATGCTTCATGTCATACACCATTGCCGATATGCTGTCTGGAATCTTCATAAGCGCAATACTTATAATGTAGCAATAAACCCTATTCTCAGTAGATGACCGATATTGACACCAATGACTGTCATGATGAAGTCAATGGGGTCTGGCTTGCCACCACAGGCACGCCACTGCCAGTCCTTAAATTCCATAGCACCTGCAACACCACAGGCTAAAACCTCGGTGTTGTACCAATCCGTAGGAAGCAGACCTACAAGTATTCCCAAACATAAGTGGGCTAGACGGTTGCTTGCACAGAGCCATTCCCAAATCTTTTTCATAGCCTTATTCTGTTACAGGATTTAATATTTCCTCGTAGGGTGCGAAGTCGAAAGCATCCTTCCTCTGCCATCCATCGGAAAGGCACCGCTGGATATAGGCAAATGCCTGAGTGTAGAATCCGTCAAGCTCCTCGTATGTCTCAAAGGTATGGTAGACGGGCTGTCCGTCCTGCTCACCGATTTTGAATACGATAGGAAGGATGTCAGGGTTCTTCTCGGCCTTACGGTCTGCCTCCGAGAAGTTACGCTGGTTTTCAGGGCTGAGCCATACGGGCAGCCCGTTCCATACGAAGCCAGTGAGAATCTTATCGTCGGTCTGCATGTTGATTACTCCGCAGACGAAATCCTTCACCTCCTGCATGGACGGCTTGTAGGGGTACTCCGCCTCGATGAACGTCACTCCGCGCTGTGTCTTGCCGTCCTCCTCCATGTCTGGCTGGAAGTCGGTACGCACGCGCCATGTCCCGATGTGCTGGTCGATGCACTCTGCCACGGCCAGCTCCTGGCTGCCTCCGTGTCTTGTCATGTCAATAGTCATAATGCTAATCTTTTTATGTGAAACAATTCTTTCTACTTGAACATATATCCCGCATTGCCGCCGATGGACTCTATGACGCACTCGAACGGCATGGCAGAACGCTCCATGGCGTAGTCCAACGCCGCCTTCATCTGCTGTGAATTAGTAAAGAACTTGTAGTCGTGACCGTCATGCTCAATGAGGACGAGATACCTACCGTCGCCCTCGCGTGTCCTGATGTCGGTCTCGAAGTCTTTCACCACAACTGCCTTGTTGACAAGCCGCGACAGCCTGATGGGTTCTGCGGCAAACTCTTTCTTGCCGTCACGCTGGTAGACAAAGCCTAATTCTGCGAATGTCGTCATACTGAGTCCTGTTATCTTACGAAACAGATGATTTGCATGGGCATGCTTCGCTACGCCGTAGAACGACCCTATCAGCTCGCGCCTGCGGCGACGGCTGCGAATGCGACACCACCTGCGTGCAAAGCGCTGCTTGATATGCTTGCGAACGGACACCTTCCCGTCATGGCGCACAACATAGCCGAGGAAGTCCACTGGACGCTGCTCCCAGTCCCATACCTGTGCGTTGTCCTTGACGTCAAGCTCCGCAGCTGCCGTCTGGTCACGTATGATGCGTATGGCCTTGGTCAGCTCCTTGCTATCCGTAGCCGCCGTCACCTTGTCGTCGCAGTAGCGGTGAAAGTGCCTGACGGCATACTTATCCTTCAGCACGTGGTCCAAGAAGATGCTTAGAAGCAGGTTTTCCAGTCCCTGTGACGGGCGCATGCCTATCGAAACGCCCTCTGGCAGCATCCTGACCCAACGTTCAAGTATGCGTACCAACCTGCGGTCTCGGAATGTCTTACGCACTACCTGCATCATGACGTCCTGACTGGTTGTCTGGTAGAACTTCCTGATGTCGTCCTTGTAGACCATCCGTGTACCTTCGGGGTCGGTATGCAGCGCACGGAGCAGTCGTTTCAGCAGATAGGTGCCTCCGCGTCCCTTGATGCTGGCAGCCGTGTCTGCAATGAACGTAGGAGTGATGCGTGCCTCGACGACCTTCATGACGGCATGTATGCCGATGCTCCTGACGAGCGTGATGCTCTGTGCATGCCGCATCTTGTCGCGCTCGCAGACGTCAAGGTTACGGTATTTGCCAGGCTTCAGCGTACCTCCAAGTATACTGGACTGCGTGGCACGGATAACCCGTTCGCGGTGAGCCTTTATCCACCGGCCCGCCCACGTCTGTCCGCGCTTTCCCCGCAGTTCATAATCCAGCGAGTCGGCCACGTTGCCGTAGTCTGCCGCTTCCTCGACGATGTGCTTATGCGACTTTGCCATCTGTTCCTTTGTTGTTAATACTAATGTTTGTTATTCTCTTTTTTTTAGGGCTTCTTTCGGCCTGCCCTGTCGGCCTTCAATCTTTGTGACCGGCCATTTTCGTTTTCCTTGCCACCGCTTTCGCCAGGTATGAAGTCTACTCACCGCCATAGGCCACGCGCACGTGATGTTCCACTTCCTTCACTGTTTCAGAAGGCGTAGTGAGGCTCGACAGGCTGCGGAGCTGTGCATCAATCGCGTAATGCCGTGCTTTTGCCGCATCTTTTTCGTCGCTTGTGGCGACTACCGCGCTATTCTTACTTTTTTACTGTTTGCGAGGCGAGACCCGTTGTTCGTGTTCGTATTCGAAGAATCGTTGTTCGCATTAACGTAGGCGACACCGCCATTCGTATTCGCATTGTTGTACGAGCGAGCCACAACACGGGAAACCCTCTGCCTGTCTCTACCTGCTTTTTCATGTTTTCAGTGCTGGTCGGCTCCAGCACCATAAGAGAACGAAGGGCGCAGGGAACGAGCGGGGGCAAGCCCCCTGCACCCCCAACGCTTACGATATCTCGATAGTGCCGTGGAAGGCGAGGCGAGACCCGTAGTACGTGTTCGTATACGAAAAAACGTAGAACGCACTAACGAAGGCGACACCGCCATACGTATACGCATGGCTGCACGAGCGAGCCACAACACGGGAACTGCTTGATGTGTAATACTGACCATCACAGTAGCCCTGCGAATCACTACCGCCAGACTGTCCTGCCGCTGCTATCACGTCAAGGTCGTCGCCGATGATGAACTTCGACGGATAAATCCATGCGTCGTTTCCGCTGGCCATTGCACTGGCTTGTATGGTACGTGTCGTGCCGTCATCCTCAGTAATCGTCCATGTATGGTTGTCGATGACTACATTGTCCACCCACTCATACAGGTCGCCCCACCAGTTCTCCAGTCCCCAGAACACGATGTTGTCCGTGTTGCCGTTGCTGGCGGTGGTGTCGGTCATGCCCAGCGAGTTCTTCTGCCCCGTCACACGATTACGAGAGTTTGCACCAGTGCCTATCAACGCCTGACAGTTTGTATGACCATAATAGGCGTAAAAAAGAACGGCCATCAGGTTCTGGTGACGCCATTTAACGACGGAGAACCCACTACCCTTTGCCCGCGCGTGACTCTTGAAGTCGGCCTGCGAGATGCTGGCTGTAGAAGCCACACCGCTGATAGAGTACAGCCTGCTCGACGCGTCGTAGCCTTTGTACTTACCTATGAGGTCGTTGCCGCCCCACTGTTTCCATCCGCTACCGTCGGGCTGTGCCGTCGTAGTAACGGTCTGATTGGGGTCAAAGGCAAACTCAATCTTTATCTTGTCCGTTGCATACTGGCTGACACGGGTGAAGAAGAACGGCAATCGCATGAAGACGTCCTTGCCTGTCGACGCGATGTCCGTTGCCGCACTCGTGCCGTCGGCATACTTCGTGCCGTCGCTGTCGTCCAGCTGCTTCAGCGTCATCTTATTGTTGGCGAACGTTCCCACATAGCAGTGTGAAGCCGCACGGATGGCGTCAATGACTGCGGGACGCTGGTAGCTGGCGTAGGTATGTCCTGACTCGTCGATGACCTTTGTCGTGGGGTCGGCACTCGTCTGGTCGAGGATGATATAGCCTGTCAGCATCGTCACCTCCTCATAAGTAAATACCAAACTCTTCGCAGTCGTATCTGCCCAGTCCTTTGTCACGGCTGCTGGAGTGCTGTAGCCATCCAATGCCGATGGCGTCAATTTGTAGTTCACACCATACGGTATCTTCATCGTCGGACTGGCCTGTGTCAGCGTGCCAAGCGATGCCTGACCGTGTGTCACATTGATGCTTACCGTTGATAGGTTTCCGTCACCACCGTCCTTGGCAATGCTGATGGTAAGTATCTCCGTCTGGTACTCACCACTCTTCGTCTCATCCGTCGTGCCACTCTTCGTGAATGTCTGCTGTGTAGGTGTCTTATAACCCGTAACATCTGGCCATGTGACGACCACCTGTGTATCGGGAGCTACCTGTACGGGAGCAGAGTAGGTCACTGCTGCGGCATCACCAATCTTGATAGAGGGGCTTACGGCAGCAATGGTTGAGTCTGTTCCTTGGTTGGAACTTGTATTCACAGTGACATATCCATACGCAACATAGACGGCAGTGATAGTCTTTCCGCTGACAACGGGTGTCGGTGTCACATAGTTGGCTACCTGCCTGGCAGTAGCGGTAATGACCGTTCCTTTTGCTACACGGAACGTATTGCCATTGGCATATTCCGTTCCACCAACGATGATACGTCCATCCTGTGTGCCACTAACTGTGCAAGAATATTCATCTGAAGAATATGAGAAACTGAGCGTTTTTTCCTCGCCAATGCCAAGATTTGAGATATCTGCATACTGCTTGTCGCGCAACCACCCGCTCTTGTCCTCAATAGCTACGCGGTAGTCCTTCAGCGGCGTCAACTTTGAGAAAGTGATGTCTGAACCGCTCCATGTCTGCGTCTGCGGCTCTCCGCCATCAGTGATATTTGTCAGCGTCACTACGACATTGCCCAGCAGCGAGGCTGCTGCAGCCACATCGTTGACGAACGTGGCAATAGACACCTTGATTTTTCCAGCTACGGCACCGCCGCCACCTGCACCGCCAGGTGCCCAGAGAGCCTTGTCAACGTTGCCATCCTTGTAAATCTTCAATAATGTATATACTACGAGATAGTCATAATCCTCGTCGCCATGTTCATGGTCCTCCACCACCACACGGTCGCCAACCTTGAACTGCTTATTAACAGACTGTCCCGATGCGGGGTCAGTAACAGAGTAAGTCAGCGTAGCGTCCGTTGGTATGCTTGCCAACGAAACACATTTCTGCTGAATGTCGTTCATCTTCTGCAACGAAGCCTTTAGTCCAACAACGGGTACTGTCTCGCTGCCATGCTCAGGAATCACCGAGCCATTGCCATTATTCAATTCGTCTGCCATAATTATATATATGTAGTAATTAAGTTAATTCTGCTACTATCGCCTCACAGGTTTGTACAGAGGCAGCGGAGGCGGGGTCAAGCTGCGATATTTCTTCCTTTACCTCTTCGATTGCGGCCTGTGCCTCCGCATCTCTGAACCATGTACGCTGGGGGTTTTGTCCGTTCGGGACATCAATCCAATTTGCGTATTTTTTTGTTTCTGCCATAATCCTTTTTTATCTTTTTATCAAAGTTGAATAAGTGAAAAGGAAAGGGAGAGGGAGGAATGGCCTCTTGCCCCCTCCCTTCCCGATGAGAGACCGATTAAGATACGGTGACAGTACCCTCAGTACCCGTGAAGGTCTGAGCAGCAGCCTCACCAGTACCGACATTGGTGATAGCCTTGTCGGTAGCCAGCGTGGGAGCTGTACCTGCGTTGAAGGTATCGGCAGCCTTTGAGGGGAGCGAACCTGCGCTGAAGGTGTCAGCAGCCTTGCTACCACCATCAAACTTGGTAACGTCGATAGCGGCAGGAGTGTTGGCAACGAACGTATCAGCCTGCTTGCTGGGCAGAGTACCTGCTGAGAAGGTATCGGCAGCCTTGCTTGGCAGAGAGCCTGCGTCGAAAGCACCCTCGGTATAAGAGGGAAGTGAACCCTGTGTGAAGGTGTCAGCGGCCTTGCTGGGAAGCGTACCGGCAGCAAACACAAGACCCTCGTTGGTCTCGTCGTAGGTCAGCGATGCGAGGGCACCTGCTGAGAATGCACCCTCAGAGAAGGTAGGCAGAGCACCAGCATCGAAGGTGTCGGCATCCTTAGAAGGAAGCTCACCAGCGTCAAAAGCACCCTCGGAGAACGAAGGCAGCGAACCTGCACTGAAAACACCCTCGGTGAACTGAGCGGCTGTACCTGCGGTGTAGAAGCCCGATGCGAGAGAAGCGGGAGTGAACGCACCCTCAGAGAACGAAGGCAGCGAACCTGCGTCAAAAGCACCCTCAGAGAACGAAGGCAGAACGGGGTCTACGTCGAAGCCTGTCACGAAGTCGCCGTCTTCCTGACCTGTGAAGGTAACAGCAGAAGGAGCGTTAGTACCTGCAGGAGTGTAGCTGCCACTTGCGCTGTCCTTGAAAGCGAGAGCCTTCAACAGAGAGGTAGAGCCGAACTCGTCGATAGAAGAGCCGTTCCACATCCACTCGGTAGTGCTCTTACCGCTAACCTCGTGCTGGCAGTAGTCACCTGCCATGAGCTGCTTCTCAGTACCAGCAGGCGTGCCAGTAACATAAGTACCCGTAGAAGTAGTGATGCTTGTCACAACATCGCCATCATGGAGCACTGTTACGGTTTCGCCGCCTACAACGGCACTGGTGAACTTGCCGATATAACGGCTACCGTTCTGGAGAATCTCTTGGATGGCGGCAATGTCTTCACGTGCCTCGGCATCCTTCACGTACTTCTTGCTGCCATCGGCAAGCTGAAGCCAACTAAAATAAAGTTTTGGATCTGGCATAATGCTTAAAAACTTTAAATTAAACAAATAAGTTAACTAAAATATCTGGGGCGGGTAGTTATCCCGCAATTCAGATTCTAATTCTGCGGCTCTCCGAAGCCTCCCACCTTCAATGGGAACTGCCTCGACTTACGAGCCTGTTGTATCATCTGCGCCTGCTGACGCTGCTTTGCCACTATCATAGCCTTCATGCGTGGTGTCATCACTCCGCACTCTTCGAGCGTAGGATTCAGCTTGGCTATCATCAGCGGCTCGTGCTTCGACCATATAGTCATCACGTCCTTGCCTGTCTCGGCCTTATTGCGTCGCAGCACGTCCTCGAACATGGCGATAATCTCCTGCTCCGTAATCTTACGGCTGTCAGCACTGAGCATTCCGCTTTTCAGAATGCTGCCGATATAGAAGCCGTCAGGGGCTTGAATGATTCCAAAGTTCTTTGCTGCCATACACTACAGTCCTCCCAGTTTGATGCCCTCGCCCTCTTCGTCATACTTCGGTGTGAGCCGGTTGCGCACATCATCGCTCATGTCTTGCGACTGTACGCTGCCGTCAATGATAGAATCTGTATCAACAGTGTCCTTTGGAATGGGGACGCCTGGTGTGATGGTTCCGCCCTCTGGGTAGCGGATTACCATGTGACGCTTACCAATGATGGCTCCGTAGAGCAGATTGGTTTTACCATCTTCCGACCGCTTGTAATAGTAGCGCTGGTTGCCCTCCTGAATGGAGTCGAGCCCACGGAAGTCGTCGGGCAGATAACTGGGGTAGTTGTTGTTTGTTGCCATAGTCTGATTCTTTTTTTGTTTTTTGTTGCCACAAAGTTAGTGTAAGTGTTCAAAAGCTGGCGGACATAAGATTTATCAGGTCAGCTCTTCAACGAGGCTTTCGCAGGTTTCCGCAGTAGCAAATATCAGTACATCCTGCTTCTTTGAAAATTCATTGTAAAGTGAGCCGGACTTCACGGCTCTGTCAGACCCTGGTGTGGGGGCATCATCAAACCCAATAGCGGCAAGCACGGCATTAGCCAATGCCTGCTTCTCCTGCTCGGACATTGAGTCCCAATCAAGATTGTCTCCCTTAGCATAAGGTCCCTTCACATAAAGCTCCGTAACAGGGTCGTATGTGTACCAATAGTTCGCGTCACCAGTTATTCCGTCACCGACAAATGGCAAGTGTGTGTTCCACGCCTCCATGAGTGTCGTCTGGGTAGTGGCGGCAGTGTGATCGCTATCTGCTGTAGTGTGGTCACTTTCAGCAGTTCTGTGGTCTGCTTCTGCGCGTGAATGGTCCTGCTCAGAACGAATACGGTCAGCAACTACCAGCTCGTGGTCCGCATCAGCACGGGTATGGTCGCCGCTGGCAGTGGTATGGTCACTCTCGGCAGTGGTATGGTCGCCGCTGGCAGTGGTATGGTCTTGCTCCGCACGAGTGTGGTCGCTCTCAGCAGTGGTATGATCATTCTGGGCCGTAGTATGGTCGCCGCTGGCAGTGGTATGGTCTTGCTCCGCACGAGTGTGGTCGCTCTCAGCAGTGGAATGGTCATTCTGGGCCGTAGTATGGTCGCCGCTGGCAGTGGTATGGTCTTGCTCCGCACGAGTGTGGTCGCTCTCAGCTATGCCGTGGTCGGTTTCTGCCTGCGATATCTTCGATTCAATTTGTGGCTTCATACTGTTCAGCCAGTCAGCCCATGCACTCGATGACGCTTGGTCAAGGTCTGAAAGGAAGGTAAATGGATGATCACTGGTTGCCGGCGAAGAGTTACGGCTCCAGAGCTGCGCATTATCTGGAGAGGTTGGGTCAATGGTAGCTATCATACAGAACTTGCCCGCTTGAACGTTCGCCGCATCAGCTAACATCGCAGACTTAGTTGAATATACGTGGTCTTCTGTTATCTCGAAACCGATATTGACGCTTGTCGTTACACCGTTACGATTGGTAACTGATACCGTCATGCCGTTCAACTGAGCGTTGACACGCTCTGCAGCCGCCGTGGCTGTCTCAGCGTTGAGCGTCGCACGCTCTGCCGCTGTACTCTTTGCTACAATGTCAGGCTTATACGTCTGGTCCCATTCACTTTTTGCTTCCTTAGCTGCTGCTGCCGTGTCAACAGAGGTCTCCGTTCCTTCACGGTCGGTAACGGTCAAGACCGCTGTTTCCTCATCCAGTGTGGCATTAACCTTTTCCGCGCCTTCCACAATGCTCTCTACCGCTTCAGTGGCAGCAGTCATGTGTTCCAGTACGTCTGCCATCACAGCCCACGGTATCTGCACATAAGCCTGTGCCACCGCATTCTCATTGATCAGTGGGTTGTCATTATACAATACTCCTGGCACGCTGATGGATTTTGTCATCTGTGCGGCGGTTGTGATAAGAGTAGCACCACGTGGGTAGCCCGACTCGTTCTCCAAGGCATTTGCGTATTTTTGTAATACTTCAAGCACCTGCTCTTCAAAATTCTTGTCTATCATAGCTCAATTCTCCTTTTTGTTATTTACTCATTTAGAAAGCATCTACAATATCACCCACATACAGCTCGTTCTCACCACTACCACCATCAATCCAGTCATAGCCTGGAGCGTTGATTTTTGCTGTCGCCGCCTTCAGGTAAGGAATCACTTGCGTGCCTGACCTGTAATGCGAAATTTGCATCGCAACAAGGAAAGCATTCTTATACACATGAGGTACTCCATAGTCATTGAAATAAACAAGAGAGAATTTCTTGATTACTGTATTGTCTTCAACAACTGGAGATGGAACAGGACCTTTTGTTTCTATCGGATACCACTTGTCACTTGTAGGCCATTCCGCAGTGGACTCTCCCTCGTCGACATAGTAATAGCCTCTTGCAGCATGATTTCCACCAGGATTGGGAGTGGCGTACGGGCTTGGATAGGTTCCGTCATCAGGAACAAAATCACTATTAGTAGCATCCGTTAGCCAGTAGCGTTGCTCTGTAACAGAACCTTGGTAGCACTGATAGTTGATTCCTTGTGCAGGCTGATAGACCTTTGTTCCACCCTGGTTGATATAATATCCACTGGTGAACAGATACATCACCTCAATAAAGTTTTCATCGTAGAAATATCTGTTTGCAAGACCAAGTTTTCTTTGGTTATTTGCCGGAGTATGTGCGATGCAGAAGTATGTCTCCTCGTCAATACCTTCGTGCTGATATTTCTCCTGCGATGACGGGTTCTTTTCAAAATCCAGAATGGTATAGACTTCTTCCCAGCTGAACCTAGCACCAGCATTCGTGGCACGTGTAAAGCCGAGGTAGTTAAGCACCCACTGTACACTACCTCCGTTACCTATCTGGCCGTCGTAGAAGACTATCGAAGGGATGGTATAGGCAGAGCCTGTTCCAACATTACCGTTGGCATCACACATCTGTACGGCAATCATCGGTACATTGCTGCTGGTAAGGAACTGTGTCTTGTTGGCAATCAGCTTAATCAGACCGTTGGTGATGTCGACGCCGGTAGTCTGCAGGTCTTGTCTTACGGAGAGGTTGATGTTGTCGGCTGTCTGTTTAATCTGAGAACTCATCTCAGTATCTCCAGACTCAAACGCAGTAGCTTCCTCTCCAAGTTCTACCTGTGGACGAATTATCTTACTACAATAAACATAGATATATATATTCTTTCCGACTGCAGCAGCAGAACAGGTGAAATTAATAGATTTCCTATAGGTGCTACCTTTGGTCATTGGATTGTCTATTTGGGTAAATGTACCATTATTATCATACCCAACATAAACACGGTTGTTTCCAGTAGTATTCTTCTCATAGGAGAATGTATATTCCTTACCATTCTCTATATTGAAAGCAGGACTGACAACGTATGAATCACCACTATATACATTTATCCATCCATCACTATCAACAGATGCATCATGCATACCAGAAAACGCCCTTGAACTATTACTCTTCCAACCAGCACCTGTAAGCACACCTGCCAACAGGTTCTTGCCCATCTGTATAGCATTTACTGTGCTTGAAATACCATTAGCTCTTATACTTAAAGCAGAGTTTCCTATTTCACTATCATTTACCGTAGCTGAGATTTCTCCTACTGTTTGTGAAAGTACAGAAGTCTTAGTCTTTGTCACAGTATAGAGAGCAAGATTTGTAATGCTCACATCAACAGAGCCACCACCTACCTTTGTTACAGATAGAGTCCATGTTCCAGCAGTAAGACCATATTGCTTGTCAAATGTTACGAGAGAACTGACAGTAACAGGACGACCAACATCACCTCTCTTGTAGAATGATACATTGACCTCTTCAAGGTCTACATCAGAGCCTTGCAGTGTCATGTCAAAGACAAGACGATAGAAATTGCCATAAGTGTCGATTTCATCTTGACTGATGACAACGTTGGTATTCGTCCATGTTCCTATCTTATAAAACGAATCTTCGTTCAATCGTGACAAGTTCTGCTGACTACTACGGACAAAAGTTCCCAATCTGTCAGACTCTACAATATTTCCATTGGCGTCAATATCAAACCATGTACTATTGCCTATCTCTGTAAATACATCATTCTTAATAAATGTCTTCCAAAGACCAGGCTGATTGACGGCAAAGTTCAATCGTTTGTTATATCTTGTATCGCCATATTCAACATCAAATGTCACATAGCCTGTATCGTAATACCTTGATACGACTCTTCCATCAATGGTCGTATTATAGGTATTGATGCTTGTTATCCTTACACGGTGAGGGTATGATATACTGTCAATAGAGGCAACACACGTAGGCTGGTTACCCACCCTGCTAGCCGTGATGTTCGTAATAGTGAAGTTGGTCTTAGGAGAACCACCCTCATCAATGGTCACATCAGTGTAAGCTTTAGCCAAACTAAGTACATTGGTTTCGATGTCTTGTTCGAGAATGATATTCTCTGGAGAGAGCGAGACATTCACAGCATCATCACCTTGTGGGCCTTGTGGGCCTTGTGCTGCCCACTCATCCTTGAAATAAGCATTACTCCAGTAGAAACCTCCGTCAGAAAGCTGATAGTAGTCTATCTCATAGAGATACTTGTTGGTATCGCTCCATGCAGGGTCTGCGGCTCCTGGTTGCCATTGCCTTATTGTACCGCCAATGGTTGATGTCGGAGGGATAACATCTGTATTTACAGCAGGTACAGCAGGCTGTGTATCACCACCAAGTGCGAGGAAATAATTTGTCACTCTTGTTGCCTTACCGCCTGGGTCACCTTGCTCACCCTTGATGCGTACAATCACCCAACTTCCCCATACTCCGTTTTTGCATTCACGCTCAGCACGCCAGTACATGTTTGTGAAATCCTGAGTGCTATCAAGTGTCGGGTCGTACCATACCTGTGCCTGGTCACCTCCATGTTGGTTATGACCATTAGGAGCTACAGGCGTAGCATCATCGGTCTGTTTCTTGGCAAACTCCACATCATAGGTTTCTGTGTCGGTCATCTGACTAGGTGTAGTCCATGTAGACTGCTGCGGAGATTGTCCGTCGGATGTAAAGATGCGTGTTGATGCCCATAGCTTAGCATCGCCCGATGGAATACCATCATGCCAATAGGTGTTGCCGATAACACTACCACCTGATTTCTTTACTACCCATCTGTCTGAACCTGATTCGGGAGGATTGGGGCTTGCATAGCTACCATAATCGGAGTCGGGTTTTATCGGTGTCTCATTGGTGCGTGTGAATACCGTACTCTTGAATGATGACTGACCTTTGCCACCATTGACACCGTCCTTGACGACGGGAACACACTCACGGTCAATGATATTTGTCTGATTGTTGTTCATCGCACCTTCTGTGATACAGAACTCATAATCAGTGACCGTCGTGCTATTGGCTACAGATATGCCTGCAGCGGTGTACTTCGTCCATGCAGACCATGTCTCAGTGTTATTGGAGACTGTTTTGGAATGGTAGTAGATATACACACCCGTACCTTCACCTGACACGGTAATCTGTCCGTCGCTGTCAATAATTGCCTCACTGACGCTGTCAGTACCACTACCAGTATATCGCGTGTATCCGCATTTCAGTGTAATGCTGGACGGCACGAGTGTATTTGCACTGCTCTTGGAGAACGACACCTCCGAAGGATTGGGAAGCACCTGCCAGATAGCCTGTGATTTTGTCGTGCCCAGTGTGAAGACAGCGGTATAGGGTACATTGTTATACTTCAGCGACAATGTCACAGAAGTAGCAGCAACGGCCATACCCGCAGTAAACTCCCATTTTACGGTCATTACACCGTTGCTGTCGATATCTGATACGCTTGGCTTACAAGTGCCGATAGTCCATGCCGTCCGCAGGTTTTCCTTTGTATCGCTGAGTGCAACGTTCTGCTTTGCCGGTGTAGCACCGTCGTAGATGCGTGCCCTGACGATGACATCATGGGCAAAGCTAACATTGTCGTCACTGTCAAGGCTTACAAGGTCGGCCTGATTATCAAGGTCGATACGTACTGAGTTCTTGCCAGGCTCACCATCCTCAACGAGTTTCCTCACGCTGCTCCAATCGTTCTCTGTAGTAGTCTTAACAATGGCATCGTAAGTACCTGTGGAAAGAGCGGCAGCTTGAATAACATAACAGGGGTTACCATCCGATGATGGCAGCTTTAACTTCCAACCTTTTAATACGGTATCACCTTCATTGACTTTTGTATATGTTGAACCGCTTAATGTATATAGCTCACCATCGGCAAACTTATAGTACAGAGTCTGTGAAGGACAGGCATTCTCTCCCGTAGGCACAGAGGCGCTACGTTTGTAGAGGAATACCGTTGCACTGTTAATACCGTCGGCACCATTGAACTCAGCAGGTGTCACCCATTCGTTCTTGCCAATGTCGTCAACGTCCATATTGCTATCAACGGAGTCGTTGCTGTATGCAACGGCGGCGGTGATATATATCTGGTCCGTACCGGAAGGAATGGTCAGGCTCCAGCCGTTAAGCTGTGTGGTAGCCTCGGTGGTACATGCAGACGTGGTATAGAGCTTCTTGGCAGAGAACTTGTAATACAGCGTCGTGCTGATGCCGACAGAGGCAATGGCGCTGGCACTGCGCTTATACAGGTAGACGGTTGCAGTATTGCCGGCAGGGGCACCCTTGTCGCCGTACTTGGCCCACAGTGCCATGGCGCCGAGGGTATACTGGTTCCAGGTGCGCACGCCATTGACAGGAGCACCCTTGGTACGCATAGCCACCCATTCATACTTATGGTCAGAATCTATGCCTGTCGGGTCGTCAGTAGCACGTTCACCCGTACTAGTCATCGGACGGAACTCATCCATCGTATAGTCGATGGTCTTACCACCTTCTGTATAGCTGTTGTTATTAGTAATGGTAGGAGCCGTGTCGCTATTGGTTCTGATGAAAACATACTCAACGCCGTCGCCATCCATACCGCGTTCACCATAGTGCGACCAGATGAACGGAGCATTGAACGCTCCCCATTTCTTCGTAGTCTTGTTGAAGTCACGCCACGAAGCCCACTCCGTCTTGTTCTCGCTGGTGACACCGAGGGGATTATCCTGCCATCCTGCGGGAACCCAGTCATCAAGAGTGTCGCTATACGCTTTTGTCACACCGTTGACAGTGCCGTTGCCGCTGCTTGGCGGTGTGCCTGGATTACTGTCCTGACGCTTATATACCCACTCACGCTCCTTGGCATCCTCGCCTGCAGAGCCTGTATCACCTGTCAGACGTACAGGACTACCCCATGTACCATAGACACCTGCTGCGCTCTTGATAGCGGTAATCATCCACAGGTAATAGCCGTTGCCTGGGCGGTTGGCAGGGGCTGTCAGCCAGAGGCTGCCTGGGTTCTGCTGGTTAGCATCATAGGTTGGCGGATTGCTTGCATCCTGGTTCCACTGGTAGCGACTCTCTGGTGTGCCTCCGTCCTCGGACCAGCGGGCATGGAGCTTGGCGGTCTTGAAGGCCTGCCATGCGCCGTTGTCGTATTCACGCTTTGCCCACCACAAGAGAGGCCATGTCCTGCTTACGCCGTCTACTGGGTCGTCAGACCATGTATTCGACTGCATGGTGGTAGGGCTGTAGTTTGCTACTCTCGGATAGAACTCATCCTTCGTGGGGTCACCATGGTCTCCAGAGTAGCCGGTGGCATCAATGGTCGGTGTCGCAACGCCTTCCTTGGTGAGCAGGTAGATATACTCCACGCCATCGCCATCCTTACCCTTCATGTAGTTCCACTTATAGGTGCTCACCACCTCTACCTTCTGGTCATTCGTCAGCTCGCTCCAGTTTCGGCCAGGGTCATTGACGTTGTTGTCCGTACAGAATCCCCACCAGTCATACTCCGTACCTGCATTGTTGACGGTAAAGCCGATGCTGTTGACCGTATCGGCGTTGACATTGAGCGGGTTGCCGGTAGCATAGGCGATATGCATATAGCTATTCTTGCCTGGCTCGCCCTTGAACTCGCCGAGGTCTTTCCATAGCTTCTGGGCTTCCAGCCAGATATAGAGGTGTCTGTTGGCTTCGCAGACATAGCTGTCGCCGTCCTCTGCAGCCTTCTTGCTCTCACCAACGGGCTTGACATAGCCGATGTCGTTCTCCACGGTCATATCCGTCACGGCAGCGACAGTACCCTTGATGTTCACACCTGTACCGTCGCTACCCTCGGCTTTCACGTCAAGAACATCGCCATTGATTTTCCAATAGCCGTCCTCCGTGATTTCTATGGTTGCTGGGGCGCCCTGCTCGCCCTTGATACGGCTGATTACCCAGTTGCCGGAATAGGAAGCACCAGAGATTCTTCTCTCGGCACGCCATATCATGTCACTCCATGTCTTACCAGCAGGCAGCGTCTGGTTCAGTGACGGGTCATACCATCCCTCGCTGGAATGGTCTGCATGCGGGGTACTGCCTTTCGGGGCGGTAGGTGGCGTGTCACTGTCAACCAGCGAGAACTCTACGTCAAGGTCTGCACTGTCACCTTCCAATACAGGGAGGCTCCATGTGGTTTCCGTGCCGTCACCCTTGAAGGTACGTACACTAGTCCATATCTTTGCCGTACCAGAAGGTATACCATCACTCCACGTCACGCCACCCTGTGTTGCTGGGCTTGGCAGCGGGCTGTCGTACGTTCCGCCAGTTGGTTTTTTATTGCTGATGTCGCTATCCGTACGTGTAAACACACGGCTCTTGAAATCGCCGCGCTTACCGTCTACACTATACTTCGACCAGAGCGTGATGGTCTCAAAATCCCCCCATGTACCACCGACACGCTTGATGGAAGACACATACTCGTAACGCATGCTCGATGTCGTGCCTACGGGGTCGTCACTCCATCCGGAAGGAATCCACTCTCCATGCTCGTTAGGTCTAAGGCCTTCTCGTGTAGGCGTGTTGGCGGTACGCTGGTCGTCATTCAGCTCTGTGCTGAACTGCTTGAAGATATACTGCACACCGTCACCATCCTGACCCTTGTCACCATATACAGACCATGGGAACGGGTCTTGGAAATCAGACCAGCCAGTACTTTTCTTCTCACGGATGGCACAGTACTCATACTTCATCGAGGTGCTGACACCCTGTGGGTTATCAGTCCATCCATCGGGAACGAAGTCGTCGTCAGTCTTGCTCTGTCCTGTACTGCGAGGGTCTGGAGTGTCGATATCCTTCGGGTGCTGACCATAGCCGTTCAACGTATTGGTCTGCTTATAGATATACTCGTAGGTTTCACCATCAGCACCTGCATCACCGTCTTTACCACTCATGCGTACAGGGCCGCTCCAGCCGTCAGAGGTAAGAGCGCCATTGATAGCCTCTCCCCAGCACATCCATAGCAGGGCATCGGCAGCATGCGTACCGCTATCCGTCGTACTCCACCCAGAAGGAGGTATGCTTGTAGATTTTGGCTTGGTGGGTGTTGTTTTGCTCCACTGATAGATGCTTACAGTACGTATAGTATCTCCAGATGCACCATTAGCGCCATCCTTGACGATAGTCACATTCTCCTTATCACCTGTGCTAAGAGCAATACTAACCTTGGTGTGATTACCAACATTATTTGCAGCAACCGTAATTGTTGGATTTGCAGGGTCAACAGAATTTGTGTCGTATGTGCCGTCAAATCCCCACGTACAGGTCTTTCCACTCTCAGCCAATGTCTTAATCTGTGAGTCATTACCCTCTGTACGCTTCACTCTTACGGTAACAGAGTTGCTGATAGCAACGAGGTTGTTGCTAGCATCACGTCCATAGGAGAGTGTCTTCTGAGTGAGGTCGAGTTGGTAGATAATAGGTGTCTCACCCTTTGTACCACCAAGGAGCTTTGTGACAGTGAAACGTATCTGCATGTTCTCTGCCATGTCACAGCTTGCAGTTATCAAGGCATACAGTCCACTTTTCACAAATACGCCTCTATGGATGGTTACTTGCACAACACCTGTTGCTAATGTACTTGTTACCTCAGCGACAGAAGAAGGAACAGCAGTGTCATCATCACTGTATTTCAAGACTGCCGACAGTGCCCTTAATGTCTGTGGGTCTTTACCGTAATACATTGATACGGTAGTTGAGCGGCTCTGCTCATCAATAACCTCGCTTTCACTGTCTGCACCAAACTCATCATTGTCATTGTCTATATCGAGAAGTACGTTACTTGAAGCATAGTTGTTATGTAGCTTCATCGTACCAGAATAGGGGTTCCAAGCACGACTATTATCCGAAAGCACAGCTCCCTTGGTACGCTTTATCTCCCACTCAAACGGATATACCTCTGTTACACCCTTTGGGTCATCAGTACACTCGTAAGTGTTGTGATTATTCTCAATCTTTGCACCACCTACAACATGTGGCAGGTGGTCATCACTTACGTATGTCTTTCCATTACTATCCCTATATGGGTTTTGTGCATCTCCATCATCAGTGTTAATAGTAGGAGCAACATTATTCTGGGTACGGATATATACCCACTCAAAGTCTTTTGCATCCACACCATTGTCACCACGGGTGCCTATACAATAGTACTTTGTAGTTGATGAGTTGTCTGTAAATGTCACAATCTCCTTAGCCCACAGATAAGGGAACTGCTCAGTGACAGCAGGGCTATTGGTAGTCCAATTACCATCATGAGTAGGCTCAGTAGTCTCACTTGCTGTTGTTCCTACGCTACTGATAGCAAATGTACGTGAAACACTCTTGATGCTTACTGTTAATCTATTATGCTCTGTAGGAGTACAGAAAGAACCCCACGAGCCCTTACCAGTAGCGTCGTTGATGACAAGCTTACGCTCTGACCACCACAGCACGGGCCATGTCGGAGACAAGTTACCCTCCGGGTCGTCCGTCCACTGGGATGTTCTGCACTTCGACTCGTTGCCGGTATAGTTACCGACGTTAGGCAGGAACTCGTCATCAGACGGAGAACCTGAGCCGCTGGACTGGTTGATTTCGGGAGTGAAGCCATCCTTACAGAAGAGATAGATGCGCTCATAACCATTGCCATCTTTTCCCTTCATGTAGTTCCACTTATATTTCTTGGCGGCGGCAAGTTTCTCTGCATCAGTAGATGCTCCTGCACCTGGGTCTTGTTCTTCATTATTCGTACAGAAGCCCCACCAATCGTATTCCTTTCCACCATTGACAACGGTAAAGCCTGTTACTGATGTCACTTGACCGTTAGATAAACCAACATAATCAGCATAAGCTATATGCATATAACTGCTTTCTCCTGGGTCACCCTTGAACTCTCCAAGGTCGTTCCAAGCTAAAGATGGGGTTTTAGTAAACATGTAAAGGTGTCGGTCTGAATCACAGATATAGCAGTCACCTTGCTTAGCTTCCACCTTCTGTCCGTCCGTTCCATCGTTATTCATAGGAACAGCATAGCCCTTACGTGCCTCTACGTCTATAGTCAGTTTGGCTGGTTTTGCAACAGTACCCTTAATCTCAACACCCGTTCCGTCCGTACCCTCGGCCTTGACACCGGTAGGCTGTCCGTTGATAACCCAATAGCCACCGACAATCTCCACAGTCGGAGTAACGCCGTCCACACCGTCAGCAACCATAGGTATGGTCTCGATATCTACCACCTTGCCGTCAACCTTGAAGATAAACTGAATGGACTTCGTGAAACTGGTTACGGCAATATTCGTATTGTTAGTATACGCCTTCTCAGTGCCTCCGTCCAGCTTGTATGTTATGTCACCCTCCGTGGTATTGTTTGTTATCGTTCCTCCGACATTCTTCTGACGGGTACATGAAACGTTATCTACGGAGTATGTGCCGTCCTTCTTCTTGACAACAGAAGACACGCTGGGGACAAGGCTGTAGAGTACGGCAGGCTCGCCATTCTCACCTTGGCGCACTCCATTGAGCACGAAATGCAGTGGAAGATTACCACTACCGCTTCCAGCGATGGTAATCCCTATCTTATTAACCTCGGCAATACTCGTGCCTTGGGCGACTTGAATACGAATTGTCCTCGCGGTCTTGTCAGGAGTGATGGTAAATCCCTGGATGCTGTCCGTCGTCAGCGTGGTAATATCCAGCGGATGAGAACCATGCCACAAGCTGACACCAATAGTCGTGTCATACGCCGTCAGTGTCTTGCCGTTCTTGTCACAGGCCACAGAGTCCATCTCGTTGTCTATGTCTGCAAAATATGGAGAGGTGCCAGGAGCACCATCTTCTGCCTTATTGACTGGGATTGTCTCGCTGTCAAGGATGGCATCGAGGTCGTCATCCTTTGCTATCTTGACCTGTACACTGCTGATGGCGCTATTGTCAGTAGTGTAAGAATATGTTCCAGTAGATGATGCCGTCTGCTTGGCATTATTGACATACACGCCATAGCCTGACGGCGGGTTTGACAATACTCTGTTGCCGTCAACGGTCATCTTCCATACCTTGATGGTCAGCACACTTGTCGCCGGCTGGTCTTTCGTGGCATTATACGCTATTGAGTTGGGCGTGATATCAAGGTCATATTTGTCTACATCGACGAGTTTCTTCAGTGTCAGCCGAGTAGTCTTTGTGTATACCGTTCCGTTCTTGTCAGTATATACGGCTTGTACATTGACATAGCCTGTCGCTGCCGTCATGCCCGTCACCTCGATATTACGGGAGTCGCCGCTTGACATCGTACAACCCACCGCCGTCATCTTCCAGTCGGCACTTGTGCTGACATCCGTAGCGCCGTCGAATAGCCTTGCGGTAGAGAGCACGTTGCCTGAAACAAGTTTTCCTCCGCTCGTATACAGCATAGAGTCGTTCTCGTTCGTAAGGTCGATACGTACAGCATTCTCACCCTTGATGCGTGTTATAGCCCAGCTGCCGTAATAGACGCCGTTCTTTATCTTACGCTCAGCACGCCACTTCATATCGTTCCATGTGTAGCCAGAGGGGAGGGTGTCGTTGGCATCATACCAACCCTTACCAGTACCTCCTTGATTATGGCGTTTCGTCTTGATAGCAGCAGTGTCTTTGTTCGCTGCAGTACCCTCTGGGGCTTCTGGGCATGTGCTGTTAAATGAGAACTCAATATCCAGCGTCTCTGTGTCTGTCTGCTGACGGGGAACGGACCAGCTACCCATGATGCCGTTAACATCAAACCATGCAGTAGACATCCATACCTTTGAGGAACCGGAAGGAATACCGTCCGTCCATGTCGGCTGACCGCTGACGACTGGCGGTATAGGATTCTCATAGGTATTATAGCTTCCAGTCTTTGTATTACTTGGTCTGGCAGGTATGCTGTTGCTGCGACAGAACACGCTGCTCTTGAATGCTCCTGTATCTACCTGTAGCGTCCAGTCGTTAGCGGCAGTTGTAGGCTCTTGGGTGGTATAAGAGCGTACATGAGTGCCACCTGCAGTCTGTCCGTCTACAGCATTCCCCTGTCTGTCTATCCAGTACCAGTGCTCCTCGAAAGAGGTTAGCCACATGCTACCATTATGCGATACTTGGTCATAGTAACGGCACTTACGGACATAATTCTTTGGAATAGGATTCAACGCACTACCATAGCGTTTCTTACCATTCTCAATAACAAAACCACCGCGGCTTTGGAAACGACCATTATTATCTACTATATCATCCGAGTAGTTAGGATAATATGTTACAATGTCTGAGATATGCTGGTTCGTCCAGTCATCACGCTCCAAGGCTATCTCCATCCAGTAATGCTCTGGGCGAGGATTTATCTGCTTGGCATGACCTGTCTCTGTGCCCCACTCAAACATCGGGGCAAACAGACGGATACCCGTTGATGGGGAAATCTTAATCTTCTCCGTCACACCGCCCCACCAGCATTCGTTAAGGTCGAAGGTATAGACACCACGCAGCATCTTGATAGCAGGGGCATCGGGGTTGCCAGAGCCGTTGACCTCTGTGAGCACGACATTCATGCGGTCTGGGTCTACAGCATTACCGAACTGCACGACCTTATCGCCTGCCGCAGGAATATCACTATGTGCATCGGCACTTGCTGTGCTTCCTGCCTGCTCAGCAAGATAATCGAACTCTACATCAAACCAATGATAGGTATTACCCTCGATAGTGACAGGCTGATGGTCATCATAGCCTTCCGTGTCTTCGGTGTGGTAGATACCATTATCATACAGCCTCTTTACATGGTTCTCATTTTCGTAAGCCTGCTGAGAATCTGTCGTTATCTGGTCGATAGGCTGTCCTTCATTATCTTTGGCGACATAACGGGTGACACCAGTATTCCAAGAGACATCATGTATCTCTCGCCACCAATAGACATTACCTACATGCTCCTCTAAGTTGGGAATGAATGTCTCACGCTGTGTCTTTAATACGTTCCATGTCTGACAACGTGCAAGGTCACCTGGTCTGAACCAGTTCTCGATGCTCTTGTCGCCATCCTTGGCGAGGAAGTAGCAGCGCACACGGTTGCAGCGCAGCAGCTCATTCTCCGTAAGAGTCATGCGGACCTTCTTGTAATGTCCGAAGATACCTCTGAGGTCACCCTTTGCCAATGCTAACAGGCGGTTTCTCAGCGACCACGGCACAAGGACTGAGGAATAGCCTAACAGCTCTCGCTTGCCGTTCTCATCAACATAGAAATAGTCTGTGCGTGCTATCTCTGCAGATGCCAAGGTCTGTGCCACATCACCAGCCGTGAAATGCGTCTCTTTGATTTCCAGAGAGTTCACAATCATCTTCTTACGGATAGTGAGGTAGTCAAATACACCTAATGAGCTTCCGCTACCGTTATCGTTAGTAATAAGGTATCCTGTGTCAGCCAACCCTGCACCAGAGTAGTTATGTGACTGTATCCTGTCAACACACTCCTGACCAGCAATCTCTACGTTTCCACCAATGTTAAGGTCTTCGCCAACGGTAAGATTTTCGCCAACGGTGAGATTTTCACCAACACCAAGCGAGAAGGGCGTAGCATCATCCTTATCTTTACGCAGGAAACGATCTTTAAGATAACTTGGCGTTACAACTAACTTATCACTATCAATATATTCATCCAAAGTCTCAGATGTAGCAACACCCGTCAACTCGTGTTTGTTCTCACCAAGACGAATATTTACAAACCAAGACTCGGCAGACATTCTGATTTCTTTCAAGAATGTAACAAATCCACCTACAATACTCCACAGATACCACTCACTGTCAGTTTCGCGTTCGGCATCGCCTTGCGGCGTGTCAAGTTTTCCCGTGGCGATTCGGGTAGTCCATATACGTTGCAACACGCCGTCGATTAGCAATGGTGCGCTAATTGTTGCCTGCAGCCAGACATAAAAATAATCCGTCGAGCCTATCTGTTCGTAGACTATTGTTTCTTCGCCGGTTTCAGGGTCTGTACTTTTGACCGCCTTGCGACCATATATGTCTAACTTATCAGATGGAAAAACCACGATGGCCTGCACGCCAACGGCTGCACTGCGAGGTATAGCAATATAGACATACTTCTCAGTATTACTATTGAAATAAGTAGGCGATGAACTGATAGGCCACTGATGGTAGTCGTGTGCAACGGTATATCCAAGTGAATCTGCCTCGTCAATGTGCTCGTAGAAGCAGCGGACTACCGCACCACTTGAAACAGAACACTGTATTCTATTCGGATCGCTAAGGGCGTTCAGCGTGATATTGATAGCATTTGACGCTACCCAATAGTCTTTCTCCTGTGTTATGAAGTCTATAGTCATCGTTTCGTTATTTATTCTCTGCTTACAAAATTATATCAGGCGCGAAAAAGTGCGCGGACATAAGATTACAGCGGCGATCCATTGATGTCCATTTCCAGCTTGAATTGCACCTCGTAGGGCTGCGCCTTGGTCTGGTCTTCCAGAAGGGTAGTATCTTCGGGCACCACGTGGCAGGGAAGCCAGAGAAGTGAAGAATTAAGAGTTAAGAATGAAGAGTTGAGCCCTATCCATACCTGCTCGGACATCAGGAACTCGTGGACGTACCACGATGCCCATTCGCGGTCCAGCGGGCCGCTGGTCAGGTACCACGTCTCGCGGTCGTTCGACTTGCGGACTACCGAGCGCGAGAACTTCTTCAATGTTTCCTGACGGGCCACGGTGTGCTTGTCGGTCTGGATTGGCACCTCGCGCTTTACCAGGCTCTCCACGTGCAGCGACTCCATGCAGCCCATGCCGTTGATGAAGCGCAGCAGGTAGGCGTCGTTGGGCTGCGGGACGACGTAGAGCGAGTGGCCGCCCACAGTGTCGTCACCCTCGGTCTGTGGCGTGTAGCTGATGCTTTTCGGTCCGTCCGAGGGTGCTCCGCTGACGAACTGGCCTCCCGACAGGTGGTCGGTGTCGCCGATGGAGCGGTTGAACTGTGCGGGATAGATGAACGCATTACCCAGGAACACCACCTCGGCACTGCTGGGCTTGCGCGACATCACTGACGTGTCGAGGTATTCCACACCGCCTTGATCGACGCTGGCCTTCATGCGCTCCAGGTCAGTCCAAGCGCCTATGAAGGCGTAGGCATAGAACTGCTGCTGGCCGACGGGCAGTGACGGCCACTGCACCACGCCCTGTTTAGGATAGACGGTGCCGTCAATCATCCACTCGTCCCACGCCTCTACTCGGAACTGAATATACGGGTAACGTGTGGGCGGCGTAGCCTCGTACTCGTACTTGTCGGCCACCGCCTGCAGTGCGCTGGAAATGTCGAAATCTGCTGGCTGCGTGGCATACGACTGGACGCTGGGCTTGGTCTCTACGGGTGTCGAGAAATCAAAGGTAGTGTAGTCTGCGTCACCCTCCAGTCCAGCATAGACGCGGACAATGATGCGGTGGAACGTGCGGTTGGCCGCATACGGTGCTGGTGTCACCCTATAGACGATAGGACTACCAATAAGCGGCGAACCACTGATGAGCGTTATTCCTTTTGCCATAATTCTGCTTGATTATTTCTGCAAGCAAAATTACAACCGAATGAAAAAAGCAGACGGACATTAGGTTTTACCACTGATGCCCGTCTGATGAATATCAAAGTGCGTAGAACTCCAGTTCGGCCTCGTTGACACCCGTCGCCTTCTCAATGTTGTACTTGATGGCGTTAATCCAGCCCACCTTGCCGTCGATAGAGTAGCGGTCTGTCCAGTGATTGCGGATGTCGAGAAGCTGAGCAATGGTGGTCTGTACCTCTATCTTGTACTTCTTGCGATGCAGCAGGAAGTATGCGTGTTCACGCAGGAAGGTGTCGTACAGTCCACGGTCTTTAATCTCTGCGTCACTGACGACGATAGGTGCGTCAGACCACTCGGGCCACACCCATGCACGGATAAGCAATGAAAAGTGGATGCCACCCAATCCAGGATCTTGACCATTGTAGTCGAACAGCTCGCCCTTGGGGGTTACAGAGTCGCTGCTGAAGGCATAGGTGCCAACAGTTTGGCGCCACTTGTCGTTGCCAAAGCCGTCGTAGTTGGTGTCAAAGATTTCGAGTCCAGCATCGTTGCCGCCACCACGCATAATGGCGATGGTCAGACCCCAGTCGATATCCTGCAGTGGCGAGTTACCGCCATCGGTCTGTGTGGGGTCGTAGTTCTCGGCCAGCGTCAGCGTCTCTCTCAGCATCAGTTGCAAGTCCTCATAGAAGCCAAGCCACTCGTAACTGAGCAATGACCAGATATAAGGAACCTTGCCAAAGTCGTGGGCTACGACGTTAATCTTCTTTTCCAGAAACTCGTGTTCCATCTCTACATCGAGGAACGGAGCAAAGAGGGGTGCCACCTGACCCGTCTTGTCAGAGTTGTAGTCCTGAGCGTTGACAATGTTCTGCACTAACGGCTGAAAGTTGCTGACCCACTCTTGCACGTAGTCCTTGTTGCGCTCGGAGCAGTCGCCTTCTTCGATACCCTTGAACTGTCCTACACGGAACAACACGGGTTTCAGTGACGACAAGTCCTCAGCCTCGGAGTTTACCTTGATGCGATAAACGTCGCCCGTGGTGCGGTCAATATACACATTGCGGTTGGTGGTAGAGATAAGTCCTTGCTGCGTCACCATCTGCTGATAGGTCAGGTTGGTAATGGTGCGGTTCTCAGGGAACTCGATATAGTCGTAGTCGGTGTCGTAGTCCTTGACACCGTAGCGCACGTTGTTCTTCTGTTCTTTCTTGTCGCTCTCGGCACTATACATCATGCGGATGCCCGTAATCTTCTCGTTCAGTGGCGTAACAGTAAGCACCTTGCCTTTGAACTCATGCACCGTCTTTCCTTTATATATATTGCGTATCAGTCTGGCGGTGACAGTCTTCTTCTCAGGGTCGTAGAGAAAACGGATGCCGAACGAGTTCTCCAGCGACGAGATGACGCTACTGACAGCTGCATCGGGGAAGTTGTCGCTGTTGGCTATCATGTCATAGACCTTGGCAGAGTAAGTACAAGTAGAACTGAGCATGCGGTTGTAGTACACCTTGTAGTCGGTAAGGTAGTTTCTACTCTCTGCAAACTGTTCGTCGATGCTGCCAGTAGCAGGGTAGTCCTCTTCCAACTCTCGCCATTCTTGTGCATTGAAGAACTGTTCATCGTTGTTCTTTGTATGACCAGTATAGATACGCAGTTCCAGTTTACCACCGCAATTTCTTGACTCCAGCCACTCGTTAATCTGGTCTCCATTCAGTACCTTGTCGGTGTCTTCCTCGTCGAAGCAGCACTTGGTGGTAAAGAAACAAAGGCGCGAGAAGTCGTCAATAGCCAGCAGGTCGTCCTTAATAAATATGACGCCAAGCTGCTCAAAGAGACAGTCAAGGAAATACATGATATAGAAACAAATGCCGCTCTGCTGGCGGTCGGCATCGAGCACCCAATACTGACCGTAGTCGCGAGGGTCAGAGCCGTGGTTGTTGCCCTTAACGACACCCTCTGTCTTCCATATCGTCTGTCCGTCGCTATCAGTGCCATCAGCCACTCGGTCTGGATGGGCATAGGCTACACGGCTGTTACAATAAGGCTTGTTAGGATATGGTTCGGTAACGTTGATAAAACTTTCCGTCACCTTGATATTGCCGGCTGCATCCTTCTGTGCTGCGGGAAAGCCTTGTGTTCTGCCAGGGAACGAGAAACCAAGTGCCTGCGGTGACTCAATGGTAACGTCGGTAAATGGAGCACTGAAGTTTTGGGAGTCACCTGACCTGTAGAGTTGACCATTAAAGTCGTACTCTTTCCATCGGGTAATTGCCGTTACACTGCCACTGCACGTGATACGGCCAATCTTCTCACCAATCACGATATGGTCCTTCACTTTGACGTCCCTGCACTCCAGGTCGCCTATCAGCTCAGAGAACGACTGCTGTTGGGCGTCGATGTTGAAGTCGAAGGAGTCTTTGATCTCTGAGCCGTCCTGCGTGATGACCTGACCGTGGTTCAGCGGCAGACCGTCGGCAAAGATGCGGGCGTCGGCGTGCTCCAAGTCCATAGCCCGCATGTCGCTGTCGCGGTGGGCGATATTCTTCAGCACCTCGCGGTTGCCCTCGACGGGTATCTGCATGGGGTACGAAAAGAAGGTCACGTCGTTGAACATCGGGTTCTTTTCCTCAGCGCTCAACGAGGAGTCGTCGGGAATGACCAGGCTCTTGCCGTTTACTTGTATGTCTAAGTGGCTGTGCATGATTCTGAGTTAAAAGTTAAGAATTAAGAGTTAAGAATTAAGAATTAAGAGGTAAGAGCCATCAGCCTTCAGCCATCAGCCCTCTCACTTCTTCCGCTTCAGTTTCTCCATTTCCGCCGCCTCGTCTGCCATCATCTCCAGTTGTTGCAGGATGGTGCCATACGTGGCGTTGTTCACGTCCTGCTCCGAGAGACCGCCGATGTATTTCTGTATCGTGGCGGTCACGCGGTTGTAGAAGTCCCACGGCGTGTCCTGCTGTTGCGGGCGGCGCTTGCCCTTGCCCACGGGCTGCGATTTAAAGACCTTGGGAAACTTCTTGGCGAGCATCGACATCAGCGACGACCACCAGAAGAGGATGACCTGCCACTTCACGGGCGAGAAGTCCGTGAAGATGTCTGATGTAAGATGGCTGGTGGCTGATGTGTGCTCGGCAGCCCTTGTTCCCGTCGGTTTTCCGGCGGGCTTAAACAGCACGGCCAGGAACTCCCGCTGTGCCTGCGCCACTCCCTCCGCGTTCTTGGCATTGCTATGGCGCATATAGGCCTGCATCCAGTCGGTCATCCAGCGGTATTCCTGCCAGGTGTAGCCGTCCAACAACGGTGGCGGTCCCTGTAGATGACAGATGACTCTTCCATCTTCCTTCCTACATCTTACATCTAACGTCGGGTACGGGAACTGGAAAATCGTCTTGCTCGCCTTCTCGTCGTCTATCCATGCCAGCTGCTCCGTCAGTGCGAGCAGGTGTCCGATAGTAATGCCCCACGGCTCTTCATCCTTACTGCGGCGCACGAGATATTCCTCGTCGCCAATAAAACCGCCTCTGATGCCGAGTCTCGGTGCGGCGTCGCTCACCACCTCGATATGGTTCACCGCTAATACCACGTTCAGCTTCACCCTGCTCCAGTCGAAGGGGTGGTATCTATCTACACGCTGCTGCTCCTGGATGATGGCGGCGGCGATGGCCTCCAGCTCCTCCGTGGTGGAGCGGTTCCAGCCCGTAGGCAGATGCAGGTCGATTTGTCGTGTCGATTTCTGTCCAAACATATCTATTCGTGTCGAATGATTTACAGATGCAAAATTAAACAATGCCCGCCCAAGTGGACGGACATTGCTTTTCGGAATCGGGAGTGCCCTTGCGGGCAGAAATTATTCAAATTATCCCAAATTAAACAAATTATCTTTTCATTTGATAAATTTGAATCAATTTGTTCAATTTCTTCGACGAGCGAAGCGAGTAGAACTCGATTACTCGCCGTCAGGCGACTTAGAACGGCAAATCGTCGTTTTCCTCCTGTGCGGGGAACGGCTGGCCTTGCTGCGGGGTCCAGCCTTGTGCGCCCTGGGCGGCGGTGGCGGCGGGGGCTGCGGCGGCTGGGGCGGAGGACTGGCGCTGGTGGCAGTACATGCTTCCCAGTCGGCAGCGCACGGCGTCGTACATGGCGTTGCGCAAGTCCGTATTGCGCTCGGGGTCTTCCAGGTCGGCGCCCGTCCATTCGGGGTGCTCGCTCAGGAGTCGCTTGCGGGCGGCTTCGAGTGCCCGCTGGCGGAACTCCTGGGTGAACGACACTTCCATCTGGTGCGAGGGTGGCATATAGCCGGTCATGTCGTCGCCCGACTGCTGCTTGCGCTGTATGCAGGCTTGTCGGAACTTGTCGTTGGTCTCGGCCATGAAGACGCGGGCGGAGGCGTACTTGCCGTCCTGCGACAGCTGGATGTCGTTCCAGCCCACGGGGATGCAGACGTACAGCTGGCTGGGGTGTTGTGCATCGAGGTTGGTGAACACTTTGGCTCCCTTGAAGCCAAGTAGATTGATGGTGCCTGAAAAGTTTGCCATAATTCTTAATTTTTTGTTTTGTGAATGAATAAATATAATGTGTCAGAATTTTATCGGTGGGCCTCCGTCTCCCTCACCCACTGCCTTACCTCGTCGGGGGTGGGCAGGTGGTCGGTGACGCGGTAGAGGCAGCGGTCGCCCTGCTCGTTGCGGGTGAGGAAGGAGATGACGCTTTCGGGGCGAAGGTAGAAGGTGTCGGGCACGTCGGGGTCGAGCACGTCGGCGATGGTGCGGGTGAGGGCTTGGGGCTGGGGCCAGGGGAACTGGTCGGGCAGGCCGAGGTCGTCTCTCCAGGAGAGCATGAAGAGGCGGTCGCGGTTCTGGGGCACGGGTCCGAGGGCGGGGTCGATGCCGATGTCACGGGCGTTGAGCACGACCCACGACGAGTGGTAGCCGAGCCGCTGCACGGTGTCGCGCCACTGGCGGAAGTCGGCGGCGTTCTGCTGGTTGACGAGTGCGGCGACGTTCTCCTGCAGCAGCAGTCGGGGGCGCAGGCTGCGGATGGCTTCCTCGGTGTACCACAGCACGGCGGAGCGTGTGCCGCTGCCTTTTTTGATACCCGCTCTTTTACCGGCCTGTGAAACGTCCGTACAAGGAGTACTGTAAGTCAGCAGGTCGATTTCCCTATCCTTTATATTATATTTCCTGATGACTTCCTGCCAGTCGATTTTGGTCATGTCGCCCAGGTTGCGGTCGGCGGCATCGGGGAAGCAGGCGTTGTGGGCCACCACGGCGGGCTGTCGGTCGAGGGGTGCCTTCGACTCGGGGTCGAACTCTGCCCACGCCACGAGCTCGCAGTCCATCGTGGGCAGTCCGCGCTCCGCGGCCCAGCGGCGCAGCACGTCGAAGGCCATTGCCTGTGACTCGTATCCCGAACAAAGGGAAATGAGCCTTGCCTTGCGGGGCGGCTGCAACTGCCACGGCTGCTGGGGGAACAGCTCCAGTTGCTGCGACCGCTGCTCGGTGGGGTCGTTGTACCATACCTGGCGGTAGATGGCCGCGAGCACATCGACCACGATTGAGTTGCCGAACAGCTTGTAGAGTGCCGACGGTCGGAGTCCGCTGGCCTGCATAGCGTCAAGCTGCGGTTCGCGGACGCCCATCAGCCTGCCGGTCTCGCGGGGCGTGAGCTTTCGGATGTCGAAGCACTGTGCCTCGCGCTTGTCGAGATTGATTTGTACGATCATAATGTTATTGTCTTTAGGTGTTCTGTCTTTTGTATGCGGGACGGTGATGTACCAGTGGTTGCGGAAGTCGTAGCCGTGCATGATTGTGCCGGTCACGTCGGCCTTGGTGGTGCCGTTGTAGCCGTCAACCCACAGGTACGGGCCAGTTATCTTGCCCTCACGTATCATCTGCTTGATGCGATAGCCGCCTGTATTTGCCATATCTTAGAATTTTATTGTTTCGCCGTATTGAACGAGCAGGAGGTTGTCGAGCGTTGGCGAGCAGGTGACGGTGGGGGCATACATATAGGGAGCCACCTCGAACCGCTTGGCCTGAAACGGGTTCGTTCCCGTCCTGCGGCGTATTGCCTTCGCCTCTTCCGTCCTTACCCGACGTATCGGGCACACTCGCTGATTCTCCATTGTCACGTCAGAATTTTATCGGCTGGCCGTAAGTGACCAGCACGTAGTTGTCCTTGTCGAAGGTGGTGATGGCATTCGAGATGCCGTCGGGTCGCGGCACATACTTGTGCTCCGAGAAGTGCAAGTGACCGCCACGGTCGCCGTAGATGCGCCGCTTGGCCTTCAGTTCCTCAGTGCGCTCACGGCGCATAATTGCCATCCGTATCTCCATAACTCGTCAGAATTTTATCGGCTGGCCGTATTCTATCAGCACCACGGTCTTTGGGAAGTGCGCCAGCGAGAGGATGTCCTTGGGCAGTGCCATGTCGAAGTACCGCGTGTTGAGCGTGCAGCTCACACCGCCACGGCATACGTTGACGGGATGCAGCAGCCTGCCGTCCTCACACTCCTTTGGTGTCGCTTGCGATGTGTAGCCGAGTGTAATCATTGCCGTATTCTGACCACGGATTACACGGATTTCACGGATTTCGGGTCGTACACCTCAAAGTCACGATGGCATTTGTCGCAGATGAGATAGCGCACCTTTGCCGTCGTATCGCCTTGATATTCCATTTTCACGTTCGATGCGAGTTCTTCGCCTTGGTTCGTCAGATTGCCACCGCAGAAGGGGCAGATTAGTTGCTTGTCGTTCATAAGTCAAATAATGTAGGTTGTGTAAATGCTTGTTTCTTGCCGATGATGAAGTCGCAGATGAAGTTGCGGGCGTAGTCGGGGCTGATGAGTGAGCGGGGTTCGCTGCAAACGCCCGCCGTCTTCGATTTCGGCTCCCAGCACAGCCTTTTCGTCTGGTTGTTCTTCTGAATGCTGTTGCCGTAGGTCGGTTCGCAGTTCACATACCAATAGGCAGTCGGTTTCTTGAAGTAGTCGCCACGCAGCGAGCGGTCATTGTCAACGAGCGACGGAGCGGCCACAAAGTTTGCCTTCAGATAGGTTTGCTCCGACCAAGGATTTTCCATAATCATACGGATGCCTCTCGACTGACACACGGCATAGAGCTTGATGCAAAGTCTGTAGAACCGTTCGCGGTTGTCGGCACGTCGCAGCACCACCTCGGCTTTCTGCATTGGCGACAGGTTGCGGTAGTTGCGTTCGCCAAACGAGAACTGCATCTGACTGGCAGCGCAGAAATAGATGCACGGAAAGAAAGCCATAATGAGGTCGTCTTTGCTGATGTTGTCGAAGATGCTCGGCTGTCCGTCGTATGCCTTTTCAATCTCCGCAAAGAGGTCGTCGGTGTGGTCGGTCTCTCCGAAGTTGTTCTGAATGTCGTAGTCCTCGGCAGGGATGCCCAGCTTGATGAACTCTCGCTTGAACGTCCCCGACTGCTCGAAGAAACAATGTACTTTTCCTTTTATATCCATATCGCCCTACTACTCTTCCGTTTCCTCGGGTTCTTCCTTGCGCTGGTAGTGCAGGTCGAAGCCCTCTTTCCATTCGTCCTCCATGCCGTAGCGCATGGCTGGCTGCAGGATGATGTTGGCCTCCTGTTCGCTTTCATCGTCGGAAAGGAAGTTGATGTTGAAGTCCTGCACGTACATCTCCAAGCCGCAGTGCATCTTCTCACCCTCGCCGGCATCCATTGCCAGGATGCCTTTTGCGATGTTCACTACGTCTTCGGGCGTGTCTAACAGCCACATGTTCACTTCTGCCTCCTCGGGCAGTGCTTGCAATTTCTTAATCCAATCTTTTGCTTTCATATCGCCTAATCGTCAAATTCCACAATGCCTTTCAGTTCGTTGTCCCAGTCTCGCAGTACCTGCTTCATCTTCTTGATGCTTGCGCCGATGTGTTTGGCCAACGTCTTTACAGGCAGCGGCGGCATCTGCGTCATGCCAAAACTAATGTTCTCGACTGGAGAGGTGAACGAGATGTATTGCAGTTTCACCTCGTCGCCATATTCCTCGATGGCCTTCGTCAGCAGGTCGTACATATACTCGGCATGTTCGAGTGCCTTCTTGCGCTCCTGCCTGACCTCAATCCTTGCTTGTAGTTCTTTTACTTCCATATCGCCATTATTTGTTTATATCGCCTAACTTTTTGAAAAGGGTCCACGGCTACGGCTCGTAACCAGAAACCGTGAACCCTTCGATTAAGTGAGTGCAGACGAAAGCTCGCTTTCAGTCTGCCGAGCGGGAGAAGGGTGAGCATCGCTAACCCTTCACCATTAACCGGGCATCAGCCCTCCAAATCGTCATCCCCCTGCTGGGAGCCGCCGTTACCGCCCTCGCCGGAGTCGCCGGTGCCGTCCTTCTTGGCCACGTAGGCCGCTGTGACTACGCCCGAGCGCTCCACACGGGGCTTCTGGTCGTTGAGCAGGTCGGTGAACGGCTGCTGTGCGATGGCTCGCACCTTCAGCGTCACGCCGCCAGCCTTGTCGATAAGGTCGCCGGCGTTCTCCTCCGTCAGCTCGGTGACGGTGGGGTCGAGCTCCTTGGCGCGGGCGAGGTTGATACTACCGCCCTTGATGTGGATGTCGGGGATGAGTCGCAGAGCCACCTTGCCGTCGCTGCTGAGCTGCACGGCGAATCCCTCCGTCATCTTCATCACTGCCGCCTTGCAGAAGTAGCCCAGCACCGCTGCAGCCACGTCCTCGGGGATGAGCTGGTTCTGGTGGTGGATTTCCTGTGCCAGGTGGCGCAGTTCGCAGGTCTTTGTCTCCTCGTTGGCGGTGACGGACTTCTCGGTTCCGAGTGCCTCGTTGCCGAGATTGAGTTGTGCCTTATAACTGATTGGCATCTTCGCTTGCCCCCGCGTACCGGCTAAGCAGGGGACTTGTTGTTGGTGTTGCCGGCGTTACAATATCTGATATCTCTAAAAAGTGCCATTTCGGGGCCGATTATTAGTCGGCATGGCAGCCCGATTATTAGTCGGCCCTACCCCCCAATTATTAGCCGCCCTTTTCGGGGCCTTTCCGATAGCGACTGGCAACGCTGCGATTGAGCGAGAGCGGTACGATGCTTGCATCAGTACAGCCAAGCGTGAGCAGGGTCGCTGCGACAGCAGCAAATTTACGAATTTCGCCCGAGTCCTTGCGGACATTGTTTGCAGGTGCTAAGTTACGAAATCGCGTCGGGAGTTTTGGGACAAACCACGAATTGCACGTAATCGCTTTAGCGCTTTCACCGCTCGGCATCCCGACAGGGTGACGCTTGCAAGGCAAGAAAGCGACAGCGACTGAAAGAATTTCACGAATTAAAGTATTCCCTGCATCGGAAGCCCTTGCGAGGACTGAAATTATGGAAATCGTCGGCAAAGTAGAGCCAACGCTTGTTTGCCCAATGCGCCATATCCTTTTGCCACTGCGGAATGTTCTGCTTAGTGGTTGTGAAGTCTAACTGAGGTTGAGCCTGACAGACTACCAACGTCCGATACTTGGGGTCGCGCCAATGGTTGATGCGCTCAAAGCATTCGTTGATGTCGCCGTATATCATCGTATAGAGCAACACCTCGTCCTTGAAGCCGTAGGTGCGCAGCTTGTCTATCACGACGTCACATTCCTCGACCTGCCTTGGAGTGTCACAGCCAAAGCGGATTGCCTTTATCCATTTCATAGATGCCAGCGTCTTCGCCATATCATCGTCCACCAGTCTTGCGTCAAGACCTTGGTTGAAATCGACACGGTAGCCGTTCTTGATGATTTTTGCAAACTGCTCTTCGGCATAGTCGCGCAGGGCAAGGATGTTATTATCCATCAGTATGAGCCGTGAACGTCCGTCAACGGCAATATCCTCTACGTCTTGATAGGGATAGACGCTGCCCTCCTTCTTCGGCACGATGCACCAAGGACATTTGCGGATGCAACCCCTTGTGAGGAAGCCGTAAGCGGTCTTGCTGTCGATGTACGGATAGAGCGAGTAGTCGGGCACAATCTTCTCGGCCTGTTCGGGCAGTCGGCTCTTGATGTCGTAGCCCGTGCCGCCGCGCACTATCTCCTTGGCGGTGTATTCCGCAGGGTTGAAGTCGGGCGTGAACGTGAAAATCTTCGATGCGTAGATGCGGTCGTACTGCCCGAACATCGGCATCGCCCACTCCACCTCGTCGCCCTGCTGCCTGTGCCATGAAGCCAGTCGCATCAGCGCAATGTTCGGGAAGTTATGCCCGTCAACGTCTATCAGTCCTATTGTCATAATTCGTTCAATTCGTGAAATTCGTGTTCAACTATTACCTTGCTTTGGTCGTTCCTCAATCTTTACCGTCGTAAACACGAACGTAATGCCGTCAATGCGGCAAAGCCCGTCCGTGATGTTCACACCCTCGAACAACTCGCTTAGTTTTCCGATAATCTCACCGCGTTCGTACTTGCGCTTGTCGAGCATGAATGTAGCAGTGTCGTTATCGTTCTCAATGAGCCGTGATACATTGTCCTCCTGACCTGTATTCGTCTCAAACATTCCCTTGATGGCCTCGATGGCCTCTCGTCTTGTCATTTGTTTCATATCGCCTTGCTTTTACTCCCACTCCTTGAAGTCGAAGTCATCGAGGAAGCGGAAATTGTAATCAATAATCTTCCTTGCCAGTTGCTCCACGGTCTCGGGCTTGTAGATTTCGGGAGCCTTGCTGATGGTGTGCTCCCGCATGTCGTGAACCAGCTTGCGGACTATCAGGCCCTCTGCGTCCACCATGTCGATGCGCCATGCTATCCTGCGCTGCCGGCTGGTGCAGTACCACTCGCCTGCCCGGTCGCCGTGCGGTGACAGTCGGCGCACCACCTCGTCCACGGTGTACGGCTCGCGGTCGAAGTCGCGCCTCGGCTTGACCTGCGGTCGAGCCTGCTCACGCTCGGCAATGTCGATGCGAGCATCACATTGCTCTCGCTTAATCGCAGCCTTGACCTGCGGTTCCGGCATCGGGACGTGCGGCGGTATGATCGCCGACCCTATATACTCCAGCGCCTTGTCGATTTGCCACTCCTGGATGCCGAGCGACTTCATCGCCTCCCGCATCCTCCACGTCAGATGTGCCGTCACGCGGCAGTAGAGCCATTCGTGCCGGCTCAGCCCCCACAGCGCTCCGAATGCTGCGCCAAGCGCGAAGGCCAATGTCATGCCGATAATCATCGGAATTGTGTAGTCTGTCATATTCGCCTTTGTTTTTAATCACTAATTATTTTTTTTGACCACGGATTAGATATACTCCAACGTCTGATATCCTTGCAGCATCACGGCATTGTCGTTCTCGTCAATCTCAATGCCCGTCTTCCACGGCGTAATCTTGCCAGCGTCGTTTCCGTCAACTCCCGCTTCGACCAAGATGTCGTACAACGGCGTGTTGGGACCGTAGTCGCTATATGGCGCACAGGAGAAGTCGCCGTAACTGCCCTTGCACATACAGCCGCCGAGGTAGAACTTCTTCAGCAGCTCACGCGCCTTCTCCGGCACTTCCTGCTTGCAACGCTTCTGCGCTTCGTCTTTGATGATGGTGCCGAGCATCATAGCCATCTCGCTGCCGCCCGTTCGGTCGCCATTGTCCTGGATATGCGTGCCGAATATCATTTCCACCCACTTGTCGGCGGCTATCTGACAGGCTTCCTCATAGCTGCGGCGAGTGCCCTTGCGATGCAGGAACTCCGACTGCACGGCATTGCTGAACTTGTAGTAGTCGTCCCCGTAGAAATACTTGCGGTATTCCTCGCAGTATTCGTCGCGGCTGCGGTACTGCTCATTCGTCGGACGCGGAAACGTCTCGCTGCAACACTGCTTGATGTAGCCGTCGATGTCCTGATAACACGGCATCTTCTCCATAATGAAGTCGATAGCGCCCTTCATGTACTCGCGGTCAACCCGCTTATGCTCCGGCATCATTGCCAGCAGCTCTTCGTTCGTGAACCTTTCGTCCATCACCTTCCGTCTTCTCGGAACGTAAACTGTCGTTGTCTCCATACTTTTTCTCTTTTTGAATATTTGATTAAACCAGTTCATTTGATTAGTCCTCCTTCTTGTTTGGCACCAAGTCTTCCACGTAAGCCCAGACATCACCTGGCATCAAATCGTAAGTTCCCCCGTGACAAAGCGTGACTTCGCCCGTGATGTCCTTTAGTAAAATTTGTGCATGGCGTGCTGGTGCTGGGTCTTTGTAGTCGTGCCACACCTTCGGCATCGCTTCTATCTTTGCCAACAGCACCTGCAGCATCGTATAGACCACTGGCGAAGCCGTTTCGTCTGCCTCGCCGTTGCTGACGGCCTCCTTGAAGTTCTCCATCTCCTGAGCCATCATCCCGCGAATCATCGCCTTAATCTTGTCAATCTGTGCCATAGGTCAGTCGCTATTTTCAATTTCCTGCAATCGCTTGATGTGGTTGTAAATCCGCTTGCTCACGTCATCCACCATTTCAAGCAATGCCTTGTAGTCTTCGAGTGTCAGATTGCTCGTCCGCTCGCCTTTCCGTAAACACGTCCAATAAGGCATGTCACTCATGTCTGCCTTAATCGTGATTTCGTAGTCTCGTCTGAATGCCATAATCAATCCTCCATTATTTTGCGGTCGTTGCCATTAGTATGCACACGGTTGTACTCGTCGCACTCTTCCCATAGGTCAGCGGGAATCTGAATGACACCGTGCTCGTCGATTATCTGATGGATGTGTGCCCATCGCTCGCAGTAGTATTCGACAGCCCGTTTGTTCGTCGGGTTGTCCTTCAACCCGTACACAAACAGTCCCGATGACACGAGGTCTTTGGGGTGTACCACCTTGTGAGTAGGCTTGGGCGGCTCGCTCTTGTAGATGTGCCGTGTCCATGTACCTTTCGTCAGAAGATACTCGCGGATAATCTCCCGAATATCCATTTCCCGATAATCCTTGATTGTCGGGTCTGTGTAAAACATGTTTTCCTTAATCATATCGCCAAAATTTAAATTTATGAATAATTCGTTTAATTCGTGGTCGTAAAAACCTTATCCGTGGTCAGCCATCAGCCATCAGACATCAGCCGTCTGAAAAAGTCAGTCCCACTCCTTGAAGTCGAAGTCGTCGAGGAAGCGGAAATTGTAATCAATAATCTTCTTTGCCAGTTGCTCCACGGTCTCGGGCTTGTAGGTTTCGGGAGCCTTGCTGATGGTGTGCTCCCGCATGTCGTGAACCAGCTTGCGGACTATCAGGCCCTCTGCGTCCACCATGTCGATGCGCCATGCTATCTTGCGCTGTCGGCTGGTGCAGTACCACTCGCCAGCCCGGTCGCCGTGCGGTGACAGTCGGCGCACCACCTCGTCCATCGTGTACGGCTCCCTGTCGAAGTCGCGCTCCGGCTTGACCTGCGGTCGAGCCTGCTCACGCTCGGCAATGCTCAAACACGTTTGGCATTGCTCTCGCTCACTCGCAGCCTTGACCGGCGGTTCCGGCATCGGGACGTGCGGCGGTATGATCGCCGACCCCATATACTCCAGCGCCTTGTCGATTTGCCACTCCTGGATGCCGAGCGACTTCATCGCCTCCCGCATCCTCCACGTCAGATGTGCCGTCACGCGGCAGTAGAGCCATTCGTGCCGGCTCAGCCCCCACAGCCCGCCCAGTCCTGCGCCAAGTGTGAAGGCCAGTGTCATGCCGATAATCATCGGAATTGTGTAGTCTGTCATATTGCCTTACTTTTTACATTTATACTTCGGATTGTCGCTTACGTCGGTGATGGTGCCATCGGCATTGAGGATATGGTGGCCACGGGCGAGGGTGATTACCCGGTCGGTCGCCTCCTTGATGTCCTCAGCCGACACAGCGCATGCCGCCACTGCATTGTTGAGCGGTTCCGGGTTCTTCATATACTCCTTCAGCAACTCCTGTGAATGTCTGTCGAGCACCATCACGGCCTGCGGTTTCATCTGCACACCGAAAATCCTGTCCTTGACCCATCCGACGAGTCCGCGACGTGGCGACGGCATCATTTCCACTCTCGGCGCATGAACCATTACAGGCTCTTCGTCCTTGTAGGTCAGCATACCCGACTCCATCTCACGCTTTGCAATCTCCATGATTCGCTGGCGACCGCGCTGCTTCTCTTCCTCCGACATCTCCCATATCCGAGGGTCGCTCATTATCTCTCCGAGGCTTTTCTTCATGGGTCAGTCCTCCTTAATCTATTTTAATGAAATCATCGGCATACGATGTTGTCTCGGTCAGTACGAACTGAAGCGTGAGTGTTGTTCCGTCGAGATATGCCATAAACCCGCCGCTGCCACATGAATAGTTTTCGTTTTCGCCGTAATGACTTGCGGCACTGGTAAGCAGCCCTTCGGCTTTCTTCATAATGCGATAGATGCTTGGTATGGTCATTTCGCCATCGCCAATGTCCCACTTCCAGTCAAGATTGACCATAATTCGGTGTACGCGGTCAAAGTCGAAATCTTCCATGACTGCCGCCACCATGCTTTCAATTAGTTGTTCTCTGCTCATAGTTCCTTTTAATAATTCGTGTCAATTAGTGAAATTCGTGGTCCGCTTTCCAATCCCCGCAAGGCCGTGACAGCCCTGCGGGGTCGGTGGCGGTGCGGGCTTACTCGTTGGGGTCCACCAGCACCCAGTCCTCGGAGAGCATGTCCGTCTGCGAGGCCAGCCAGCCGTTCACTATCGAGCCGTCAGCCGCCTTCATGCAGATGTACTGGGTGAAGAACCGCTCGCCCTCGGCGTTGGGGTGCGCCTTGATCCACTCCTTGAAGTTGTAAGGCAGCGACTTCACCGTGTCAATGATAAACCCGTCGTTCAGCGAGTCCCACGGACGCAGGAAGAGGAACATTCCCTTGCCGTTCCACCCCTTGCGGCGCACCAGGAAGCCGTGCTTCAGCGAGCCGACGGCCTGCCCGAAGGTGCCCTCGCAGCCCTCCTGCAACTGCTCCATCGACTGCGCCCCGCTGACGTAGCACGTCTCCATGTCGCCACGGGTAAAGCTGTCCACGGCCTTGCCCTCACTCTCTTTCTGTTTCTCCACCAGGCCGAGATACCCCTCAGCCAATTCATCAAAGTTTTGCATTGTCGTCTGAATTTTGATTGTTAATACTATGCCTTGCGGCGGTTAATTGTTCTTTTCAACACGAATTACACGAATTACACGAATTAGTCAAATAATGTCGGCACCTTGCGCTCGACGGTGACAATGGTGTCGTTGTGGGTACGGCCATGAGGAACGAGCAAAATCTCCTCCATCTCAAAGCCTAACTTCTTGCCGAAGCCGCCAGAGTTCCAACCGCAACAAATGACAATGCCGTTTGGCTTGATGCGCTTTGCTATCTCACGCTTGATGTCGTAGGGGAAATGGCTTGCGTCTTGCGACATAAAGTCCTCGCAGCCGATGCTCTGATAGCACTCCTTGACCTGCGTAAGCGAATACGGAGGGTCGAACAGACATCCGTCATATTGCCCGTCGAGCATCTTGGCAAAGTCGAGAGCGTGCATGTGGTACTTGGCAGGCTTCTCGGGATTGAGGTCGTTGGTTATCTCTGCTGGAGAGTTCTCGCCAGCGAAGGGGTCTATCCATCCCTTGCCGTCCTTGACGTATCGGCATATCAGCTGCCGTATCGGTTCAATCGTGAACGTGTGCATCGAGGGCATCGCCCATTGTCTTGTTATCTTCATAATTCGTGTCAATTCGTGAAATTCTTTCAGTCGCTGTCGCTTTGTGAAAGCGCTAAAGCGATTACGTGTTCGTAAAAACTACAATACAATCACTTCCTCCTCGCCGCGTCGGCTGACGTAAGCGAACACCTGGTCGCGGCTCACCTGCATCTGCTTCACGCGGCGGCCTTTCGAGCGGGCATAGCCGCGACACCACTGCTCGTCGAGCGTCCACGAAATGCCGGGGTCGGGGTCGCCGTCGTAGGCCCGCCAGACGGTCAGCGGGAACGGCATCGCCTCCAGCGCGGCGGCATCCTCGGGGGTCATAAACCACGAGCGGCAGGGGCGGCTCGACTGCATCAGCGTGCGGAACAGCGGGGCGGTCTCGGTGCTGCCAACCGCCACCCACACCGTGCGCATCACCTCCCAGTAGCGCGGGTTCGACAGCAGACGGGCCTTGCGGCGGAAGATGTCGAGCACCGCCTCGTTGTCGCCCGTCTCGCGAGCTCGGATGATCTGCCCCACGATCTTCGCGTCCCTCGCCAGCTGCTTCTCCGGCAGCGCAGGGATGCGCCGCGTGAAGTCCGTCCGCTCGTTCACCGCCAGCCCCAGAGGGTCATACGTCGGCACAGTGTACTTTGGTAGTTCAGTCATATCGCCTTAGTTCTGTTCGTTCAACTTGCGTGTAATCTCTTCAACTGAGTCAATAGCGTCGGAGAGGTCGGCCACGCCGCCGTTCTTCTCAATCTTCTCAGCCATCAGTGCCGCCATCATCGTCAGGGCTTCCTCGTTATAGTCCTTCTTGTCGAAGATGTCCTTGCAGGCAGCTATCACCCTCTTGGGCGGTTGTCCTGCGGCCACTCCGATGGTCAGCGCGGCGTTCTTCGTGAACGATGTCAGCAGGTAGATGGCCTCCAGCGGGCTTGCGCACTTTTCCATCAACATCGGCAATACATTCTCTTCCAACCAACTATTGACTGCGCCAAAGTCGGTTTCCTTTTTCTGTCCTTGTTTTCCCATAATCACTTAATCCTTTTTATGTTTCTTACTTTTCGGTTTGATAGTCTTATCATTCACTCCGCAGGCGGCGACGGCCTTGCCCAGTTCGGCAAAGGCTTCGGCGGTCTTGCTGACGGGCGATGGCTTGCGCTGACGCTCATAGAGGGCGGTCAGACCGAGGCAACGGGCGAAAGATCGCTCCAGTCGGGCCCCGTCGCTGGTGTGCCAGTCGGTCAGCAGATAGATGCAGCTGCACGTCCACCACATCCACAGCAGTTGCAGCAGCAGGCAGGTGACATAACCGAACCGCCCGCAGTGCAAGGCCAGCCACACAGGGAACCGCATCTTTATCGGACTACAAGTGCGATAACCTTGTTTCTGCAAGTCGGCTTCCGCTTTGCCAAACCGCCGCCGTGCTTCGTCTAACCCGATAGAACTCACGGGGCCTGAAATGTAAATCTTGTCTCGTTTCATTGCTCATTTATAAAAAGGGCTGCGACGCTGGCAGGGCTGAAAAGAATCCCTGGGCACCACGTACTCCCACACCGCAGCCCGACACGTGGTTTATTCATTCACCAGCATCGGCATCTGCAGCAGGGTGACGTTCTGCAACTTCGGGCTCTCGTTCTTCAGCAGGAAGGCACGGCTGGGGTCGGAGAAGTAGAGGCAGATGTTGTCCTCGTCGAGCAGGTCGAGCAAGTCGAGGGTGGTGCTGATCTTGATGCCAATTTTGAAGTCTGCGGGCAGGAAGGCATCGGTCTGCTGGATGGGTACACGCTCGCTGCCCTCGCGGCTGAAGTCGTAGTCCTCGGCAGAGATGACGAAGGCTCCGGCATCGGCTCGGAAGGTGGCCATGTTCGACGACGAGTTGGCCGACAACTGGATGCGGCGCAGCGCCATCTTCAAACTCTCACGCGACATCTGCACCTTATAGGGGTTGTCCTTGGGGATGACGCTCTCATAGTTAGGATAGCGGCCCTCGATGCAGCGCGTCACCAGTCGGCAGCCGTCGGCCAGCATCTCTATGCGCTGAGTGTCGGCATTGACGGTCAGACGGTCGGCCTGCGAGAAGGCTGCCACCACGCTGGGCATGGCCTGCTTGGGAATGAGCAGACGGGTGCTCTCGGTGACGGGGAAGCCCACCTGCTGCATGTAGCCAGGGGTCTCTAAACCGTACTTCATCATAACATGGCCATTTGTAGCCACGACAATCATCTTGTCGATGAAGCAGTCCAGACAGACGGAGTTCATCACGGGGCGCAACTCGTCGTCGGCGGTGCAGGTCTTGGCGCGGCGCATCACGGGTATCAGTTCCTGAGCGGCCATCTGGAAGCGGCACTGGTGCTCCTCGGTACCGTCCTGTGCCACGGCGGGCGGCTCGGGGAACTCGTCGGCGGGCTCGAAGGGCAATGACAGCTTGCCGTCCTGATAGTCGATGAGCATCTGACGCACCGTGCCGTCCTGTTTCTCCGTGAGCGTCACCATGCAGCGACGGGCGGCGGGCAGCAGCTTAAACGCCTCCTGCAGCGCGGCAAAGGGCAGGCATACGGGGCGCCAGCCCTCCTTCGGGTCTTCTTTCAGCATGTGTACGCACGCTTCCACCTTCGTGCCGTCGTCGGTCTTCGTGCGCTCGGCACACTCCACCTGGATGTGCTGGTCGGTGTTGGTGGCCGACAGCGTGAACGTGTTCTGTTGCTTGTTCCAATCGAGCTTAACATCGCTCAAAATTGGTAAATTGGGTTTTGAAGGCACACAGCCCTTCACCATGTCGAGGACCTTGCGGAACCCTGCGACGTCAATCGTAATTTCGTTTTGCATAGTTGTTTGAATGATTAAAATGAATTATTTGGTTCCCTTAATAGCTATATACTTCTCAAAGCGCTTAGCGTTGATGCAGTGGTCAATCCA
>Ga0256405_10001780_pt1 | contig 55395 bp, 38 predicted proteins | sample RumenRJG_02DNA_FD_189096 | JGI IMG/M metagenome (GOLD analysis project Ga0256405, IMG submission 189096) | Bovine rumen microbial communities from Lethbridge, Alberta, Canada - RJG_02 | ecosystem: Host-associated > Mammals > Digestive system > Stomach > Rumen | place: Canada: Alberta... | reverse complement strand
GAACAGCAGGAGCGGCAGCAGCGGGAACAGCAGGAGCGGCAGCGGCGGGAACAGCAGAAGCGGCAGCAGCAGGGACAGCAGGAGCAGCAGCGGCAGCAGCAGGGACAGCAGGAGCAGCAGCGGAGACAGCAGGAGCAGCAGCAGCGGGAACAACGGCGGCAGCAGCGGCAGCAGCGGCGAGAGTGGGGGCTCCCTCTGTTGCGTGTGTTGCGACACAGTCGCAACCAAAGAGGGACAGGCGCCTGGACGACCGCGAGCACGGCCAGCTGTTTGAGCTGGGCTACAACGACCGCATCCTGCTGTACGAAGGGCAGCTGGACCGCTGGCGCCACTACCTGAGCGACAACCCGCGGCGCCTGCTGCTGAAGCGCGAACACCCCGACCTGTTCCGTGTGCGGTTCGGCCTGACCGTGGCAGGCCATACGATGGCAGCCATCGGCAACCGCTTCCTGCTGGACTATCCTGAGAAACTGCAGGTGCAGTGCTCACGAAGGCTGAGCGCCGAACAGGTGGAGCAGCAGAAGCAGCACTGTCTGGCCGAGGCTCGCCGCGGCGTGGTGCTGGTGTCGCCTTCCATCTCCACCGGCGAGAAAGCCATCATGCGGGCGGCCCTCGACGCCGGCCTGCCGCTTATCTTTCTGGAGAAGGACGGCTTCACCAGCTATACCAAACCCGGCGGACAGTTCTTCAATGCTTGTGCGTCAGGCCGTCTGCTCATCCTGGCGCCCTGGGAGCACCACAACCGACGTTCGACCATCACCCGCCCAGAATGTCTGGCCCTAAACGCGATGGCCAAACACCTATGCGAAAACGAATAAAACGAGGGGGCACCCAGGCTTTTCAATCGCCTGGGTGCCCCCTCTCCTTGTTACTGATATGTTACTGATTACTTCACCAGCTGCTTCTTGCCACCAATGATGTAGAGACCCTTCGTGGGCTGGGCCACACGGCGTCCCTGCAGGTCAAAGATGGTATCGGCATTTGCCGACTGACTGACGCTCACGATGCCGCTGGTTTTGCCGTTGACAGAGATAAGATGGCCGTTGGTCAGTTCAGGCGTCGTCACATCGTTCTTCACAAACTTCTGCAGCTTACCCTCAATGACAACCTCGTCGCCCTCCTCAATGCTCGAGATGGTCTCCTCGGTGAACTGCATGTTGTCGAAGTTCTTGGCGCGGAAGACAGTCAGCACGGGGCTGCCGCCAGCCAGGTCGGCGATGTCCATGTTCACGTTGCCATAGAGCGAGCCATCATCTCTGCGCTGGAAGTCAGGATCCGTCACGATGAAGCCCTTCACCTGATACACCTCGTTAGTGGTCATGCCGTCCTCCAGACCATTGATAATCTCCAGGGCCCGTGCCACGCTGATCTGCTGCACCTCAGGCGTGCTGCCCTTAGTGATGCTGAGCACGGTGACGTTGACCAGCTCGATGGTGCCGTTATAGTCCTTGCGGGGACCGTATACCTCGACCACGTCGCCCACCTCGATGCCGAGGCTGGAGAAGTTTTTCGTGTTGCCCTGAGCGTCGAGCGTGCCATAAATAAGTACCTCGCCCGTCTCATCCTTCAGCATCCAGTTACCATAGAGGGTATTCTTAATCTCCGTGCAGGTGCCCTTGATGTGGTACACCGTGCCGTCAGTGCCTGCAAGCACCTGTGCGCAGGTGGTCAGCTCAGGCACTTCGCCGGGATTCGGGTCGTCAGGTTTCTGCTCAGCTTCACCGTTGATGGTAATCTTACTGATCTGCGTATTACCGCCGATGTTGATAGTCAGCTCGCGGGTATTACCCGTCCAAGTGACCGATGTGACGGCAGAGTTATCGAGCGAGCCCACCGAAGCGCTGTTGCCTTCATTCCATTTAACAACAGAAGCGTTGGCGGCCAAGGTGAAGACCACAGTCTTGATGTCCTCGGTGCCGGCAATGGTCATGCTGCCGCCATACATGCGCAACTTCGGCGACTTGCTCCAGATGCGGTTCGGCGTCTTCTGACCCTCGACACCTGCCGAAACAGTGATGCTGAAGTTGCCCACCTTGGCCGTCTTGGCCTCGGTGAAGTCACCATCCGACAACTCATTACTCGACTCACCGGCCAGTCCGAACAGTTCCTTGCCGTTTGCATCGAAATCGAACACCGTCTGAGCAAACGTGTTTGCTGTCAGCATCATCAGCATGCTGAGCAGCGAAAAGCGTAAAGTTTTTTTCATAATGCTTTATTTTTTTTGATTAGTTAGTTGATTCTTACACGCTGCAAAATTACTCATAAAATTCGGTTTGACAAAGCATCCGGCCAAAAAATTTGCGCCGCCACCCACAAAGTCACCACCAAAGATGGTTCTGCCGTGCACCAACAGAGGGACACCAGCGGCACGGCCGACTGAAATTCTGGCCGAAATCGGATATATTCCGGCCGAAATCCGATTGATTCCGGCCAGAATTCCAATGAGCCGTCAGGACGTCGGTATACAAATAATGATATTTTTCGGGTTGAAATTTGGCATTTTCCCATTTTTACGCTACCTTTGCAGGTTGAAAACTTTGCAAAACAATAAGAACAAACAATAAAGTATGGAATACAACTTCAGAGAGATTGAGAAGAAGTGGCAGAAGCGATGGGTGGACAACGGCACCTACCGCGTGGTGGAAGACGAACACAAGAAGAAGTTCTACGTGCTTAACATGTTCCCCTATCCCAGCGGAGCAGGCCTTCACGTGGGCCACCCCTTAGGCTACATCGCCAGCGACATCTATGCCCGATATAAGCGCCAGAAGGGCTTCAACGTGCTCAACCCCATGGGCTACGACGCCTACGGACTGCCTGCCGAGCAGTATGCCATACAGACCGGACAGCACCCCGCCATCACCACCGAGCAGAACATCAAGCGCTACCGCGAGCAGCTTGACAAGATAGGCTTCTCGTTCGACTGGGACCGCGAGGTGCGCACCTGCGACCCGAAATACTACCACTGGACGCAGTGGGCCTTCATCCGCATGTTTAAGAGCTACTTCTCGCTCTCGTCGCAGAAGGCTCAGCCCACCATCAAGCTCATCGAGCACTTCGAGCTGATGGGTTCTGAAAACTGCGGCGCCCTGGGCACCGAGGAGCTCCACTTCACCGCCAACGACTGGGCCTCGTTCTCTGAACAGAAGAAGCAGGAGGTGCTGATGAACTACCGCATTGCCTATCTGGCCGACACGATGGTGAACTGGTGCCCTGCCCTGGGCACGGTGCTGGCCAACGACGAGGTGGTGAACGGTGTCTCCGTGCGCGGCGGCTACCCTGTGGAGCAGAAGAAGATGCGCCAGTGGTGCCTGCGCGTGTCAGCCTACGCCCAGCGCCTGCTCGACGGTCTCGACGAGATTGAGTGGAGCGACTCGCTGAAGGAAGCCCAGCGCAACTGGATAGGAAGGAGCGAAGGTACGGAGATGGTATTCAGGGTAGCCCCCGGCGCAGACGGCGTAGCTCCTGCCATCGACGGCTTCACCATCTTCACCACCCGTGCCGACACCATCTTCGGCGTCACCTTCATGGTGCTCGCCCCTGAGAGTGAGTTGGTCGACCAGCTCACCACCCCCGGGCAGCGCGCCGCCGTCGACGAATACCTGGCTTACGTGAAGAAGCGCACCGAGCGCGAGCGCCAGATGGACCACTCCGTCACCGGCGTCTTCTCAGGCAGCTACGCCATCAACCCCTTCACGGGCGAGAAGCTGCCCATCTGGATATCTGAATACGTGCTGGCCGGCTACGGCACGGGCGCCATCATGGCCGTGCCTGCCCACGACTCGCGCGACTACGCCTTTGCCAAGCATTTCGGTCTGCCCATCGTGCCCCTCATCGAGGGTGCCGACGTGTCAGAGGAGAGCTTCGACGCCAAGGAAGGCATCGTCATGAACTCGCCCGTGGCCGGCAAAGAGGCCATCGACGGCTTCTCTCTCAACGGTCTCACCGTGAAGGAGGCCATCGCCGCCACGAAGAAATTTGTCACCGAGAAGGGTCTTGGCCGCGTGAAGGTGAACTACCGCCTGCGCGACGCCATCTTCTCGCGCCAGCGCTACTGGGGCGAGCCCTTCCCCGTCTACTACAAAAACGGCATGCCCTACACCATTCCGAAGGAGTGCCTGCCCCTGGAGCTCCCCGAGATTGACGAGTATAAGCCCACCGAGACCGGCGAGCCGCCCCTGGGCCGCGCCAAGATGTGGGCATGGGACACGAAGACCGACAGCGTGGTCGACCGTTCAGCAATTGACCACAAGAGCGTCTTCCCCCTCGAGCTGAACACCATGCCCGGCTTTGCAGGCTCTTCAGCCTACTACCTGCGCTATATGGACCCGCACAACGACCGCGCCCTCTGCGGCCGCGATGCCAACGAATACTGGCGCAACGTCGACCTCTACGTGGGTGGTTCTGAGCATGCCACCGGCCACCTCATCTACTCACGCTTCTGGAACAAGTTCCTCTACGACTCAGGCTACACCTGCGAGAACGAGCCCTTCAAGAAGCTCATCAACCAAGGCATGATTCAGGGCCGAAGCAACTTTGTATACAGAGTGGCTTCCAGCAACCCCTCAGAGGGGGAGGAGAACGCTGCTCCCACCTTCGTCAGCGCCGGTCTGAAAGACCAGTATGAGGTGACACCTATCCACGTCGACGTGAACATCGTGCAGAACGACGTGCTCGACCTGGAGGCCTTCCGGCACTGGCGCCCTGAGTACAAAGACGCCCAGTTCATCCTCGAAGACGGCAAATACATCTGCGGATGGGCCGTGGAGAAGATGTCGAAATCGATGTACAACGTGGTCAACCCCGACATGGTGGTCGAGAAGTACGGCGCCGACACGCTGCGCCTCTACGAGATGTTCCTCGGCCCCGTGGAGCAGTCGAAGCCCTGGGACACCAACGGCATCGACGGCTGCCACCGCTTCCTGAAGAAGTTCTGGAACCTCTGCTCCGCCGGTGCCGACTCAGCCGACACACACGCTACGGCCGAGGAGCTGAAGGCACTGCATAAGCTCATCAAGAAGGTGACGCAAGACATCGAGCAGTTCTCTTACAACACCGCCATCTCGGCCTTCATGATTGCCGTCAGCGAGTTGCAGCAGCTGAAGTGCCGCAACAAGGAGGTGATGCAGACGCTCGTTGTGCTCATTGCGCCTTTCGCACCCCACATCGCCGAGGAGCTCTGGGAGATGCTCGGCGGCACAGGCAGCGTCTGCGACACCCAGTGGCCTGAGTGGAACGAAGAGTATCTGGTGGAGAACCAGATGAAGATGGGCGTGGCCTTCAACGGCAAGGCCCGCTTCGAGCTGCAGTTCCCTGCCGACGCCCAAAACGACGTCATCGAGCAGACCGTGCGCCACGACGAGCGCACCGCCCGCTACACCGAGGGCAAACAAATTGTGAAGGTGATCATCGTGAAAGGCCGCATGATAAATATAGTGTGCAAATAATCTCCCCTATCAAACCTATCAAAACCTACCAAACCTATAGCTATGCAAACATTGAACATCAACCTGAGCCGTGAGCTGCTGAAGAACGAGATTAAGGACTATGCCGGCATCACCCTCGGCCTGCTGCTCTACACCTTTGCCTTCACCTTCTTCCTCATGCCCTACGAGATTGTGACAGGCGGCGTGGCCGGTATGGCCGCCATCATCGAGTATGCCACGAAATTCCCCGTGCAGTACACCGTGGTCATCATCAACGCCGTGCTGCTCATCGCCGGACTGAAGATTCTGGGCTTCAAGTTCCTCATGAAGACCATCTATGCCATCTTCGGCATGTCGCTCTTCCTCGGCATGTGGAAAGAGTTCGTGCCCCGCGATGCCGCCGGCGAAATGATTAAGACGCTGGGCGAGGGCCAGGACTTCCTCTCGCTCGTGCTGGGCTGCTCGCTGACGGGCATGGGCCTGGGCTTCGTTTTCGTCAACAACGGCTCTACGGGCGGCAGCGACATCATTGCCGCCTCGGTGAACAAATACTACAACATGTCCATCGGGTCGGTGCTCATCGTGCTCGACTTCTTCGTCATCGGCTCGTGTGTACTCTTCCCGCAGTTTGGCGAGATGCACCACCGCGTGCAGATGGTGGTGATGGGCCTGGTGGCCATGTACATCGAGAACTTCATGCTCGACTACACCTACAACAAGCGCCGCTCCAGCGTGCAGTTCCTCATCTTCTCCGACAAGTGGAAGGAGATTGCCGACGCCATGGGCACACAGCTCAACCTGGGCGTCACCATCCTCGACGCCCACGGCTGGTATTCGGGCAATGAGCGCAAGGTGCTCTGCGTGCTGGCTCATAAAAACGAGAGCGCCAGCATCTTCCGCCTCATCAAGTTGCTCGACCCGAAAGCCTTCGTCTCGCAGAGTGCCGTCATCGGTGTCTTCGGCGAGGGCTTCGACCAAATCAAGGTAGGCGTGCAGGTAAACAATAAAAAGAAGGAGCAGAAAGAATGAAAATAGTCTTTGCCACCAACAACCAGCATAAAATCGAGGAGATACGCCACATACTGGGCAGCAGCATCGAGGTGCTCTCGCTCAGCGACATAGGCTGCCACACCGACATCCCTGAGAACGGACTGACACTCGAGGCCAACGCCCTTGAGAAGGCCCGCTACGTCTTCGACCACTACCACCTGAGCTGCTTCGCCGACGACACAGGGCTCGAGGTCGATGCTCTCGGCGGCGCTCCGGGCATCTACAGCGCCCGCTATGCCGCCATGGAGGGCAAAGGCAAGGCGGTCCTCTCGCACGACAGCGAGGCCAACATGGCACGCCTGCTGCGCGAATTAGGAGAAAATAACAATCGCAGGGCACGATTTCGCACCGTCATCGCGTTAATAATAAAGCGCGATGACCATACCGACAGCGGCGAAGAGCATCTCTTCGAAGGCATCGTCGATGGTGAGATTACCCGCCAGCGCAGCGGAAGCGAAGGCTTCGGCTACGACCCCATCTTCCGGCCCGACGGCTACGACCAGACTTTCGCGCAGCTTGGACCCGACATCAAAGACCGCATCAGCCACCGCGCACGCGCCACACAGAAGCTGGCCCACTTCCTGCTGAGCAGCCAGTGAGCCTGACGTGCGGCAGATAAGCAAGAGCCTGACAACGCAAGAGAACATATATACAAACAAAAACATAGACTCTATGAAACAAGCCATAAACCGACGCCAGACACGGCGGCTGCTCACGCTCCTCGCAGCCTGCCACTTCGCGCTTATCACCGCCATCGCACAGGTGGGCAGCTGGAGAGCCTACATGTCGTACTATGAGCCACAGGATATCGTCAAGGCCGGCGACATGCTCTTCGTCAGAGCCTCCAACGGACTATATTCCTATAATCTCAACGACCACAGCATCAGCACCTACGACAAGGTTCGGCAGCTGAACGACAGCTACGTCACCCACATTGCATGGAACACGAAGGTGGGCCGTCTCTTGACCGTCTACCAGAACTCAAACCTCGACATCATCGATGCCGGTGGCAACGTGGTCAACCTTAGCGCCCTCTACTCAAAGTCGATGACGCAAGACAAGACGGTGAACAACATCTACATGAGCGACCAGTATGCCTATCTGGGCACCGGCTTCGGCGTGGTGAAGGTCAACATGCAGCGGGCCGAGGTGACCGAGTCGTACATACTCAATCACAACACCGTTGCCATAGCCATCGACAATGCGCAGATATACATCAAGGTGCGCGACTCATACCGCTTCGTCGACTACTCCACACCCGGCAGCAGCCTCGCGCCGGGCAACGTCGTCAGCGAGGTGGTCACCGAATACTCCAAAGACAAAGTGCCGCTGAAGAAGACCGTCGTCATCGAGGCCATCTATAAAGCCCCTATGAACTCCAATCTGCTCGACCAGCACAACTGGGAATACACCGAGACACGCCCCGCCGGCAACTTCAGCGAAGACCGCTCCGACTGGAACAACTACATCGACGTGGTGCGCACGCTCCAACCCGGCGGACCGAAGTACAACAACTTCGGTTTTATCAGACTGAAAAACCAACGCTTGTATACCTGCGGCGGCGGATGGACAACTACTAGCGACCTGGAAAGACCAGCCACCGTGCAAATATTCGACTATAAAAACAACGAGTGGCAAATTCTGCCTGATGACATGACTGGCGTGGCAGGCACCGACTCAAGAAACTGGAAGTTCATCGATATGGCTTCAGTTGACGTAAATCCGCTCGACAGCAAGCACGTTATTGCTACTGGCAGAACAGGCATGTATGAATACTACGACGGTCAGTTCGTGAAATACCATAACAAGGACAACAGCCTGCTGAAAAACTCTATTGCCTCAAGCAGCAACAAATACGTCATTGTGCTGGGCAGCGCTTTCGACAGCGAAGGAAACTTCTGGTGCCTCGTCAGCGAGACGCGTGGCGACAACCTGGTGGTCTACACTAAAGACGGCCAATGGATATCTCGAAGCAAAGACTTGCTCTACAGAGACAACGTCAGCCTGACGCATCTGCAGTCCATCTATTTTGACAGAAACGACAGAATGTGGTTTGTAAACAATCACTACAACAACCCGAGTATCTACTGCTACAATTACAAAACCGACGAGATTATCAACAGTTTCGCATCACTCGTCAACCAAGACGGAACGACCTACAGCGACTATGCCCCCTACTGCGTGGCCGAAGACCTCGACGGCAACATCTGGATAGGCACCAACCAAGGACCTTTCGTCGTCGATGCCGACCGCATCACCACGCCTGACACCTACGTCACTCAGGTGAAGGTGCCGCGCAACGACGGCACCAACTATGCCGACTATCTGATGGCGGGCGCCGTGACCAACTGCATCGTCGTCGACGGCGGCGGGCGCAAGTGGATGGGCACTAAGGGCAGCGGCGTCTACCTCATCAGTGCCGACAACATGACGCAGCTGCAGCACTTCACCAGCGAGAACAGCCCTCTGCTGAGCAACAACATCGAGTCGATGGCCATAAACAACGAGACGGGCGAGCTCTTCATCGGCACCGAAGGCGGTCTGTGCTCCTACATGACCGATGCCACCAGTGCAGCCGTAGAGATGGTGAAAGACAACGTCTACGCCTATCCTAACCCTGTGGTGCGCGGCTACGACGGACTCATCACCGTGGTGGGCCTCTCGCTCAACGCCGACGTGAAGATACTCTCGGCCAGCGGCCAGCTTGTGGCTCAGGGCCGCAGCAACGGCGGCACGTTCACCTGGAACGGCCGCGACCGCAACGGCCGCCGAGTGGCCAGCGGCGTCTATATGGTGGCAGCTGCCACCAGCGAAGGTAACAAGGGAACGGTATGCAAGATAGCCATCATCAACTGAGCGGCCACGCCCTGCGTGTCGTCATGCTGCTGGCCGCCGTCTATCTGGTGGTGCTGCTGGCCGTGCTCTTCATCTTCGGCTACACACCCACCAACGATGGCGTGGGCTATCTAGAGTACGCACAGAAATGCCTACAGCAAGGCCAGCCCTATCCCACGGCCCAGCTCTACAACGAGATACCGTTTGTGTGGAACGTAGGCATCATCAACCTCACCGAGCTCTCATTGTGGATAAGCGGCAGCATCATGCCGCTGCTCGTGCTGATGTGCGTCATGAAGGCTGCCACAGCTCTTTTCATGTCACTCATCGCCAGCCGCCTCATCCACCACAACGTGGCCATCCTGGCCATGATGCTCTACATCATCTACCCCAACAACTGGGGACAGAGCACCATGCTGTCGAGCGAGATACCTGCCGACTGTCTGCTCATGGCCGCCATGTGGCTGGCTCTCAGCAGCCACACAATACGCTCCATGTTTGCCAGCGGCCTGCTCATGGCCTTAGCCAACTGGTTCCGCCCCACAGCACCCATCTTCCTCGGTTCGCTGTTTCTCTACTTTCTCTTCTTCCATCGCCAGCGACTGGCCCTGCGCATGGGTTCCATGCTGCTGGGCTACGGTCTCTTCGTGGGCGTGGTGGGCACCTCGTGCTATCTGCGCACGGGTCACTTCGTCTACCAGGCTCGCAGCTACTGGTTCTCGATGGTCGACGAGTGCTACGACGGCGCCCCCGTGGCACCCCACTGGGGCCAGCCCGTATGGCCCGAAGGCACGCCGCGCTACATAGAGAACCACGAGCAGATGGACTGTTTCGAATACGAAAAGATATGGAAGCAGCGCAGCTTAGACTGGCTCCGCAGCCACAAGACCGACTATCTGAAGAAGGTGCCAGGTCGGCTCTACTACATGTATCAGTCAGACTACGACAACATGCCAGTTTTCCTGAGCAACAAGGCGCAGGCAGAAAACAACTACATCACCATTCCCTTCCACCATCTGCTCAGCGAAGCATCGTCGATGAATGGTGCCCAGTGGCTCTCGCTGTTCTGCCTACTGCTCTACGGCCTGCTGCTGCTGTTGGCCGCCATGGGCACAATCCGACTGGTGCGCGGCCGACAATGGCAACAGCTGTTTCTGCCGCTCTTCATCGTCGTGGGCGGGTCGCTGGCCTTAGTGCTCGTCATGCATGGCGAGACACGCTTCAAAGACCCCCTGATGCCCTTTATCTTCATCCTCGCCGCCTCAAATATCGTTTACTTACGCAAGAAGCAATGAAACAGCAGAAACGCGACTCCAACATGGAGCTCTATCGCATTGTGTGCATGCTCACCGTCGTTTTCTTCCACATCTTCGGCGTTGTCGATATATCCAACGCCAAGCTACCGGCTGAGCAATGCTCTATAGGCATGTTGCCTACGCAGTTGCTCATGTCGGCCACGTTTGTCTGCATCGACGTCTTCGTGCTGCTCTCAGGATGGTATGGCATCAAGCCAAGGACAGAGAAGGTAATATCCTTTGTCTTTCAGGTTCTCTTCTATTCCGTCATTTCCTACGCTCTCTTCCTTATCTTCTGCCCCGACGTAGCTTTTTCGCCGTCGTTCCTCGCTCATATCTTCCTGCTCGACGACTATTGGTTTGTGCCTGTCTATCTGCTGCTCTACCTCGTAGCTCCCATATTCAACCCTTTCATCAGCAACAGCAGCCACCGCCAGTTTAAGAGCGTACTCATCATTTTCATTCTCTTCCAGAGCATCTATGGCTGGCTGAACCCACGTGAGGCCGGCTGGCTGGAGGGCAGGTCGCCAGCCTCTTTTTTCTTGCTCTATCTGCTCGGAGGCTACGTCAGGCGTTTCCCTGTGCGCCTGAAGCAGCAGCGCATAGCCGTACTGATGCTGCTCTATGCCGCCGCCATCACAGTGAATGCCCTGCTGGCCTATGCAGCAAAGACATGGGGCAGTCAGGGTATGACCGACCAAGTATACTGTTTCGGCTCACCCATCATCATCTTCGCCTCACTCTGCCTGCTGCTTGCCTTCAGCAGGCTCAAGCTGGGCTACAACCGCACCATCAACTTCGTGGCGCGCTCCAGCTTTGCCGTCTTTCTCATCCATTGCTTCCCGCTCTTCGTACAAAAAATATTCTGGCCCTACTTCGAGCATCTCTACGTCACCATGCCGGCAAGAGTATTCTTAGCCGCATCGTTGCTATTAGGCGTGGGCTTTTTCCTCTGTGCTGTGCTCATCGACCAGCTACGTCTCTTTAGCTACAAACAACTAAGACGATGTTTCAGCAATGAATAAGAGCACTCATCGAATCGTATGGATAGACCAGCTGCGCGCCCTCTGCATACTGCTCATCCTGTGGTTTCACACCGAAATCTATTGCACGGGGGCAGACGTCGTGCCTTACGACCTCTATGTGGCCGATGCCCTCTGCACGTTTTATTTTCTCTCAGGCTATCTCTTCTATAATGGCCGCCCATTTTCACTCAAACGAAAAATGCAGTCAATCCTGCGCTCCATCGTCGTACCTTATTTCTTCTTCACCCTCCTGCTGTGCCTCCCCAAGGCACTGTTTCACGATATTTCACCCTATAGCCTGCTGCATCAGATCGTCAAGGGCAACGGCTCTTGGTTCGTCAGCTCGCTCATTACGGCCGAGGTGGTGTTCTCGTGTGCATTATGGTTGAAGAAAGCGTGGGTTATCCACATGCTTGCCGCCATAGCACTCACAATTGCCATGTTATTAACAGGTACCGACCTCTCTGCCCACCACAACTACTGGAACTTCCACAACGCACTCATCGGCCTCGTTTTCATCTGCTTAGGCTATGAATACCACCGCCACGAAGAGCGTTTTCAGTTTCTACACCGCACATCATCATTAATGATTTTATTATTTGTTTTCGTCATTATCAAAATATATATATTAAAAAGCGGCACCAGTCTGTTAATAGAACCCGTAGCCATCAGCAACTATGCCGTCTTTATGCTCAATATGCTGTGCACGCTGCCACTGGCCGTAGGGCTTGCGCAGCGTTTGCCCGCAGCGAGATGGCTGCAGTGGACAGGGCAGCGCACATTAGTGTACTACTTCTTTTGCGGAGCCATTCCGGCAGCCGTATCGATGTTTTTTACAATACCTGCAGGACAATATTATCTTATAGTAATTGCATTTTTCATAGTTTATTTTATCACATCAGCCATTGTGTGGATATTCTATCGATATTTACCCTTCCTACTCCAATAATGACGACGTCATTATGACGTCTTTAAAATAATAAATGCAAAATAATTATAATTTTGAAACAAGAAGTACAATAAAACAACATTATTTTGTATTTTTGTAAAAGAAATGAACAAAACATTATTATCCCGGTGAGAAGATTCATAGTTTTTCTATATCTCATTTTAGTCTTTAACTTCTCTGACGCTCAGATAAGTATCGACAATCGCCAGGCAGCGTTTGACTCTCTGACGAATTCATTTTTAGTTACTATTCCAAGAAGCTGCTTTGGTAATGATATCGAGATGAAAATTGACACCGACGAAAATGTCAGCATGTGCTTTATTGACAACGATATGGTGGACAACAATATCTACAAATTTGAGCATATAGAAGCCGGAAAAAAATATCGTGTAAGACTGATTCACATCGATGGAAGCGTCACTTCCGCCAACCTCTATTTCACATTTCTGCCCATTATAACACTAAAAGGCCACTTCGGCTACAATTACACCGAAGCAACTTTCAGCATCAGTTATCCTGACACACCTTACAGCGACTCACTGCCTGCGCACATCAAATGGCGTGGCGGTAGCACAAACCTGCCTAACAAACACAAGAGAAACTATAAGGTTAAATTTGACGAAGACCATAAGTTCTTCGGACTGAGAAATGACAATAAATGGCTGCTTGATGCCGGACAGCCTGACGTTTTCAGACTGCGTAACCACATCGCCACCGAGCTTTGGAATGACTTTGCTGCCAAACCGTATTATGCTGACATACAACCTAACGCCCGCTCAGGTGTCAGAGGGCAAGTGACAGAGATGTTCATCAACAACGAATATGTGGGCATCTATGTACTGACCGAGGTCTTAGACCGTAAACAGATGAAACTAAAAAAATACGAGCCGACCACACAGGCCATACATGGTTGTCTGTGGAAGGCACAAGGTTATGGCGCATCGACGATGTATAACGTCACAGAAAACTATGACAACCAAAGTCCTACATGGGATGCTTTTGAAATAAAATATCCAGAACTCGACGACATTGATACTATTGACTACAGCACACTCTACAACGCTATCAACTTTGTTGTCAACAGCAGCGACGACGATTTCGTAAACCATGTAAACGAATATTTCGATATGCCCGTCATGACTGACTACTACATTTTTCTCAATGTACTCAATGCCTTAGACAATCGCGGAAAAAACACCTACTGGGCCGTCTATGACAAGCAAACAGACAAGAAGGTGACGCTTGCCGTATGGGATCTCGACTGTACCGTAGGGCAGCGATGGGCAACAAAATATGACGAAAACTATGCGAAACCTGAACTTATACTTGGCGACGGCATCAATTTATTTGCCCGATTGATGCGATTGGAAGACTCGCAATTTGTAAAAGATGTATGTAAACGCTATATTCAACTGAATAAAAATATACTGTCAGCCGACAGTCTCAAAAATCGATATATTAAATACTATGACTTACTGACTGCTTCAGGCGCAGCCCAGCGTGAAACTTTAAAATGGAATTATGATGATGATATTGACAATGAAGAAATAAACTTCGACAAAGAGATAGACTACATCTGCCGCTGGATTGACACTCATATGGAGTGTCTTTCACTGCGTCTGCAATTTTTAGGCATCGACGACAATATGACACGCAATATTCATCAAAATGACAGTACCTGCTATAACATAAGTGGCCAGAAGATGTCTTCCAGCCACTCTCTCAGAAAAGGTATTTATATTCGCGACGGACGCAAATATATTGTGCGTTAGCTCAGCGCCAGCATGCGCTCTATAGGCTTCACAGCGTCGCGGGCAATAGCTTCGTCCACCTCCACCGTAGGCCACTCGTGTTTCAGGCAGTTGTAAATCTTCAGCATCGTGTTCATCTTCATATACTGACACTCGTTGCAGTGGCAGCCCACCTGACCCTCGCTCATTTCTGGCGGCACGGGGTGGAACACCGTGTCAGGACACCGACGCTGCATCTCGAAGAGGATGCCGGCCTCAGTAGCCACAATATACTCTTGCTCAGGATGCTCTACGGCATAATTCAAAAGAACGGCCGTAGAGCCCACAATATCGGCCACCCTTAATACTGGTCCTTTGCATTCGGGATGAGCCAACACGAGGGCCGCAGGATGCTCCTGCTTCAATCTGACGATAGCTTCCACCGAGAAACGCTCGTGAACATGGCAGCCACCCTGCCAGAGCAGCATCTGCCGTCCGGTAATCTGGTTGATATACGAGCCCAGGTTATAGTCAGGACCGAAGATAAGTTTCTCGTCCTGTGGAAAGCTGTCCACTATCTTCTTCGCATTGCCACTGGTCACCACAATGTCAGTCAGCGCCTTCACGGCCGCCGTGGTATTCACATAGCTCACCACTTTATAGCCAGGATGCTCTTCCTTGTATCTCTTCAAGTCATCAGCCTTGCACGAGTCGGCCAGTGAACAGCCGGCGTTGAGGTCGGGACAGAGCACCAGCTTGTCAGGCGACAGCAACTTACACGTCTCGGCCATGAAGTGCACGCCGCACATTACGATAATCTTCGCATCGGTCTCGGCAGCCTTGCGCGCCAAAGCCAGCGAGTCGCCGATGAAGTCGGCCACCTGCTGTATGTCGCCCGTGGTGTAATAATGGGCCAGGATGACGGCCTGTTTCTCATCACACATCCGACGGATTTCGGCTTTCAGGTCAGTACCTTCAGCCACGGGCTCGTCGATGAAGCCCTGTTGTTTCCACTCAGTTTTCAACATCACATTATCTTTTTATTTTCTTTTTTCTTTTTTAAAAAAACAGAAATGAGTATGATGATATGCCGTTGATAAGTTGATATCTTTTAGCTGTTTTTCTTGCTTAAACGGTTATCCACTTGAGGTTACGTGCAATCCACAGTATGTGTGAATTGTTTTCCGCTGAAAATCATTGTGATAACTATTTTATACACAATTCTGTTTTTCGGTGCAAAATTACAAAGTTTATATCTTTTTTCAGCATAAAACGGTGGAAAAATGCTTAAAAAAACATTGAAAACCCCGTAGAAATGCACTCCTACGAGTGGAGGGTTGTTTATTAACATAGTTATTAACACAGTTATCCACCGAGTTTTCCACAATTTTTTGTACCTTTGCAGCACACTTTCAGCATGGTGAGAAAGAAACGTAGCAATGAAGTGTAAAGTGATGAGAAAACTCAGAACAATAGAGATGAACCGCCTGACGGTGGAGGAGTATAAAGAGTCGGAGAAGCTGCCCTTGACGGTGGTGCTCGACGATGTGCGTTCGATGTACAATGTTGGCAGCGTGCTGCGCACGTCGGATGCCTTCCGTGTGGAGGCGGTGTATCTGTGTGGCATCACGGGCTGTCCGCCGCATGCCGAAATTCACAAGACGGCCCTTGGTGCTGAAGAGAGCGTGGCGTGGCGACACTACGACACGGCGCTGCAGGCGGTGCGCGAGCTGCAGGGTAGGGGAGTGACGGTGCTGAGTGTTGAGCAGGCTGAGGGCAGCACGATGCTGCCGGCGTTTGTGCCTGAGCGCGGTGGCAGCTATGCGGTGGTGCTGGGCAACGAGGTGAAGGGTGTGCATCAGGAAGTGATTGATGCGAGCGATGGCTGCTTAGAGATACCTCAGTTTGGCACCAAGCACTCGATGAACGTGTCGGTGACAGCCGGCATCGTCATCTATCATTTTGCAAAAAGTCTTCTGAATCTGTCATGATGGTTTAGCCCACGACACTGACCACTTTGTCGACGATGGTCTGTGGTGGGATGGTCGTCAGACAATGATAGTCGCCGTAGAGGCAGGGCTTCTGTCCGAAGATGCTGCATGGCCGGCAGTCGAGCGGCATGCCGATGGCATTGGCTTCGCTCTGCTGATAGCCCATGAAGCCGGCTATGGGATGCGTGGCACCCCATATACTTACCACGGGTGTGTCGGTAAGCGATGCCATGTGCATGTTGGCAGAGTCCATCGACACCATCACGTCGAGATGACTCATCAGTATGAGTTCCTGATACATTGTCTCTGTGTGCCATCCCACGTAGACGCAGCGGGGCCAGCGCTTCACCCACTGGGGAAACACCTCGTCTTCTTTTTTTCCGCGTCCGAAGAGGAAGATGCGCGATTTCGGATAATGTGCAGCCAGACTCTCAATGACTTCCTCCATCTTCTCCACTGGATATATCTTGCCTTGGTGGGCGGCAAAGGGGGCAATGCCTATCCACTGTTCCCACGTGCGCTTCACGCCGAAGATTGACGGCAGAAGATTCAGGTTGCCGCCCTCTTGGGGGAACAGTGATTTAAATGTGAGCTGATGAATGGGGAAGCCCAATCGCTCGAAGACGTTGGCATAGTTTTCAAAAGGTGAAGGCAGTTGCTTGAGCACCTTGTTTGATTTGTTCACCAGCCGCCGGCGGTCTTGTCGGTGCTTATCGATGTGCTCCACACGAAACTTGCCCAGGTTGAAGCGCATGCGCAGAAATTCCGACCTCAGCACCGAGTGAAGGTCGGCAATATGTGTGAACTGCTTTGCTACCAGACGGCGGTAGAGGGCGTTGAGGCCCTTTACGCCGTGATATTCGTCAGTAAGGTCGGCAGCCATGAAGTTCACGTTAGGAGCTAAATCCTCGAAGAAAGTACGCGCATACGGCCTTGAGAGCACCGTGATTCTCACTTGTGGATACTCCATGGCCAGCGAATAGACCACGGGTACCGTCATGGCGACGTCGCCAAGAGCTGAAAACCGTATGACAAGAATATGGTCGTGCTTCATTCTCTGGTATTTTACAGACTCCAGAATCTTTGGACTTCAGACTTTGGACTTTAGACTTTAGACTTTGGACTTTAGACTTTAGACTTTAGACTTCAGACTTTAGACTTCAGACTTTAGACTTCAGACTTCAGACTTTAGACTTTAGACTTCAGACTTCAGACTTTAGACTTCAGACTTCAGACTTTGGACTTTAGACTTCAGACTTTAGACTTTAGACTTCAGACTTTGGACTTTGGACTCTTTTTACTCCTTGGCCTTTCCTCCGTGAGCATAGAGCACGGGATTGGTCGACGGGTCGTTGTACATCTTCATCTGCCGGTAGACTTTCATGTATTTTCTGCCTTCGGCAATGTCTTCCAACAGCTGGTCGATGGCAGTTGAGAGGTCTACCTGCTGCTCCAGAAGCACGTCGAGCTTGGCACGGCATTTCTGCAGATGCTCTTCGCTGACGTCGGTGCGCTCCGTCTGCTCCTTCATGTGCCATATCTTCAGCGCCAGAATCGACAGGCGGTCTACTGCCCATGCGGGGCTCTCGGTGTTGAGCCGTGCATCGGGCAGGGGCTTCACCTCGCTGTAGAGACGGCGGAAATAGGTGTCGATGTCTTCCACCAAGTCGGTGCGGTCCTGGTTGGAACGGTCTATGCGCCGCTTCATGGCCAGCGCATCGGCCGGGTCGATGTGCGGGTCGCGAATGATATCCTCCAGATGCCACTGCACCGTGTCAATCCAGCATTTCAGATAGAGGCTGTAGTCAATCGATTCACGGTCGTAGGGGTTTCTGATGGGTGTATCTACATGGTCAGTGAGGTGATAGTCGCGTATCGCCTGCAGGAAAATGCGGTTTGCTTGTTCTGTAAAAGTCATTTTTCAGTATTATTAAAAGCTTTCAACATGCAAATGTATTAAAACTTTCTGAGACTACCAACCTTTTTCCGAAATTTTAAGAATTTCCATGTCTTTTTACTGGCTAATGGAGTGAATAAAGATAATATGCATTCTTTATCCGTACATGCAACGGCATTAATTTTCTGGCAGCGCTTCATGCGTTGAACTGTCTTGTGGGAAAAGAAATAGCAGAAGTTTCTAAACTCCCCAACTCAGGCGCAACAAACTTTTTCGGCATTTCTGCCTTTTTCTGCAAAAAAAGTTGTAACTTTGCACGGATTCTGAGAAAAGAACATATTATTTTTTTTACTACCGAAAGAGAAAATGGCAGAAGAGAATCAGAATATCGAGGGGCAGCAATTGCCCAAATATGACGACGCTAATATTCGCACTCTGACTGGCACGGAGCATATCCGCCTGCGCCCGGGCATGTACATCGGGCGCCTGGGCGACGGCTCGCTGGCCGAGGACGGCATCTACGTGCTGCTGAAAGAGGTAATCGACAATTCTATCGATGAGTTTAAGATGAAGGCGGGCGACCGTATTGAGGTGACCGTCGACGAGCAGCTGCGTGTCTCGGTGCGCGACTACGGCCGCGGCATTCCGCAGGGCAAGATGATTGAGGCCGTGAGCGTGCTCAACACAGGCGGAAAATATGACTCGAAAGCTTTTAAGAAGTCTATCGGACTGAACGGCGTGGGTGTGAAGGCAGTCAACGCGCTGAGTGCCCACTTCGAGGTGGCCAGCTATCGCGACGGGCAGGTGCGCCGGGCCAAGTTCGAGAAAGGCAAGCTCGTGGCTGACACCACCGAGCCCACACAAGACGAGAACGGCACCTACATCTACTTCGAACCCGACGACACGCTCTTCCTGCACTACCAGTTTCACGACGATATCGTGGAGACGATGCTGCGCAACTATACCTACCTGAACACAGGTCTGGCCATCATGTACAACGGCCGGCGCATCCTGTCGCGCCACGGACTGGAAGACCTGCTGAAAGACCGCATGAGCGCCGACGCCCTCTATCCCATCATCCACCTGCAGGGTGAGGACATCGAGATAGCCTTCACACATGCCAACCAGTATGGCGAGGAATACTACTCGTTCGTCAACGGCCAGCACACCACGCAGGGCGGCACTCACCAGAGCGCCTTCAAAGAGCACATCGCCAAGACCATCAAGGAGTTCTTCCAAAAGAACTTCGAGTACGGCGACATCCGCACGGGTCTCGTGGCTGCCATCGCGCTGAACGTGGAAGAGCCGATGTTCGAGAGCCAGACGAAGATTAAGCTGGGATCGCTCACCATGGCACCGGCCCCGGCGAAGGTTGACGCCGACCACCCCATGCCGCCATCAATCAACAAGTATGTGGGCGACTTCATCAAGCAGGAGGTAGACAACTATCTGCACAAGAACCCCGACACGGCCGAGGTGATGCTCGGCAAGATTCAGGAGAGCGAGCGCGAGCGCAAGGCCATGGCCGGCGTGACGAAACTGGCCCGCGAGCGGGCAAAGAAGGCCAACCTGCACAACCGCAAGCTGCGCGACTGCCGCATACACTTCAGCGACGTGAAGAACGACCGCAAGGAGGAGTCGTGCATCTTCATCACCGAGGGCGACTCGGCCAGCGGGTCAATCACGAAGAGCCGCGACGTGAATACGCAGGCTGTCTTCTCATTGAGAGGAAAGCCCCTCAACACGTTCGGACTGACGAAGAAGGTGGTCTACGAGAACGAGGAGTTCAACTTGCTGCAGGCGGCCCTCGACATCGAGGAGGGGCTCGACACGCTGCGTTATAATAAGGTGATTGTGGCCACCGATGCCGATGTCGACGGCATGCATATCCGACTGCTCATCATCACCTTCTTCCTGCAGTTCTTCCCCGAGCTCATCCGCAAGGGCCACGTCTATGTGCTGCAGACGCCGCTGTTCCGCGTGCGTAACCGCCGCACGAAGATTAAGAACAAGAGTGTGCTGGTGAAGGAGGATGAGCGGTTAGCCCAGATGAAATCGCCCATCAAGTCGGACTTCATCACCCGCTACTGCTATAGCGACGACGAGCGCCAGCAGGCCATCCACGACCTGGGGCCCGACCCTGAGATTACCCGCTTCAAGGGCCTCGGCGAGATCTCGCCCGAGGAGTTTGCCGGCTTCATCGGCGAAGACATACGCTTGGAGCAGGTGACGCTCCACAAGACCGACCAGGTGCAGAAACTGCTGGAATACTATATGGGCAAGAACACCATGGAGCGCCAGAACTTCATCATCGACAACCTGGTCATCGAGGAGGACCGGCCGGAGGAAGAAGAACTCATTGACTGAAAGCACGGAGGGCACCTCAAAGCAAGGTGCCTTCGTTGTCTTCTTCTGCATGTTTTGCAAAAAAAATACTATCTTTGCAGCAAGCTTTTCTAATCAACGAACCATAGACATGAACCAGCCCGAACTGCATTTCTACGATATGGGCCCTGGCGTGACGGCTTTCAGCTCCACCCGCCACGGAGGCTGCAGCACTGGCAGCTATGCCGAGTTTAACATCAATCGCTACTGCGGCGACGACGATGAGCATATTGCCCGCAACCGCGAGGCGCTGTGCCTGCAGTTGGGCATTGGCGACGACCGTCTCATCATGCCCCATCAGGTGCATCAGACGGTTGTGACCTGCATCGACGAAGACTTCATGGCGCTGTCGGCAGAGGCCCGTCAGCAGCAGCTCGAGGGCGTCGACGCCCTCTGCACCAGTCTGACCGGCGTGTGCATCGGCGTGAGCACTGCCGACTGCATCCCCATTCTGCTCTACGATTCGGAGCATCGCGCCGTCGCTGCCGTGCATGCCGGATGGCGGGGCACCGTGGGGCGCATCGCCCAAAAGGCGGTAGAGACTATGGTAAGGCAGTATGCTTCGCGCCCTGAGGCGCTGACGGCAGTGATAGGGCCAGGCATCAGTTTAGAGAGTTTCGAGGTGGGGCAGGAGGTCTACGATGCCTTTGCGGCGGCAGGCTTCAGCATGGAGCCTATCAGCCGGCGCTTTCCCGTGGCCGGCAATGGCGACCAGGAGAAGTGGCACATCGACCTGCCCCGCTGCAACCGTGAGCAGCTGCAAGAGTCTGGAGTGAGCGAGCGCAACATCCTGGCGACGGGTATCTGCACGTTCCGTCAGCATGCCGATTTCTTCTCTGCCCGCCGTCTCACCATCCATTCAGGCCGCATCTTCACAGGCATCATTCTCCGGAAATAATGTGATTTGATTTCCCCACAGAGATAAAGCTCGCCTGAAGCATGGCGCTGACAGGTGTGCCGCTTGACGTCATTGCCCACACAGGCCATGCTATTGTGCCAGTGAGAACACAAAGCGGTGGTCTTCCAGCTGCCATTGGGCCAGGCCGTAGCGGCAGAGACGGGCCAGCAGCGTCACCACCTTAGGTCGCGGCAGCCGGGCACGGCGCACGATGACGTTCAGCGGCAGCTGTCCGGCATCAGCCATCGCGGCCATCAGCTGACGCTCAGCGTCGCCGTAGGAAAAAGCTTGTCCGCGGGCCTGCTGCTCCTGTCGCCAGATGCTCAGGTGTACGGGCGATGCCACGATGTTCTCGTCGGCTATGCGAATATAAGCCCGTGCCTGTCCCTCCTCGTCGAGAGCGCTGACGGGCCGCCGTTCCGACCGTGGCACGGTGCATACCACAATGGTACGTCCCTCGGCATGATAAGTGTCGAACTTGATGCTGGCTTGCGGCCGGCAGTAGCGCCATGCCGCCTGGTGCATCATGAAGATTTCCTCCTCCGACCGCACACCTGAGAGGTGCCCGTCGTCGCGCACGCCGATGAGCAGCCGTCCGCCGTCGGTATTAGCAAAGGCCGAGACAGAGCGTGCCAGCTTCACAGCGTCCTGAACCCTATACTTAAAGTCCTGCTGCTGGTGTTCGCCCTCACGTATGAGGCTGAGAAGATATTTGCGGTCGTCCATAACAGTCGGCAAAGTTACGAAAAAACAAGGAAGAAAAAAACGAAAATGAAGAAATAAGTAACTAATCGTACTTATCTTATATGAATATTTTCTGCTTAACGATAATATCGTGATAATCTCCTAAAAAAACATCCTCGGCGAGCTCATGCCTTCCTGCCCCTCATGATGACATAGATAATCACGGGAGCACCCATCAGTGGAGTGACGGCACCAAGCGGAATGACGCCGCTCTCGCCGGGCAAAAAGCAGATGGCGTTGCACACAAGGGCTATCACCGAACCGCAGAGCAGCGTGGCGGGCAGCAGCAGCCGGTGGTTGTCGGTACGGAAGATGAGGCGCGCTATGTGGGGCACGGCCAGGCCTATGAAGCTCACGGGGCCGCAGAAGGCGGTGGTGATGGCCGTGAGCAGACCGGTGGCGGCCAGCAGCAGGTTGCGGGTGCGACGGATATTGACGCCCAGGTTCTCGGCATAGCGGTCGCCGAGCATCAGGGCGTTGAGGGGCTTGATGAGCATCATGGCTGCTGCCATGCCTAAGAGGGTGGCCGAGGCGAAGACGGGCATGTGCTTCATCGTGACGCCGCCGAAGGAACCCATGCCCCACACCATATATGACTTCACGCCCTCGTCGGTGGCGAAGAAGTTGAGCAGCGTGATGGCCGACGAGGCCAGATAGCCTATCATGATGCCTATGATGAGCAACATGACATTGTTTTTCACGATGGTGGAGAACGAGAAAATGACGGCCGTGACGGTCATGGCACCTATGAATGCCGCCGCGATGACGGCCACGAAGCCGCCCACCTGCAGCGAGCCCAGCGACAGCGAACCACCCAGCAGCAGCATCGTCAGTGCCACGCCCAGACCGGCACCGCTGGAGATGCCGAAGATGGAGGGGTCGGCCAGCGGGTTGCGGAAGGCCGTCTGCAGCATCAGGCCGCTGGTAGACAGCGCTCCGCCGCAGAGCACGGCCGTGATGGCCTGCGGCAGACGGCTCTCGATGACGATGTAGCGCCACGAGGGTTTGACGCCGTCGGTCTGCCCCAAGAGAATGTTGACAACGTCAGACGCCGGTATGCGGATGCTGCCCTCAAACAGGTTGAGCATAAACAGCACCATTATCACTACGACAAGCAATATAATCTTCAGCTTCATTGAAAACCTTTTTTCATTTCCATTTCTGATTTCTCATTTCGAAATCTTATGGTAATAGCGCAGTGCCTGCATCGGCGTGCCGGGATGCAGGATGGCAATGAAGTCGCGCAGAAGCAGGTCGGGACGGAAGGGCGTCTCTTCGTAGAACATCGATGTGGCGACGTTACAGGCGTAGACATTTCCATCGCGCACGGGGCGCAGCTCTTTGTAGCCTGGCTGCTCGGCAAGCAGTTGTGCGAGGGTCAGCGGCTGTGGCGCATCGTAGCGCAGCAGCCAGACGTCGGCCTCGCCAGCCTGCTCGAACACGGTCTCGAAAGGCATTGAGAGCGAACCGCTGTGATTGTCATCGGCCCACGGATAGCGGCAGCAGGCATCCTGCAGCATGCAGCCGATGGTGCTGCGCCCGCCTGGAACATACCAGACGGAGCCCGTCTGCTTATCGACCAGCACCGAGAGGCGTTCGCTGGTAGCTTTGGCCTGTTCGCAGAGTGCATGGTAGCAGCTGTCTACCACGTTAAACAGCGAGTCAGCCTGTTGCTCGCGGCCGTAGAGCATGCCGTAGAAGCGCATCCACTCGGCACGTGCCAGCGGCGAGGCCTCCATGTATTCGGCACACTCGATGAGCGGGATGTCTACCTCCTCAAGGCGCCCGTAGCCGCCGCTGTTTTCAAAGGGCGACAGCAGGATAGCGTCGGCCTCGGCGTCGATAATCTTCTCCACCACCGGGCTCATGCCGTCGCCGCAGTCTACGAGTCGTCCCTCACTGACGCCCTGCTGCACGAAGGGCAGCTTCATGTATTTCAGGTCGGCCACGCCGGCAATGCCCTCTGTGGCCTGCAGCTCGCCAACGAGGGCGGCATGCACGCTGGTGAAGATGATGCTGCGGCTGAGCGGTGTGCGCACCAGAGTGCCCTCAGGCAGTGGTTCAGGCAGTGCGTCGCCGGCAGCCACGAGCACATAGCGGTGGAGTGTCTTGCCGGGCTTCCAGGGATTGTCGATGCTGACCACACGGCAGTCGGGCCGCTGCTCCACATGGATGAGTCTGGCATAACGGAAGACGACGGTGTCGCCCGTCGCCGTGGAGGCCGTCTGCCGGCCGTTTCCACAGGCGACGAGCAACATCGTCGTCAATATCAGAATCAGTGTCTGTTTCATCGATTACTTAATGAACTTGCGCACCTGTCCGTCGGTCGTGCGGATGATACCGATGCCCTTGGCGCTGCTGTTCAGCTGGCGGCCGCCGAGGTCGTAGATACCATTATACGTAGCGTTTTGTTCGTTCTGCACGGTCGAGATGCCCGTGGTCACGTTCTTCTCGGGCAGCACCTCGGTGCCCTCGGCGCCGAAGTTGTCGAAGCAGAAGTAGGTGGGCGTCTTGATGTTGTAGCCATCGCCGTCGCTGCTGCTCACGTCGAATCTCAGTTTCGACACCTTGCCCAGCGAGCTAAGGTCTACGTAGCGCCAGTCGTCGATGATGTAGGCATTGTCGGCCGAGCGCAGGTCAGCCAGATAGTAGTCCTTGGTGCCCGTAGCGTTGTCGTCGGCATCATAGCCGGTGATGGTGAGCAGATACCAGTCGCCCAGCTCAAACTTCTTAGCGTAGCCGTCGCCTTGCGTGAGCGAGCTGTAGGTGTAGGCTGAGTTGGTCACGTAGAAGCCGGGCACCACGGCACCGCCATCGGCAAGCACATAGGCATAGCAGGGGCCGTTGAAGGCTGCGGCATAGGCCACGCCGTAGTTGTTCGAGCCGTCGTAGCCGCCGCCCACGACGTTCTTCCACTGGTCGGCCAGCGAGGCATACGTGTTGTCGGTCTCGTTGGCATAGCCGAACCAGTACCAGTAGTTGTAGTCGCTCATGCAGCCCGTGGCAAACTCGTAGTCGCCGCTGCGGAAGGAGGTGCGCTCGTCGTCATCCTCGGTAGAGACGCTCATGTGGCCCTCCTCGCCAATCTCTATGTCTTCGAAGGTGGCCACGGCAGGAGCAGCCGTGGGAGCCTCGCCGTTGAAGTCGTCGATGCAGAAATACATGGGTGTGGTGAGCCCCCAGTCGCCCATCTTCGACCCGCTCATGGCGAAGGTGATGCGGCTCACCTTGCCCAGGGCCGAGAGGTCTACCCAGGTCCAGTCTTTCAGATAGTAGTGGTCGGCCTCGTTCTCCGAGGTATAGTCGGCCAGCATCACCTCCACGGTCTTCTCCGAGTCGGGAGCGTCGGTGCGTCCGGTAATGGTCAGCTTCAGGTAGTCGCCCTTCTCAAAAGCGCCGTTGTAGCCGTCGCCCTCGAGGATAGCCTTCACCACCCAGGCGCTGTTGGCTACATACATGCCGCTCACTTCCTCGCCGCTGGTGACGCTCTCGATGGGCATGGCCGGCATCATTGAGCCTGCATCGTAGAAAACGGCATAGTTCTTCGAACCGTTCACGCCGTGGCCCACGCAGCTGTTAAACTGGTCGGGAGTGGTCTTGGTGAAGGTCGTCTGCGTTCGGGCTGAGATGGCAAAGCCGCACCAGAAGTCCCAGTCGGCCTTGTAGTAGTTGCTGAACACGAAGTTGCCACTCATGAAGAGGCCCTCTTCCTCCTCCTCGTCGAAGAAGTTGTTCTGATAGTTGTCGGCATTGAGCGCGAGGTTACCCTCCATGGTCTCCACGTTCTCGAAGTCAACGACCTGTGCCTGTGCGCCGATGGTCAGGCACAGGGCAACGATTGAGTAAAACATTTTTTTCATACGCTTACTATTGTTTATTTGTTGATGATAAGTTTCTTTCCGTTTTTGATGTAGAGGCCGCGGCTGGGCATGGCGTTCAGCCGGCGGCCCAGCAGGTCGGTCAGCACTGAAGCCTGTTGTGCTGGCAGCGCCAAGGTCTTCACCGAAGCAGCCTGCTGCAGCGACAGGTCGAGGTGCAGGTCCTCGGCACCCACAATCTCCGAGCTGGTCTCACCGATAGTGCCGCATACCTGGTTGATGGCCGTGTAGCACTTCACGAAGTCGATGTGCGTCAGACTGACACTGCGCCCCTCGCTGTCTACAGCCCAGCCGATGTCCATCGAGCAGCCTTCGGCATCGTCGTTGGGCAGGTTGTCGGCATAGCCGTAGCTGAAGGCGTTGAGCAGGTATTTCTTGCCCGCGAGTTCGGCATTGTCAGGCAGTCGGCAGCCGCTGAACGTCAGCCGTCCCTCGTCAGCGAGCCACAGTGGGAAGTACTCCTGCTGGTGAAACGAGTTGCGGGGCACGGTGCCCGTCTGTCCCTGGTTGTCGGTCCAGGCCACATCCTTCAGTGCGTCGTAGCTGTAGGTGAGCTCATAGCCATGCACGGTCAGCGCATTGTCGTATTCGCTGCCGCGCAGTTCATACCACTCGTCGTCAGGCCGGCCGTTGGCATTGCGGTCGATGCTGACCATGACGATGGCGGGTTCGGCGGCATAGTCGAAGGCATTGCCCCATACGGCGAAGTCGCGCTGTCCTTCGATGTTGGCCACGGGGTGGTCGAAGTGGAACACGATGTAGCCGCCCCAGGCGCCGAGGGTCACCATCTGGCGTGCGTTGTTAGCCAGCCGCGCGGTGCATTTCGCGGCCATCGTCTCAGGTGTGTCGTCGGCAGTGGCCTCGGGCAGTGTGTTTACAAACTGCCCCGGTGCCGGCCGGTATTCATCCACGGCCTGTATGTAGGGGGTCTGTGCCGACAGGCTTCCCCAGACTGAGGCGAGCAGTAAAAGCGCTTGTTTTCTCATTGTTTTATTATGGTGTTATTTCGTTATGACGTTATTTCATCAGGAAGGCTCCGTGGCCTGGGATGTCGCCGGTCGAGGTGCGCCAGCGGAAGTGGCCGTCGCGGTCGAAGCATAGCAGCCAGCCAGACGATACGTAGTTGGTGGCGTCCATCACGTAGATGTGGCCCGTCAGGGGGTGAACCATCAGTCCATAGGGTGTCTCCAGTTCATAGTCGGCGCTGGGTTTCAGCAGCTGCGGGTTCACGATGCGGTGCGTGCGTATGTCGATGAGGCCGAAGTGGGGTTTGGTTTGCCAGTCGGTGCCGGTAGTGGTGCCCATGTAGCATAGCGAGTCGCCCAGCAGGGCCATGTCGCTCACGGTCACATCGATGGAGTCGGTCACGGCGTCGCCCTCGATGACGTAGAGGCGCGAGGGCCATTGTGCATCGTCGTCGATGCCACGGCTGGCCACCCACAGCTGACCGTAGCGGTCGGCGCGGATGCGAAACAGGTTGGGTGCCACATTGATAGTGCCCACAACGGTGAACGAGCGTAGGTCGACCACCGTCACGGTGGAGTCGTAGCCACGCCCCATGCCGCCTTTGTAGCCGCCGCTGTTGGCCACATAGAGGCGCCCGTTGCTGACGCAGAGCTCGTCGGGCTGATAGCCCACATCGACGCGTCCGACGACGCTGAGCGATGCCGTGTCGACCTTATAGACCGACCCTAAGCGGTCCCATTCGCGGAGCCCGCCGCCCACGTAGCTGCTGACGTAGGCATGGGCGCCGTCGAAGCAGACGTAGCGGCAGTTGGGAATGTCGACGTGTCCGCGACTGACGGCAGTGCGTGCATCACACACCTCCACCTTGTTCGAACAGTTGATGACGAGCCAGAGGCTGCCGCCATAAATCTTTACATCGTTGCCCACATCGCCCAGCTGCATCACCTGATTGGGATTGCGCGACGGGAAGATGTTCTTATGATAGATGCCCGACGTGAGGTCGAGATAGTCGAGTGTCGCCTTGTTAGCGCCCATGTTACCCTCGCAGAGCACGTAGAGCCCGCTCACGTCGGTGTCGATGGCCATGCCTGTCTCGCTGACTGTCGGCGAGATGACGTCATCGTCGGTGCGACAGGACGAGAGGGACGAGCATAAGACTGAAAGAATAAGAAAACAGAAAAGGGCCCGCGCCTTGCGCATGCGCAGTGCTCTCCCGCTGGGCATCTCAGCATCAGCATATGATATAGTCGTTGTATTCATTGTTTTGTGTCTCCTATATTCTCGCCTCCACGCTGATGGCGGCATTGCGGCCGGGCATGGGATAGTTGGTGATTACGTCATATTGCTGGTTGAGCACGTTGTTCAGTTCGGCCGTGAGGCGCAGCTCGCCGCCGAAGGCCTTGCAGCGCCACGAAGCCGAGAGGTCGCTGGTGTACCAGGGCTGCACGTGGTTATAGGCCGTGTTCTCCTGCTCGTTCCATCGCTCGCCGGTGTAGAGGAAGCTGTAGTTCAGCGTCACGTCGCGCCAGTCAAGCTCCACGATGAGCGAGCCGGAGTGGCGGGGTATGTAGGGTATCTGGTGGCGGTAGTAGGGTTTTCTGGCGTCGGTGACGTCGATGCTGCGCTGGTAGGTGTACTGTGCGCGGAGCGTTGCGTTGACATTGCGGCAGACGGTCCCCGTGGCCGAGGCCACCACGTCGAGGCCGTGGATGTCCACCTCGCCCAAGTTGAGCATCGTCCAGCGGAATTGCTGTCCCTTGGGGTAGGCTATAATCTTGTCCCTCACTTTGTTATAGTATATGTCGGCCTGCAGGTCTACATGGCTGATGCGCCGGCCCTGCAGATGGTGGTTGAGCACCAGTCCGAGGTCATACTGCGTGGCACGCTCAGGGCGCAGCCGCGCATTGCCTATCTCGGTGTAGTAGAGATCGTTGAACGTCGGCATGCGGAAGCTCTGCTTGGCGAAGGCGCGCAGCGAGAGCCAGCGGGCCTGGCGCAGCGGATAGACGCTGACGAAGAGGGCCGGCGTCAGACGTGTGAATTTTGAGTTTTGAGCGTTGAGCGTTGAAGGTTGAATCTTCGAGGGTGAATGATGCTGGCGGTCGTTCACCATGGTGCCCACGAGTGAGGCTTGCGCCTTCAGGCGGCGGTAGTCTACGGCGGTGGCGGCAGCGAGGGCATGCGTCAGGCGTCGTGGATGGGCGAAGTGATAGGTGTCGGCCCACAGCGTGTTCCATCTCAGGTCGTAGCTCAGCGAGGCGCTCCAGTTGGGCAGCAGCTCCACCACGTTGGCCGTCGAGACGTAGACCTCCTGCTGTCGGTAGAGGTTGTCCACGGGCAGACGTGTGGTGTCGCGGTTGGCGTAGTGTGTGCGATAGAAGGCATACTTGGCCAGCCAGCGGGTGCTGAAGACGTTGCCCACCGTGCGCTGCCACTGTCCCTGCACGAAGGTGTTTAGGTCCTGCTGCCGCTCGCCGCGGCTCCACACGTTGTTCACGATGGCGCCGGGTATGCCGCGTGACGAGTTGTAGGCATAGCCTTTCAGCTGCCACGTGCCCTGTGCGATGATGCCGTGTAGGTTGGCCTCCAAGCGCTCGGCGTGTATGTCGCCGTTCTGGCGCACGGCCGTGGTGTCCCATGCCGTGGTGCCGTCGAGGTTGCGGCGGCGGTAGCGGAAGTGATACTTGCCGCTGGCGGTGAGCACCTCGGCGTTCAGGCTCAGCGCGAGGCTGTCAGCCAGTTGCCGCTCATAGAGCGCCGAGAGGCGCAGCAGGTCGCTGCCGCCATATTTCACCTTCGCCTTCCAGTTTTGGCGCCGACCCTCGGCGAAGCGGGGCCGCCGCGTGCGGATATAGACGGCCGAGGCCGAGGCGAAGTCGCTGGCAGCCTGGAAGATGGCGCTCTTCTGTCCGTTGTAGAGCGACAGCTCGTCTATGTTGTCGAGCGAGAACTGCCCCAGGTCTATCTGTCCGTTCTGCGCGTTGCCCAGCGTGATGCCGTCGTAGCTGACGGCCAGGTGGTTGGTGCCCATCGAGCGCACGTCGACGGTCTTCACGCCGCCCACGCCGCCATAGTCCTTCAGCTGCACACCGCTGAAGTAGCGCAGGGCGTCGGCCACCGACTGTGTCGACAGCCGCTCCAGCTGCTGGCCGCTGAGCTTCTGCGAGGGGATGACCTCGCGAAACGTCAGCTTCGATGTGACCACGACCTCCCTGACGTGCTGCACGGAGTCCATGCGGCTCGTCGCCTTTGGTTGGGCCATCAGCCATCCTGCCGTCAGGCAGCATAGCCACAGAGCGGTGAAACGTTGTTTCATGTGTGGTATTCTGTTCCGGTTGTTGTCTCTTCGGTCCTATCCCCAGAGGTGCCTCAGAGCACGTGTCTTTAAGGTCGTGGCAGGTCTTCTGACTCATCGTCGGGTGCAGGCAGTCTTCCCGAAAATCTCAGTGACATGGTGTGTGCCTGCATCGCTGTAGAAGGACGACATACAGCTGCGGGACAGTCGGAGATTCTCACCCCGTTCCCATTTTAATCGGTAGTCGAACCACAACTTGTGGGTGCAAAGTTACGAAGAAACGCGTTGATTTGCAAACTTTTTGGGCAAAAAGCGTCTGCGCAGACTGATTATTGGGAAAAAAGCGCTATCTTTGCAGCAAACTTATTAAGCAATAATGGCAATAAAATATTCAAAGCGCGAAGAGCGGTGGAACGTGGGCTCGCATGCGGGCGGCATCCTGCTGGCCGTGGTGGTGGGCATTATCTTCCTTGTCATGGCCGCCCGCGCCAACAACGGATGGGCGCAGCTGGGCGTATCACTCTATCTCTTCGGCATGCTGGGCAGCTATGTGGCCTCCACCGTCTACCATGCCCTGCCCGTGGGGCGCTGGAAAGAACGGCTGCGCCGCTGGGACCATGCCGCCATCTACTGGCACATAGCCGGCAGCTACTCGCCGCTGACGCTCACCGCCCTGCGCAGCGAGGGTCTGTGGGGCTGGGGCCTGTTCGTCTTCGTCTGGACCTGCGCGCTGGCCGGCACCATTGTCAGCCTGTGCCGTCTGAAGGAGCACTCCAACATAGAGACGCTTTGCTTCTGTGCCATGGGCCTGAGTGTGCTGGTGGCCTTCAAGCCCCTCATCGACGCGGTGTCAACCACTGCTGTCTGCTGGATTGTGGCCGAGGGCGTGTTCTATCTTACGGGGGCCCTGTTCTATTCGTTGCGCCGCCGACCCTATATGCACAGCGTCTTCCATTTCTTTGTCTTGGCTGGCAGTGTGTGTCACATCATCGCCGTGTGGGATGTGCTGTTGGAGTATTTAGCCGCGTAAGACGCTTTTCTCATCGCTTGCTATCATCGTCAGCCATTTTCGGTAGCCGAAGACGGCAAAGGCGGTGTATATGCCATAGATGCAGGCCTTAAACGGGATACCTTTATATATATATAATGCAAAGCATACAGCATCGACCACCAGCCACATGAGCCACTGCTCGGCATATTTGCGGGCCAGAGCCCACAGAGCCACGATGCTCAGTGCCGTGGTGAAAGCGTCGGTCACGGGCACCGTAGAATTGGTGTGGCGCGCGAGTAACCACCAGATAGCCCACCATATCAGCAGCAGCAGCAGTACGACGGGCACCACCAGCCTGCTGGGAAAATGGCTGATAGGCAGTTCGCGCTGTTCCTTCTTGGCGCCGAATCGCCATACAGCATAGCCATAGACGGCTGCCATGCAGTAGTAGATAGCCATGCCGAAGTCGGCATAGAGTCCGGCTTTATAGTAGAGCACCATGTCGACGGCCGGCATCACGACCGATGCCAGCCACAGCCAGATGCTCGCCTTATACTCTAAGTAGAGATAGGCGAGTCCGACCGTGAAGCCCAGTATGTCGAGGAAACGAAGCGTATCCATTGTTTAAAAGCGAAGCGTCACTGACCCCATCACCGTGCGGCCGGCCATGGGGATGAAGCCTATCTGGTAGTAGCGGTTCTCGTTGGGATGACCGTAGTCGTCGAGGATGCTCGAGTAGACCCAGCCGCTCGAAGCGAAGCGGGCATCAAACACGTTGCCGACGTTCACACCCACGATGGCCTCGCGCAGACCTTTCACGCGTAGCGGCAGCTTATACGAGGCTGAGATGTCTGACACGCAGAAGCTGGGCAGCGAGCGGTCCTTGTTCTCCGTGTTGTCCAGATACTGCCGCGAGGTGAAGTTGGTGTGCCACGTAGCCTGCAAGCCCTTCCAGTGGAAGTCCACGAAACCGTTCAGGATGGCTGAGGGCGAGAAGGCCAGCGTGGTGTTGTCGTAGTGGATGGGGCGGAACGATTCGTCCCAGTTCTCGGAGGCCATTTCCGTGAAATCCTTCAGCTTGTTCTGGCTCAGGGCGGCGTTGCCCTCCAGTGTCAGGATGGGCAGCACGTCCCAGGCGACGGTCAGCTCGGCACCCATGCGATACGACTTGTCGATGTTTGTGGTAAGGTATTCGCCGATTTCGCTCAGCTCGCCTGTCTGCACAAACTGGTCTTTGTAGTCCATGTAGTAGAGGTTGAGGCCGCCGCGGAACTTACGCGTGGAATAGTTGTAGCCCAGCTCGTAGTCTATCAGGCTCTCGGCTTTCGGGAAGGGATACTTGTAGTTGTCCGTAAAGTTGTTGCGCTCAGGCTCGCGGTGGCTCATGGCCATCGATGCGTAGGCGTGGTGCGGACCGACCGAATAGCTGAAGCCAAACTTGGGGTTGAAGAAGTTGTAGTGCTCGTTCACGTTGAGCGGCTGGTTGTACCACTGGCTGCCCTCCTGATAGAAACGGTCGTTGATGCCGTTAGTCTTATAGTCCACGTGGCGATACTGCACATCGGCAAATATCTTCAGTGCCGACGTCACGTCGTAGCTGCCCTTCAGATAGGCGCTGATGTCGTTCTTGTCGGCGTTAGAATCGTAGTATTTATAATCGCCGCCAGCCAGCACCTCGCGGCTCAGTGTGGGGTCGGCCAGATAGGTGAGGTAGCCGAAGTGGTTGGCGTTGAACAGCTGGGCCGAGAAGCCGCCGATAATCTCCTTGCGATGGCGCTTGTAGCGGGCGTTGAACAAGGCGCCCAACTGGTTCTGCGACATGCCCTTCTGGCGCACGGCGTCGGTCTTCACAGACTTGCCATTGGCGTTGACGTAGGGCAGGCCGAACTTCGACACCTTGCTGTCGGGCCGGAACTCGTCGTAGTAGCCGCGGCCGTAGGTGTAGTGCACGGTGCCGCTGGCCGTCCAGCCGTTCTGCCAGTCGTAGGCCACGGTGAGCAGGTTGTGGCTTTGGTGGAAGTTGTCGGTGGTGCGGGGCCACAGCGAGCCGTCGGCCATCGTGTAGCGCTCCGTCTGATAGTTGCCGTTGGCATCCTTGACGAAGAGGCCGTGGTCGTCGGTCACCAGGCGCTCGTAGAGCGAGTTGAAGCGTCCCAGACCGGCATTCCACATGTCCTTATAGGTCTTGATGCCCGTCTTCGTCTGGTAGCCCCACGAGCCGTCGTCGTAGTTGCCGTCCATCAGCGAGTAGTCGCCGTTGCCGGCGGTGACGCCGTTCCAGGCCTGCCCCGTCTTCTCGAAGTTGCCGAAGTTCTTATACGAAATCTGGAACTGCTCGTCGAGCCATGTCAGTCCGCCGTAGTAGGAGCCCGAGCGACCGTTGGTGCCGTGGATGAAGCCGTCGGTCTGCGTCTCGTGGTAGGCACCGTCCAGTATGAAGTGGTTCCACAGCAGACCCGTGGAGAACTGTCCGCCCACGTTGAAGGTGTTATACGAGCCGTAGGAACCCGACACCTCGGCCGAGGTGCGCGTAGAGGGTGCCTTCGAGGTCATGGTCACCGTGCCGCCGAAGGCACCGTCGCCGTTCACCGATGTGCCCACGCCACGCTGTATCTGCACGCTTCCGAGCAGCGAGCCATACGAGTTCATGTTTGCCCAGAACACCGTCTGGTCTTCCGGCGAGTTGAGGGGCACGCCGTCGAGCGTCACGTTGATGCGGCTGCCGGCAGCACCGCGAATGCGCATGTAGACGGTGCCCGTGCCCAGTCCGTTCTCGCTCCAGGCCTGCACGCCGGGTGTGCGGGCAAAGAGGAAGGGCAGCTCCTGGCCGCTGTTCGAGAACTGGCTGAGTTCCTGCCGTTTGATGTTACTCACTGCGTAGGGGGCGTTTTTCTGTGTGCGCACGCCGCTCACCACCACCTCCTGCAGCTTTTCCATTTTCAGCGAGTCGCTCTGGGCGCCCGCATGCATTGTCACGGCCGTAGCCATGAGAGCGAAGAGAGTCTTTTTCATTCCCTTTTTGTTTTTGATATTTAATTTTTTAAAAAAGGGGGCAAAGCTGTTACGATCCATCCCTACGCCGGTATTACCCGGATCAGGTTTAGAGGGTATCATCTCAGCCCGCCACATGACGGGCACCCCTTGAATTCGGCTGCAAAGATACAAAGATTAAATGAGAAATGAGAAGTGAGAAATGAAAAATAATAATTAAAAATAATTAAATCTACTTTTGCAAGTTCTTGCTTAAGCAGGCTACCGGAAGGTCGGGCGGAGTAGTAGTTATGCAGAAAGGAGTTTGGGGGAGGTAAAGCTATGATAGCCATGGCAAAAAACTATCCTGCTTTATCTCCCCCAGGCTCCTTACTCTCCAAGCATCATGATATAGTCGATGATGCGCAGCGCCTTCACGGCCGTCATCATGTCGAGATGATGGGCCTTCACGTACCGTTTGATTTCCTCCTTGTGCTCAGGAAAAGCCTTGTAGACGCCTTTCAGGCTCTGCACGGCATACTCACGGCCATTCTTGACGAAGTAGTAGGTGCTGCAGCTCTTCTTCCGCCACACATCCAGGTTGCGGCCATTGCCGTCGTCGGCGTTGGTGCCATAGGTGCCGTTGTACATGCCGCCGGCCTGTCCCGACAGGCTGCCCAGCCCGAAGTCGGAGCCGAGCTGCACCTTGCGCGAGGGAGTCTGCGAGATACCGTAGGCACCGACGTAGCCGTCGTGCACGCTGACCACGTGCCAGCCCAGAAGTACCCGGTGGCCGTCTTCACTGTCTGCGACCTGGCAGAAATGGCCGTCGTGGTGCACCCACGCATAGCCGTCGGTGAAGATGGTGTCTACGAGCTGCGCGTCGGTCAGCTCCATCAGCCGTTCGCCCTGCATATACATCATCTTGCGGTTGGCCATGTCGTAGTTGGCCTTCACCCTGAACTTCTGCCCGCTCTTATACTGTATGAGCGTATTGACGAAGTCGGCAAAGAAAAATACACGCTTCTCCTGCGCCGCCGAGAGGGTGCAGAGTGCTAACAGTGCTGCAGTGAGTAGTTTGCGCATAGCTTCGGTTGTCATGTGTCAGTCTTTCAGCAGCAGGCCTCACTTCGGGGTGCCCCACTGCGGTGCGTTCTTGTCCTGCCAGACGCGCTCGGTATTCAGCGGTGCGTTGCCGCTGTTATACTGGTTGCCCTGGCTGTTGGTGCCGAGGGTGTTGAAGCCTTGGGCCTTGTAGGCCGCCATCTTGATGTCAAACATCAGGTCGGTGTTCTGCGGTTCGGAGATGACGAAGCGCCGCGGGATGGCTGAGAGGGCCACGCCCGGGAACTGCACGAAAGGCAGCAGTTCGGAGCCGGTCTTCGGGTAGCCGGAGCGGCGGGCCGTGACATACTGGTCGTCGCACTGCTCGCTGAAGTGGATGAGCAGCTGCAGGTAGACCTTCTCCAGCTTGTCGTCGGTTGAGCCGCTGAGCCTCACGTTGTCAGTGGCCAGCATGGCGTCAATCTCACCGGTCTGCAGGTCGATGGGCTTGTCGTTGTCGTCGTAGCCGTAGTTGGTGCCGTAGTACGGAATCTTGTTGGCTTTGGCCAGGGCGTCGAATTCCTCCACCGAGGCGGCCACGCCGGCCTCATACCATGCCTCGGCCGTCTGTCCGCCTATCTGTCCGCCGTTGAGCAGGGCCAGCTCAGCCATATAGAGGCACACCTCGCCGGCGCCCAGGTACATCTGGTAGAGCGGGTTGTCGTCGGTGTCTTCAATGACGTGCATGTCTACCGAGCCGTCGTCGCCCACCGTCATGGCTGTGGGCAGCTGGAAGTCCACGCGTCCGCGGCGCATCTCGCTGGTGTAGTAGCTCCAGGGGTTATACGTCTTTTGGTTGTCGCCGATGGCTATCTGGTAGCGCAGGCCGGGGTTCCAGTACTCCTCGTAGTCGGCATCCGAGAGCGTGCCGGCATCGTGTTGCGTCTTCGGCGAGTAGGTGACGGGCAGTGCCGTGTAGCGCACCCAGGGCTCGCCCATGCCGCCCCACTCCTTGAAGTTGCCCTCTGCGTCGAGCACCACGTTGGCCTTCACGGCCGTTGGCAGGTCGTTGTACTTGCCGTTGTCGATGAAGCTCTGCACCACCTTCGAGTTGAAGCTGTTTTTGGTGTATATAAAACGTATGCGCGGGTCCTTGCTTCCAAGCATGAAGTTCATCACCTTGTCGGTGGCATAGATGGTGGAGAGGCCGTTGCCGGTGCCGTAGACGTGGTCGGCGTTGCCCGAGGCATAGTCGGTGGCTTTGGCAAAGCGGAAGTCGTCGGCAGTGTCGGTAATCAGGCCTGCGGCATTGGAGGCCGCCTCGCTGGCAATGGCCAGTGCCTTCTGCGGGTCGTTGTTGTAGAGGCGCACGGCAATCTTCAGCTTCAGCGAGTTGGCCAGCCGGGCCCATTTCGCCCAGTTGCAGCCGTAGGCGGCATCCTGTCGTGTGACGGCCGAGAGACCGTCGGCCTGCAGCATGGCAATAAAGTCGTTGAGCTCTCTTATCCACAGGTCGTAGAGCTCCTCCACGGTATCATACTTTGGTGTGATGATGCCCAGGTCGTCGTAGTGGCAGGCCTCGGTGTAGGGTATGGAGCCGTACATGTCGGTGTCGAAGATGCCTAAGTAGATGGTCAGTATGCCCGTGGCAGCCAGATAGCCGTTGTTCTCCACCTCGCCGGTCTCGCTGATGTAGTTCTGTATGCGGTTGCGGTACTTCAGCGTCTGTATGTACTGGCTGCCCTGTCCGCCTGACTCCTGCATGCCGGTGAAGTCGTCGGCAAAGCCGCTGCCGGGTGTGCCCATCTGGTCCCAGCGGGTGAAATACTGCACGTTGTAGAACCACACCAGGTAGTCGGTGGGCTGGAAGGCATTGATGGCTGCCGTCAGCAGGCCCTCGGGCATCGTCTTCGTCACGTTGGCCGGATCCATGTTCAGATCCTTATAGTCGTCGGCGCAGCCGGTGTTCATGAGCAGTAGTGCTGCCGTGGCGCCTGCGAAAAACAAATGATAGAGTTTCATATTCTTAGTTGTTTTGTGTGGAGATGACGTTAGAAAGTAGCTTTGAGCGTGAAGGTGAGGCTGGTGGTCACACCAGAGAACTGGCGCACGCGAAACTCGGCTGCGGTGGTGCCGGCCACGGCTTCGGGGTTCTCGTGGTTGGGCATGGTGTTCAGCAGGTAGCCCAGGTTGTGGGCTTGTGCCGTCAGACTGAGGCGGCGGCAGCCTATCTTGGCGGCGATGCTGTGGTCGAACTGATAGCTCAGCGAGAGGTCGCGGAAGGCGATGTAGTTGAGCGTCTTAAACCACGTCTTGTCGAGCACGAAGGTGCCCCACTGCTGGAAGAAATAGGCCCATCCGCCAGCATGGATAGGTTCGGCGTGGCCGCCGTCTACGAGTTCCTGCCACGTCTCGCCGCTGCTGTAGCGGCCGGTGCCCACGGTGTACATCGAGCCGTCGGCCTGCAGCACTTCGGTGCCCTTGGTGACGATGCCGTTGGGGATGACGCCGTCGTGGTATTCAATGCCGTCGAAAGACGAGGTGTAGGTCAGGCCGCCGTGGCCCTCGCGACCGTCAAGCGACGTCTTGGTGTAGCCATAGGCATAGCCGTAGTGAGAGCCGTATGAGGCCACTTTGCCGCCGAAGCGCCCGTCGAAGCTGGCGCTCAGCGTCCAGTTCTTGTAGCGCAGCGAGGTATTGACCGAGCCCAGGAAGTCGGGTGTCGAGTTGCCCACCTCTTCCACCTTGCCCGAGCGCTTCACCGAGGGGGCCAGATAGCCTATGTTGTAGAAGCGCGTATTCAGTTCGGGCAGGCCCGACGTCTCGTCGATGAGCGGTGCGGCGTCAGACATCAGCATGCCGTAGGTGCCGCCCACCTTGGCCACCGACCCTATGCGGAAGTTGCCATAGTCGGGGTCGCCCGCCAGCTTGATGTAGTCAGCGCAGAGGGGCGACAGCTCCACAATCTTCGAGTTGTTCTTGGTCCATGTGAGGTTTAGGTTCCACTGCCAGTCGCGGGTGGCCACGGGGGTGGTGTTCAGAGCCACCTCCACACCCGTGTTCTGTATGTTGCCGGCATTGATGAGGGCGCTGCTGTAGCCCGACACCGTGGGTATCGACACCTGCATAATCTGGTCGATGGTATTCTCTTTATAATAGGTGAAGTCGAGCCCGATGCGGTTGTTCAGGAAGCGTATGTCGGTGCCCAGTTCCCACGACTTCTTGCGCTCTGGCTTCAGGTTCTGGCTGTAGGTGGTGTTTGCCACGACCGTAGAGAAGGGCTTGCCGTACTGGTTGGTGTAGCTCTCGAGCGAGTAGGCCGAGTTCAGGTAGTAGGCGTCGCAGTCGTTGCCCACCTGGGCATACGAGGCGCGCACCTTCCAGAAGCTGAGCCACTGAGGCAGCTGCTCGCGCCATGTGCTGCTGACCAGCCACGAGGCGCTCACCGAGGGGTAGAAGTAGCTGAATGTGCCGTGGCCGTCGGAGTAGACCAGGGCCGACGACCAGTCGTTGCGGCCTGTCAGGTCGAGGTAGAGCTGGTCGCGCCAGCTGAGGCCCACCTGTGCGGCCAGCGACTGTATGGTCTTGGTGTCTGACACGGCTGCCGAGGCGTTGTAGCCCTCCGAGCCGTTGGCCAGGAAGAACTGGTTGGGCACGATGAAGTCGCCCTTGGTGTTGGCGCTCATGCCCGACTTATAGCTGTTGTAGAGCTCGTAGCGCAGGAAGCCGTTTAGGTGGAAGTCTTCGTCGAGCTGTTTGTCTACCATCAGGTTGGTGTTGATGTTCAGCTGCTCTTTGCGGCTCTGGCTCACGCCGTAGTAGCCGCCCTGGTTGTAGTAGCCCGAGCCGGGACGCTTCGTCTCGGCTTCCATGAAGTAGTAGTTGTAGTTGGCCTCGGTGACCCACTTCAGCCAGGGGGTGAAGGCCCACGTCAGTTTCACGTCGGGGCGGAACACGGTCTCTTTCTGGTATGACTCGTTCTCCCAGATGCTCCACCAGGCACTGCGGCCGAGCACGTAGCCGTACTCGTCGCCATACTCTGTCTCGGCCAGGCCTCCGTGGGCGCCCTTATATTTGTCGCGGTAGTACTTTGCGTCGTACATGCGGTCCCAGGCCACGCCCGAGTCGCTGGCGCCCACAAAGAACTCGCCTATGTTGGGCTGGGCGTTTCGGGGCTTCGAGTTGGCATAGGTCATGTTGGCTTCCAGCTCCACGTTGTCGGTTATCTTGTGGCTGGCCTTCACCAGGAGGCTCAGCCGGCGGAAGTCGTTGTTGGGCAGCGTGCCGTTGTTGTAGCGGTACGACATCGAGGTGTAGAACGAGGTGCGGTCGTTGCCGCCCGACACGGCCACGTTGGTGTTGGTCGAGAAGCCCGTGTCGTAGGCATCCTTGAAGTTGTTCTTGTAGGCCTTGGGCACGTGCAGCTTGCCGTCGTACATCTCTATCAGCCCGTCTTTGGCGTTCTGGCGCAAGTATTCGAACGAGGGGCCCCAGGCAGTGCCCATCTCGCCGTAGTTGCTCAGCACCTTGTATGATGCGTAGCCCTCGTCGTTGGTCCAGTAGAGGTCGTTCACGTAGAAGCTGCTGGTGGGCGATGAGCAGTAGTAGAAGCTCTCGGCAAACTCGTTTTGGAAGTCGGGCTGGTGGGTCACCTTGTCGAAACCGATGGTCTGGCTGAAGTCTATGCCCACGCCCTTCTTGCCTTTGCCGCTCTTGGTGGTGATGACCACGGCGCCGTTGAGTCCGCGCGAGCCGTAGAGGGCCGTGGCGGCGGCGCCCTTCAGCACCGACACCGTCTCGAAGTCGTCGGGGTTCAGGTTTTTCAGCTCCGTGCCGAAGTTTTGGTCTCCGTGGCTCCAGTCGGCGCTGGTCTCCACGATGTCGTTGTCGAGTATCACGCCGTCAACCACGTAGATGGGCTGGTTGTTCTTGTTGAGTGTCGAGGCGCCGCGTATGAGAATCTTCGAGGCACCAAACATGCCGCCGTCTGACGACGACACCTCCACACCGGCCACCTTGCCCTGCAGGGCCTGCACTGGGTTAATCAGGTTGGCATCGAGGTCGTCGGCATTCAGTTCTGTCATGGCATAGCCTAAGGCTTTCGACTCGCGTTTCAGTCCGAGGGCTGTCACCACCACCTCGCTCAGGGCTGTCGGCGTGTCTTGCAGCATGATGTTGAGCGGGGCATTGCCTGCTCTGACTCTCACTTCCTGCGGCTTGTAGCCCACATAGGAAATCTCGAGGCTGGTGCCGGCAGGCACCGTCAGGGTATACTGGCCGTTCAGGTCGGTGATGGTGCCGGTCTTGTCGCCCTTCACTCTCACCGTAGCGCCTACTACGGGTTCGCCGTTTTGGTCGGTCACGGTCCCCCTCACCGTCTGGTTCTGTGCGTTCATTGCCAATGATAGCATGAGGCACCACGCCGTCAGACATGCTTTCGCATGAGAGCGGAAAAAGTAGGTTTTTCTTTTCATGTTAGCTCGCTTTAGTTAATAGTTTAGTTTTGGCCGTTAAGTAATCAGACTACAAATGTAACATATTTTTTCTGACTGGCAAACATATTTTATTTTAATTATGTTAAAAAACAACAGTAGAGGCGCCATCTGTGGCGCCTCTACGCATATAGGATGATGGCAAGTCAGTGGTCAGCCATCAAAATTCATAGTTCATGTTGTTCTGTTCGTCGTCCATGCCGCCCTGCATCTCCTCGGGGCCGGGGCGGCGCTTCTGTTTCATGTTGCCGAAGTTCCACGTCAGCTGCACGTTGATGCGCGGGTCGCGCCAGTTCTTCTGGTGGCGCCAGAAGGTGGGGCCTTCGGTGTAGTTCTCCCAGTGGCGGGTGTTGAACACGTCGCGCCAGTTTACGGCCAGGGCAAACTTCTTGTTGAGGAACGTCTTGCGCAGGCCCAGGTCGAGGCTTCCGTTGGCTTTGCGGTGGCCCTGCGTGATGACCGAGCGCGAGCGGTAGTTGCCCGTGGCCTGTATGCTGATGCTGTAGGGCAGGATGACCGAGGCCAGCACGCGGGCATCCCAGGCGAAGTTCTCGTCGCTCTCGCCGCTGACGCGCTGCCCCTCCACGATGGTCTGAAATCCGTCGAGCTTATAGTAGTAGGCGTTGAGCGTGGTGGTCAGGTCGAGGATGCGGAAGAGCTTGTCCTTCAGGATGAGCTCGGCGCCGGCGCTCTGGCTCTTGGCCACGTTGAGGTTGGTCATAAACATGGTTGGCTGGCCCTCATACTCGCCCTGGTAGCGTATGTGTTGCATCACGTCGGTCGTAGGCCGGTAGTAGGTGCCGATGCTCAGCGTGTGGGCAGGCCACGTCTTCAGGTAGTTCAGCGAGAAGGAGTTGGTGTATTCAGGCGTCAGCTCAGGGTTGCCGAACTCAATCATCGAGGCGTCGCGCGTGTTCTTGAACGAGTTGAGCTGTCCGCCCCACGGCCGGCGCAGGCGCCGCGTGTAGTTCAGCTGCAGCTGCGATGTCTTCGTCAGCTCATAGTTCAGGAAGAGCGAGGGAAACAGCTGGAAGTAGTCGTGCTTGAAGGGCTCCACGTGTTGGTAGTAGTCGGTACTCTTCGTGTCTACGCGCCAGTATTCGCCGCGCAGACCGGCCATCACGCCCATCCGGCCCAGCTTCATGTTGCCCGTGGCATAGAGGGCATGCACGTCTATGTCGTAGACGAAGCGGTTGTAGAAGTAGGCCTCGTCTTCATATTGGTTGGTCTGCTGGTTCCACATCTGCGACTCCTGCGGCGTGTTCTCGTGCGAGAAGCGGCCGTTGTAGCCAGCCTCCAGCTTGAAGGTCTCCGTGAGCTGGTTCTCGTAGTCCACCTTAGCCTCCCACGAGCGGTTGTTCACGTTCATGGGGCGGTTCTGGCGGCTCCAGGTGGCGGGTGTGCCGTCGAAGTAGGTGGTGTCGTTCTGGTAGATGTTCGAGCTGTTCATCATCCACTTGTTGAACGACAGCGAGGCGTCGAGCTTGTGGGTGCCTTTGTCGTTGAACTTATGCGTGTAGGCCAGTTCGGCGTTGTACATCTCGTGCTTGCCGTCTTCCGAGGTGGCCGTGCGCACCATGTGTTTCTCCACCTGGCCCGTAGAGAGCGTGCCGTAGTCGTAGGTCGTCACGTTGTCGTGCGAGGGTTTGCCCTGCATGGTCATGCCCGAGAGCGACAGGTCGTCGGCGCCCGTCAGGTGGAATGTCAGTCCGGCCCTTCCGAAGATGCCGCGGCCGCGGTTGCTGTTGTCGCCCTCGCTGTTGAGGAACGAGTCTTGCAGCGGGTAGCGCTGTTCGCTCAGGCTGCCGCCCTTGCCTTTGCGTCGGCGCAGCCCCAGGTTGGCGTAGGCATCAACCCACTTGCTCGAGTAGTTGATGTTGCTGCCCACGTTCCAGCCGCCCTGCTGGTTGGCACAGGCCTGCACCGAGCCGTAGTAGCCTGCGCGGCGGTCGCGCTTCAGCACGATGTTGATGATGCCGGCAGTGCCCTCGGGCGAATACTTGGCGCTGGGGTTGTCTATCACCTCTATGCGCTCAATGCTTTCGGCCGGTATCTGCTGCAAAATCTCGGCGCGGTTGTCGCTGGTCAGTCCGCTCTGCTTGCCGTTAATCCACACCTCCACGCTTGAGTTGCCGCGCAGCGATATCTCGCCGTCGGTGGTCACCTCCACGCTCGGTATGTTCTCTAAAAGGTCGGTCACCGAGCCGCCGGCCGCGGCCAGCACCTCGTCTACGGTGAACGTCTTGCGGTCTACCTCGAGCTTCATCTGCGAGCGCTGCCCCGTCACCTGCACCTCCTTCAGTGTGTGGGTGTCTTCGGCCAAGTAGATAGCCCCATAGTGCTGGGAGCGCTTCTGCGGCGTCAGCTGAAACGCGCGCGTGACGGTCTTGTAGCCCACAAACGAGATGGTCAGCGTGTATTGTCCGTCCTTCAGGCCGCCCACACTGAAGTGTCCGTTGGCGTCGGTCATGCCGCCGCCGGCCACCTTGCCGCCCGCAGCGGTCACTTTCACATTCACAAACTGCAGTGCCTCGTCGGTCTGCTTGTCGAGCACCCGGCCGCGCACCACGCCCTGTGCCATCGCTCCGACGGCACTCAGCAGCATGCTGAAAATAAGTAGGAATCGATACATAACGTTTTAAATGACGCAACAGCGCCGGCAAAGTTTAAAGCAGCTACCGCAAAAAGTAGAAATAGGCGGCGGCAAGCAACAGGATGAGATAGCTGCAACCTTTCCATATCTTGCCGAACACGTAGCAGCACACCAGCAGCATCACCACCATCAGGATGTCGTCCAGACCGAAGTGTATGGGCTGGTAGTCCATCATGCCATCCATCTCGTTGTAGTCAGAACTGCTGCGGCGGCTTTGTCCGGCATCCATGTCGATGTCGTCGTACTCCTGGCCAAGTGTCATCACACTATAAACCAGGCAGCATAACGTCAAATAAAGTCGCGCTAAAAGCGCTTTTCATCCGCGTAATTTTGGTATTTTAGTATTTTTGCGCTGCAAAGATACGAAATAATTGCGAATAATACATTATCAATTAAAATAATTTTTGTAATTTTGCACGCAAAATCTGAAAACATTAAATAAAATAGTATGGCTTACACACGTTTAACGGCTGCAGAGGCTGCAGCCATGATTAAGAATGGAGAAAACTTGGCCCTGAGCGGATTCACACCCGCCGGTGCGCCCAAGGCAGTGACAAAAGAGCTGGCTAACCTTGCCATCAAGGAGCATGAGGCCGGCCGTGAATTCAAGGTGGGACTCTTCACCGGCGCCTCCACCGGACAGTCTACCGACGGCGTGCTCACGCTGGCCAACGCCATCAAGTATCGTGCTCCCTACACCACCAACGGCGATTTCCGCAAGAGTGTCAACATGGGCGAGATTCCCTACAACGACCTCCACCTGAGCCACATGGCACAGGAGCTGCGCTATGGCTTCTATGGCGACATCGACTGGGCCATCCTCGAGGTCTGCGACATCGAGGACTGCGGCGACGACTATCACGTCTATCTCACCGCTGCCGGCGGCATCAGCCCCACGGCAGCCCGCCTGGCCAAGCATATCATACTGGAGCTCAACGCTTTCCACAACCCCAACGCTAAGTTCATCCACGACGTCTACGAGCCGCTGGATCCCCCTTACCGCAAGCCCATCCCCATCATCAACGTCGGCGACCGCATCGGCGTGCCCTATGTCGTAGTGCCCAAGTCGAAGCTGGTGGGCGTCGTGGAGTGCAACCTCCCCGATGAGGCCCGCGGATTCAAAGACAGCGACCCCGTCACCGAGACTATCGGGCACCTCACGGCCGAGTTCCTCGTCAACGAGATGCACCAGGGACGCATACCCAAGGAGTTCCTGCCCCTGCAGAGCGGCGTGGGCTCTACGGCCAACGCCATACTCGGCGCTCTGGGCAAGGACAAGAACGTGCCCGACTTCAACGTCTACACCGAGGTTATCCAGGACGCCGTCGTCGAGATGCTTATCAACGGCCGCGTGAAGGACGCTTCGGCCTGCTCGCTCACCGTCTCTAACGACTGTCTGATGCAGGTCTACGACAACATGGACCACCTGAAGGATCACCTGACGCTGCGCCAGAGCGAGATTTCCAACAACCCTGAGATTATCCGCCGCTTGGGCATCATCGCCATCAACACCGCCATCGAGTGCGACATCTACGGCAACGTGAACTCTACGCAAATCAGCGGCACGAAGATGATGAACGGCATCGGCGGCTCGGGCGACTTCGAGCGCAACGCCTACATCTCTATCTTCACCTGCCCGTCTACGGCCAAAGGCGGACTCATCTCGTCTATCGTGCCCTTCGTCAGCCATCAGGACCACTCGGAGCACGATGTCAACATCATCGTCACCGAGCAGGGTATTGCCGACCTGCGCGGCAAGTGCCCCATGGAGCGTGCCGAGCTCATCATCAACAACTGTGCACATCCCGACTACAAGCCCCTGCTGCGTGAGTACCTGCGTATTGCCAAGGGTGGCCACACGCACCACAACCTGACTGCTGCCTTCGCCATGCACGACTCGCTGGCTCGCAAGGGCGACATGCACCTGACGGATTTCTCAGAGTACGTGAAGTAGTCTTCGCGCTCTGAAGCCGAATCATAAAGACCCAGGGGGGCCGCTTCTGTAAAGGAGGCGGCCCCCCTGACGCTTATCAAGAAATCATCTCCTCCCCTCCCTTGTGGAGGGGCCGGGGGTCACGACTGGCCTCCCGGGGAGAAGGCCTCCTCCTCAAACCTCATCTCCTCCCCGCTCACCGGATGCCGGAAGTGCAGCTCGGCGGCGTGCAGCCAGAGGCGGTCGGCGCGGCGGCCATAGAGCGCATCGCCCACGATGGGCATGCCCAGCCCCTCGCTGTGCGCACAGTGCATGCGCAGCTGGTGCGTGCGCCCCGTGTGGGGCTCCAGCCACAGCAGCGTGCGGCCGCCCTCCGTGCGCAGCACCTCATAGCGGGTCAGCGCAGTGCGTCCGTGCTCATGGTCCACCAGCTGGCGCGGACGGTCGTCAGGGTCGGGGCGCAGCGGCAGACTGATGGTGCCCCGCTCACCCACGGGCAGCACGCCCTCCACCCATGCCACGTACCTCTTATATATAGTGCGCGCGAGAAACTGTCGCTGCAGACTGTGATAAGCCGCCAGCGTGCGGGCCACCACCAGCAGCCCCGACGTGTCCATATCCAGCCGGTGCACCATGTGCACCTCGCCGTAGCGCTCTCGCAGCCAGCTCTCTACCGACGGTGCCCCGCTCCGTCCCGGCACGGTCAGCATCCCTGCCGGCTTCGCCACCACCAGCACCGCCTCGTCAGCAAACAACACGTCCACCTCATTCTTCTCATTCTTTCCGTCTTTCCCTTTCCTCCCATCCTTCACATCCCCTCCAAGCATCCACTCAAGGATAGGCTTACACTTTCCCCGGCAGGCCGTGTAGAAATGGTCGTGATGCCGAATCTCCATCTTCGGCGAACGCCCCTGCCAGAACTCAGCTATCTGCAGCGGTCGCAGACCGTGAAGGAAGGCATACTGCAGCAGTTTCGGCGCACAGCACTCGCCCGACCCTGCCGGTGGCACGCCCTGTGGCGTCGCGCGGAAGATGTCGGTCAGCGTGCGCCCCACGCCCGCCGTGTTGAGCATCACAAAATGGTCGAAGAGCCAGCGCTGCAGGGCGTCACTCCGGCGTCGTCGCTCCTCTCGCAGCCTGCCTATAGCGTCGGCCATCGGGCGCAGCTGTGCCTCCGCCACGCCGAGGCGCTCGCGCCAGCGTCCTTTCAGTCGCCGCAGCTCAGCCTTCAGGTGCTGACTCTCGTGCACCATCGCCTCCGCCTCCTCGGCCGTCACGTCCGGCTGTCTGCGACGCGCGTCGCGTCGCGCCTTCGCCTCCTGCATCATCATCTTGAAGTCGGCCACCGCCACGTCAGCCTCCTCCCTCAGCTGCTGCAGCCGTGTCTTCGCCGCCATGAAGTCGGCCGACGCCTGCAGCGCCTCGATATGAGCGTTCAGGGCACTGATGCGTCCCTCCTCCTCCTTGAAATAGCCGTCGGGCTGAAGGTAGTCGAACACCGCCGGCACGAACCAAGGCCAGTCCTCGCGCCCGCCAATCTGACCGCTGTAGGCCGCCACGAAGCCCAGGCGTCCCTCCGCGTCCTCGCACACCAGCACGCCCATCATCTTCCCTGCTGCCACCTCTGCCTGCCACGTCTCCGGCAGCGTGGCGATGTAGCTCTTCACCACCTCCGCCGCCCGTTGGCACAGTGCATGTGGCACATAGTCCAGCGGGTCATTCATCCTCGCCGGTCGTTCCAGGCTATTGTCTAAATAATGAAATCTCTCCATTGGAGTGCAAAGATACAAATATTAAGTGAGAAGTGAGAAATCATAAAAAGAAATTTCCATCCTTCCTCTATGATTATGATAACTCAGCTTTCGAAAGCTGAGCTAATGTGAAACTTGAAAGTGATTTTGGCCAAAATCAGATAAATTCCGGCCAAAATTAAAACGATTCCGGCCAGAATTCATCCCGCCTCGTATATTATCTATCTCTCATCTCTCATCTTTCATTTGTCATTTTCGTACCAAACCACTCTCTGATACTGTTAATTTATGTAAACAAACATGTATAAAAATGTTTTACATACCATTCTGCTGTGCATTGAAATACAAAAAGATAGCACAAAATGTTAAAAAAACGCAACAGTTAAAAATGTAAAAACGATTAACGCATATTCTTATTACAGGACGTCATCCCATTGCACCGATGACTACTTCCTTGTGGACTCAAGGTGCTCCTTTCAACAATCAGCTGCCTTATTACACAATAGAAGGTTATACAAACCAGCGTCCTCCCGTGGGATGTGGTATCTGTGCTATTGCCCAGATGATTTATTTTTGGAAATATGCCCACATGGAATATGACATTCCCAGCTATGAGCAGAACACCAAGGTATTTGTAGGAACCATGCCCGCACTTGAGAAACGGGAGTGGGACTTTAGCAAGCTTTACGACACTTATTCGTATAATTCTAGAGACACCTATATCGGTACTTTCATGAAGTATATTCTGACAGCCATGCAGGCGAGGTTCGGGTCAACAACTGGTACATCCACTTCGCCCGACAAGGTGAAGGCTCGTATAGAGAAATACTTCAACTATAAGATGAACTATGTGCCCAGAGCAAATATCAAACCTTATGAATTCGAGGATTTTACTTATAACGATCTTCGTCAGGGCATGCCTGTCCTCATGGAGGGTACAGCCAGCTCTGGTGGTCACTACTTCATCGCCGACGGCTATAGCTACGATGGCTTCTTCCATTTCAATTGGGGATGGGAAGGTTTGTGCAATGGCTATTTCCGCCTGTCGCCTTTGTCGTGCCATAACTATGCTACGTCACATGCCTATTCAAAGGTTCTCATCGGCTATTTTGGCTTCCGTCCTAACGATGGACGTCTGGATAATAATGAGGATCCTACGAAGAATTACCATTCTTATCAGACGGTTTATAATTATGTAACAGGCATGCGTACATTGTGCTTCTATGATGGAACAAAAGTTGATCCTTCTAAGGATATTGCAAACAATGACTCTCTTATCTATAGCAACCAAACTGCAAAACGTGCAAGCGACGGTACATTCAGCTTCGGTAAGAACCAAATCAGGACCTATCTGGAGAATTGGACAGACTTGGAGTTCACCATGAAGCGCATATTCGATACAGAGTTCGCTATCCTTGATAAAGATTACAACGTTATTGGTACGTTTGGCACAAAGAAAGCTACTATTGCAGCAAATAAGAAATTAGTGGTCTATTACGACTTAAAGAAGATCAAGCTTCCTGCCGGTGATGGCGAATACTATTTCGTGCATCGCAGCAAGGCAAACGCTGCTACTGATGGAGTATTCCATTTTTCTGAAACAAAAGGTACTTACGATCACATTAAGGCTGTCGTGAAAAATGACCAGCTTACTTTGTCGTTGGTTCCTGCCATTGAGTTCGACCTCGCAAAGACAGAACTGATTGGTCAGTGCGCCAAAGGATGGAGAACAGGTGTTCGCTTCTATGCAAAGAATAATTCGTTCAATAAAATGCTGTGGAATTATTCACTCTATCTTGACAAGACAACGCCTGACAAAACTTATATGCAAGACAATAAAGAGCTCTGTCTGCAGGCAAAGAGTTCGGGATATATTGAACTGGACTTTACTCCCGGCTCAAAGAATGGAACGTTGTTCTTGGTCAATAAGGACCGTGGTGACATCATAGACGCAAGATACAACTTTATGTTGAAGACTGCTGCCACGCCCAACCTCTCTTATTCGTGGGAGATGGATAATGCAAGTGGAAGTACTCTCTATGGCAATGAAATACACGGAAACATTAAAGTCACGAATAACAGCGATGCTGACTTTGAAGATGTGTTCACGCTCATGACGCGCACGGGTACAACAAGCTACAATGGTGCTAATAAATATGTGTGCAGTGTGAATCCCATTCATATTCCTGCTCACGGTTCTGCCTATATCAGCATCGATAAGATGAACTACTCAGACCTCTTCGATGTTTATGATGGAGGACTTGACTATGGCAAGGTTGTATCGTTCTCTCTTTGCAATGGTGAGGGAATAACAGATGACAATATTGTCAGTGAGAAGTCATATACTGTCACCCCTGCTGTTCTCTGGTGGGACAAGACTGGAAAGATGCATGCTGTTGCGCCTGTGACAAACCGTTACACGGTTCCTGCTGAGGCAGTGGCAATCAGCTTTGTTGATTCAAAGTCATCATTTTGGTTTAGCTACAACTATGCTATTCCGAGCACTATTACTCCCAATAACAACCCGAACTGTATTTACTACTTCTACCAGAACAGCCACGCACAGAAATTGACCAATTATCAGTCAAAGAATATTGTGGTGAATGGTGTTGCTCCCAACAACATCCACTTCAGTGATGACTATGCTGCCTACGTGCCCATCACGTTCAAAGCCAACAAGAAGGTGAGCTACACTCGCAACTTCGACTATGGCTATGAGGGCAATAACGATGAGCAGGGCTGGAGTACTATCTGCCTGCCGTTCACCGTGGAGAAAATCCACAATGCGGCTCAGGACATGGATGTTGACTGGTATCATTTCAATGGTGACACGGGCAAGAATTTCTGGCTGCGCAAGTATTACGGTGAGGAGTTCCGTACCCTCTACTATGATTACACAGATGCCTTTGAGGCTAATGTGCCTTATGTCATCTGCATGCCCGGCAACTATTATAAGAAATGGGGTGAGAAATGGTGCCTCACGGGTAAGGATATTGTCTTCAGCGCAGAGAATACCGAGGTTAGAAGTGGCGTGGAGATAGTTGATTGCAATAACTATAATCTTGTAAGCACGACGACAGCTACAAAATATAATGCTGAAAAATATCTCTATGGTATGGATGAGCCTGGCAATAAATACACCTATCTTTCAACTACGGCCGGTGCTTATAATGGCTATAAGCCTTTCCGCGGTTATCTCACCAGCGAGTCAGCTCCAGAGAAAACAGGCGTCACCCAGATTCGTATTGTACAACGTGTCGGCTTCGACAGCTATGAGGGAGATCTTGAGGAAACTGTAACTGGTATTGGCAGCATGCATGAAAATAGTGCAGCTGAGGCAAGTATCTACAATCTTAATGGTGTGAAAGTTGGTACTGTGAAGAAAGGAAATGAGCGTCAGGCTCTGCAGAATCTTCCCAGCGGTCTTTATATTATCAACGGTAAGAAGTATATTAAATAAGTGCAATGGAAAAGAATAATTATAAGAAACCAGAAATACCGATTTACCGCATGGAACTGCAGCAGATGATTGCAGAGAGTAATCCGTTTGATGGGCCTGGTGGTCCTGGGTCAGGTGGCCCTGGATCAGGTGGCCCTGGCATGTCTCGCGAATCACGTGGCGACTGGGACGATGAAGACTAAGCGCACCAACTTTTTTTAACTCAATACAGATTTTCTCTCTATCGAGCCGGCAGACTGAAGCGACTTCACTCTGCTGGCTTTTTCTGTACGGATTTTCCTATGGCATCCATACCATATATCATCTCAAGCATGCCGAAAAAGTCTTTTTGTTTGTACTTTTATGGTTTTTACGCCGACGGGTGGGCGGGGGAGATGCGGAAAAAAGGGGCGATTTGTTTGGATTTGCGGAAAAATATCCCTACTTTTGCAGGCGGAAACAATGAAGCAGAAAGGAATGATGGAAAACATTGCTACCGTGACGCTGAACGACCTCAGCATTGGGTATAAGACGAAACAAGGCACGAAGGTGGTGGCCGACCACCTCTCGGCCAGCATCTGCCGCGGCCAGCTGACCTGTCTTCTGGGGCAGAACGGCATCGGCAAGTCGACACTGCTGCGCACCCTCTCGGGCTTCCAGCCGAGGCTGGAAGGCAGCATCGCCATCGGCGGGCGTGAGTTGGAGAGCTACTCAGACCAGGAGCTGGCCCGACAGGTGGGCGTGGTGCTGACGGAGCGCCCCGACGTGCAGCAGATGACGGTGCGCGAGCTGGTGGCCCTGGGGCGCTCGCCCTACACGGGCTTCTGGGGCCGCCTTAACGATGAGGACGAGCGGCTGACGGATGAGGCTATCGCCCTGGTGGGCATAGGCGCGCTGGCTCCCCGCATGGTGAGCACGCTGAGCGACGGCGAGCGCCAGAAGGCGATGATTGCGAAGGCCTTGGCGCAGCAGACGCCGGTAATCTACCTGGATGAGCCGACGGCCTTCCTCGACTACCCGAGCAAGGTGGAGATGCTGCTGCTGCTCAGGCGTATCAGCCGCGAGGCGGGCAAGACGGTGTTCCTTTCTACCCACGACCTGGAGCTGGCTCTGCAGGTGGCCGACGTGGTGTGGCTGATGAGCCGCACCGATGGGCTGAGCATCGGCACGCCGCGTGAGCTGAGCGACTGCGGCGTGATGGGCCGTTTTCTGGAGCACGGCGGCATCGTCTATGACGCGCAGTCGATGACAATCAGGGTTTGTAAGGAGAGGTAACGCTATGCACTATAAATATATTGTGGAGACAGACGTGAAGAGCTACGTAGACGACTATCGGGATGCGGAGCGCTTCATGGGCTACTGCAGACAGTGCCGCAACTATGGGCACCGCTATGGCTGCCCGCCGTTCGACTATGACCCGATGGACGTGATAAACCGCTATGAGCACGTGCGCATCATCGGGGTGAAGATTGTGCCCGACGACCGTTCGCTGCCGCTGAGCGAGGCCGACCGGCTGATGGCACCCGTGATAGGCGAGCTGAACGCAGAACTGCTGCAGATGGAGGCTGAGACGGGCGGCGCGGCCTGCGGCTTTGTGGGCACCTGCCCGTACTGCGGCGGAGCACCCTGTGCGCGTCTGGCCGGCAAGCCCTGCCGACATGCCGACAAGGTGCGCCCCTCGCTCGAGGCCTGGGGCTTCGACATCGGCAAGACGGCGCAGCAGATGCTGGGCATCGAGCTGAAGTGGAGCACCGACGGGCTCGTGCCTGAATATCTGACGCTGGTGTGCGGCCTGTTCTATTAGCGAAGTCTGTCGGGAGTGCGAAGAAAAAGGGAGCCGGCACGGTGTCGCTGCGTGGTAAGTAAACGAGGTTGATGCATGCAACGCCAAGATGCACCATAAGTGTTAATCATGTCTGTACCAGCAGGGTTCCTGCAGGCACCGGCTCCCCTGACATTGCTCCGGATATAAAATAAAGCATCTCCCCGGCTCCAATGTCGGTTTTATAAAAATGGTTGTGTCGGTATTTTGCTGCAAAGATAAGCGTGGCCCTTAGGTACGAGTCAAAAAAGTGAATGATTTTTTATGAATTATTCACATAACAGTGCGTTTTCAACTAAATTATTTGGCCGTTTTCCCGAAATAGACTATCTTTGCACTGAAGAAATGCTACTGCCTGACATATCGGGAAATGGAGTAATCAAGACAACGATGAAGATGAAAATGAAAAAGAAACTGCCAGTCATCATCAGCACCATGCTGAGCCTTGCCGCTGGCATGCAGGCGCAGGGGCCCCACAATTCGGGCACCTACTACCAGCAGGCCGACGGCCAGCAGGGAGCCGCGCTGAAGTCGGCTCTCTGCGGCATCATACGCAACCACACCGTGCGAAGCTACGGCGACCTCTGGACCGACTTCCAGAAGACTGACCGGCGCCCCGACGGCCACGTGTGGGACATGTACTCGGGCGTGACCAACTACACCTTCGGCGCCGACCAGAACCGCGGCACCAACGGCAAGGAGGGCACCAACTACAACCGCGAGCACTCGCTGCCCAACAGCTGGTGGGGCGGCAACAAGAAGGCCGACATGTATACCGACCTCTTCCACATGTATCCCACCGACAGCTTCGTCAACGGCCGCCGCGGCAACAACCCCTTCGGCGAGACCAACGGCGAGAGCTACACGTCGGAAGGCGACTTCTCGAAGCTGGGCAAGTCAATCACGCCGGGCTACAGCGGCACCGTGTTTGAACCCAACGATGAGTATAAGGGCGACTTCGCGCGCACCTATTTCTATATGGCTACCTGCTACGAGGCCGAGATTACCACGTGGACCAGCGACATGCTCAACAAGACGAAGTATCCCTCTTTTGCGCAGTGGGCCATCGACATGCTGCTGCGATGGGCCGAGCAGGACCCCGTCAGCGAGAAGGAGCTGCAGCGCAATGAGGCCGTAAACAGCATACAGCACAACCGCAACCCCTTCATCGACTACCCCGGACTGGAGCGACTTATCTGGGGCGACCGCCAGGCGCTGCCCTTCAGCTACGATGGCTATGAGGCTTCGCTGGCCATCGACGATGCTGCCACGGTGCCGACGGCTACCGGTGCACCGACCTACAACCTGGGCGGACAGCGCATCGACACGTATCAGCTGAAGCCGGGGCTCTACATACGCGGCGGCAGGAAATATATTGTGAGATGATAATCAACGAGGCTACCCGCGACTATGTGCGCCGGCATGCCGACGAGGACGTCGGCCGGCTGGCGCTTCGCGGCTGTAAGGATGCCGATGTGGACATGACGCTGGCGCTCAATCAGATTAAGGGGCGGCAGACGGCACGACGCAAGTTGCCGTCGTGGGCTGCCGTCGATGGCCTCGTCTATCCGCCGCACCTCAACATGGAGCAGTGCTCCAGCGAGCCGACGGCACGCTACAAGGCGCAGCTCTGCCGCCGGCTGCTCGCCACCGTGGAAGGCGAGCGGTGGCTCACAGACCTCACGGGCGGCTTCGGCGTCGACTTCGCCTTCATGCAGGAGGCTTTCAGCAAGGCGGTCTATGTGGAGCGTGATGCGCAATTATTTGCCATTTCATCGCATAATTTCGGTGTGCTCGGCATATCGGCGGAGCGACTTTGCACCGACGGCACCGACTATCTGCGCACCATGCCGCCTGCCACGCTCATCTTTCTCGACCCCGCCCGCCGCGACGACCACGGCGCACGCACCTACGGCATCAGCGACTGCACGCCCGACGTGCTCTCGTTGCTGCCCCTGCTGCTGCAGAAGGGGCACTATGTGCTGCTGAAGCTGTCGCCCATGCTCGACTGGCGCAAAGCCGTGGCCGACCTGGGGCTCCAGCATGTGAGTGAGCTACATATCGTATCGGTGCAAAACGAGTGTAAGGAGCTGCTCATCCTACTCTCGGCCGAGCCTGTTGGGGAGCCGTTGCCGACGGGCACCCTCCCCTTTGCCCTCTATTGCGCCAACGATGCCGACGTCTTTGTCCTTCCTGCCGGTCAGCCTGCCGGTCAGCCTGCCGCTCCTGCCCAGCCGCAGCCCGGAGGCTTCCTCTTTGAGCCCAATGCCTCGCTGATGAAGGCAGGCTGCTTTGCCGAGCTCAGCGAGCGCTTCGGTGTGGCGCCCATAGCCCGCGACAGTCATCTCTTCGTCTCATCGTCGGCCGTCGCTGCCTTCCCCGGCCGCCAGTTTGTGGTCGAGGCCGTGACGACGATGAACAAGCGCGACCTGCGTCAGGCTCTCGCAGGCATCACCCGTGCTAACATTGCCACGCGCAACTTCCCTCTCAGTGTGGCCGACCTGCGCCGGCGGCTGAAGTTGGCCGACGGCGGCGATGTCTATCTCTTTGCCACCACGACAGCCGCCGGCGAGCATCTGCTGCTGCGCTGCCGGAGGTTACTGACCCAACCCCTGGCCCGCCACTTTTTGCAGTAGCGTCCACCAGGGACCGAGCGGAGGGGCAGGGTGCGGTTGGCGCGCCTCTTTAACCCTCAGCTGTCTGACTGCACAAAACATCAGTCTTTCTTTGTTGTATGCCCGCCTTGTCGCAATTCTGCCATCAAAAGATGGTGAAATTACTCCGTCTTGGCAAAAAAAGAAACGAGTTCCTTTGTTTTGCGCCCAACTTTTCGTAATTTATCAGTAGTCAATTTTTTGTCAATTCTCAGTCCTCGTTTTCTTTTGGAAAACAAATGTTTTGTTTTACCTTTGTAGCCGATATAATCTCACTAATGT
>Ga0256405_10001779_pt1 | contig 55444 bp, 35 predicted proteins | sample RumenRJG_02DNA_FD_189096 | JGI IMG/M metagenome (GOLD analysis project Ga0256405, IMG submission 189096) | Bovine rumen microbial communities from Lethbridge, Alberta, Canada - RJG_02 | ecosystem: Host-associated > Mammals > Digestive system > Stomach > Rumen | place: Canada: Alberta... | reverse complement strand
GCGGAATCATTCAATGCTAAAATCAAACTTTTTAGAGCCAATCTGAGAGGCGTCGTTGATAAGAAGTTCTTCCTCTTTCGCATTGCTAAACTTTACGCCTACCCACACTAAATAGCTACTGAGCCGATTTTATATGAGATGATACTTAAAAAAACGTAAATAGATAACCAAAATTTGTTCAGATGGAAAAGAAAAAGGAGTTGCGATTTCTCGTAACTCCCTGATTTTTAAGGCGCTTCAGGATGGGCTTGAACCAACGACCCCCTGATTAACAGTCAGGTGCTCTAACCAACTGAGCTACTGAAGCAGTGCTTTCTTTCGATTGCGGGTGCAAAAGTACGGCGATTTTTTCAATCCACCAAATTTTTCGGCGTTTTTTTTCGATTTTGCGTAAAATATCCATAAAAAATCGATGGTTTTGGCTGAAATGTGGCAATTATATCGTAATTTTGCAGTCGGAAAAGATAGTTTTTGGAAAAAATGAGAAAAATTTTGACTTTCGCACTGCTGATGACGGCGATGGTGACCGTTTCGGCACAGGAAAAAGACGATAAAGACCACAATTTCGAGGTGGCGAAGAATCTCGATGTGTTCAGCACGATTTACAAGCAGTTGGATTTGATGTATGTCGATACGCTCGACGCCAACGAGGTCATCGGCAACGGCATCAAGGCGATGCTGCGGTCGCTCGACCCCTACACGGAGTATTATCCGCAGGAGAAGATGGAGGACCTGACGCAGATGCGCACGGGTACCTATGCCGGCGTAGGTGCGATGATTCGCAAGAACTTCCAACTGGGGCGTGTGATGGTGTCTGAGCCTTACGAGGGAATGCCTGCGGCGGAGGCTGGACTGCGGCGCGGCGACGTGATTCTGGCCATCGACGATGAGGATATGACCAACAAGGAGGTGAGCCACGTGAGCAGCAAGCTTCGCGGCGATGCCGGCACGAGTTTCATCATCACGGTGGAGCGTCCGGGCGTGAAAAAACCGTTGAAGTTGAAAGTGACGCGGCGAGCCATTCAAATGCCCGTCATTCCGCACTACGGGATGCAGGCCGACGGCATCGGCTACTTGAATCTGAACCAATTTACGCAGAATTGTTCACGCGACGTGCGGCGTGCGCTGCTCGAAATGAAGCGCGAGGGAATGCAGAAGTTGATTCTCGACCTGCGCAACAACGGCGGCGGCTCTGAGCAAGAGGCGGTGAACATCGTGAATATGTTTGTGCCGAAAGGGAAACTGATTGTGTCGAATCGGGGCAAACTCAAACAGGCCAACCACGACTACCTGACGACGGTCGAGCCGATTGACTCGCTGATGCCCGTGGTGGTGTTGGTGAACGGCGAGTCGGCCTCGGCGAGCGAAATCACCGCCGGAGCGCTGCAAGACCTCGACCGCGCAGTAATTTTAGGTACGCGCACGTATGGAAAAGGACTCGTGCAGATGACGATGGACCTGCCTTACAACGGTATTTTGAAACTCACGACGAATAAATACTACATTCCGAGCGGTCGCTGCATTCAGGCCATCAACTACCGCCATTCGCAGGGTGGCTACGTGGAGCACGTGCCCGACTCGCTGACGAAGGTTTTCCATACCGCTGGCGGTCGTGAAGTGCGCGACGGCGGCGGTATTTTGCCCGATGTCGTTGTGACGCCCGACTCGATGACGAACATCGTCGGCTACCTGATGTATAGCGATTCGGCAGAGGTCGTCCACAACTATATTATGGACTATATGGCGGCGCATCCGACCATCGCCCCTGCCCGCGATTTCAAACTCACCGATGCCGATTTCGAGAACTTCAAACAGCGTGTTTTGCAGAGCAAGTTCCGCTACGACCGCTCGACGGAAAGTTATCTCGAAAGTCTCGAAAAACTGGCTCGTTTCGAGGGTTACTACGACGATGCAAAAGAGGAATTTGCACAGTTGAGGGCGAAATTGAAGCACAACGTCGCGAAAGACCTCGACTACAATCGCGAAACACTTAAAGACCTGATAGCCAACGAGATAGTGACGTGCTACTACTTCCAACGAGGAAGCGTGGAGCAGTCGCTCACGTGGGACAAACAGATGAAGGAGGCCATCAAACTCTTGCAGTCGCCAGAGGAATACAATCGGAAATTATCAATTAACAATTAACAATTATCAATTAACAATTCAAAAATCGTAATTGCGAAGCAATCATTCAAAATTCAAAAATCAAAATTCATAAAAATATGGCAAAAAAAGCACTTTTGATGATTCTCGACGGATGGGGAATCGGACAACACGGACTGGGCGACGTGATTTACAATACGCCCACACCCTATTTAGACTATCTGACGGCCGTTTCCGCCCACTCGCAACTGCAGGCTTCGGGCGAGAATGTCGGTCTGCCCGACGGACAGATGGGCAACTCGGAAGTCGGTCACTTGAACATCGGCGCAGGCCGCATCGTCTATCAAGATTTGGTGAAAATCAATCGCGCCTGCAAAGACGGTTCGATTATGGAAAATCCGCAGGTGAAAGCGGCCTACACATACGCAAAAGAACAAGGCAAAAAGCTTCATTTGATGGGACTTTGCAGCGACGGCGGCGTTCATTCGAGCCTCGACCATCTTTTCAAACTCATCGAAGTTGGCAAGGCATACGGACTGAAAAATCAGACTTTCGTGCATTGTTTTATGGACGGTCGCGACACCGACCCACACTCTGGAAAAGGCTTTGTGGAGCAGGTTCAGAACGTTTGTGATGCCAACGACGCCGCCATCGCCTCGATTGTCGGTCGATTCTACGCAATGGACCGCGACAAACGTTGGGAGCGCGTGAAAGAAGGCTACGACCTCATCGTCAAAGGCACTGGCAAGCAAGCGACCGATATGGTTCAGGCCGTGCAAGAGTCGTATGACGAGGGCGTGACCGACGAATTTATCAAACCGATTCACAACAGTGGCGTCAATGGCCTCATCGAGGAGGGCGACGTGGTGATTTTCATCAATTTCCGCAACGACCGCGCCAAGGAACTCACCATCGCGCTGACGCAACAGGATATGCCCGAGGCTGGAATGAGGACGATTCCAGGCCTGCAATACTACTGTATGACGCCCTACGACGCGAATTTCACGGGTGTCCACATCCTTTTCCCGAAGGAAAACGTCGAAAACACGCTCGGCGAATACCTCTCGAAACTCGGCAAGAAGCAACTGCATACCGCCGAGACCGAGAAATACGCCCACGTCACGTTCTTCTTCAACGGCGGTCGCGAAGCACCCTACGAAGGCGAAGACCGCATCCTCGTGGCATCGCCGAAGGTCGCCACCTACGACTTGAAGCCCGAAATGTCGGCCTACGAGGTCAAGGACAAACTTGTCGAGGCCATCAACACGCAGCAATACGACTTTATTGTCGTCAATTTTGCCAATGGCGATATGGTCGGCCACACGGGAGTCTATAACGCCATCGCGAAAGCCGTTTGGGCCGTCGATAAGTGCGTGGAGACCGTCATCGAAGCCGCCAAGAAAAACGACTACGAGGCCATCATCATCGCCGACCACGGCAACGCCGACAATGCCGTCAATGCCGACGGAACACCCAACACGGCCCACTCGCTCAACCCCGTGCCGTTCATCTACGTCACCGACAACAATTCCGCCACCGTGAAAGACGGTCGATTGGCTGATGTCGCCCCCTCGATTCTGCACATTATGGGGCTCGAACAGCCAGAGGATATGACGGGTGAGAACTTGATTTGCGATTGAGATTTGAGAATTTTTTGAGCGACTTTTGAGAATTTTTTCAATGAAAATTGAGAATTTTCTTTGGTACTTTTGAGAATTTTTGAAATAACTTTTGAGAATTTTTGAAATAACTTTTGAGAATTTTTTCAATGAAAATTGAGAATTTTCTTTGGTACTTTTGAGAATTTTTCAAGCAATAAAAAGAGCCTGAATCTGCACGGATTCAGGCTCTTTTGTTTTCTAAACAAGCTCAGAACATAATCGACAGCGAGACCATCAACGGTTTGTTTTGTTTCACGGAATAGCCATCCTCCTTTGCCATATTGACAAGGCCGTGCGATCGCGTCACGTTCAGTTGCACGTTTTTGTAACTCAGTCCAAGTCCGTATTCCAACGAAGCGTTGAAGCGTTTCCAGTTTTCCACATCCTCACTTTCGTAGAGGCTGTTATTTTCATAGACCACATAGTCGTCATCGGTATCTTTGAATTCCACGCCTGCCGAAATGCCGTAGTCGAAGCCCGCACCGCCATAGATAAAGGCACTGAAATCATCCGAGAAACGCAGTCGATACTCCAAATGCACGGGCAGATAGAGCGCGTGTTCCTGAATCACACCCCGATAACTGCCCGGGCCATTGGTATAATACATATCGTCGCTTTCCGTATAGTAATATTCGTAGAAAAGACCTGTGTTCAAACCGAGCCCGAAACTGGCAACCGGCTCTACGCGAATACCAGCCTGTACGCCGTTCACGAACTTAGAATCTTCCCACATTCCATATCGTTCCTTTTTCCCGTCAATATTGCTTGCCCAAGACTTCTGCACATAGCCAATCGAAAAGCCAACCCACTTGTGGGGTTCACGATATTTTTTATAGGAATAGTTGTAAGACGGACGCGACGAAGTACCGCCGTAAGTACTTCCCGAAGAATACGTTGATGACGACGAAGTTGAAGGTGTTGTCGTGGTCGTAGAAGACGGTGTAGTCGTTGTTGAGGAAGAAGATGATGACGAGGGTGTTGTGGTTGTAGTCGTCGTTTTGTTACTGCTGCTACTCGATGAAGTCGAACTGGTCGTGGTTTTCGACAAATAGCCCGGCAGTTTCACTGACTTTCCGACATTGCGGCTATTGAAATACTTGTTGTTGCACTCGTCGTAGGTCTTGCAGCCGTTGGCTTTCGCAATGTCTTTCATCGCCTGCATAATTTCCCCATTCGTCGGATTTGCCTTGCCCAATTCCTTCAGCAACTTCTTCGACACGTTCCACAGCACGTCACCTTTCTGAATCGTATAAGTGCCGCCTGCGCTTGAAGAATAATTCGAGGAAGATGACGAAGAAGAACGATTCGTAGTTGTCTTTTTGGACGTTGTAGAACTTCCTGTCGGCGCAGTGCCATATTGTCCTTGGTCACCTGTTTTGGTGATGAGTTTTTTGCACATGGCATCGATGGTGGCGGCGGAGCGGAATTTCGGGCAATCTATAGTCTCTCCATTGACAACAATTTTTGTAATGTTGTATTTTCTCAATTGTGTCATACAATATGAAGCTGTCTGCTTTTCGTCAGAGAAATTTTTTTTGTTACTTTTTAATTGGTGATTGGGTGCAATAATTTGGGAAGAAAGAAAAAAATTAAGTTTACTCTCTCCAAATCCGTTACTAGTCGCAAAAAATTCCCCATTATCTAAATATAGTTTAATATTAACATCCTTCTTTGCTGGCAAGAAAAATAAGAAAGGTTCCGAAATAGCAGAAAGTATAGTAAAAGAAATAGCACCTGTATACTCTCCTACAATAAGTCCTATATTTATTAGTATTTTATCGTTTGGGTTTAAATTAAGATGTTCCGAATAACAAGACCATAACACATTATTCTCCTTCTTACACTCAAACTCATACGCCTGCGCGTGTCCCTGCACCATTTGGAGCGAAAGAATAATGACAAAAATCACTCTTTTTAAGATAGTTTTCTTCATAACGATATAATTTTTAAGTTAGACATACACGAAAAAATGCGCAGAGCATCTCTACGCATCACCACGGCCTTGCACAGCCTAAACCAACCATAGAAACGTCCACGCACAGCAGCGCACACGCCCAATGTTGGTCTTTTCAGTCTTTGGCTCGTTCATTTTTCGAGGTGCAAGTTCGGTGATGTAAGAGCCTGCTATTAGCGATTGCAAATGTACGAATAAATTCCGAAACCTCCATATTTTTTTCTGAAAAAATGAAAAAATTTTGTATTTTGCTCACTTTTTCGTAACTTTGCAGCAACAAGTATTTGTTTATGGTCAAGAAAGCAGAAATAAAACGGACTCACGAAACGATGCAGACGCCTTCGCCACAAGGTTACAAATCCTTGTATTCTGATGTCTGCACAATCATCGAAGATGCCCAACAATGCGCCTATCGTGCTGTGAATGTTTATCTCACTTTGCGGAATTGGCAGTTGGGAGAACGCATCGCAAGGGAGGACTTGGATGGTGCGACAAGGGCGGAATATGGGAAGAAGGTTATTACGACGCTTGCAGAAGACCTGACAAACAAATATGGTAAAGGATTCGATTTCAGCAGTTTGTATCAATATGTCCGTTTCTATAGGCTGTTTCCAGCGATTTTGGACGCAGTGAGTCCAAAATCGGACAAAAACGGACAAAATGATGGAATTTTGGACGCAGCGCGTCCAAAATTACTGCCATGGACCCACTATCGAGAACTGATTCGCGTGAAAAATGCGGAAGCCAGAATATGGTATGAGCAAGAAGCTTTAAGAGAAATGTGGAGTAGCCGGACGTTACATCGCAACATTGGTTCACAGTACTATTTTCGCCTGTTGCAATCGTCGAACAAGGAAAAGGTTGTGGAAGAGATGCACCAACTGACGGTCAATTACCCAAACAACAAATGGGAATATATTAAAAATCCTGTTGTGGCGGAATTTTTAGGCTTGCAATCTAATTCCGATTTTACAGAAAATGAATTGGAGGGCTGTATCATCGGCCATTTGCAAAAATTTATTATGGAGATGGGAAAAGGATTTGCTTTCGTCGGCAGACAGCAACACATCCGTACTGATATGGGTGACTTCTACATTGACTTGGTATTTTATAATTACATTCTAAAGTGTTTTTTCTTAATTGATTTGAAAACATCGCAAATTTCCCATCAAGATGTGGGACAGATGGATATGTATGTAAGGATGTACGACCAACTTAAACGAACGGAAAGTGACAACCCTACCATCGGCTTACTTCTCTGTTCAGACACCAGCGAAGACATTGCGCGTTATAGTGTACTGCACGGCAGCGAACAACTTTTTCAAGCTAAATTTCTGACACTTCTTCCCACGCAAGAAGAATTACGAAGGGAAATTGAAACGCAGAAAGCAATATTTGAAATGCAAAAAGGCTATTAGTTTTAAGAATTGAACATTTGATAAAAATAAATAAAGTATGTACGACAAAAATCACGGGCTATACATCGCCCACTGCTCGAATGGAGCACTGAGTATTCAAGGAAAGATGGCGAACCGCCACGGACTGATTGCGGGAGCCACGGGTACGGGTAAGACCGTCACGCTGCAGGTGATGGCCGAATCGTTCTGCCAAGCAGGTGTACCCTGCTTTATGGCCGATATGAAAGGCGACCTGAGCGGTATTTCGCAGGCGGGAAAAATGAGCGGTTTCATCGAGAAACGACTGCCAGAATTCGGCATCGACGCCAACGACATCGCGTTTGGCGGCTGTCCCGTGAGGTTCTACGACGTGTTCGGCGAACAGGGCATCCAGATGCGCTCGACCATCGGCGAGATGGGTCCCGACCTGATGGGTCGCATTATGGGACTGAACGAGACGCAGACGGGTGTGCTCAACATTCTCTATCGCATTCTCGACGAAAAGGGCGTTCTGCTCGACGACATCAAGGATTTGCGCCTCGCGCTCGACTGGCTGTCGCGTCACGCGAAAGAATACACGACGCACTACGGCAATGTCTCGACGGCGAGCATCGGTGCCATTCAGCGTGCGCTGTTGCAGTTGGAAAACCAAGGTGCCGACAAGTTTTTCGGTGTGCCGTCGTTCAAAATCGAGGATTTGCTCGACACGAAAGACGGCAAGGGCGTTCTGAGCGTTCTCGCCGCCGACAAACTGATGCTGCAACCGAAACTTTACTCGACTTTCCTGCTCTGGCTGCTGTCGGAACTCTATTCGACGCTGCCTGAGGTCGGCGATTTGGAAAAGCCGAAACTCGTCTTCTTTTTCGACGAGGCGCATATGCTGTTCGAGGACACGAGCAAGGCCCTGACCGACAAAATCGAGCAGGTGATTCGTCTGATTCGCTCGAAAGGCGTGGGCATCTACTTCATTTCGCAGTTGCCGACCGACATTCCCGACGTGATTCTCGGACAGTTGGGCAACCGCGTACAGCACGCTCTTCGCGCCTATACGCCGCGTGACCAGAAAGCCGTGAAAGTGGCAGCGGAAACGTTCCGTGCGAATCCCGAATTCAAGACCGAAGACGCTATTCTGCAGTTGGAAACGGGTGAGGCGCTGGTCAGTTTCCTCGACGAAAAAGGTGCGCCGAGCGTCGTCGAAAGGGCGAAAGTGTTGTTCCCGTTGAGCCAAATCGGTGCCATCACCGAGGGTCAGCGACTCGACATCATCAATGCGTCGGGCGACATCAACCGAAAATACAAAGACCCCGAAGAGCGTGAAAGTGCTTTTGAGGTTTTCTCACGCGAAAATGAGGCCGAGGCAAAGGCTGCCGAGGAGGCTGCCGCCGAAAAAGAGGCTGAAAAGGAGAAAGCGAAGGAAGGAAAAGGCAAAAAAGGCATTTTCAGCAAGGTGATGAAGGCCGTGACGACTGCTGTGACGACGACTTTCGCCGCGATCCTCGGCACGTGGGTGAGCGACAAGATTTCGGGTAAAAAGACGAAGAGCAAGAAGTCGATTACCGAAAAAGTCGCAAAAAGCACCACGTCGGCTGTGACGCGGACGATTACACGCGATATTCTTGGAAATTTGGTAAAATAAAGGCCCCACCCCAACCCTCCCCGAAAGGGAGGGAAAAGGAAGTTGAATTCTTAAAAAGATGAATGTTAGAATCGAAGCCTCGTGGAAGCGGCAGTTGCAGGGAGAGTTTGAGAAGCCCTATTTTCGGCAACTGACCGATGCCGTGCGCGTCGAATATCGGTCGGGCACGTGCTATCCGCCTGGCGGTTTGATTTTCAACGCCTTCAACCTCTGTCCGTTCGACAAAGTGAAGGTCGTGATTATCGGGCAAGACCCATATCACGAGCCTCTGCAGGCCCACGGACTGAGTTTCTCGGTGCAAGACGATGTGCCGTTTCCGCCCTCGTTGCAGAACATTTTCAAGGAAATCCACGACGACCTCGGCACGCCGATTCCCACGACGGGTAACCTCACGCGCTGGGCTGAACAGGGCGTTCTGCTACTCAATGCCACGCTCACCGTTCGCGCCCATCAGGCCAACAGCCACAGCCGACTGGGTTGGCAGGAGTTCACCGACGCTGCCATCCGCGCCCTCGCCACGCAGCGCGAACACCTTGTTTATATGCTTTGGGGCGGTTTTGCGCGTGGCAAGTCGTATATGATTGACAAAACGCGGAATCTCGTGCTCGAATCGGTTCATCCGTCGCCGTTGAGCGCCAATCGCGGCGGTTGGTTCGGGCAGCATCAGTTTTCGCGGTGTAATCAATATCTGAAAGAACAAGGAATCGAACCAATTATTTGGTAAATCATTGAAAATTGAAAAATAAATTGTACATCTGTAAATTGTAAATAATTTTGCTTCCCATTTTACAAATCGGCGACGTGCTGTTGTCGCCCGACATTCTGACCGAGCGTTTTTGCTGCGACTACGAAAAATGCAAGGGTGTGTGTTGCGTCGAAGGCAACGCCGGTGCCCCTGTGACCATCGATGAAATCGGCGAAATTGAGGAATCGCTCGATGCTGTTTGGGGCGATTTGTCGGCGCAGGCGCAGAGCGTTCTCGACCGTCAGGGCGTAGCCTATCCCGACCCAGAGGGCGAACTCGTGACGAGCATTGTGAATGGGAAAGAGTGCGTTTTTGCTCGAAGCCTCACCCCCAACCCCTCTCCGGAGGGAGAGGGGAGTGATTCCTGTTGGCTATGTATGTTGGAAAAGGCTTGTCGGGCAGGGAAAACGAAGTTTTTGAAGCCGATTTCGTGTTCGCTCTACCCGATTCGCGAAAAACGGTTTTCCAACGGCACGGTCGGACTGAATTACAACCGTTGGGACATCTGCCTCGATGCCGTGAAAAAAGGGCAGGAATTAAACCTGCCCGTTTATCAGTTTTTGAAAGAGCCGTTGATTCGTCGTTTTGGCGAAGATTGGTACAACGAACTTTGCGAAGTCGCCCAAGAACTATTGGCTTAACTTCTTAACTCCTCCAAAATCAAGCGTCAATATTCGCGTAAGTCGCATTCTTTTCGATGAATTCGCGGCGCGGTTCGACATCGTCGCCCATCAGCATCGAGAAGATTTCGTCGGCCTCGGCAGCATTTTCGATGGTCACCTGCTTCAGCAGTCGGTTGGCGGGGTCCATCGTCGTTTCCCAGAGTTGTTCGGGATTCATTTCACCCAAACCTTTGTAGCGCTGCGTGTGCAGGGCCGATGCGTTCTCGTCGCCAGCCACGTATTTGTCGATGAAGGCCTGACGCTGCTGCTCGGTGTAGCAATATTCCGAGAATTTCTTGTAGGTGCATTTGTAGAGCGGCGGCGTGGCAATGTAGAGGTGTCCACCCTGAATCACCTGCGGCATAAAGCGGTAGAACAGCGTCATAATGAGCGTGTCGATGTGCGAGCCATCGACGTCGGCGTCGGTCATAATGATGATTTTGTCGTAGCGCAGTTTGTCGATGTTGGCATCTTTCGAGTCCTCGCCATCGACACCGAAGCGCACACCAATCGACTGGATGATGTTCATCACCGATTCGGCCTCAAAAACGCGGTGCCACTGCACTTTCTCGACGTTCAAAATCTTTCCGCGAAGGGGCAGAATGGCCTGGAAATGGCGATCGCGACCTTGTTTGGCGGAGCCACCGGCCGAGTCACCCTCGACGAGGAAGATTTCGCACTCCTTCGGGTCTTTGTTCGAGCAGTCGGCCAGTTTTCCGGGCAGTCCGCCACCCGTCATCGGGTTTTTGCGCTGCACGCTTTCGCGGGCTTTGCGGGCGGCAATTCGCGCCGTGGCTGCCAGAATCACCTTCTCGCAGATGGTGTGGGCCTCTTTCGGATGCTCCTCGAGGTAGTTCGTCATTGCCTCGCCCACGGCTTTCTGCACAGCACCGTTTACCTCCGAGTTGCCGAGTTTCGTCTTCGTCTGTCCCTCGAACTGCGGCTCAGCCACTTTCACCGAGATAATCGCCGTCAGACCCTCGCGGAAGTCGTCTTGCGCCACTTCGATCTTGGCTTTTTCGATTTGCTTGCGCAGTTGGTCGTCTTCGTCGGCATATTTCTTCAACGTACGTGCCAATGCGATGCGGAAGCCCGTCAGGTGGGTACCGCCCTCGATGGTGTTGATGTTATTGACGTAAGAATGGATGTTTTCCGAGTAGTCGCTGTTGTAGAGCAGTGCGATTTCGATAGGCACGCCGTCTTTCTCGGTCTTCAAGAAAATCGGCTCGCCGATGATCGATGTGCGATGACGATCGACGTAGCGCACGAATTCCTTCAGTCCGTCCTTGGCGTGGAACACCTCGGGCTGCTTCAGTTTGCCTTCTTCGTCGGGACGAAGGTCGGTCAGCGTAATCGTGATGCCGGCGTTCAGATAAGCCAGTTCGCGCATACGCTTCGCGATGATGTCGTATTTGTATTCTGTCGTTGTGAAGACGGTGGGGTCGGGCCAGAATTGCTGGCGAGTACCCGTCTTGTCGGTGTCGCCCACGATTTTCACGTCGTAGAGCGGTTTTCCTTTTTCGTATTCCTGCTGATAGATGTGGCCGTTGCGATAGACCTGCGACATCATCCTCGACGACAGTGCATTGACGCACGAAACGCCGACACCGTGCAGACCGCCCGACACTTTGTACGAGCCTTTGTCGAACTTACCACCGGCGTGGAGCACCGTCATCACGACCTCAAGGGCCGACTTGTGCATCTTCTCGTGCTCATCGACGGGGATTCCGCGTCCGTCGTCCTGCACAGTGATGGAGTTATCTTCGTTGATGGTTACTTCGATGTTGTTACAATAGCCGGCCATGGCCTCGTCGATGGAGTTATCGACAGTTTCGTTCACTAAGTGGTGCAGTCCCTTTTCGCTGATGTCACCGATGTACATCGCAGGGCGTTTGCGCACGGCCTCAAGTCCTTCCAGCACTTGAATATTACTGGCGGAATAGTCGCTGATAGCGTTGTTTTTGATTTCTGACATTTTTCTTTTATTCTGATTTTCTGATTTTGCGATAAATAACGTGCAAAGGTACTAAAAAAATGCGATATGTCGAAAATTTAGCTGTAAAAAAACTATAAAAAATAGAATAATTCGTGATTTTTTTCCGCTTTTCATCTACAATTTGTACCTTTGTAAGCGCAAAACTTGTTTTGTCGATAAAAATGACTTAAAAATTCAACTTAATAACATGAAAAAACTGACGATTATTTGTTTGTTGCTGTCTGTTTTCAGCCTGACGACGCTGGCACAGATGCAAGACCCTGTGAAGTTTACAACGCAGTTGAAAACGGGCTCGGGTGCCGAGGCTGAAATGGTTTTCAGTGCGACGATTGCACCCGGATGGCACGTCTATTCGACAAATCTCGGGCAGGATGGCCCGATTGAGGCGTCGCTGCACGTGAACAAGATGGATGGTGCGGAACTCGTGGGCAAACTGACGCCGAAAGGCAAGGAGATTTCGCAATTCGACGAGATGTTCGGGATGAAACTGCGGTATTTTGAAAATTCGGTGCAGTTTGTGCAGAAGGTGAAATTCACCAAGCCGCAGTACGACATCGACGCGTATCTGGAATGGGGCGCGTGCAACGACGAGATGTGTCTGCCGCCGAGCGAGGCCGCGCTGAAAGCGAGTGGGAAGAGCCCGGCCAGCCTCACCCCTGACCCCTCTCCCGAAGGAGAGGGGAAAGAAGTTTCCCAAGAAATGAAGGAGGAAGAAGTTATTCCAGAAAATATACAAAACGACACGATTGCCACCGACAGCGTGGCAGCCTCCCCCAGTGGGGGGAGGTTGGAGGGGGCTTCCGACCTCTGGCGCCCCGTCATTTCGGAACTTCGTGCGATGGGTAGTGGCGACAACATTGCGAACCATTCGCTGTGGTACATTCTGCTGATGGGCTTTGTCGGCGGACTGTTGGCGGTGGCGATGCCCTGCATTTGGCCGATTATCCCGATGACGGTGAGTTTCTTCCTGAAACGGGCAAAAGACGACAAGAAAAAGGGCATCAAAGACGCTTTTACCTACGGCATTTCGATTATCGTGATTTATTTGGGTCTGGGACTGCTCGTCACGGCGATTTTCGGCTCCGACACGCTCAATGCGATGTCCACCAACGCCGTTTTCAACATTTTCCTGTTCCTGTTGCTCGTCGTTTTCGCACTGTCGTTCTTCGGATGGTTTGAAATCAAACTGCCCGACCGCTGGGCGAACGCCGTCGATACGAAAGCCTCATCGACGAGCGGACTGCTCTCGATTTTCCTGATGGCCTTCACGCTTGTGCTGGTTTCGTTCTCGTGCACCGCCCCGATTATCGGTCTTTTGCTCGTGGAAACGACCACCAACGGCAACTGGTTGGCACCGGCACTGGGAATGTTCGGATTTGCGCTTGCCCTCGCCCTGCCGTTCACGCTGTTTGCGCTGTTCCCGCAGTGGTTGAAGCAGGCTCCGAAGTCGGGTTCGTGGATGACCACCATCAAAATCGTGCTCGGCTTCATCGAATTGGCCTTCGCGCTGAAATTCTTCTCGGTGGCCGACCTCGCCTATGGCTGGCACTTGCTCGACCGCGAGGTGTTCCTCTCGCTCTGGATTGTGATTTTCGCGTTGCTCGGCGCGTATCTCGTGGGCTGGCTGAAGTTCCAAGAAGACGAAATCGGCGGCAACCTCAACAAACCGATGCCTGTGCTTTGCATCATGGGTGGACTGGTGTCGTTTGCCTTCGCCGTGTATATGATTCCGGGTCTGTGGGGTGCGCCGTGTAAGGCCGTGAGTGCTTTCGCACCGCCGATTAACACGCAAGATTTCAACCTCAATACAAAAACTGTCGAGGCTCGTTTCACCGACTACGAACAGGGTATGGCCGCCGCGAAAGCCGAAGGAAAGCCCGCGTTCATCGATTTCACGGGCTTCGGTTGCGTGAACTGTCGGAAAATGGAGGCTGCCGTGTGGACCGACCCACGTGTGGCCGACATTCTGAAGAAAGACTACGTACTGATTTCGCTCTTCGTCGATGACAAAACGCCTCTCGCCGAACCGTTTGAAGTGACCGACGCCGAAGGCAACACCAAGACGCTGCGCACCGTTGGCGCGAAGTGGAGCTATTTGCAGAGCCATAAGTTCGGCGCTAATGCCCAGCCGTTCTACGTGGCGGTCGATGCCGACGGCAATCCGCTCACAGGCTCCTACGGCTATAAAGAGGACGTTCCGGCGTTCTTGGAATTCCTTCAAAGCCCCCTAAAATAGAGGATTGGAGGTCTTCATCAAACTAAAAACTACTACCAACCATGAACAAAGAAAAACGCGAGGCCATCATCAGCCTCATTCAGAAAGAAGTGGTGCCTGCCATCGGCTGTACGGAACCGATGGCCGTGGCGCTATGTACGGCTCGGGCAACGGAAATGCTTGGTTGCCGACCCGAGAAAATCACCGCCCAACTTAGTGGAAACATCCTGAAAAACGCGATGGGCGTAGGTATTCCGGGCACGGGAATGATTGGACTGCCCATCGCCATCGCGCTCGGTGCGCTCATCGGCAAGTCGGAGTACCAACTCGAAGTGCTGAAAGACCTCACGCCCGAGGCATTGGAAGAAGGAAAGCAGTTTATTGCCGAAAATCGCATCCAAATCGGTGTGAAAACAGACATTTGCGAAATTCTCTACATCGAAATCACCTGCGAGGCCGGTGGAAAGAGCGAAACCGCGATTATCGAGGGGAGTCATACGAATTTCAGAGGCCCCTCCCCCAGCCCCTCCCCCGTAGGGAGGGGAGAAAACGAATCTCCGAAAAAAGAAGCCTCCCCTATGGGGGGAGGTTTGGAGGGGGCTCTCAGCCTCCGCCTCGTCTATGACTTCGCGATGGAAACGCCCGTCGAGGAACTTCGTTTCATCCTGAAAACGCGCGATATGAACATGGCGGCGGCTCGCGAATCGCTCAAACACAACTACGGCCACAACCTCGGAAAAACCATCGAGCGACCGCTTGCAAAGGGAATTTTCGGCAACAGCATCTACTCGCATATTATTTCGAAGACGGCTGCTGCCTGCGACGCTCGCATGGGTGGTGCGATGATTCCCGTCATGTCGAATTCGGGTTCGGGAAACCAAGGCATATGCGCCACGAATCCCGTAGCCGTCTATGCCGAGGAAAACGAAAATACCGAGGAAGAACTCATCCGCGCCCTGACGCTCTCGCACCTCACCGCCATTTATATTAAGGAGTCGCTCGGTCGGCTTTCGGCCCTTTGCGGTTGCGTCGTGGCAGGCATCGGCTCGAGCGTCGGCATCACCTATCTGATGGGTGGCGACTACGAGCGCATCTGTCGTTCGGTCAAAAATATGATTGCCAACCTCACGGGAATGATTTGCGACGGTGCAAAACCTTCGTGTGCACTGAAAATCGCGTCGGGTGTTTCGACCGCCGTCATGTCAGCCGTGCTGTCGATGGAAGGAAAATGCGTGAGTTCAGCCGAGGGAATCGTCGATGATTGTGTCGATAAAACCATCCACAACCTCACGAGCATCGGTGCCGAGGCCATGTGTCAGACCGATCACAAGGTGCTCGACATCATGACGCACAAATAACCCTTATCTCAGTCTGACAAACACGGGATAGTGGTCCGACGGAAGGCGACGCTCGTAACGAGTGAAGTCGATTTCCTGCGGTGCATCAGCCGACTTCATTTGCTGCGTGGAAGTCGTGTCGGGTGTCCAATAGCTGTCGGTCAGCACGGCGTATGCCTCGACCTCGGTCGGCACAGACACAAAAATGTGGTCGATGCGACTTTTCGTGAACAAATCCGACTTAAAACTATTGAACGTACCGTTTTCGGCGAAACGAATTCGAGCGCAGTCGTAACTATCCTTCAAAATGCCCGATTCGACGAAAATCCGATAAATTTCATCGTCCTGATCGACATTGAAATCGCCCGTGAGAATGACGGGGACGTTGGGTGTCGAACGCTGTGTGATGGGTGAAGGTTGGGCGATCAGTTCCTTGATTTTCTGCACGACGAGTTTCGCCGCCTCGCGTCGCGCCACCTTGCCGACGTGGTCCATGTGGAGGTTGAAAAAGAAGAAATCGTCGTCTTTCAACCCCAGTTGGTCGTCTTTCAAGGCAAATCGCTCGTTGATGGCAAATCGTCCCCATGTGCAGATTCGCACGCAGGCCGCATCCCAACCCAGACTGGGCTTTTCGGGCGTTTCGCTGAGCCAGAAATTGCCATGGTCGAGCAATTGCACATGGTCTTTTTTATAGAAAATGGCGGCATATTCGCCCTTCGTCATGCCGTCGTCGCGTCCCACGCCGATGCAGTCGTAGCCGTCGAGCCTTTCGAGCATGTCAACCAACTGTTCGTGGAGCACCTCTTGCGCCCCGAAAATGTCGGGTGCCATGAAGTTCACTTGGTCGCAAATCACCTGACAGCGCTTTTGCCAAAAGTCACCGCGAGCCTCGTCGCCACCGTTTTTGTAGCGGATGTTATACGAACCCACGAGCATCGGCTGTGCCGTCGCAGGCGAAAATTGGAACCACACTGCGAAAGCCATCAGCAGTGTCGCAAAAAATCGATTTCGAGCCATTTTCATTTCAGTTTTATGTTAACATCGTATTTTTAGTGCAAAAATATCAAATTTTCTAGAGAAAATATTCTTTCAATCTGATTTTTCACATTTTTTTTCAAAATAATTTTCATTTTTAAGAAAAAAGTAGTAACTTTGCAGCCATCAGGATACTTCATCCACTATTTATATTATCGAAACGCTATCAAATCACAAACTAAATAATATAAACAAGCGAATGAAAAAAATCAAACTACTCTCAATCGTGTGGTTGCTGTCGGCAACGGCATTTGCAGCCAACTATACAGGCATTCAACTGACGTTCCAGCGCACGGGAACCAATGCTTCCAGTGTCACGGTGAATGTCTGCGACCAAGACGCCAACCCTCTCGATGGCGTGACGGCAACATTGGAAAGCACCTCGTTCGGAAATCTGATGACGGGTTCGGCACAGGCACTCACAAACGGAACGGTGTTGGCACCTGCAAACAACAGTTCTTACAGTAACGGTGCTAATGCAGAGATTTCGTATCTTTTCCGCATCAATGGGCTCGACCCCTCGTTTACCTACTACAAAGCAGACATTGATGTTTATGCAATGACAAAAGGCGGTACGGCACAAGGCAACGGAGGAGACACGAAACGTTATTTTAATTTTTCAGTTTCGACTGGAGGCACTTCGAATGTGTCGCTTTTTGCACAAAAAACGGAGAATACCGACATATGCACTGTATCCGATCATAACGGAGGTCTTTACCACAGCGTACAGACAATGTTTGCATCGACTGAGCAGACGGCTACCGCACCGCTTTATGTCCGTGTCACACTCAAAAAAATCTCGTCGGATGGTTGTTATGCAGGAATCGGCATGGTCAAATTATATGGCGACCCACAAGAACAAAGTTTTTCTGGCGATAAATTCTACACGATTCGTAGATTCGGCGCAAACAACGCCTATATGCATGACTTGGGCGATAAAATCGGAACAAGTACGTTGGACACCAAAAAGAAATGTTGGTGGGTATTGATTCCGACGGCTAATCCCGACTGCTATCACATTATGAATGCTGCGTCGGGCAAGTATATTCAGAGTTCAAAAGGATTGGACCAAAATGTTCCTGTCTCGATGGGTAGCATGCCAGTGGAGTTCCAAATCAAGAAAGACGAGAAAACGGGTACGACGAAAGGTTATTACTATATGGCAAGCACCGATCAGACAATTTCCACCGACGCATCGTCGCAAACGTACGGTCTGAACTGGAGTAGCGCCTTTTCTTGTGTGGTTACGTGGTTTATCAGAAGTGGAACAAACGCCAATTCCTATTGGGAAATCGTCGAAGACGAAAATCGCTACGAGTTGCCTGCCGAATCGTCTTCCTTCACCCGTTCCGCACAGATTTATTCCGTTCCCTGCGGAGATAAAGGCACGGCATACCTTACAAAAGCCGATTTTGAGGGTACAGATGTCCTCAGCGAATTGCACTATAAAGCCACCGACGCACCGGCCAAACATCATTTATTATACACCCAACAAAAGGCCGAGGTGAAGCAGGGCGGAACACTGCCCGTGAACATCACCATTGCCAGCGGCACGAACATCAAAGCCAAAGCCTTCACCGACTGGAACAAAGACGGCGTTTTCGACGAGCGCTCGGAAATCGTGAACGGAACGGTGAACCTCAGCGTTCCAGAGGATGCCAAACTCGGACAATATCGCCTGCGCATCCGCGTGGTTGAAGATGATGTCGATGCAGAAGCCCAAGCGACAGGAATCAGCTACGATTTCCTCGTGAATGTGGTCAGTGCAGATACTGACATCGAGTGGAGCGTGAAGCCCAACAATGCCATGCGTGGCACGACATCGGGCGAAGTGGTGGAAAAAGACAACAAAACTTATCTGAAAGTCAGCGTGAAACCCATTGGCGACGCAGTTTTCAAAGGTTGGAAACTGATGCACAACTATTTCCAAGGCGAAATCGTTTATACGCCTGCGAATTCGACGGATTTCGAGCACGAATTTGAACTGACGCAAAGTCTTCACCTCGTGGCAGTCCTCGAACCCAACACGAAAGTCGAACAGTCCGTTACGAATGCCGCTTATTCCACGATGTATTACAGCAACATTGCATTGGAAGTGCCCGAAAACGTGGAAGCCATCACTTATAAGGTGGTGGATGGCGTTCTCAGCAAGAGCATAACCTACGCTCCAAACGACATTATTCCGGCAGGCGAGCCCGTTGTCATTTACGACAACGACCGCGATGACACAAAAACCTACCAATTCCGAATCGCAAGCACCAAGGAAGTGCCCGACCCCGACAATATGTTGCTCGGCTTCGACGAAGACCATATAACCGTCGGTCCCAACCCATCGGAAACCTATAAATTCTACAAATTCTCGTTCAAAGGTCGCGACAGCGAAGGGAAACCCGACAATGTTGGATTCTACTACGGCGGAAAGAACGGAGGCGCATTCACGAGTGGCGCCCACAAGGCATATCTCGCCGTTCCACAAAGCGCGATGGGAACGGGAAGTGCGAAAGAATTCTTGTCGATGCCAGAAGGAAACGACGTGACAGGCATCCAAGATGTCGTGACGAGAAATTCCGACGGTGCCGTCTATACCCTGCAAGGTGTGAAAATCATTGACAAGGACTGTGACGGCCATCGGAAAAATCTTCCAAAAGGCGTTTATATCATCAATCAAAGAAAAGAAATCATCAAATAAATCCCTGAATCATCTATGAACAAATATATTCAACCGAGAATCAAGGTTCTTGCACTGCCAGAAATCATGCAAAACCTTTACGAAGGCACCACCCAAGAGGGACAGTTGGCCAAACCCCTTGCCGACGACACGAATTCTGAACATGAAAGTGGCTGGGGTATGGAAAACTGGGGAGCCGACTTCACTGTGTGGGATGAAGAGTAATTTTCTAATTGTAAAACCATTAAAACAAATATCAACAATGAAAGCAAACAAATTATTATACGGTCTGGCTATGACACCGGCACTCGCCTGCGGACAACAAAGCGAAAAACCGAACATCATCTTCGTGCTGTGCGACGACATGGGCTGGGGCGACCTCGGCTGCTACGGTCAGCAATATATTTCCACGCCCAACATCGACCGTATGGCTCGTGAGGGAATGCAGTTTATGCAGGCGTATTGCGGTAGTCCGGTGTCGGCACCGTCGCGTGCCTCGCTGATGACGGGTCAGCATACGGGACATACGAAAATCCGCGGAAACAAGGAGTATTGGAACACCTCGGGCTACGTCTATTACAACGGAAATCAGGACTACGCGGTCGTCGGACAGGAACCGCTCGACCCGAACCATGTCGTGCTGCCCGAAATCATGAAGGAAAACGGCTATACAACGGCGCAATTCGGAAAATGGGCTGGCGGCTACGAAGGCAGCGTCTCAACGCCTGACAAACGCGGTGTGGACCTTTTCTACGGACCGATTTGTCAATTCCAAGCCCATGCCTACTATCCGAATTTCCTCAACAGATACGACCCTGCCGAGGGTGATACAAAAGTTGAGCGAATTATACTCACGGAAAATACTCAATTCAACTTCACGACCGACGACTATTTCAATCGTCCACAGTATAGTCCCGACCTGATTCATCAAAGGGCATTAAGATGGATTGACGAGATGGCTGATGCCGGACAACCGTTCTATGGTCTTTTCACCTATACCCTGCCCCATGCTGAACTTGCCCAGCCCGAAGACTCGATTCTTTTGGGCTATAAAGAAAAATTCTGCAATGACAAGACTTGGGGTGGCGATGTCGGCAGTTGGTATCATCGAGTTGAGAATACCCACGCACAGTTCGCCGGCATGATTACCCGACTCGATGCCTATATGGGCGAAATTATGGACAAACTCAAGGAAAAAGGTATTGACAACAACACCATTTTGATTTTCTCGTCGGACAATGGTCCTCACGAGGAGGGTGGTGCCGACCCAGATTTCTTCAATCGCGATGGTGTGCTACAAGGTAAGAAACGCAGTTGTTATGAGGGTGGAATCCGCGTTCCGTTCATCGTGCGCTGGCCCGGAAAAGTGTCCCCAGGCGTGAAAAACGACCATCAACTGGCCTTCTACGATGTGATGCCGACTTTCTGCGACATCCTTGGAAAGAAAGATACCGATTACAGGAATCCCAATCTTGGAGAAAACGACTATTTCGACGGTATTTCCTTCCTGCCCACGCTTTTGGGTAACGATGAAGCTCAGGAAAAACACAACTATCTCTATTGGGAACTCAATAATGAAATAGGTGTGCGTCAAGGCGATTGGAAATTCATCGTCGAGAGAGATGGCGGCGCATGCAAACTCTACGATTTGGCGACAGATATTCATGAGGACAACGACCTTTCTGGAGATTCCCGCTTCCAAGACAAACTCGCAGAAATGAAAGCCATCGTCCATGAGGCTCATATCGATAGTGAAATGTTCCCCATTACTACTTTACCCCAATAAACTACACCTTATTTATATTTAACGATTCAAACCAAATGAAAACCATCAAACTATTTTTCGTGACTTGGCTGCTGTCATTGACTTCCGTGACAGCCGCCAATCACACTTTTTCGTCGGATAAGACCTACACCATCCGCTGCTACCACAGCAACAGCGCGTTTGTCTATCAGAGTGGCAACCAGATGGGAACGGGCAACTTCGACACGTCGAAAATGTCGTGGTGGGTGCTTGTTCCGACCGACAAGGACGATTGCTACTACATCAAGAACGCCACGACGGGTCAGTACGTGCAAAGTTCGAAAGGACTGGCGCAGAATGTGGCCGTGACAATGGGCGACATGCCTGTCGAGTTCGAAATCATGAAAGACGAAACCAACGGAGCGGTGACGAAAGGCTATTATTATATGGCCAGTACCGACAACGACCCGATTTCCATCGTCGGTGATGTGACAAAAGGATTGAACTGGTCGGTGGATTATGCCTGCGTCGTAACGTGGTGGATTAAGACTGGTCGCAAAAATTCCTACTGGGACATCGTTGAAGACGAGTATCGCTACAGCCCGAACACCATCGATGTGTCGGACTACAGCCGTCAGGTGCAGATGTATTCCGTGCCCTGTGGAACGACGGGAAAGGCGTACTTGAAGAAAGCCGACATCGCTGGCGACGACATCCTCGGCGAGTTGCATTATTCGGTCACGTCGAAGCCTTCGAAGGCGCACGTGGTCTATACCGACCAGAAGGCCGAGGTGAAACAGGGCGGAACGCTGCCGCTGACCGTCACTTTGGCCAACAGCAACGCCAATGTTCGCACGTTTGCCTATGCCGACTGGGACAAGGACGGCGTGTTCGAGGTCAGTCAGGAAATCACGGGTAGTTCGACGACTTTCACCGTCCCTGCCGACGCGGAAATGGGACAGAGCCGACTGCGCATTCGCGTGACTGAGACCGACACCGACAGCGCTGAGGATGATGTCATCGGCTATTGTTACGACTTCCTCGTGAACGTGGTGAGTGGCGATGCCAAAATCGAATGGACGGTCGAGGTGAACGACAAGACGCGCGGAACCGTCACGGCGGAGGAAGTCGGCGGCAATCTGCGAGCCACCGTCACGCTCTACGGCGACGCGAAATTCAAGGGTTGGAAACTGATGCACAGCTATTTCAAAGGCGAAATGGTAGGTACGAATACCGAAATCGAACTGCCTTTGACGCAGAGTATCCGCCTCGTGGCCATTCTCTCGCCCAACACGAAGGACATTCCGTCCGACATCGCCATCGCTGAGCGCGAAGCGGAGGCCGACAGTGCCATCTACAACCTGCAAGGCGTCAAAATGGGCGGCAAAAACCTGCCGAAAGGCATCTACATCGTCAACAACAAGAAAAAAATCATCAAATAAAACCGAAAAATCATGAAAGCAAACAAATTATTATACGGTCTGGCCATGACGCCGGCACTCGCTTGCGGACAACAAAGCGAGAAACCGAACATCATCTTCGTGCTGTGCGACGACATGGGCTGGGGCGACCTCGGCTGCTACGGTCAGCAGTATATTTCCACGCCCAACATCGACCGAATGGCTCGTGAGGGAATGCAGTTTATGCAGGCATATTGCGGTAGTCCGGTGTCGGCGCCGTCGCGTGCCTCGCTGATGACAGGTCAGCACAGCGGACACACGAAAATCCGTGGAAACAAAGAGTATTGGAACACCTCGGGCTACGTCTATTACAACGGAAATCAAGATTACAAGGTTGTTGGACAGGAACCGCTCGACAAAAACCACGTTGTTTTGCCTGAAATTATGAAAGACAACGGCTACACGACGGCGCAGTTCGGAAAATGGGCTGGCGGCTACGAAGGCAGCGAATCGACGCCCGACAAGCGCGGTGTCGATGAGTTCTACGGACCGATTTGCCAGTTCCAAGCCCATGCCTACTATCCGAATTTCCTCAACAAATACAGCCGTGCCGACGGTGACAAGGCGGTCAAGCGCGAAATTCTGGAGGAAAACATCAAATACAAATTCACGACCGACGAATATTTCAAGCGTCCGCAGTACAGCGCCGACATGATTCACCAGAAAGCCCTTGAATGGATTGACAAGCAGACTGCCGATAAGCCTTTCTACGGTCTTTTCACCTATACCCTGCCCCACGCTGAATTGGCACAGCCCGAGGACTCGATTTACTTGAGTTACAAAGCGAAATTCTGCGAAGACAAGACTTGGGGCGGCGATGTGGGCAGTTGGTACCACCGCGTGACGAACACCCACGCGCAATTCGCCGGTATGATTACCCGACTTGATGCCTACATGGGCGAAATCATGGACAAACTCAAGGAAAAAGGCTTTGACGAGAATACGATTCTGATTTTCTCGTCGGACAACGGTCCTCACGAGGAGGGCGGCGCCGACCCGACCTTCTTCAACCGCGACGGCGTGCTGAAAGGCATCAAGCGCAGTTGCAACGAGGGTGGAATCCGCGTTCCGTTCATCGTTCGCTGGCCCGGAAAAGTGCCCGCAGGCGTGAAAAACGACCATCAACTGGCGTTCTACGACGTGATGCCGACCTTCTGCGAACTCATCGGCATCGAAAATTATGTCGAGAAGTACAAAAGGCCGCAAAGTGGTGGCAAAGAAGACTATTTCGACGGCATTTCGTTCCTGCCGACGCTGCTCGGCAACGACGCTGCACAAGAGAAGCACGACTATCTCTATTGGGAACTCAATCCGCAAATCGGTGTGCGTCAGGGCAATTGGAAACTCATCGTCAGAAACGGCAACTGCGAACTCTACGACCTTGCTTCCGACGTTCACGAAGACACCAACCTCGCGAGCCAGTATCCTGAGAAACTCGCCGAACTGAAAGCCATCGTCCGTCAAGCGCACGTGGATAGTTCGATGTTCCCCATCACGTTGCCGAAATAATCCATTTTCGAGATTCGATTTTCGAGGAACGAGGAAGGAGATTCGATTTTCGAGATTCGAGGAACGAGGAACGAGATTCGAGAAGCGACTTTTTAAGATTCAATAGAAAAAAGCCCCAGAAACCGAAGTTTCCGGGGCTTTTGCTTGTCGAGAAATTCAACGATTACTCTTCCTCGGGCGTCATCATCACCGTGATGCAGTTGCCGCTCGAAAGCACTTCCTTGACGAAAGCCGAAATCTTTTCGGGCGTCTGAGCCTGAACCAGATTCTTGTAGTCGGTGTGCTCGTCGATGCCGTACTTGCGCCACATATAGAGGACGCTTCGCCAATGACTATTCTGCTTGGCTGCGTCGTCGGCACGCTTCAGCATCAGTTCCTTCACCTTTTCTAACATTTCCGGATTGCAGCTGACGGTGAGGTCATCGACGGCCTTTTTCAGCAGATACATCGCGGTGTCGCGCTTCTCGGGCTGCATCGGGCAGTAGGCGAAGAACTGAATGTTGTGGTAGTCTTCCGAAATGACTGCCGTACCCTGTGCGGCCACGCTGTAGGCGGCGGAAGCCTCCTCGCGGATTTCCTTCGTGTAAATCATACGCAAAATTTGTCCAGTGATGCTGGCTTGAATGTCGCGCTCGAGCGTGTAAGGCATATCCTCGTTATACCAAACCATCACACCGTTGCACTTCGGCGTTTCCTGTTTGCGGGCGAAAATATTTTCAATCTTTCCTTTCTGCAGGAACGACGTGCGCTTGGCCTTCGGATTCTTTTCTTTGGCAGGCAGTGAACCGAGATACTGGCAGACGAGCGGACGAATCGTGGCCTCGTCGAAGTTGCCGATGATGACAAATCCCCAATCCTGGGCCGAAGCGGTGCGCTCCTTGGCGATTTCGAGGATGCGGTCGTAGCTGACATCCTTCAAGGCTTCGAGCGTGAGCGGAGCCAGACGCGGATTGTGGCCGTAGAGTGTGGCGGTGAGTGAGTCGTTGAAGGCGATGTCGGGCGACAGGGCGCGGTTCTTCAGCGACACTTCCAACTGCGACATCAGGTTCTGATAGGCTTTTTCGTCCTTGTTGATGTTCGTGAAGTAGAGATAGGCCATTTGCAGCATCGTTTCGACATCTTTCGGGGTCGATGTGCCGCTGAGGGTCATATTGTGGCCACTCATCGCGAGGTCGGCATTGGCGATTTTGCCTGCGAGGGCCTTTTCCAATTCGGTCAAAGAGAAATTGCCGAGTCCGCTGATGCCGATGACTTGGTCGAAGAGTTGCAGGTTGCGGTAGTCCTTCGGGCCGTAGAGCGATTCGCCACCAGGACCTTCACCCGACAGAATGACTTGGTCTTTCTTGAAATCGGTCTGCTTCAACAGCACCACAACACCGTTCGACAGTTGCAATTCGGTGTAGCCGAACTTGTCGTTTTTCAGTTCCTTCTTGATGGTTCCAGCCTTCGGCAACTTCGTGATGAGCGGTTCGTTCTTCACGTTATCGACGTAGGCCTCAATCTGCTGTGCACGGGCATCGGCCACGGCCTTGAGCAGACCTTCGCTGGTCGGATAGACGTTGCCTTCCTTCTCGTTGTTAAACGAGATGATGACCATATTCGAGTCGTTTTCAACGGCTTTGAACATCTCTTTCGAAGCCTCGTTGATGGCCTCGAACGGCAGCATCGGCACGATTTGCTTCATCGTTTCGTAGGTGAAATCGATGCTCGGCATCGGCTCGTTCGACAGGAAATGACCCAGACACTGCGCGTAGAACTGCGTGTTCGTGCGCTTTTCGCGGTTTTCGTAGGTTTTGTCGAGCGAACTGAGGTAGTCGGCCTTGAAACGGTTGTATTCGGTCGGCGTGTAGCCAAATTCGGCCACGCGGCGAGCCTCGACGAGCACGGCTTTCAGCGCGTCGTCCATCTGATCCATTTCCTTCGGCGTAGCGTCGAAACTGAGGGCGTCTTTCGTCTTGGCGAAGATGTAGTTTCCATCACCTGCCGAAGCGCTCACGAAGGGGCATCCGGGCTGCTTGACAACCTCGGAAAGACGGCGGTTGAGCATACTCATCGCAGCGCGTTTCACGTAGTTGAAAATCAAATACGATAGGTCGCCCTTCATCGAGTCGGGATAGACCTCGTGCTTGAACATAATATCGACGCTCGAAGTGCGCTGTTCCTTGTCCTTGTCGATGATGACGATGGGTTCGGCCGTGTCGGGCACGGGCTCGTCGATGATCGGGGCGGCATTTTCGGGGTTCGTAATCGGACCGAAGAGCTTTTTGATCATCGCCTCGGTGTGATCGACATCGACATCGCCCACGACGATGATACCCTGATTCGTCGGATGATACCATTTTTCGTAGTAGTCGCGAATTTCCTGCGGCTTGAAGTTGTCGATGACCGACATCAGGCCAATCGGATAGCGCACGCCATACTTCGAACCCGGATAGAGGGCGGGCAGGTTGCGCTCGAACATACGGCTCGACGCCGATGTGCGCATACGCCATTCCTCGTGAATCACACCGCGCTCCTTGTCGATTTCATTGGCATCGAGCGTCAGACCCGTTGACCAGTCGCGCAGGATGAGCAGACACGAGTCGAGCACCGACTGGCGCGCCGTGGGCACGTTGTCGATGTTATAGACCGTCTGGTCAATCGACGTGTAGGCGTTCAAGTCGCCACCAAACTGCACACCGACCGTCTCCAGCCAGCTCACCAGTTCGCCAGACTTGAAATTGTCGGAGCCATTGAAGGCCATGTGCTCGAGGAAGTGGGCCAGACCGCGCTGACTTTCCTCTTCCTGAATCGAGCCGACTTTCTGCGCAATGTAGAAATTGGCGCGATGCTCCGGCCAGTTGTTGTAACGGATGTAGTAGGTCAATCCGTTGTCGAGTTTTCCGATGCGCACGGCCGTGTCGAGGGGAATCGGCGGCATCATCTGTGCGCTGACGCTACCTGCCACTGCGAGCAGCAGCGTCAAAAGAATGTTTCTAATTTTCATAAAAAAAATGTTTAAATAATGGTATGTCATTCTTGGTTTTCGAATTTAAAAGTCGTGCAAATTTAGTTATTTTTTCTGATTAGACGCATCAATCGACGAAAAACTACGTTTTCTTTTACAATTTTTAGTTTTTCGGCTCATTTTATCAAAAAAAATGGACGTAGGATATAAAAAAAATGGCCGCGAAGCATTTTCGCAGCCATCTTTTTCCAGATTTTTTGAGTTTTAACCGATTTCAATCTGCCGCTCCACCTTCGTGCGAGCCTGCTCGGTCTTCGGCAGCGTCACGGTGAGCACGCCGTGCTCCACGCGGGCAGCAATTTTCGCCTTTTCCACGTCGTCGGGCAAGAGCAGCGTCTGCTCGAACTTCGTGTAGTTGAACTCGCGGCGCAGGTAGTGAGCCTTCTTGTCCTCCTGCTCGATTTTCTTCTCCATCTTCACCACGAGGTTTCCCTCCTCGTTGATGTTCACGTTGAAGTCCTCCTTCTTCAGCCCCGGAGCCGCCAGTTCCACAGTGTACTCGTCTTGCGTCTCGATGACATTGATGGCGGGTGCCGTAGCGTTTGCCCTCGGCATGAAGTCGTTGTCGAAAAAGTCGTTGAACACGGTTGGCAACCATGCGTTTCTACGAATCATTGGTCTCATAGTTTTGTCCTCCTAATCTTTTTTAATGGTACATTTTTTCTGTTTTTTCACTCGATTTTCGGGCGAGGTGTCCGTCGGAAACGAAACTCGCTCGACCAACAGATTTCAAAACCTGTGCCGAGCGAATATTTGCGACAATTTGTCAGAAAAATGCGACAAAAAGTCAGTTTTGTGGATTAAAAACCGTTGCCATCCGGCGAAGTCCTTCCATGAGGCGACTGCGCTGCGTGGCGAGGTTGATGCGGATATAGCCGTCGGTGCCATACATCGTGCCGCTGTTCACCCAAACTTGGGCTTCGCGGAGCAATTTTTCCTCGAATTCATCGCCACTGAGGCCCGTTGCGTCTATATCGACCCACACGAGATAGGTTCCTTCGAGTTGAAACACCTTCAACTGCGGCAGTTTTTCGGCAAAAAACTCGCAGAGTGCCTGATAGTTGCCCCAGAGATATTCGTTGAGCGCGTCGAGCCAATCCTCTCCTTCGTTATAAGCGGCTTCGACGGCAAGCGGTGCAAAGGGATTCACGTCGCAGATTTCGTTGATGTTGATGGCGCGGTCGATGCGGCGGCGCGCTTCGGGGTCGGCGCAAATGATGTGGGCCATTTGCAGTCCGGCGATGTTGAACGATTTCGACGGTGAACCGCAGATGACGGGTGCCGTCGCGTCGGTAGCCGTATTGACGGTGCCGAATGGCGTGAACCGATGGCCGGGCATCACAAGTTCACAGTGGATTTCATCGCTGACGATGCGCACGCCGTGGCGCAGGCAGATGTCGTTCATCCGTTGCAATTCCTCGCGTGTCCAGACGCGTCCGGCAGGGTTGTGGGGGTTGCAGAGCAGGAACACGGTGGTCTTCTCGTCGGCGCATTTGCGCTCGAAGTCAGACCAGTCGATTTCGTAGGTGTTGGGTGTTGGGTGTTGGGTGTTGGGTGATGAAATTACGGTTAATTTCGACTCCACCACCTCGCAGCCATTGTTGCGGATGTTGCTGAAAAAACAATTATAGACCGGCGTGAGAATCAGCACGCGCTCGCCGGGCATTGTCAGTGCCTTGATAACGGCGGAAACGGCGGGCACAACGCCCGTGGTGTATTGAATCCACTCGCGCTGAATCGTCCAGTTGTGGCGACGCTCAAACCATCGAATGACGGCCTCGTAATAACTGTTTTGCACCGTCGCATAGCCGAAAACGCCGTGTTCGACGCGCCTTTTCAACGCCTCCTTGATGGCTGGAGCCGCCTCAAAGTCCATATCGGCCACCCACAGGGGGATAAGACCCAACCCCTCCCCCGTAGGGAGGGGAGTTTCAATCGAAAACGGGAATTTCGCATCCCATTTCACGCAGTTCGTTCCGCGTCGGTCGATGATTTTGTCGAAGTCGTAGTTCATTTAAACCTATTATTTATTACCTATTACCTGATGGAAATCTTGCAATCATTCGGCTGCCTTACATTCTCATCAATCGTCACAGAGCCAATCGAGTCGGCTACGATGCGACCCGACGTTGGATTTTTGATGTTTTCGATGTGGCCACGAATCTCGGCATCGACGGTCGTATATTCAAAAACGCGGTCGCAGGCAGCATCGAAGGTGCAATCCTCGAGAATCAAGTCATCGACATAGCACAGCAACTGCTCGCCAGCCAAATGGCAGCGAACGAGCCGCACGTTTTTCGAGTGCCACGCGAGGTATTCACCATCGAGTTCAGAATCGTAAATCGTCACGTTTTCGCACTCCCAGAACGAGTCTTTCGTCAAGATTTTCGCGTTGTGAACCTCGACATTTTTGCAATATTGGAACACATATTTCGAATCGCTCTCAAGTCCATCGACAAAAATGTTGTTCGAGAACATAAACGGATAGGTTCCGCCGTGCAACTTCACGTTTTTCAGCCGCAGGTTATCGACTTTCCAAAACGTTTCGTCGGCATCGGTGATTTGCACGTTTTCGAGTTCCACATTGCGCATTTCGCGGAAGAATTTCGGCCCGTCGATGCGGCTGTTCGTCATCCGCAGGTCGTTGGTGTACCAAATGGCCGAGCGCGACCCCACCGCGAAATAGCAGTTGTTGATACGCGCACCATCGACGTGCCACCACGGGTATTTCCCGTAGAAACGGCAGTCCTCGGCCTCGATGTTCTGACACTGCTTGATGCCCGACTCGCCGTCGGTTATCGTGACACGCTCCAAGCGTAAATCAGAGGCGGCGAACAAAGGTCGTTCGCCGCCAAATTCCTTGTCTTTAATCAGTTTCATTTACAGATTCGGATTGATTTTCGACCACTCGCTGATGGGCGGCACGATGTTGAGCGTGACGAGTTCGTCGCGCATCTTGCAAAGGTGCTCGTAGCTTGCGTCGAGTTTGTCGTTTTCCTCGGGCGTACCCTGCGGAACCTCGAAGCTGGCGCCGTTTTGGTTGAGCGTCGTCTTCATCGCCATCATAATGTGGTTGTATTTGTCGGTCTTGACATAGGTGCCGACGGGGAAACGGAACGCTTCGCCACCCATCGCAGCGCGAATCATCTCAACGCTGAGGTACGACGGGCTCTGGAACGAAGAGCGACCGCGCAGTTTGATAATCGCTGCACCGCCCTGCGTCACGTCTTTCTTCATCTGCTCCCACTCCTCGGCGGGGAATTCGTCGGTGCCGACGATGTCGTAGAGTTTGCGACCCTTCACCGTGACGTGGCTACCAAACACGGCCATCTGTTCGCCGTGACCGCCGTAAGTGGCGCAGCCCTCGATTTCGCTCTGCTTCACGCCGAATTTCTTCGCCAAAGCCGATTGCAGGCGCGTCGTGTCGAGACCGGCGAGCGTCGTCACCTGACCGGGTTTCAGACCGCTGTAGAGCAGCGTCACCAGACCCGTGAGGTCGGCAGGGTTGAAGATGATGACCACGTGCTTCACGTCGGGGCAGTATTTCTGGATGTTCTTACCCAGTTCCTCGGCAATTTTGCAGTTGCCAGCGAGCAGGTCCTCGCGCGTCATACCCTCTTTACGGGGTGCGCCACCGCTGGAAATGATGTATTTTGCATCGCGGAAAGCCTCTTCAGCGTCGGTCGTGGCCACGATATTGACATCGTCGAAGCCGCTCTGCCGCATTTCCTCGGCCACGCCTTCGGGCGAAAATACGTCGTAAAGACACAAATTACTGGTCAGGCCCATCATCAGTGCCGATTGAGCCATGTTCGATCCGATCATGCCGGCTGCGCCGACGATGACGAGTTTGTCGTTTGTTAAAAATGCCATAATAATATACGTTTTTGTGATGATTGAAGATTTCGACTGCAAAGGTACGAAAAATTCGATTAAGTGAGAACAGAAAAAAGATTTTTTTTGTCGAACGAGAGAAATTTATTCAATAAGTGAGGGAATTACTCGAAAACACAAATATTATTTCATGACATACTTTTAACCTAAAAACATTAAATTATTTGACATTTTGGTTAATTTTTATTAAAACGAAGGAAACGAATTGACGTTTTTTGTATTTATTACGAAAAAACTTTTTATATTTGCAGACTTTTTCTAAATAATAAAAAATATTTACAAGCAAAAAATGATCAAATTACAGTACCTTCGTCCACAAACGGAAGTGTTTGCTGCGACTTGCCATCATCTGATGGGCGCCTCGGTTTACGGGCATGCCGGCAATGGCGATCTCGATGAAATTACTGAAGACGCCAAAAAGTCGGAACTCGGTTTTGAGTTCTCCTTCAACAATGTGTGGGAGAAATAATTGAAGTGACAACCATGAAAATTAGCAACGAAATCTTATGAAAAAGCTTTTATTTTCGAATGTTGCCGTGACGATGCTCATGGCATTCACCGCGTCTTTCACGCTGAGTTCTTGCAGCGAGGAGATTGTGGAAGACCAACAAGAGAACCAAGAAACCCAAGAGGAAAACCTCGACTTTCCCAAGGATGTAACCGTGTTCACCACCGGTGGCGACGAAACTACGCGCACATCGCTTGACCTCAACGCGTATTTCTATTGGACTGCAAACGACAAGATTTGGGTCGATGTAGCCGAAGACGGCAGTTACGACATCAGTAGCGACGACATGGAGATGTCCAGCGACAAGCGCTTGGCCAAATTCATTTTTGCAGGCAAGACGATGGTTAAGTCTTCTTACGAATTGACCTACACCGGAATCGATGCCACGTCAGGAACAAAGGTGACGATTCCGCAAGACCAGTCACAAAACGTGCCCAACGATGCGACGTCTATTGGCAGAAATGGCGACTGCGCAACCGCCACGGCCACAAAAAATCCGAAAGGACAATATGAATTCACGCTTCACCACGAGGCGCACTACCTGATTTTCCAACCCTACACGGAAATTCCCAATGACAAAACGTGGAAACTGAAGAAAATCGAAATCATCGATCTCGACGGAAAGCCTTTGTGCGGAACTTACGATTTCGACGAGAATGGCCTGATAGCAAGCAGTGTCCAAAGCCCAAATAGTACGATAACGATCTCCACCATCGGCATCGATCCTAACGGTGTGAAACTCCTCGAAAAGGCGGCCTCGGACAAGCCCATTTGGTATGCCGTCATCGCGCCTGCCACCGACGGCAAACGCAACCTGAGAATCAAATATACCATTTATCCGGCTGCTGAAGTTAATTACTACAATGGTGCGAGTCTGGATGAGGACATCGTGATTGTCAAGGACTTGCCAAAAGACTACGCCTCAAAGGCCAACCAAGTGACAAAAATCGCACACAAAATGACGTTGATGGTTGTCCCCACCGACTTATTCTATATGTGGGATGCAAAGACACACTACTGGACTGGCGTTAGCAACCCCAACAATCGGCCGCACTACTATGGTGCTTCCAACACGAATTATCCCACTACAGGCGATTCATATACCCCCCTCACGACAAATGTTCCTGCAACAGGGCGGGCTGCCCAAAATTCCTGTAAGAGCGTACCTAACGTCAATGCGGCCACATGGTATGCGTATGCTGGCGACCCGCGTTGGGAAACAGAATATCCATGGTGCTTCGACAATGACTATAACTACATCTACACCAAAGGAACGTGGTTCAAGAAGTGGGATGTGATTGTTGCTGAAAACCCCGTTCTGACAGGAAAAACCTTCACCAACTGCGATGTCAGTTTCAAAGGCACAAACATACCTGTTTATAACAATGCTCAAGAAATCTTAGGGTATCGCAATTACGACGGAACAGACTACCGCTCAAACGTTTTTCCAGACAAGCAGTGGGAACAAGCACACTTCCAAAACAGAGTCCCATCTTATCGGTTTAACGGGCGCCCTAATGACACCTCCGATTATTTCTTCCTGCCCGCAAATGGGCATCTCAATAATGGCCAGTTAACAAATGGTGGAGATATCCACGGATGCTTTTGGCTGTCGTCGGGAGTTCCTGGATCAAGGAGAGCATACATCGTTGAGGCGAAACCTTATAACATTATGGTTCGCCAAGACAACGGTTCCGCCACAAATGGTCGTCCTGTTATGACCGGTTGGTGGAAGTAAGCATCATGCTTTTCATGCAGCAACAAAAATCGCCCGAGCCATAGCAGGCTTGGGCGTTTTTTTAAACGTTCAACCGTTTTTTTCGTCAAAAATAAAATATCTTGAACTAAAACCATAAAAACGATGACAATCAACGAAAAAATCCAGAAATTGCGCGAGGAAATGCTGCGCGAGCATTTGGCCGCCTACATTTTCACGAGTACCGACCCGCACAACGGCGAATATGTGCCCGAACATTGGAAAAGTCGCGAATGGATCAGCGGATTCGACGGCTCGGCAGGCACGGCGGTGGTCACGATGACGAGTGCCGCGCTGTGGACCGACAGCCGCTATTTTCTTGCCGCCGAAGAGCAACTGCGCGGCACGGAATTCCAGTTGATGAAACTGAAAATGCCTGAAACACCGACGATTCCGCAGTGGATTCATTCGCAATTAACGATGAACAATGAACAATTGACAGAGGTTGCCATCGACGGAATGACCAATTCGGCGGCTTTCGTCGAGGAATTGATTGAGGAACTGCGGAAAGAGGGCGGTCTGACCCTGCGCACGAACTACGACCCGCTGCGCTTCATCTGGCTCGACCGTCCGCCGATTCCCACGAATCCCGTCGAACTTCATCCGTTGAAATATGCCGGCGAGGACACGCCATCGAAACTGCGCCGAATCCGCGAATCGCTGCGCCAGCAACACGCCGACGGAATGTTGGTTTCCGCCCTCGACGACATCGCTTGGACGCTGAATCTGCGCGGTTCCGACGTGCACTGCAACCCCGTTTTCGTCGCCTATCTGCTGATTTCCACGACGAAAACCACGTTATACGTAAATTCATCGAAATTGTCGTTGGAAGTGAAGGCCTATTTGGCCGACTGCGGCGTTGAAATCGACGATTACGACAAGGTGCAGCAGGGTTTGAAGGACTATTTCGAGTACAACATCCTGCTCGACCCCAACGAAACGAGTTACACGCTGATGAAGGCCGTGCGACGCGAGATTGTGCGCGCCAGTTCGCCCATTCCGACGATGAAAATCGTGAAAAACGACACGGAAATCGAAGGGTTTCGTCGTGCGATGGTGAAAGATGGGGTAGCGTTGGTGAAGTTTCTGAAATGGTTGGAAGGGGAGGCCCCCTCCCTGCCTCCCCCCGACGGGGGAGGTGTCAGAAGGCTTTCTGAGTTGTCGATTGCCGAAAAACTCACTGCATTCCGCGCCGAACAGCCTGATTTTCAGGGTATTTCGTTCGACACCATCAGTGCTTACGAGCAGCACGGTGCCATTGTCCACTACGAACCCACGCCCGACACCGACATTCCCGTCGAAAATCGCGGATTCTTGTTGCTCGACAGCGGTGCGCAGTACCGCGACGGCACCACCGACATCACCCGAACCATCGCCCTCGGTCCGCTCACCGACGAGCAACGCCACGTCTATACGCTCGTTCTTCGCGGCCACATCGCGCTTTCTCGCGCCATTTTCCCCGACAAAACCGCCGGCACCCAACTCGACGCGCTGGCACGGCAGTTTATGTGGCGCGACGGGATGAACTACCTCCACGGAACGGGTCACGGCGTAGGCCAGTTCCTCTGTGTTCACGAAGGTCCGCACCAGATTCGGATGGAGTGGAAGCCGACGCCCTTCGTCGAGGGAATGCTCGTCACCGACGAGCCCGGGCTCTACCTCGCTGGTCGTTTCGGTGTGCGCATCGAAAACATCCTGCTCACCGTCGCTGCGAAAGAAACCGAGTTTGGCCGATTCCTGCAATTCGAGCCGCTCACGCTCTGTCCCATCGACACCACGCCCATCGTTCGCGAGGAAATGTCGCCCGAGGAAATCGCGTGGCTCAACGACTATCACGCGCACGTCTATGAAACGCTCTCGCCCCACCTCAATGCCGACGAACAGGCGTGGCTCCGCGAGGCGACGAAGGCATTTTGAACACAAATCAACCGATAAAAATTGATTAAAAATTGGTGATTTTTGTTAAATCATTTTAAAATCAGAGGGGCTCTTTCGCCCCCCTTTTTTTATTTATGTATATTTGCACGAAAATTCGTTTAAAAGCGAAAAAACATGACAAATTTTAATTGAAATTACCAACTATCAACTCAATTGTTTTCAAGATGCAAACCTTTCAAAAAATCCTTCTCTTAACGATTGTCTTGTGCTGTAACATCGGCATAAAGGCGCAAGTTGACAACTATTGCATCCACCTGACGAATGGCGGAACGGTGGATTGCGGCTCGATGCCCGAATTAGACGAAAAAAAGTCCTACACGATTCAGTTTTGGATGAAGCCCGAAGCGTGGGAAAGCGGTAGTGTGATTCTCTCGCGTGGCGACGGCCTCAAAATTCAGACCGGTGCGGCCAACACGATTGAAATTGTCGCAGGAAACGGCACACAGACGGCAAAAAATTCCAACTTGGCCGTAGGAAAATGGGCGCAACTCACGTTTATTTGTGCCAACAACACGATGAAAATTCTGGTCAATGGCAGGCAAGTTACCAGCAAATCGGGCAACCACACCCTTCCCACCGACGAGCATCCCTTCACCATCGGAGGCGGTTTCAAAGGCTTCATCGACGAATTGCGCGTCTGGGATGCCGACCTGAAAGCATCGGATTTCAACTATTTCGTCAATAACACAATTAACAAATTCGTGCCGCAGTTGGACAACCTCGTCGCCTACTTCAAATTCGACCAAGAGCAATGTCCGAACATCGTCGATTACAAGGCGCTTTTCAAACCCGGCGGATACAACCATCATGGTATCATCAGCGGAAATGTAACTCGCGAAATCGTCACCGACAACACGGGGCTGCCCTATCTGAAATGCGGTGCCTACACTGAAAACAACAAATTCTATTGGGGCAGTTCACGCGACCAGTATCTGCTGGCCAACGACATCATCATTCTCGGCATCGACATGTATTCCGACGCCCATCTCGAATATGCCACACCCAACAACCACGGCACAGCCGTCAATGCCGATTATCTTCGGTCGTATCAGGGTCGCAGCGGTGTGCTTTCGCTGAAAGGTGCAGGCTCGAAAATGACCAGTACATCGGGTATGCTCAGAAATGGGCAGAATTTCACTTTTGAAACTTGGATTTATCTGGAAAATTGGACGGAAGGAGCCTATCTTTTCCGTCAGGAAACGGCAAATCAGCAAAGTGGACTGGCGATTTATCTCGGTAAGGAAGCCACGAAGCAAATCATCGTGCGCTGCAACGGCAAGAAATTCATCAACGAGAACTGCATGAGCGTTGGGAAATGGGTTCACCTCGGCATTGCGACCAAAAATGGCGATGAAACCAGCACCAAACCTTTTCTGATTGCAGTCGATGGCAAGGAAAAGACCATCGCATCGAGCCCCGACGGCAGCAGCAATGGCCGACCCAGTGCCATGGCAGGGGAAACGGCCTACATCGGCGAAAACCTGAATGCGAAACTCGACAACACCACGATTTGGAACATGACCTACCAAATCAACCAAATGGCCAACCACATGACGTGGCAGCCGATGCCGTCGATTGGCGGTGGCGGTGCCAATGTCGAGCAGTTGAAGTCGGCACGCGCATTCTACAAATACGACAAAGCCGACCATCTGGGCTACAGTTCCTATTCGCAAGACGCTTGGCGCGACATCATGGAAAGTTGTTACGAGGGCTATCGCGGCTACCAATTCCGCATCGCCGTCAGAGGCCACAGCAATTGGGTCAACCTCATCGCCGACGAGAAAAATCGAGTGAGATTCGCCACCGACCTCGCCAAACTCTCAGAAGGCTACGCCGGCGTAGAACTCGATTTGGAATGGATGTACGGCACGCAAACCAACCTCCGAAAACTCGCCGACGAGATTCTGGCAAGGCTTCCGAAGGGCAAAACGCTTCACATCTCCGTCCACGTGCAGGCTGGTGCCTATTACTATCCGGCATGGGCCATTCCGACCATCAACGGCTTCACCGCCCAGAATTATGGTCCGCAGAAGGACAACTTCAGCATCACCACGTTCAAAAACAACTATAACGCGATGATTGCCCACGGTTATACCAACGATAAAATCTATCCGTCGTACGCCACCACCACGTCGAAAGGTGTCAATGGTTCGGCTGTGACAGGCTATAACCGACTCGATTTGTCGAACTACACCCCGAAAAAGGACGGTTCGTATGAAAGTGCTCCACAAGGAAGCGACAACTATTGGTTCTGCGGCCCGTATCAGACCTATCTGCGGGCGAAATTCTGCGTCGAAAACAACCTTGAAGGCATTTTCTACTGGGACATCGTCAATGACATTCGCCCCACGGCTGACCCGAAGAACTACAGCCTCGCGAAGTATTGCAACTACGGTCTCGCCTGCAACGTTGATACGTTCGTTACTGAAGTCGATGTGCGCCACGTTGTTACTGCCATCAAACGGGTCAATTCCGACGCTTCGCAAGAACTTCAGATTCGCTACAATGCTTCGGAACAAGCCTTCAGCGCGGCCAACATTTCTGAAAACGAGGTTGCTTTGATGGAAATTTTCACGGCAACAGGTGTGAAAATCAGCGAATCGAAGTCGGCGACGGCTTCCGCAAAGTCGCTGCCGGCTGGCGCTTATCTCGTCAGGGTCAGGCTGAAAAACGGACAGCAAAAAAGTCAAACAATTATAAAAAAATAAACTTACAAAACTATGATTGAATCCATTATCATCGGAATTTTGGCCGGTTTTCTGGCCGCAAAAATCACTGGCGGCGAAGGTAAAGGCTGCTGGATTAACTTGCTCCTCGGTTTGATTGGCGGTGTCGTCGGTCGTTGGTTACTCGGTTTGCTCGGCATCTCGTGGGAACCCAGTTGGCTGAGCAACATCGGAACGGCCACGATTGGTGCCATTGTCGTGCTTTGGCTGTGGGCGAAGTTGAAAAAGTAGTTCTCATTAAATTTTTTTCATCAGATGGAGAAGAATTTTCTCAATTTGCCCATCGGGGCATTGGCTGTTGGGGCATTGGCTCCAACCGTCGCACAGGCACAGGCTGAAAAGCCGATGAACATCGTCTATATCATGAGCGACGACCATTCGTATCAGACCATTTCGGCCTACGACAAGCGTTTCGCCAACACGCCGAACATCGACTGGATTGCCCAGAACGGCGTGCGGTTCACCAATTCGTTCGTGGCCAACTCGCTGAGTGGTCCGTCGCGTGCGTGTATGCTCACGGGCAAGCACAGCCACGCCAACGGTTTCACCGACAACACGCGCACTTTCGACGGTTCGCAGCAAACCTATCCGAAACTGCTCCAACAGGCGGGCTACCAGACGGCGATGATTGGAAAATGGCACCTGACAAGCGACCCGACGGGCTTCGACTATTGGGACATTCTCATCGGTCAGGGCGACTACTACAACCCCGAATTCATCCGCAACGGCGAGAAAGTGAAGCGCATGGGCTACTCGACAAACATCACCACCGACGTGGCGCTCGACTGGCTCACGAACAAGCGCGACAAGGAAAAACCTTTTTGTTTGCTGCTCCACCACAAGGCTCCGCATCGCGTTTGGAATCCCGACACGTGCGACCTCGACTTGTTCAGCGACAAGTTTTTCGCCCTGCCGCGCACGTTCTACGACAACTACGAGGGTCGTTTGGCGGCGCAAAAGCAGGAAATGAGCATCATCAAGGACATGGACATTTTCTACGACCTGAAAATGCGCGACAAGGAAGGTGAACTCCACGCCCAAAACGACTATCTCGACAAGTGGGGACGCAACAACTACGCCCGAATGACGCCGTCGCAGCGCGAGCAGTGGGACCGCCACTACGACCCGATTATCGCGAAGTTCAAGCGCGACAAACTCACGGGAAAAGCCCTCGCCGAATGGAAATATCAGCAGTATATGCGCGACTATATGCGCACGATTCACTCGCTCGACAAGAACATCGGGCGCGTCATCGAATACTTGCGCGAAAACGACCTGCTCGACAACACGATGATTGTCTATACAAGCGACCAAGGCTTTTATATGGGCGAACACGGCTGGTTCGACAAGCGATTCATGTACGAAGAGTCGTTCCGCACGCCGCTCGTGGTCTATCTGCCGGGCTCGAACAAGCACGGCGACATCCCCGAACTCGTGCAAAACATCGACTATGCGCCGACCATCCTCGAATTGGCGGGCGTGAAAGTGCCGTCGGACATTCAGGGACGCTCGTTCCTGCCGCTGCTGCAAGGCAAAAAGGTGAAAAACTGGCGCAAAGCACTCTACTACCACTACCACGAATACCCTGCCGAGCACAGCGTCTGCAAGCATTACGGCGTGCGCGACTCGCGCTACACACTCATCCACTTCTACGACGACATCGACACATGGGAACTCTACGATCTGCAGAACGACCCCGAACAGATGCACAACATCTACGGCCAACCCGGCACCGAGAAAATCACGCGCAAACTGAAAAAACAACTCAAAGGTCTGCAAAAGCAATACGACGACCCCATCCGATTCAAATATCCGCTATAAAAACACTCTATATTATATAATAAGGTGATGAAACAAATCAAACGAATCGTCCTCACGGGCGGACCCTGCGCCGGAAAAACGACCGCGCTGGTGAGAATTGTGGAATATTTCTCGAACTACGGCTACAAGGTTTTTACGATTCCCGAAGTGCCGACGCTCTACAGTCAGGGCGGATGGAACTACCTCACGCCCAACCGCCAACTCTACTACGAGGGCGAGCGGGCGATTCTCGAAACGCAACTGGCGCTCGAAGATATGTTTTCGCGACTCGCCGAGGTCTGCACGAAGCCCACGCTCATCGTCTGCGACCGCGGTACGCTCGACATTTCGGCCTATATGACGCCTGAAATGTGGGAGGAAATCACGGCGAAGGCCGGCACCGACTCGAACCGTCTGCGCGAGCGTTACGATGCCGTGCTACACCTCGTTTCCGCCGCCGATGGTGCCGAAAAATACTACACGACGGCCACCAATGCCACGCGCTACGAGCAGATGAACGAGGAAGGACTGCGCATCGCCCGCGAACTCGACAAAAAGGTCGTGAAGGCATGGTCGAAGCATCCGCATCTGCGTGTCATCAACAACAACGACGACTTCAACGCCAAACTCAACCGCGTCATCAAGGAAATCGCCCACGTGCTCGGACTGCCGCAACCCATCGAGGAAGAACGGAAATACATCGTCGAAATTGTCGGTGAAATCCCCGAAAGCATCGGTTCCACCGAGAGCGACATCACGCAGACCTATCTCGTGGCCGAGCCAGGTACGGAAATGCGCCTGCGCCGTCGCGACTGGCAAGGGAAAGTGGTGAATATCCTCACGACGAAGAAGAAAATTTCGGAAACCGACCAACTCGAAACCGAGCGGCAGGTTGATAACAACCTTTACGAGTCGCTCGTGAAACAGGCCGACCCCTATCGCCAGACCATCCGCAAAAAGCGTCGCAGTTTCATCTGGAAAGGTCAGTTCTTCGAACTCGACACCTTCTTGCAACCCGTCGAAAACCTCACGATTCTCGAAACAAACGGCATCAAGAATCACGAGGAAGTGAAATTTCCGCCCTTCCTGCGCGTCGTTGAAGACATCACGGGAAAGACGGAATACTACAATTACAATTTGGCTCTGAAGCGGTAACTACCGATTGAGTTTCCACGTCGCGCCGTCCTTCGTGTCCTTCACTTCGAAGCCGAGGGCGGCGAGTTCGTCGCGAATGTGGTCGCTCGTGCCCCAGTCTTTCGCGGCTTTTGCTTTCGCACGAAGTTCAAGAACCATATCAACGACCCGACCGAAGGAATCCTCGCGGGCGGCGTTGCCGCCAGTTGAGAGTTGAGAGTTGAGAGTTGACAGTCCCAAAATCTCTTCGGCGAACAGCGTCATCGTTGATTTCAGTTCTTCGAGACACTCGGCGCAAATCGTCGCCTTGTGGTCGATGAGTTTATTGACGACGGTGCAAGCCTCGAAGAGATAACTCACGACGAGTTGCGTCATCAAGTCGTCGTTCATCGCGTCGTAGCAGCGTTGGCGCAGCGATTTCACGAATTGCTCGGTCTCCGCGTCGCAATGCTCCGAAACAGGCACTCGATTCAGATTTTTGAGGCCGTCGATGAGTCGTTCGAGTCCTTTTTGCGAGGCTTGCAGCGCTTCGTCGCTGAAATCGACGGTCGAGCGATAGTGCGCCGAAAGAATGAAGAAGCGAATCGTCATTGGCGAGTAGGCTTGCGACAGCGACTCGTGGTTGCCCGTGAAAAATTGCTCCAACGTGATGAAATTGCCTAGCGACTTGCCCATTTTCTGGCCGTTGATGGTAATCATGTTGTTGTGCATCCAGTATTTCACCATCTGCTTGCCCTGCGAAGCCACTGCCTGCGCAATTTCGCACTCGTGGTGCGGGAAAACGAGGTCCATGCCGCCACCGTGAATGTCGAACTGCTCGCCGAGGTACTTCCGCCCCATCGCCGTACATTCGCAGTGCCAACCTGGGAAACCGTCGCTCCACGGACTCGGCCAGCGCATTATATGCTCCGCAGAAGCCCGTTTCCAAAGTGCGAAATCGGCCTGATTGTGCTTTTCGCCGACGCCGGCCAGCGAACGGCTTTCATCCTTGATGTTTTCCAGCGATCGACCGCTCAAAACGCCATACTGCGGCCAATTTTTCGCCTCCTGACTCTTCTGGTTATACGCCTCGATGTCGAAATAAATCGAGCCATTCGACTCGTAGGCCAGGCCATTGTCGATAATCTGCTGCACGAGTTGCTGCTGCTCGATAATGTGGCCCGTGGCCTGCGGCTCAATCGACGGACGCAGCACGCCAAGCGCATCCATAGCCGCGTGGTAGCGGTTCGTGTAGTATTGCGCGATTTCCATCGGCTCCAACTGCTCGAGCCGTGCCTTTTTTTCGATTTTGTCGTCGCCTTCGTCGGCATCGTGCTCCAAATGGCCCACATCGGTGATGTTGCGCACGTAGCGTACCTTGTAGCCGAGGTGCTTCAAGTAGCGGAAAACGATGTCGAACGTAATCGCCGGACGGGCATGACCCAAGTGCGGGTCGCCATAGACCGTCGGTCCGCACACATACATGCCCACATGGGGCGCATTCAACGGCTCGAAGCGCTCTTTTTGGCGCGTGAGCGTATTGTAAACCAAAAGAATTTGCTTGTTTTGTTCCATAAATCTTTATTTTTCCGCTGCAAAGGTACGAATAAGCGAGCAAAATACAAAAGAAAACGAATTTTCTTTTTATTTTCGAGCGAAAGTACCTTATCTAAAGGTACGAAAATTTTGAGTAAGCGAGGACAGAATAAAAAACTTTATTTTGTCGAGCATGAAAAATTTATGCAATAAGCGAGCAAAAAAAAGGCGACCCCTTTCGGAATCGCCTTCAAAAATTCTTACAACTGCTTACTTCTTGTTCACAGCAGTAGCGAGCTCAGCGCCCGGCTTGAACTTAGCAACCTTCTTGGCAGCAATCTTGATCTTTTTCTTCGTGGCGGGGTTGATACCCTCACGAGCGGGCTGCTTCTTCACAGAGAATGTGCCGAAACCAATGAGCTGAACTTTGTCACCCTTGGTGAGCGCACCCTTGATGGCTGCTACTGTGGCATCGAGTGCCTTCTTTGAATCAACTTTGCTGAGGCCAGCAACTTCTGCAATCTTTGCAATCAATTCTGTCTTGTTCATAACTTTTTGAGTTAAAAATGATTATAAAATTAGATGAAAAAACAAATTCTGCGACAAATTTATGATTTTCATTCGATAAAAACAAATAAAAACGTGAAAAAATGACTTTTTTTTTGAATTTTTTTATTTCTAAGCCCATTTTTGCCCGAAATCACGTTTTTTTTTCGTACTTTTGCCGCAGTTTTAGAAAAATAACGATAACATGATAAGAAACATACCTGCAGTCACGAAATTTCTGCTGATTGCCAACATTTTGATCTTCTTGATCACAACTTTCGCGGGAGTCGATGCCAGGGGAGGCTACGTCTTGAACAATGTCTTCGGATTGCACTTTTTCCTCTCGACCGATTTCCACATCTACCAACTTCTCACCTACATGTTCATGCACGGCGGTTGGGAACACCTCTTCTTTAATATGTTTGCCCTGTGGATGTTCGGTTGTGTGGTAGAGCGTGTGTGGGGACCGCAAAAATTCCTTTTTTATTACATCGCCTGTGGTGTCGGCGCCGGACTTTTCCAAGAAGCGGCGCAGTTGGGACAGTTCTACATGATGGCCTCGGAGCAAATCGCCGAGTTTGGCGCAACGGCTGTGGTGAAGGCGAATGCCGCCGCACTGAGCAGTTGGACGACCGTCGGCGCTTCGGGTGCGATTTATGCCATTCTGCTGGCCTTCGGCATGATTTTCCCCGAAGAGCGAATCTTCATTTTCCCGATTCCGATTCCCATCAAGGCGAAGTGGTTCGTGATGTTCTACGCCGGACTCGAACTATTTTTGGCGATTTCGACGACGGGCGACGGCGTGGCCCACTTGGCACACCTCGGCGGCATGGTCTTCGGTTTCTTCATGATTCGCTACTGGCGCAAGCACCCCACGGCAGGCTACGGCAAGTCGCGGGGCGAGGAATTTTTCGACAACCTGCGCTCGTCGTGGGAAAAACGGTCGAAGAAAAGTGCCGACTCTTTCACGCAAAACTACCGCAGTTCGGGCAATGCAGATTGGGACTACAACGCCCGAAAACGACATGAAGAGGAGGAAATCGACCAGATTCTCGATAAAATTCGCAAAAATGGCTACGACAGCCTGACGAGCGAGGAAAAACGGAAGCTTTTTGAACAGAAAAAATAGTCGAGGGAGGATTTTCGAGGAACGAGGAAGGAGATACGAGGAACGAGGAGGGAGATACGAAAAATGACGAACGATTTATGCTGAAAAAACTGAAGAAATTCACTCGGAACATGATTGCCGGCGCCAACGTGGCGACCATCGTGCTCATGCTGCTCATCGGCTATTCCGACCGCCTCGACCCCATGGAATTTCCGCGTCTGACCAACATCGGACTGGCGTTTCCGCTGTTCTTGCTCATCAATGTCGGATTCCTCGTGTTCTGGCTGCTGTTCAAAAAACGCTTTGCACTCATCCCGATTGCCGGTTTTCTTATCGGCTACAGCCCCATTCGAACCTATTGTCCGCTGAACCTGCCGAAAACGGCTTCCGACAGCACGCTGAAAGTGCTCAGCTACAACGTCTATTTCGCCCACGAACGCGTGAAAGACGGCACGAAAGAGCGCGTGCTCGACTTTCTGCGACAAGAAAATGCCGACATCGTCTGCTTGCAAGAAATTTATTTCAAAAAAGACGACTACCCCACGCTCCACGCCATGTATCCCTACATAAGTTCAGAATATGGCAGCGGCGGCACCGACTACATCACAACGCTGAGCCGCTACCCCATTATCAAGCGCGAGGACGTGCCTTTGGAAAAGAAAAAAGGCCGACATTCCACCGCCGTCTTCCTCAACATCGACGGCGACACAGTCATCATCGTCAATAACCATCTGGCATCGACCATGCTCACCATCGACGACCGCGAAAATTTCAACAAAATCGTCAAAGGCGACTATTCTGGCGACTTCGCCACCGAAAAATCCAAGCGAATCGCCGAAAAACTGGTCGATGGCACCATCCGACGCGTGCCACAAGTCAATGCACTCGTCGATTTCCTCCACGAAAACAAAGGAAAAAGCATCATCCTCTGCGGCGACTTCAACGACGGACCCATTTCCCACAGCCGTTACTCCATCGCGCAGCACCTCACCGACTGCTACCGCGAGGCAGGCAACGGCCCCGGCATCAGTTACAACGACCACCATTTCTACGTCCGCATCGACCACATTTTCTGTTCCGACGACTGGGAACCGCAAAGTTGTAAAGTCATGTCGAAAATCAAGCATTCAGACCATTATCCCATCGTTTCGAGGCTAAAAAAACGGCCAAAACATTAAAAAATGAATAAATAAAGGCTTGAAATTTCCGTAAATCGTAAAAAATGCGTAACTTTGTGCGCTAAAATTGGAAATAAGTATAAATCAAATAAATAATTAACAAAAATGCAAAACAAAGGAATTGTAATTGTAACAGCCGTCTTACTGACGCTGGCAAGCATCTTCTACCTGTCTTTCTCGGCAGCCACGAGCTACTACGACAAGCAGGCAGCGAAGATTGATGACCCCATCAAACAGCAGGACTACAAAGATTCTGTGAGGTATCTGGGTACTTACACCTATCAGAACTGTCTCGAGACCCAAATCGGACTCGGACTCGACCTGAAAGGTGGTATGAACGTGATTCTGGAAATTTCTGTTCCAGACGTAATCGACATGTTGGCCGACCACAAGACCGACGCCACCTTCGTGAAAGCGATGAACGAGGCGAAGGCCGAGGAGGAAAGCAGTCAGGACGACTTCATTTCGCTCTTCATCAAGGCTTGGAAGAACAATGCCGGCGAGCGTCGTCTGGCTGAAATCTTCGCCACGCAGCAGTTGCAGGGCAAGGTGTCGCCGCAGAGCACCGACAAGGAAGTCGAGAAAGTGCTGCGCGAAGAAGTGCAGAACGCCATCGACAACTCGTTCAACGTGGTTCGCACCCGTATCGACAAGTTCGGTGTCGTTCAGCCCAACATCCAGAAACTCGAAGGTCAGGACGGTCGTATCATGGTGGAAATGCCGGGTATCCGCGAACCGGAGCGTATGCGTAAGTTGTTGCAAGGCTCTGCCAACCTCGAATTCTGGGAGACCTACAACGCTGAGGAAATCGTTCCCTTCCTCGTGCAACTCGACACGCGCGTAGCCAACGAGGGTGTTGCTGCGAAAGCCGACACCACCGCACAGGTTGCTGAAGAGAAAGTGGAAGAAGTGAAAGCCGACAGCGCCAAGGCTCAGCAGAAGTTCCAAGTGAAGAACGAGGGTGAGAAAATCGCTGCCGCCACCGATACAAAGCAACTCGAAGAAGCCAAGAAACAACATCCGCTGCTCGCCATCCTGCAGACCACCGGTCAGGGTTCGCTCTCGCTCGTGGGTTATGCCAGTGTGCGCGACACGGCTGAAATCAATAAGATCATCTATTCGGAACTGGCCAAGCAGATCATTCCCTCCGACTGCAAACTCCTTTGGAGTGCGAAGCCCGAGGACGGCATTCAGGCCAAGAACATTTATGGCCTCTACGCGCTGAAAGTGACCAGCACTTCGGGTCGTGCACCGCTGGAAGGCGACGTCGTCACCGACGCTTCCGACCAGTTCAACCACTTCACGGGTGCTCCCGAGGTGTCGATGTCGATGAACACGGAAGGTTCGCGCCGTTGGGCTGCCTTGACAAAGGCTAACGTCGGCAAGGCCATCGCCATCGTCCTCGACGGTGTGGTTTATTCGGCTCCGCGTGTGAATGGCGAAATCGACGGCGGTCAGTCGTCTATCTCGGGTAATTTCACCGTTGAAGACACGAAAGACCTTGCCAACACGCTGAAATCGGGTCGTATGCCGGCTCCCGCACGCATCGTGCAGGAAGAAGTGGTCGGTCCGACGCTCGGCGCACAGTCGATCAAGCAGGGTGTCGTGTCGTTCATCATCGCTTTCGTGCTGCTGATGATCTACATGCTCATGATGTACAACATCATTCCAGGCATGATGGCCAACCTCGCCCTGTTGGTGAACATCTTCTTCACGCTCGGTATTCTGACTTCGTTCCAGGCCGCGCTGACCATGTCGGGTATTGCCGGTATGGTGCTGTCGCTCGGTACGGCGGTCGATGCCAACGTGCTGATTTACGAGCGCATCAAGGAAGAACTCCGTTCGGGTAAGCAGATCAAGCAAGCCGTTGCAGCCGGTTACGACAACGCATTCTCGGCTATTTTCGACTCGAACTTGACCTCGATTATCACGGGTGTGATTCTCTATATGTTCGGTACGGGTCCGATTCGCGGTTTCGCCACGACTTGGATCATCGGTATCATCTGCTCGTTCTTCACCGCCGTGTTCCTCACGCGCATCGTCTATGAGCACCAGATGAACAAAGACCGTTGGCTCGGCCTCACGTTCAGCACGCCTTGGTCGAAAAACCTGCTGCAGAACACGAAGTTCCGCTTCATGTCGGCATGGAAGACCACGCGCTGGATTGTCGTCGGAGCCATTGCCGTGTTCGCTATCAGCCTTGCTACGATGGGTCTGAGCCGCAGCATCGACTTCACGGGCGGTCGCAACTACGTGATTCAGTTCGAGAACCCCGTTGAGCCGGAGCAGGTGCGTGGCATCCTCGCCGAGACCTTCCCGGGCTGCAACACAGGCGCACTCGCACTCGGTACGGACAACAAGACGATTCGTATGTCCACCAACTACAAGATTGAATCGAACAGCGCAACCGTCGATGACGAAGCCGAGGCCATGCTCTACGAAGGTCTGAAGAAGGCCGGACTGGTCAGCCAAGCCGACGTAGCATCGTTCAAGAACCCCGACATCCGCGAAGGTGGCTCGATCATCAGTTCGACGAAAGTCGGTCCGTCGATTGCCAAGAACATCACCCACGGAGCCTTCATCAGTGTCTTCATCGCCCTGATTGCCATCTTCCTCTACATCTTGCTGCGCTTCCGCAACGTGGCATTCTCGGTAGGTTCGACGGCAGCCCTCGTGTTCGACGCTCTGACGGTCATCGGCTTGTTCTCGCTGCTGCAATACGTCATGCCGTTCTCGCTTGAGGTTGACCAAACCTTCATCGGTGCTGTGCTGACGGTGATTGGTTACTCCATCAACGACAAGGTGGTGGTGTTCGACCGTATCCGCGAGAATTTGAAACTCCATCCGAAAAAAGACATCCAGCAAGTCTTCAACGACTCCATCAACCAGACGCTGGCTCGTACCATCAACACGTCGCTCTCGACGCTGATTGTGTTGCTCTGCATCCTGTTCATCGGCGGCAGCAGCATCAAGGGCTTCGCCTTCGCCATGACGCTCGGTGTCATCTTCGGAACGCTCTCGTCCATCTTCATCGCATCGCCCATCGCCTACCGCGTCATGGGTCGCAAAATCAAGGAAGAGGCCGAGAAGGCATAAAAATCGAACCCTCACGCGCACACGCGCGCGATAAAAATAAGGTTAAACAGAAAAAAGTGGAAAGTTTTCGTGCTTTCCACTTTTTTTATTGAAAAAAATGTCGTAACTTTGTCAAACAAAACGAATAATTCACTAACCTATACAAAAAAAATGATTAGAAAAATGTTTTTCTCGGCGGTTCTTGCACTGACAGGCATCACCGCCATGGCACAGGAAACGCCGCTTTGGATGCGCTATCCCGCCATTTCGCCCGACGGCGAAACCATCGTGTTTTCTTACAAAGGCGACCTCTACACCGTTCCAACGACGGGCGGACAGGCTCGCCAACTGACGACCAATGCCGCCTACGAAGCGTGGCCCGTGTGGAGTCCCGACGGACGAAAAATTGCTTTCGCCTCCGACCGTGAAGGCAACTTCGACGTCTATCTCATCAACCGCGAGGGCGGTGTGCCGAAACGCCTGACAACCAGCAGCGTGAAGGAAACGCCGATTGCCTTCCGCGACAACGGTCGCGTGCTTTTCCGCGCTGCCGTAATGCCGACGGCGAAGAGCAGTCTGCTGGCCGAAAGCGTCTTTCCGCAGGTCTATGAAGTGAGCACCGAGGGCGGTCGTTCTAAACTGTTTTCAATCATCACGATGGAAGACATCAGCATCAATGCCGACGGCGACATCCTCTACCACGACGTGAAAGGCTACGAAGACGCGCTTCGTAAGCACCATCAGAGTGCCGTGACACGCGACATCTGGCTGCTCAGCAAGGGAAAATACACGAAACTCACCGATTTCCGAGGCGAAGACCGCACACCGGTGTGGACAGCCGACGGCAAATCGTACTACTACCTGAGCGAGAAAGACGGTACGTTCAACGTCTGGAAAAGCAATGGCACACAACTCACCCACCACAAGGGCAACCCCGTGCGCTTCCTCACGGCAGCGAAAAACGGTACGCTCTGCTACGGCTACGACGGTGAAATCTACACCCTCCGCGAGGGTGGTTCGCCCCAAAAAGTCAGCGTGAGCATCGTTGCCGACCGCACCGACCGCGACCTCATTCGCCAGACGCTCACCAGCGGTGCAAGCGGAATTAGCCTCGCGCCCTCTGGCAAGGAAATCGCCTTCATCGCCCACGGCGACGTCTATGTGACATCCATCGACTACAAAACCACGAAGCGCATCACCAACACGCCCGAACAGGAGCGCAACGTCAGTTTCTCGCCCGACGGTCGATGCCTCGTCTATGCCGCCGAGCGCAACGGTGTTTGGCAAATCTACCAGACCAAAATCAAAAACAAGGACGAAAAACGCTTCACTTACGCGACCGAACTCGCCGAAGAGCGTCTCACGCAAGGAAATATGACCTCGATGCAGCCGAAATACAGCCCCGACGGCAAGTCGATTGCCTTCTTTGAAGACCGCGGTGCCCTGCGCGTGATGAACGTAGCCACGAAGCAGGTTCACACGGCTATGGACGGCAAGTTCAACTATTCCTACAGCGACGGCGACCTCTGGTTCGAATGGAGTCCCGACAGCCGTTGGCTGATGACGGGCTACATCGGCAAGGGCGGTTGGCACAGCACCGACATCGCCATCGTCGAGGCGTCGGGTAGCGGCAAAATCCACAACCTGACGAACAGCGCCTACAGCGATGAACGCGGAAAATGGGCGCTCGGCGGCAAGGCGATGCTCTACCAGAGCGACCGCGCCGGCTATCGCTCGCACGGCAGTTGGGGTTCGGAAAACGACGCTTATCTGATGTTCTTCGACCTCGATGCCTACGAACGTTTCCGCATGACAAAGGAGGAAAAGGCGATTCTCGACGAGAAAAACAAGGAAGCCAAGAAAAACGAGGCTCCGAAAGATGATAAAAATACGGCCAAGAAGGGCAAAAAGCCGGCTGCCAAGACCGAGAAACCTGCAGAAAAGGTCCTCACTCTCGACCTCGACAACTGCCGCGACCGCATCGTGCGCCTCACTACTGCGTCGAGTCGCATGGGCGACGCCATCCTCTCGCCGAAGGGCGACACGCTCTATTATCAGGCGTCGTTCGAGGGCGGTTACGACCTTTGGAAGCGCGATTTCCTTGAGAACAAGACCGAACTCGTGTTGAAAGACGTGGGCGGAGCGCGAATGGAGGTCGATAAGGCGTTCAAGAACATGTTCCTCAGTTCAAACACCATCAAAAAGGTCGATTTGGGCAAGAACAAGTCGGAAGTCATCGCCTTCGAAGCCCCCTTCAACTTCCAGCCATACGAGGAGCGTCGCTATCTCTTCGACCACGTCTGGCGACAGGTGAAAGACAAGTTCTACGAGCCGAACCTGCACGGAGTCGATTGGGAAGGCTATCGCGCCATCTACGAGAAATTCCTGCCCCACATCAACAACAACTACGACTTCAGCGACCTGCTCAGCGAATTGCTCGGCGAACTCAACGCCTCGCACACAGGCGCACGCTATCGTCCCGCCGCATCGGGCTTGGCAACGGCACAACTCGGCCTCTTCCTCGACCAAGACTACGAGGGCGACGGCCTTCGCGTCGAGGAAGTCATCAAGCGCGGTCCCTTCGCCGTGAAAAAAACGGGTGTCACCGCCGGTTGCATCATCGAGAAAATCGACGGCAACGACATCAAGGCTGGCGAGGACTACAACTGGATGCTCGACGGAAAGGCTGGAAAGCCCGTGCGCGTGACGGTCTATAACCCTGCCACGAAACAGCGCAACGACGTGACCATCAAGCCCGTCAGCGTCGGCCAACTCGGCGACCTGCTCTACAAACGCTGGGTGGAACACAACCGCCACCTCGTCGATAGCCTGTCGAACGGTCGTCTGGCCTACGTCCACATCAAATCGATGAACAGCGAGTGTTTCCGCGAACTCTACAGCGACCTGCTCAACGACGAAAACCGCAACCGCGAGGGTGTCATCGTCGATGAACGCTACAACGGCGGCGGCTGGCTCCACGACGACCTCTGCACGCTGCTCAGCGGCAAGCTCTACCACAACTTCCTGCCGCGTGGCGAGTATGTCGGTCGCGACCCGTTGGCCAAGTGGGTCGGCACCTCGTGCGTGCTGATGAACGAAGACTGCTACAGCAACGGCGAAGGCTTCCCGTGGGTCTATCGCGAACTCGGCATCGGCAAACTCGTCGGAACGCCTGTCGCAGGCACTGCCACGAGCGTGTGGTGGGAAACGCTGATGGACCGCACCCTCGTCTTCGGCATTCCGCAAGTCGGCAAGAAAGACCTGCGCGGCCAGTGGACCGAAAACGCCGAACTCTGGCCCGACATCGAGGTCTATAACTCGCCCGAAGACTACATCAACGGACGCGACCCGCAACTCGAGGCCGCCATCCGCCACCTGTTGGGGCAGTAACACCGTTTCATCAACAAAAAAAATCGAGGCCCGAAAGCCTCGATTTTTCTATGATTCGCCCAGCGAAACCCTTAGTCGTTATCCACCATCGGGCGAACCGAATGCGGCATGTTCTGAGTGTTATTATTCAGGGGAGTGATTCTCGTACTCGTGTAACTCAAGTGAACAGAGCAAGCACCATGAACGCCTGTGTTTTGATTCAGACTATTTCCTTCGCCATAATAGTTGTCATGCACAGCACTCGGCGTGGCCGACCATACCCAACTGCGCTTATTCCAATTTTCCAGTCCATTATCTTTCAATCTTCCTGTTGCCGGGAAATAGATAGTTTTTCCACTCGTTCCCGCCGCATAGAAAGCAAAGCCTTTTCCCGTCGTATTGGGTTCACCAGGATTGTCAAACGATCCTTCTGCATTGGCACTATAACCTTCCAATGCAAAATTCGTAAATACACCCGACGGCGGCATCTTGAATCCTGGAGGACAGGGGTCGTAGAGCGTCTTATGTTCATGCTCGTCTTCATCGTCAACCGAGCCAATGATGAAATTGGACGACCCTTCGGGGTCGTGACCATAACCCGTCGCCGAGCCAGCCGTCTGGAGCGTGTTCTTAGCAGCCGACCATGCATTGATATACATCCTATTGGACCAACAGCCATTTGGATGTTCTTCGTTGCCTGAACCTGAGTTGTTGAGTCTCTTGAGCGGATACTGAATAGATTCGCCGTATGTCCAGTTTTCAGAGCTCTTTTTAGCCTTGGGTTCATAGGCATAGCCACTTGCTGTAAAGAATCTGCAACCGAAATCATAGTATGGACTGGGTGAAAAATCTGCTCCTGCTTCATTCTGACCTGCGATACCTGTTCCCGGAAGGGCGTCTTTACGGCCCCATTGGTATTTGGTGTCCCAGTCGTAGTTTTGGCTCTTGTATTGACTGCCTTCATTTTGGGTAATGACCACTTCGGCAAGTTGTCCGCTCTCATCCTGCTCGATGAGCAATTTGATTTTGCGTACTGGGAATCTATAGGTTCCTCGGTTGTTCTTCGACACATAGCCGAGGTTATAATTAGCCAAAGTGAACTTATTTCCAGCCTTATTTGTCACTTCTGTTTGACCTTCATCAGAAATCCAATTGTCGTAGGTAATGTAGATTTGCCAACTCCATGTAATTTTTCCGGCACCGTTCTTGACGGCAATCACCGCATTTCCTTGCTGGATGGTGTTTTCATCGACGGTGAAAGTCACAAACTTGGAAACCAACCCGTCGGCACCCTCGGTGGTGATGGAAACATCCTTGATGACGGTCAGTTCGTCTTCACGCTCGGTATCTGAGAAATCGTGCCACAAGACAAATGCACTTGTCGCATCGACTTGATAGTTTGAGGCTGTCACAAGATCGTTTTTGTAATCGACAAAGGTTTGCTTGCCAAAATAGAAATTACCTTTAGTTTCTTTGTCAAATACAATCTTATTTTTATATGTACCTTCAGTAGCCTTTTTGTTTTTACTGACCTTAAACCATCCACTGCCATCGGCGCAGGAGTAATCTTCTGGTACATATTTCGCACTGTTCTTAATCGTGTTGCCCATGACAAGCGGGAACTTGTAGGTGCCACCATAGCGCACGATGTAGGTGTTGGCAGTATTGCGAACGTTGCCAGGCCAAGGTGTGTCGTTATCGACCTTGTACAACGAGAGGTCGAGGTTCTCTTTCAACTCGCGGGTCGGGTCGCGCAATTCATTCTGCTGACGCTGGGTCTGGGTGGGGCTTTGCCTATAGACAGCCACCTGTTTGGTTTCTCCCGTGACACTGCCAGTGCCGGTGCCCTGAACCGAGTTCAAGACTCTCGGCATATCAGCCTGCCATTGGGCATCCGGTGAGAACTCACCGTCGTCCAAATCGGAAACCTTGTAACCAATCACTTTCCAACCTTTTTCCGTATTGATGCCGCCATCAGTATAATAACTCTTGACCGTGAACAAATCGGAATAGGCCGAGATGGGATCACCATTCCAAGTAAATTCGGGATTTTGCGTCACGTCAAAGGTATAACTACTCGGATAATCACTCGAAGAAATGACGTAGGTGTAGGTGTGTCCTGCCAACCACGTGGGAGTCATGGTCTTCAACTGCGCATTGAGGTACTTAGGCGATTCTCCCTCTTTCACCAGCGTGACAATCGCATAGGCATCGTCGGGAAGCGTTTGCGGAAGAACGAGGAACGTGGTTCCCACCGTTCCGTTGGGAGTTCCGTCGTCGGTAATCATCTTGTTGGCTCCGCCTGTCGTCGAGAACTCGGTGGCTACCGAGGTCGTGAACGGTGTGTTGGGCGTTCCCCAGCCCGTGCTGAAGTTGTACGTGTTCTTGCTGTTGATGTTCATCAGCTCCAATTTCGTAATCTGATAACCGCTGGCAAATTCGTTGCCGAGTTTGAATTTGATGGCAGAAAGAACATGCTGGAACTTGAACAGGATGTGGCGGTCGTTGACCTTCGTCGAAGGACCGACCATCAGGTCGATCTGGTTCTTTGAATCGGTTTGGGTCGTAAACGTGAAACCTGTTTGAGATGTACCGGAAACACCCTCGTTATTGGCCGGAGCAACTCCATAGAAAGTGTTGCTGCCCCACGTCACGCTGCCACTGACCGACCATTCGTTGTCGTGTTTCCACGTGGCCAAAGCGCCACTTTCAGGGGCATCGGTTCCGAAAATGTTGAAATTGTTATAAAAACTTTGTTTGTCGAAATTTTCGATGCCATCGCCCGTATTGTTGTCATGGCCGTCCATCAGCGTGCCGCGAGTGGTTTCCTCGGCATACGTCTCATCGACTACCACAGAGTGACCCTTGCCGTCGATGCCGTCGAGTTCGTCGCACCACATATAGATGGGTTCACCCTCAAGCGAGCCTTCTGTCGTAATGACTTTTTCCACGCCTGCGGCCTGCTTCTCGTTGATGCGTGCCAAACGGCGGGCTGACCGCGTCTTTTCGTCGTCGTTCCAACCTTGGTGAACGCTGACGCCGATGCTCAAAGTCTCGTTGTTATTGGCATTGTTGTTTACCTCCACGTTTTCTGAACAGGCAGTAAAACCGAACGCCACGGCCACGACTGCGGCCATTCCTGTCAATATCTTCTTGTAGTTCATTTCTCTGATTCGCAAAATTTGTCTTGAATTCTTTTGTTTCTCTCTTAATCAATGTCAACGGTGACAAGTTCTCCGTTGTGAAGTTCCTTCGCCGTGGCATCCCACACCGATTTGAACTGGAAGGTGGCATCAGGCGCACCTGTTGGGCGCCCACTTCCCCAGTCTGACGAAGATCCAAATTCCCCTCCGTTAGTCCAGTGGTTTCCCACTGCATGAAGAGAAGGGCCCATCATCGGAGCAAGTTCGCAGGGAACCGTCCAAGTCTCTGGGCGGCAATATGCTTGCCGTCCTGTCTCATTCATTCTTGTTTTCATTTCTTTCATATTTTATTAATGTATGATTTGTCAAATGGCTCATGATTAAAATGTGCTAATCGGGCGAACCGAAAAGGTACACAAATTATATAAGCGTGCAAAATTATTCAATAATTTTTATTTTCGCCGAATCCTTTTTCGCCAAGACCTAACTTTTTATACTTATTTAACGTGAGTTCGACGAATTCAAAATAGTGCGAGTTGTGTGTCCATGGCTCTCTCGCAAGCGATGCTTGGTTTCTTCGGAAAGAAGCAGTATGCCGCCAGAGCCCCAAGCATATTGACGATGA
>Ga0256405_10001778_pt1 | contig 55467 bp, 44 predicted proteins | sample RumenRJG_02DNA_FD_189096 | JGI IMG/M metagenome (GOLD analysis project Ga0256405, IMG submission 189096) | Bovine rumen microbial communities from Lethbridge, Alberta, Canada - RJG_02 | ecosystem: Host-associated > Mammals > Digestive system > Stomach > Rumen | place: Canada: Alberta... | reverse complement strand
ATTCTGCATATCTTTTCTTAGCTAATGATCTCTTAACGCTGAACAAGCGACAGCTTCTTTGCTATCGCTTGTTCCATTCTTCTTTTCTGTTTTAATTCGGATTTACCCCAACTATTGACAAAGAGCCAAAACAGTCCGCCGGACTGTTTTTCGGGCGCTCAGACCCTCACGGTTTCAAGTCCCGTTCTTTGTGAAATAATAAGAAGCCGAAAAATATCATTCCGGCTTCTTGTTTTCAGAGCAGGGGCAGAAGGACTTGAACCCTCGGCACGCGGTTTTGGAGTGTGCGTGCTTTTTTTTAGCTATAATGTACTAAGTTTGTATCCAACGCATTGGCTATTTTTACCTTACTTTCCTTTGTTGCGTGAGCATAAAATCTCAATGTAATCTCAGGACTGCTATGACCAAGCCATTCCGCAACCTGTGCAACAGTAAAGCCCATTTCTAACAGATTTGTTGCTGAGGAATGTCTGAGATCGTGAAGTCGTACCTTTTTGAAAACATCTTTGACGACAGCGTGAAAGTGTTTGCTGAGATAATTGGGTGAAATCGGTTTTCCATTTCTTTGGGTGCATACATAATCGGTATCCCTGTATCTCTTTTTCATAAACTTTTTCATTTGTTCCTGCTCTCTTTTTTTGTGCATAAGCAGATGATAGGCTTTATCAGTCATTGGCATTGTTCGGGTACTGCTTTCCGTCTTTGTATCGTCTGTATAATCTCCACCTGTGTTTTGCTGTAAGGTTTCAACGATGTAAATTGTGCGTCCTACGAAATCAATGTTTTCCCATTTCAGTCCTAACACTTCGCTTCTGCGAAATCCGTAGATAGAACATAAAGTAACCGGCAATTCTATGATATTGCCCTTAAACAATGACAACAACTGCTCTATTTCTTCAAGATTAAGGAAAGCAGCCTTAAATTTCTTCATTTTAGGCGGCTTTGCTCTCTTGGTTGGATTGAATGCAAGCAATTCACGGAATATAGCGTCCTCAAAAGCCTTTGACATATTTTCAGCGTGATGTCTGATTGAAGTAGGTGACAAAACACCGATTTTGGAGTCATAGTATGCTTGAATATGTCTGTATGTTACCTGATCCATCGTGATATTAAGTTCCTCAAAATAAGGGATAATGTGGTTTGTCATATTGCCCTTGTAACCACGAAAAGTGTTAGGTCTTACCTGTTTTTCAATAATCGGCAACCACTGCGTAAACCATTCAGCTACCGTTATTGAAGTCGGAACACTTTTTGCGGTGATAGGACTTCTTCTGACAGTTACTACATCAGCCTTGCGACCTTTGCAGATTTCACGGTGAGTTGGGCAAACAGTTCTTTTAACGCTTGAACAGCGTGGGATATTAGGTCTGCTTCTGCTACCATAATTGCAAGGAACACTCCTGCCATTCTGTCCTTTACTGTTCGTCTGTACATTTCCTCTGATATTCAACGAAATCATCCTTTCCTCTTTTCTGCCTGTCCAAAGGACAGGCAGTTGCTTTACGATTATGTATTGTACACACTTTTTATTTTATTGTCAATATGCACAAAGAAGGTTCCATTTTCAGTACCAAAGTTATAAAATTTGTGCATTTTAACTATTAAAGTGATACTTAGAAACGAAGAAAAAATTATTGATAATTCCAATTACTCCTCAAGCTGATGAGGTATGGACTGCCATCCGGCTAATCCTACTTCATTTGCTTGAGGAGTTTTTTATTTTACAAAAAAGTAAAAAGGTTTTATTCTACGATGTAGCTCCCTGAGCGAGCTAAGAATTTGGTCTGCCAGCCGGCAGCCGTTCTTGGCTTGTTCAGGGAGCTTTTTTGTTTTTGTACCCTTGGATAATCAGCCGTTCTTTCAGTCGGCTTTTTATTATATAAATTTTTATTTCAAGTAAGGAGATCACAACTATGAAGAACTCAAAAGCAAAAATCATTGCCGTTGCCAATCAGAAAGGCGGCGTTGCAAAGACCACTTCCGTCATCAACATCGGTGCAGGACTTGCACTCAGAAGCAAAAAGATACTGCTCGTTGATACGGATAATCAGTCCCACCTCTCCCGTTTTCTCGGTTATGACGGTACGGACGGCAAGCCCACCATTTCAGAATTGATTTGGCAGACGGTTTCAAAGGTACAGAAGCCTGTGTCAGAAGCTATCCGTAAGTCTGGACTCGGTGTTGACTATATCCCGTCTAACTTTATGCTTGCCGGAATTATCTCTATTCTCGGAACAGACAGCGACAGCACAGGTGTTTTCAGCCGTCTTTTCTCTGACTGTACTTTCGATGAATATGACTATATCATTATCGACTGCCCACCCACTCTTGACCTCTTGGTGTCAAATGCCCTGAAAGCCTGTGACAAGGTACTTATCCCTGTACAGTCTGATTATTGGGCTTATGAGGGTGTGGATCAGCTCCTTGCGACCTTGCAGAGAGCAAAGCAGACAAGTGATATAAAGCCGTATGTTCTCGGTATGCTTGTTACAATGTTCAATAAGCGTACAAATTCTGCAAAGGCGATTATGGACGCTATGAACGAAAGCTACGGAGAATATGTCTTTGAAAATGCGATTGCTTTCCGTGATGAAGTCAAGGTCGCTACGATTGAGCATAAAACTCTTGTCGGCAAAAAGAACAGTGTTACAGGACAGCAGTATATGGCTGTTGTTGAGGAGATCATCGGCAAGGAGGGACAAGCAAATGGCTAAAAAGTTTGAAATACAGAAACAAGGCTTCCCGTCCGTTGCCGATGCCTATAACGGTCTTTTGGGTATGGATAATAACCGTGTGGTCAATCTTCCCGTATCACAGCTTGACGAAATCGACAATCAGCCGTTTCCGATAAATGAAAGCAAGGTCGATCAGATAGCCGACAGCATAGATGCAGTCGGTGTGTTAGAGCCTGTTATTGTTGCAAGAAACGGTGACAGATACAGTATCCTTTCAGGCAGACACCGTTTCAGAGCTTGTCAGAAGCTCGGCAAGACGGAAATTCCCTGTTTTGTAAAAGACTACTCTGCTGACGATCCGACAGCAAGGTTTATCCTGCTTGCAACGAATACCGACAGGAACAATGAATATGCTCCGACAGTTTATGCAAGAGCCTATGCAGAACAGCTTGAACTGCTGAAACAGCTCGGTAAGAAAGCAACTGTATCAGCTATTGCAGAAAACAACAATATGAGCCGCAAGCAGATTTACAGATATATCAGGCTCAATGAGCTGATAACTGAATTGCAGGAATGGGTTGACAAAAGCATTATCACCATTGAAGCTGCCGTTGAACTGTCTTTTATATCCGAAGAAAAACAGCGTATTTTCTTTGACCATATCAACGGAATGAATATTGCCGATAATGTTATCACCCGTCATTTCAAAGTTGCAACAACAAAAAGAATACATACGGTTGCGGATACATTGAGTGACGATGAATTTTCAGCAAATATCGAGAAGATATTGTTCAGTGCGTATGAAGCAAAACCGTCTGCTCCGACTGCACAAGTGGGACTTGAAGTCCCACTTCCTGCGAAACAGGATAAGGACAAAGCAGAAAATCCTGTTGAACAAGCTGAAACGATTACCGAAGAAACTACCGTTCCCGATACACAAGTGGGACTTGAAGTCCCACATACTCCGAAACAGGATAAGGACAAAGCAGAAAATCCTGTTGAACAAGCTGAAACGATTACCGAAGAAACCACCGTTCCTGGTACACAAGTGGGACTTGAAGTCCCACTTACTGCGGTTGAGAAAAAGAGAAAACCGATAGTAGTTACTGAACAGCCTGAGCCTATCGCTCCCGAAACACAAAATGAACTAAAAAGCATTCTTTCAGCTTCTAAAAAAAGTCAGACGATAAAATTCAGGGACGAAGAACACGAAAAGAACTATAACTTTATTCTTGATATGATGCCGTATTCCGATATTGAGAGGAAGGCTCTCGCCTATCTGTTCGCACTTGATACAGTTTGCTTTGAGCATATCCGTGATCTTTATGACTTTTCCGATAACCGCATTATGCTGAGTGGACTTGATAAAGGTTGGCATACAGGCACAAGCGGACGAACAACAAGGCTTGCCTTTAACCTTTACAACAGCCATTGTTCAGACGGAGAAACATATATCGGTTCTGACGGTATTGAGGAAAGTTTGCCGAGTGCCTATTATTCTCCTGCTTATCTCTTTTGCTGTGAGTATGCGAAATACTATGCTGAAGCTCTCAAAATCAGATTTCCTGAATTTTTTGGCAAATAGAAGATTATTTTATCATTACTTTCGACAGAAAATAACTGACAGCCTGTTCAAAAGCGAACAAGCTGTCAGTTTCGGAGTTTAGAAAGTTTTTATGCAATCAGCCGTAACCATAACCTACTACTCTCCAACTACCATCAGAATCATGTAATACCGTCCAATTCCAGTTGTTTCTGTTACGATGCATATCTCCTGCAACCGGCTCTTTGAGCATATAGTAATCGCTTTCAAATATGATCGCTTCGGGATATTCTCGATGCCATTCCTGATCAAGCGTTTTTTCTTCATCATAAGAAAGCCTCAGCAGTACACATCCTCCAAAATTATTTTTGAAATACTGCTTGACTTCCTCGGCAGCTGCATTAATATCATTTTTACTGAAATTGCTTTGGTTTATAGTCTGCTCAGTATAAGTAAGATCGTATTTAGTAAACCAAGTATTTCCTCTTATAAAGAAAGAGTAGATAAACACAGTAGAGAGAATAAGAAAGATTGCTATAAAAGACAGTATTATATACTTCACTTTTTTCTTTCTTCTTTCCTTACTTGCTATTTCATTCCATATTTTTTCCTTTTTAGTATCAAGTGTATTCTCTTCCTGACTATCAGACGAATCGGCAATAGCTTTTACAAGCTCCTTGCATTTTTCACAGCTTCGACAATGTTCGTAAATAAACTCTTTCGTTTCTGAACTAACAAGACCTTCGGTATACAGAGGGATAAGGTCTTTAACCACACTGCAATCATTTTTCATTTGTATCACCTAATCTTTCTATAATTTTTATTCTTGCACGGTAATAGGTTACTCGTGCCCATGTTTCTGTTTTATTCAGAACGCAGGCAATATCCTTATAGCTCAATTCAGCAAACACTTTCAGAATGAACACTTCCTTGTATGGTTCTTCCAAATTATGCAGCAGCTTATGTATGGTAATTGCCATCGATTTATCCTGCACAATATCTTCAATGCGTTCAGGTGCTTCAATATCGGTATATTCTTCAATTGGTTCTGACTTTTTTTGCTTACGGAGATACTGCAGGTATTCATTCTTTGCAATTTGACATAACCAAGTAGATATTTTACTGTCACCCTTGAAAGTCGAGATTTTAGCAAAGGCTTTCAGAAATGTTTCAGAAGTAAGATCTTCTGATATGGTTTCGTTTTTTGAAAGTGAAAATAAATATCCATAAACGATTTTGTAGTTTTCTTCATAGAGTTCCTCAAAAAGCACTTTATCACCTCCACTATCAATATGATACACGAAAACTTGAAGTGTTACAAATAAAATTCAATATTTTTTGTCATATAAACGGTATAGTCTAAGGGTACTACCAATTATCGGAACAAGAGTATTAAAGTCGGTGCAACTCCGGCGGTTCCGTTTTAAGCTGTTCATAGAAACAGCTTTTATTTCAATTAAGGAGATGACAGATTGTGCAAGCGTTTTTCAGACTGAATAACAGTATTCTTGACTGCGGACTGACACCAAACGAATTGAAAGTCGCTGTGTGCCTTTATAGCTGCGTTTTCAATAATCGCTGTGTAGTGCAGATAAAGCAGGCTACGATTGCTCAGAAGTGCGGCATTAAAAAGATTGAAACAGTCGCTAATATTATCTGTCAGCTCCAAAGAAAAGGCATTATAGAGCGTGTAAGCCGTCCGCATAAAGCCAACGGTCAGCTTGGCACTTACATCTACAAACTCAAAGCAATAGTTTCAAAAGGTTATTTCAAAATCAAAAGGTACATTCTTGGCAGGCTAAACGGTGTTCAGCTCAGAATGTACCTTTTCGTATGCAGAGCGATTACAAAGAAAAATGATATGTGGAACAGCTTTAATGACATTTCTCGTGCCTTGCAGATCGGCAGGAAAAAGGTTATCGCTGTGATAAATGAACTTGTAGGAATGGGATTTATCCGAAAATTAAAGGTTTTGAAAAAAGACGGCAGTTACTCCGACAATCATTATTCGGTATCAGAGCCAACAGTCGAAAATAAAAATCAAGGCAAAAAAGAAGAAAGTCCCAAACAAGCCACTACACTGTTCGGAACTTTCAGAAACATATTACATATTGATTATATACTTCCTGTTATCGCTTGTCAAGCTGTAAAACAGGACTTTTTTTATTTTCAGTCAGGGGTAGTCCCCTAAATCGGGTGGTCAATTATCTATACCCACTTTCTACCAACAGAAGAAAGAAATAGTTTTTTATTTATACCGTTAGTATATAGAGTATTGGGGTTTTGATTTTTTTGGATATGAGTAGTTGGTAAGTGTTCGGGCAAGGCAGGCTTGCAATTTGTTTGAGCCTGATGCAGATATTCGCTCTTTCTTTTTGTCGGCTTATCGGAATTTGCAGTTCAGGAAAATGCGGCAGTCAGGCTTTTTTCGGCGTGATGCGGAAACTATTTTTCTTTTTCTGTTGGTTTGGTTTTTTGAATTATTGAGGAGGTAGGTTATGAAGATTACTTCGATTACGATTACGGAAACGATGAACAACAGGAGGCAGCTTGCTGATGTTTCCATTGTGCTTGACTATGGCTTGATGCTTGCCAATATCAAGCTGATCGACAATGGAGCGAAGCTGTTTGTTGACTTTCCGAAGTCACAAAGGAGAGAGTCGGGTTTTGCTTCACCTGATGTTATTCCGTTGACAAAGCGAATGAGGGGTTACATTGAGCGAGAAATTATCAGGGAGTATTTCAGAAAAAAAGGAGGTGACGGTGTTCCGTGAAATATTTCGATGGTGAATTCCGCAAGGCTTTGATGGAGTTGCTTCTGACGATAAGAAAATTGCTTGAACAGTCAGCTATCGGCTCAAAGGATCAGAATTTTACCATTCTGATAAATGACATAATCAAGAAAATTGATGAGTATTCAAAAATCGTCAAGCCTGCTTTTTTCGATTTTCTTGAAGTCAGCAAAATTCAGAAGTTGCAGGAAGATGAGTTTCTGAAGAAAAAGGCAGAGGAATTGGAGCAGAGCTTTGAGGAAAGAGTAAAGGCTGCTGTTGCCGAAAAAGAAACGGAACTTGAAAAATCTATCAGGGCTGAACTTGAAAAAGAGTTTGAGAAGAAAATCGAAGCAAGGACAGAAAAAAAGACAGCTTCACTCCGTTCAAAGCTGACTGCTGAAATAACGGAACAGCTTCGTCAGGAGCTGACGGAAAAAATCAGAGCAGAGTTAAAGCAGGAGCGTGAAGAAAAAAAGAAACGCAAGAGAGCCAAAAAAGAAGCAAAGGCACTCAGGCAGAGTGAAGAACAGATTGCAGTACAGCCTGAAAAGACTTCGGGTGAAAGTCCACCGTCAGAGTCAGGAGATAATTCCGATGAAGAAACGGAGGATGATAAAGACGATACTTTTGACGATAATTCCGATGAAGATAACATAGACTAAATCAAAATCGAAAGGATAATGCAAAATGCTGAACTGTGTAAATATTCAAGGACGGCTTACAGACCATCCCGAACTGATGCACACTCCCGGAGGAAATGCGGTTATAGACTTTACCATTGCTGTTGAGGGAAACCGAAACGGTGACGGAACAAGACGAGTTGATTTTATCAAAATCGTTGCGTGGAACGCTATGGCAGAATTCATCTGCAAGTATTTTGAAAAAGGTCAGCAAGTTATCATTGAAGGTAAAATATCCACTAACAGCTATGTTGACAGAAACGGCAACAAAAGAAAAGATGTCTATGTGCTTGCAAAGGGTGCTGACTTCTGCGGAGCAAAATCATCAGAAGCAAGCGAAAAAGATTTTACAGAAGCCTTTGACGGCGAAGAAGAACTTGATTAACAGGAGGAAAACAAAATGAAACACAAATCAAAAAACAAAGGAAAAGGATTTACCGAAACAGAAAGAGAAGCACAGTTAAGCTCACAGGTATTTGTCTTGTCAGAACTGCTTGATATGACAAGCACTATCATTGAGGAACTCAGGACAGATAATGACTGCCTTGTTGATGAAAACAACGACTATTCGGAATTAGTATGTAGTCTGCACCGCAAGATAAAAAAGCTGAAAAGAAAAATCAGCAGACAGCAGGAAACAATAGCTATTCTTGACTGGCAGCTTCAAAGAAGTAATGGCTGTTGGGATTTTTGGTATCATAAGGCTCAGGAGTACAAAGAAAAAATCAACAGCGAAACAGAAGAAGAAACCGACAGCAGTAACGATGATGAAATCTTGGATGCGATTGAATGATCGGGGGTTTGTCCTATGAGTTTACACGATGATTTTATCAAAAAGGCATACAAGGAAATTGAAAAGCTCACGGCTGATATTGAAAAGAAAAAATCCCGTATTGTTGAACTTCGTGCAAGTATCAAAAAGCACGAAGCTGACAGAACAAGGGACAGCGAATTCAGCGATACTATCCTCAGACTGCTGAGTGATAACGGTATTGATACCGATGAAGCAAGAGCAAGTGTTCTTGAAAGTTTTGAAGAATGTATCCTTGCTTATCATATCTCAAAAGAGGAACAATCCGAAACACCGCCGTCAGAAAATTCGTCAGAAGTCATTGAGTCTGAAATGTATGCCGATCCTGTTTCTGACAGTAATTCAAATTATACAGCAACAGCCTTTTCTCAAAATCCCGTCTATCCGTATAAGCCGACAAACTGATTTTTGAAAAGAATTCATTATGCCGGAATTTTTATTTCAGGTTTTTTTGGTGAGCGAAGCGATTTTGAATTTTCGATTTTTGCGTTTCTTGCAAAATCGAAAAGGAGTGTGGGGATTTCACCACCAAGCTGATTTGTAAAGCACTACGCTTTACAAAATCTCTGCTTGCGACCTCCTACGGAGGTCATTTTCCCTCCCCCTGCTGATTATACGATTTTTTGATAAAACAGATATGAGAGGAAGTGCTGTTATTGAAAAAAAGAGGAGAAAGCGATGAAGAAGAAAAAAAGATAATCGTCAATTTCAGAATGACACCGAAAGAAAAGAAAAAACTTTTGGCAAAAGCAGAAGAAGCACATATGAGCTTATCCGGCTATATCATTGCTTTATCCAAAAGCAAAAGAGTTGTGCTGAAAGATGAGATTGCAGAGCTGACTGTTGAAATATCAAGGATCGGCAACAACATCAATCAGATTGCCCACACAGGAAACAGTCAGAAGTTTTTGTATAAGGCACAGCTCAATGATGTGGTGAAGCATTTACAGGCGATAGAGGACTTGCAAAGAAAAATCCTTATGGCTATGTTCAGCGATGAAGAACATACTATCATTACCGTTGAAAAGAAAATCGACAGACTAACGGAAAGAATGGAAAATCTGACAGAAAGAATGAACGGAATTGGCAACAGTTAAGGAAATTGAAAAAGCGATAAAGGCACATCAATATGTCACCGACTCAATAGCCTATGTCCTCTCTCCTGAAAATCGCAACGGTGATGAAAAGTGTTTTATGTCAACTTGTATTGATTGCCATAACAGCAGTGCTGACGGATTGGCATTGCAATTCAAAGCAGTCCGATTTGCTTTTGACAAAGACAGTGGTATTTTGGCTCACCACTATGTACAGAGCTTTTCGCCAAATGAAAATATCACTCCCGAACTTGCACATCAAATCGGAGTAGAGCTTGCAAAGAAAGTTGCTCCCGGTTTTCAGGTTGTTGTCGCAACACATATTGACAAAGACCATATTCATACGCACCTGATAATCAATTCGGTAAGTTATAAAACCGGAATGAAATGGAAAGGCGATTTAAGAACAAGAATGAATATGAGAGCCGAAAGCGATAAGCTGTGCAAGAAATACGGACTGACAACGATAGATACAAAGTCAGGCTTGCGTGGCATAGATCAGGCTACTCAGAAACTTGCAGAAAAAGGACAATCGTGGAAAGTGGAATTGTGTAACGCACTCGATGAAGCGACAAAGCTGTGTCACAGCAAAGAGCAATTTATTTCATTTATGAAAAGCAAGGGCTTTGAGATAACACGATACACGGACAGACATATCACCTTTCAAAAAATCGGAGAAGATAAAAAAATCAGAGCAAACACTCTTGCTAAACAATTCGGAGATAAGTTCACGAAAGAAAATTTAGAGCGACTGATGGGTTTTTATAGTTTGCCGAAGCCGTTGGAAAACTTACCGAAGCCAAAATCGCCTGTTCCGTTTATAACAGAATTTGAAAAATACGAAGCTGCCTACTTTAAGAAAAATCCTGTTGTCACTTCTCCGTCAGAAGCTAAGGCATTACAGATTTTGATAAAGAACGCAACAAATCCGTTGTTCTATCTTTTGATTATCATTGTAAGGCTGATGATGAGGAGAAAGAACAGAATAAGAGTTGATAAAACTTACAGTCAGCTTCACTCAAAGGGCTGTTCTCAAAAGAGATACAGAAAAACAACACCTGATATAAAGACGGTACTTGCAAAAATTGACAAACAGCCTATGACAGCAGGAAACATACCTTACAGAAATCTTGTGCAGGCACAGGGGGATGATTTTCGTGTCAGACTTGATTTATCGGCAGTACCGAAACTGTATGCTTATCCGTTTTTCTTTTCGGCAAGACTTTACAGCAACTATGCCCTTGTAACTATCAAAGAAAAGGACAAAGAACTTTTACAGCAGGCTTTGGATATTGAAGATATAAGTATCATTGAAAAACACAATCGACATTACACACCTGTTGCTGAATACAACGAACTGAAAAAAAGAGCTGCACAGCTCAGTGTTAAAGTGGAGTTTTTGGTAATACAGCCCGAACAGTTTGAAAGTCTGAAAGATGAAAAAGACCGCTTCGTTTCCATTGCTACCAAAGAGGGCAAAATCCGTTTAGCGTTTCTGCCGCAAAACAAAGATTACATCCTACACGCACTTTATCCCGATAAGTATAAAACAAAAACAGATACTCTTTTCTCTGTTGGTCGAAATTCAAAGGTCAACACAAGGCTGAAATCAGAAGCCTTGCTCGGAGGAAAAGAAATGCGATACCGTATTCTTTCAAGAGAACAGGTTGAACAGCTTGCAGAAAGTGTAGGCGAAGATAGATTTGCCGTATTCAGTAAAAACGCACAGGGCGAAAATCTGAACGGTCAATACAATGTGGTATTCAAGGAAGATGATACAGCAGAAATTGAGAGTGCTTTGCAAAATCCGAAAACAACAAAAAGAAAATTATAGCAGAGGAGGAATTCAGAGTTGGCAATAAAATATCTTGAAGCCGAAAAGCTGAGATTGGAAACAAGAAAAAAGCTGACAGCAACACCTGAAAATTGGATGCAGTTTCTGCGTACAGCGTCCAATACATACAAGTACAGCTATTCCGATCAGCTTATGATTGCAGCACAGTTTCCGAACGCAACAGCCGTTGCTTCTTTCGATGTGTGGTCTGACCGTTTCGGCAGGAAAATAAAAGCAGGCGAAAAAGGTATCGGTCTGATTGACGATAGCGGTAACTACCCGAAGATGAAATATGTTTTCGATATTTCTCAGAGTATCCGTTACCGTGATGTGCCACAGCCGTATGTATGGGACTTGCAGGAGGAATATAAAGACGAACTTATACTTTCTCTTGCAGGAGATTTGTCTATCAGTATTGAAGAAGCTGTATCAGACTTTTGCGAAAACACGGTTGACAGCTTGCTGTCCGATTATCAGAACGCTGTTCTTTCAGAAGCAAAAGGCAGTGATGTCCTTTACGGACTTGATGATACATCGATAAGCTCAGAGTTTCGTCAGGCAGTTTTTGAGAGCGTTAAATATATGGCACTTATCAGGTGTGGACTTCCGACTGATACGGTTGACATTGATGTTTTCCGTAATCTGTCCGACTTTTCAGATTTGACAATAACCGATATACTCGGAACAGCCATAAGCAATATTTCAGAACAGGTATTAAGAGAAATAGAAGCAACCGTCAAGACGGTTGAAAGGAGAAATCAGAATGAGCATACTATTGAAGAACAGAGAAATAGACGGAGTGAAGTATCTGCTGAACGAGGAGAATATGACATACTATCCAACAATGAAGCAGGACAAGCAGACAGGTTTGACATATACTCTCGATCCCGACACATTCGCATACATTCCCAATCTGACAGTACAGACGGACGAAGTGATAATCGGACGATGGGGACAGAAACGCAAGAAGTTTCTGAAAGAACACAGGGAATGGATTTATCTCAAGATGATGGACGAGGGAACTCTGACAGATCACCTGACAGCAATAGACAAGGAAGCAGAAGAAATGATAGAAACGCTGACACAGGAGTGGATGAAGAAAGAGGGCGTAACAGAACAGCTCAAAGCAGTCAACCAAATGGAGTGGGTACGCCGTCTGAACTCGATAGAGAACAGAGCAGAGGAAATAGTCCTGAACAATCTGATATACAAGTAAAGCCCAAACAGAAAAGGCAAAGACGAAAAACAGCGAAGGCAGAGGAAACGGTTTCCCCTGTCTTTTCTTCTTTTCCTGTTGGTGAACAAATGAGCTTATTCGCTTCTGAAAGGTCTGAACAGGACAGAGCTAACGAATACGCTATGTCAAAGATCATCAGTCACGGTACAGCTTTTGAGGACGGTAAATTCAGAATAGCAGAATACTTTGCAGAAGAACATACCAAACAGGAAAAAGCAAAATTCCTCAGCGATGAATACGGATGGGGCGGATATACGGGCGGCAGCGAAAGTATGGATTATCGCCCCGGCAAGGGAATTACGATGTCACACACTGACAGGGATAATCCCGAAAACAGCATTACTGTACATCTGACATATCCGCAATTAGCTGATATGATAGACTTTCTTATTGCCAATGATATGTATATTACTCCGAAAGATATTGAGGAAAGACAGCAGAGAGCCATTTTCTATCTGAAAAATTATGATCCCAACAATCCTCTTGAAGCTCCACAAATCGAAAAGGCAAAAGTAATTCTTGACAGCTATAACATTGATTACAGTCAGCTCCTTGCAAGTCAGCCGGAAGTTGAAACGGTCACTCCCGAACAAGTCGAAGAAATGAACGCTTCTATTCCTGATGATACGGAAATACCTGATATAGACGCTCCGTCTGTACCGATTGAGCAGGAAGAAACGGTTTATTCTGAAAGTGCCGTTGTTGCAGAATTCAGGAATAAGACAATGGAGAGCTTTCATCTTATCGGTGACAGGACTGAATTTGATATAGAGCTTGAAGTTGAGAAACTCTTACGGCAGGAAATGATCGACAATGAGATTGCAGGAGATATTGAAGCTGTTGTTCTTTACGGCTCCCGTTCTCGTGGTCTTGAAACAAGTGAAGATACGGATATTGATATTGTCGTTCAGATAAATAATGCAGAACTGAAAGAGGACGCACTTTTTAATATTTTCAGCGATATGGATATTGAAATTGACGGTATTTCCGTTGATGTCAATCCTATCCGTCCCGAAGAAACAGGAACACTTGATGAATACTTACCCAAAGCAGAAGCCTATCTTGAACAGAAGCAAGCCGAAAGAGCCGCACAGATATTTTCTTCTTCTGTTGGTGAACAGCCACAAGTGGGACTTGAAGTCCCAGATGACAGCACCGAACGGATACAGACAATCAATCCCGATGATATAAAAATCGGTGACAGGTTTGAGTATAACGGTGATGAATACACGGTCAGAGCTTTGCAGGGCGATCAGCCTGATACTGTTAAGGTATCATATATGGCAAAGCAAAGTCATAATCAAACGGAATATGAAGTCATTACGAATATAGACAAGTATATTCTCGCTGAACAGGGTATCTATCAGGGCAATGATGAATATGTTATTGACGATCCTGCCATAACCATCGAAAAGTACGGTTACACGATTGATTTCAACAGGATTGCGGAAATACGCTTTACAAGGGAAACAGAAACTTATCTCGGCGGTATTGACAGTGACGGACACGAAAGAAAAAATAACTTTGGTGTTTCAGAAGAAGATACATCTTTTTATCTTTCTGATGGTTATCTGATGAAATATGAAAGCGACTACGGAGATTTCTTCCCTGTTACAAAGGAAAGTGCAGCCGAAGATATTGAGGAACTTATCCATAAGGCACTTACCACTCCCGATATGTCTATTCGTATTACGGACAGAGAGGGCAACATTTCATACCTTGACCGTGAGAGTTTTACTATTACCGATGAAGCCGAAATGTCCCTTGAAACTCCTGACGAAAACGAAGCTCTTATCGAAGAAGCCAAAACGCGTATCAGTGACTTTGTTGCGGCAGAGTATGACGGGGATAGTGCAAACTTCTCCGACCTTTCCAATATCGGTATAGCTTATACAACAACAGAGGACGATGAACACGTTATTCAGGTTTCTGTTGACCTTGAAAACACAAGCATAATCAAAAGAGTTGACGGCGGTGTTATCAGTCTGACAAAGTATGAAACACTTGCCGATCTCGTTGATGCTCTGAATGATCTTGATTTTGCAGACCTGACATACCTTACTGACGAACAGCTCCAACAAATCAATGAAAGAGGAAACTCTGACGATGATTTGAAAATTACATCTGTTGCGGTCAATATTAAGCCGCAAGTCATTGAGGACAGAGTATCCGTTGAAATAGGTTTATCCGAAAGTCCTATCATTGACGACCTGAATGAGCGTATAGCAAACAGTCCAGAGCCTTTGACTTTTGCGGCAGTCAATGCTGCCTTTGAGTACCTTGACCAAAAACAGCACCTTGAAAGGCTTGATCCGTTTCTCAAAGCAGGTTGGTACAATAAGACTGACTTTGTGTTGAGAGCTGTAATTGATGGAGAAGAATACAGCTATAACGGAAGATTTGATATAGGTGACGGTAAAGGTCAGGGCGGCGGCAGTCTGATTGACCATATCAGTGATTTTATCAACTATACGCTTGCACCTACAAATCCGTATCATCTGAGTGATGACGAACTTGCTGAACAGCAAAAAGTTAAAGATATTGTTATTCCTTTCCTGCGTGAACACGAAGAACTTACTCAGGCAGATCAGCTTTTCCTTAACAGGCTGAAATACAGCTATCCGACAAGGGTATCGGAAGAACAGTATCAATCGCTTGTCGGAAAAACTGTTGATTATAACGGCAGACAGTATGTTGTTGACAGAGTTGACATAGGCAGAAATAAAGCACATATCCGTGATGATAACACAGGGTGGTATCCTCTGTTTCAAGATGTGGAGCTTCGTGATATTGTCGGGCAGAATATTGACTTGATACTTGACGAAAAGGAGCAGTTTTTCAGGGACTGCGACTTGCCTGCTCTGCTTGCGAAAAGCTCTTTGGCTTGGGATGAGATAGAAAGTCTTGGTTATATTTTCTATGAGCAAGGGTACATTGATAGAGTCAGACCTACTGATGCGGCACATTACGGCAACGGATTTTTTGCTCAGACAGAAGCCTTTGAGCTTGCAAGAAGGTATCAGGGCGGCGAAGATATTACAAGAGAACTTGCAGAAAGACTGTTTCTGCATAAAAACAAAAACGCACCCTTGACAAGTATTCCCTTTGAGGACAGCTATGTTGAAGATCTCGAATTGGATATAAGACAAACTGATACAGGATTATTTGTCAGCTACGGTGCATACAGCCGTGAAGTTACCTTTGAGGAAATAGGACGGGCTTATCTCAATTATTTTGCGGTTGAAAATGAAGCTATCCGCAAAGAAGCTGAAAGAGAAGAAACAGAAATAGCCGCAAGAAAAGCTCTCAAAGAATTAGGATATGAGTTTGATATTAACGGAGATAAATTCTTTTTCACCGAAACAGGTGTAGAAAGAATGTACTATGTGCTTGACGGCACAGAAAGCGGTCATTTTGTCGTTAGTAATGTCAGTTATGAGGATGTTCTGAAAGCTGATGATGATGTCAAAAGCATAACAGACCGTTCAGAGAATACCAAACAGTTTTTTGCAAAGCTCACGGAGTATTCTGCTCAGACAACGATTGATGTTTCAAGCCCGAATTTTGGTGAGTATGTAGAGCGTTTCAATAGATCGCACGATGCGTCAGGTACAAGTTGGTTTACACTGATTGACCTACACGGAGAAGCAAGACGACGAATAGAAAATGCTTCAAAAACCACTTCGGAAAATTCACAGTCTGATAAGTCAGAGGGAGCATTCAAAATCTATCAGCTTAAAAGCGGAGAAGAATACCACTTTAAGCGTTTTGAGGGATTATCTGGTCAGCCTGAGCCTGTCAGCATTTCTGATTATGACTTGGTTTATGAGGGCAGTCTTGCCAATATTGAAAGCGGAGAGGATTTAAGCGAAAAGTTAGAAGCTATCTTTTCAAAATTTAATACAGACCGTCCCGAAGATTTCACAGGTCATTCTCTTTCTGTTAGTGATGTAGTTGTTATCGAACAGGACGGACAACCACAGGCACATTTTGTTGACAGTTTTGGCTTCAAAGATGTGCCTGATTTCTTTGCAGAAAGAACGCAAAAAGCAGAACAGACACCTGAACAGCCCGAAGAAGTCAAGCTCAAATCTATCGTTATTGATTTAAGACCGAAATCCGTTATTGAAGCGGAACGGGCAGACCAACAGACAAGAGAAAGCACTCCCGAAGAAGCTGACAACTACCGTATCACTGACTTATCACTCGGACAGCGTAAAACTGCTGTAAAGTTTGAGGACAACCTTGCCGCAATCCGCACTTTGAAACAGCTTGAAGCCGAAGATCGTGACGCTACTCCCGAAGAACAGGAAATACTCTCCAAATACACAGGCTGGGGTGGTATGGCAAAGGTTTTTGAGCCTGAAAACAGGCACTATCAGGAAGTCAGAGAACTGCTTACTGATGATGAATTTGAAGCCGCAAGAAAATCCACAATGACAGCTTTTTATACCTCTCCCGTCATCATTAAGGAGATGTATGCTAAACTTGGGGATATGGGTATGAATGGCGGCAGACTGCTTGAGCCATCCTGCGGTATCGGTAACTTTATCGGTATGATACCGGGCAGTAACACAAGGGTAACGGGAATTGAGCTTGACAGTCTGACAGGCAGAATTGCACAAAAGCTCTACCCACAAGCACAAATACAAGTCTGCGGCTTTGAACACAGCAAGCTGAAAGAAAACTCTTTTGATGTTGCAGTCGGCAATGTACCTTTCGGGGATATTCATCTTTATGATAAAAAGTACAATCCGCATAATCTTCTGATACACGACTACTTTTTTAGTAAGTCGCTCGATATGGTAAAACCGGGCGGTGTTGTAGCTTTCATCACTTCAAAGGGTACACTTGATAAGTCAGATCCGACAGCTCGCCGTCTGCTTGCTGAAAAAGCAGAATTTTTAGGTGCGGTCAGACTGCCGAACAATGCGTTTAAGGCAAATGCCGGAACAGAAGTCACTTCCGATATTATCTTTTTACAGAAGCGTACAGAGCCTTTAACGATAACTGCGGAAAATGAACCACTGTGGATAAAAACAGCAAAAGACAGTAACGGTATTGAAATGAACGCTTATTTCGCAACTCACCCTGAACAGATATGCGGCACAATGACAATGGTTTCCGGTCCGTTTGGAATGGAAAGCACCTGTGAGCCGAACAGGGATGTAAAACTCTCCGAACAGTTAAAGGCGGCTTTATCAAACATTCAGGGCAAAATCGAAACTGCAACAATTACAACACAGCAAGAGCCTGAATATACACCGATAGTTGCCGCACCGGAAAGTCTGCGAAATTGCAGTTATTTTCTTTCTGACGGTAAACCGTTCTTTTATGAAAGCGGAGAAAGCACTCCGGTTGAGTTTCCTAAGTCAAAGGCAAAGAAAAGCCTTGCTATACTGACTGAAATGGTCGCTATCCGTGATACTGTCCGTCAGCTACTTGAAATGCAGCTTGATGAAAATGTAAGTGATGATGAGATAAAAGCTGTTCAGGCAACCTTGTCAGCAATGTATGACAAATTCGCTGAAAAATACGGCAGAATAAACGACAAGGCAAATGCCGATGTAATGAAAGGTGATGCTTCTCTCCCACTTCTGAAATCTCTTGAAAGATTTGACGAAAAAGGAGAGTATATCGGAAAAGCTGATATTTTCTCAAAGCGTACCATAAAAGCCGAACACATAGTAACCGAAGTATCGACTTCTGTTGATGCACTTGCCGTTTCTCTTTCATCAGAACAGACCAAAGGCAAGGTTGACCTCGATTATATGTCACAGCTCACAGGCTTTGACAGGGATAAAATTATCTCAGATTTGCAGGGAGTTATTTTCAAACTGCCTGATACAGATACTTATGTTCCTGCCGATGAATATTTGTCAGGAAATATCCGTCAGAAGTTAGAAATTGCACAGCAGGCTTTTAATGCCGGAGATACATCTCTTGCGGTCAATATCACGGCACTTCAAAAGGCAATGCCTGAAAAACTTGAAGCAAGCAGTATTGATGTCAGGCTCGGCTCAACTTGGATAAAGCCTGAATATATCAGGGACTTTGTTTATCAGCTTGTGGGTACACCAAATTGGCATAGAAATCAATACTCACAGTCACAGTTTATAGATGTTCAGTATTCTCCGATTTCAGGTGCTTGGACGATAACGAATAAGGGTACTGATAAATGGAATGTTCAAGCTACGACAACATACGGTACAAGCGACAGAACAGCTTATGAGCTTATCGAAGATGCACTCAATCTGAAAGCCACAACGGTCAAAGTAAAAGTTGAAGTTGACGGCAAAGAAAAATATGTTGTTGATGCCACTAAAACCGCACAGGCAAGGGCTAAACAAGAGCTGATAATGCAGAAATTCAAAGAATGGATTTTTGCTGATAAGTCACGGCGTGATGATTTGGTAGAAACATATAACCGTCAATTCAATTCTTCCCGTCCCCGTGAATATGACGGCAGTCACTTGAACTTTGTCGGTATGAACCCTGAAATTACACTCCGTCAACATCAGCTCAATGCTGTTGCCCGTTGTCTTTATGGTGGAAACACTTTACTTGCACACGAGGTTGGGGCTGGGAAGACCTACGAGATGATTGCAGCGGCTATGGAGGGCAAGCGATTAGGACTGCACTCAAAAAGTCTTATTTGTGTACCCAATCACCTGACAGAACAGATAGGCAGTGACTTTATAAAGTTGTACCCGAACGCAAACATTCTTGTTGCGACAAAGAAAGACTTTGAAAAAGAAAACCGTAGGGCATTGATGGCAAAAATCGCAACAGGAAATTATGATGCCATTATTATCGGTCACTCACAGCTTGAGAAGATACCTATTTCACAGGAAAGACAGCAACAGTATATTCGTGAGCAAATCGAAGAAACAATGCGTAATATCGAAGAACTGAAAGCTATGAACGGCGAAAGGTATCAGATAAAGCAGGCTGAAAAGACAAAAGCAAATCTTGAAGCGAAACTCCAAAAGCTCCTTGACAGTCCGAAAGACGATACCGTTACTTTTGAGGAACTCGGTATTGATAAACTGTTTGTAGATGAAGCACATTTATTCAAAAACTTGTTCCTTTCAACGAAAATGCAGAATGTATCAGGTATTTCTACTTCTTCCGATGTGCAGAAAACGGCTGACCTGTTTATGAAAACAAAATATATGGACGAAATAACAGGCGGCAAAGGAATTGTTTTTGCAACAGGTACACCTATCAGCAATACAATGTGTGAAATCTATAATATGATGCGTTATCTGCAAATGGATAAACTCCGTGAAATGCACCTTGAACATTTCGATGCGTGGGCAAGTACATTCGGAGAGAATGTTACTCAAATGGAACTCACTCCCGAAGGCAACAGTTACAGAGCAAAAACAAGATTTTCAAAATTCTTCAATTTGCCGGAGCTTATGGCTATGTTTAAGGAATGTGCTGATATTCAGACGGCTGATACACTCAATTTGCCGGGTATTCCTGAATGTGAGGTACACAATGTTGCAGTAGAGCCGTCAGAGGTGCAGAAAGAATTGGTTGACGCACTTTCCAAAAGAGCAGAAGCAATACATAACAGACAGGTTGATCCGTCAACTGATAATATGCTTAAGATAACCACAGATGGAAGAAAAATCGGTCTTGACCAAAGACTTATCAATCCTGATCTCCCTGATGAGCCGGGCAGTAAGGTAAATACTTGTATTGATAATGTTTTCAGGATATGGACTGATACAGCCGAAATTCGTGGTACACAGCTTGTTTTCTGCGACTTCTCTACACCAAAGAATGACGGCTCGTTTAATGTCTATGATGACATAAAACAGAAACTGATTGCAAAGGGTGTTCCCGAAGAACAGATTGCATTTATTCACGATGCGACAAATGAAGCAAAAAGAGAAGAACTTTTTTCCAAAGTCAGAAGCGGTGAAATCAGAGTGCTTATCGGCTCAACATCAAAAATGGGAGCAGGCACGAATGTTCAGGACAGACTTGTTGCAAGTCACGATCTGGACGCACCTTACCGTCCGGCTGATATGGAACAGCGTAGAGGTAGAATGGTCAGACAGGGCAATAAAAACAGCAAAGTACATCTTTACCGTTATTGTACCAAAGATACATTTGATGCGTACTTGTTTCAGATGCTTGAAAGAAAGCAGAGTTTTATTTCACAGATTATGACTTCAAAATCTCCGCAAAGACGATGTGACGATATTGATGAAGCTACTCTTTCCTATGCAGAGGTAAAAGCACTTTGTGTTGGTGATCCAAGAATTAAGGAAAAGATGGAGCTTGACAATGAAGTCGGAAAACTCCGTTTAGAGAGAAGCAGTCATCAGCAGGAACAGTACAGACTTGAAGATATGGCGGAGGATATACGAAGAAAAATCGGTATCCTTGAAACGAATATCCCGAAAAATCAGAACGACTTTTTGTTCATTCAAAGTCACCCGACAAGGCTTGATAAGGACGGCAAGAAAATTTTTGAGGGTATCACACTTCACGGAAAACTATATACCGACAAAAAAGAAGCTGCCGAAGCCTTTAAGAATGCTTATATGGCGGCTATCCGTCAGGGCGGCGGTCATCGTGATTATGTTCCTGTGGGAGAATACAGAGGTTTTAAGGTCGCTGTATTGTTTGACAGTTTTTCGCAAACATACAGAGCAACACTTTCAAGAGAGGGTACATATCATCTTGATTTAGGTACAGATAACTTTACAAGAATGGATAATGTGCTTGATAAAATGGAAAACCTTGTTACAGAGCGTGTCGGCAGACTGAACGAACACAAAAAGCAGTTAAAGGAAGTCACCGATCAGATTGGCAAGGAATTTCCGAAAGAAGCAGAATTTCAGGAAAAGACAGCCCGTCTTGCCGTTCTCAACGCTGAACTTGATACAGACGGCAAGAAAAACGAACAGGGCGGCATTACACAAGACGATACACCGCCTGTACAGGGTAATGGTGTTAAACGATAATATCAACCGTACAAGTGGGACTTCAAGTCCCACTTGTCGATTATAGGGAGGAAATAATAATGCAAAGATATGTTAGTGCAAGCGTTAATGCGAAGTATTTTTTGGAGTGCGTTACAAGCTGTCTTATGGATAAAATGCACCGTGAGCCAAGCGAAAGAGAGTTTTGGGATTTTGTCAGTACTATGTACTTTGAAGACAATGCTATTTCAAGAAACTGTAAGTTTTGGAGGACTATGAAAGCCTTTGCTGACCGTCAGTCAATCGCAAGACCGGCTAACATCTGGAAACTCACCTTTGAAAATGCTGACGAAAACACCGTAAGAACAGTTATTCTTTATTTGCAAGACGAAAAGCTCAAGAGGCAGGCAGAAAGAGAAGAAAGAAAGAACGATGAGTACAAGGCGGCACTTGATGAATTCAACAGATTTGCAAGAGGTATCAAATTCAGGCTCACGCTTAAAGACGTTGCCGAAGAACTTATCAGGGAGTTTGATGAACTTCATTCGGAACTGAGTGAAGAAATCTCCGACAGGATTGAAATGTACAGAGAAAACGATACTCCGCTTGATGACTGCTTCAAAGATTATCTTTCCTATATGAAGCTGGAAGTCAGACGACAGGGCAAGGTATTGGACTGTACTGAAAGATTGGGGGTTATGGTATGACACCTGATGAAACAATGCAGGCTGAAAATCAGACAGTGAAAACACCGTCTGCTCCTGAAACATCACAGCAGGAGCAGGCGGTATCTCCCGAAGTCGAACAGCTTTTTGAAGAATTCAGGGCGGCAGAAACGGAAACGAATGTAAAGATAGCAAAACAGAAGGATATTATAGACAGTCTGAATGCAAAAATCAAGCAGACAGAAGCAAGCCAAAGCCGTCAGTTTCAGACGGTTGCGGCTTGCGAAGAAGTTCTGAAAAGCAATGCTTATCCGAAGCTCAGTCCTCTGATCTCTGCTTTTTCCGAAAGAACAAAAAAGTCGGCTGAGAGAAAAAACGATAAGATAGCCGATCTGAAAAAGAAAGTCAAGAAGGCACAGAAGAAAATGAAGCGTCTGAAAAGGAAACAGCAGAAGAATGAATTATTCAAAGGATTTTTTTCTTCTCTGTTCGATAAGAATACTGACCGTTCCGCTTATGTTACGGGTATGCAGGCACTCAGAGAGGACAGCCTGATGAGAGCCGAAAAGAAGCTCGACAAAGTTGAGCAGAAATTGGAAACGGCAAGGGCTAAACTTGCAGACGGCAAATTGAGCCATACAGAAGCCGTTAAACTGAATGCCCGTATCAAGAAGTTAGAGGGGCAGAAAGAAACTCTTGAAGCAAAGATAAACAACCTTACTGAGCTTGAACAGAGCCTGAACAAGTTAGCGAAAATGGAAGTGGTATCTGCACAGCTTGAAGAAATCAAGGAAGTCACGCTTCAGAATGCGGCAGGAAAAGGTGTTATCTCACAGGCGGTTGACGGAATGACAAGCCCTGAGGTGACAAGCACCATTCAGAAAGCGGTCACGGGTGAAGTAAAAGAAGAAGCGGAAACAGTTTCTCCTGTTTCGGAGGATGAAGCCGCACCCACAAAGGAAAAGCCTGTTGTACCCGAACAGCCGCCTGTTGCAGAAAAACAGGATAACGCACAGCAGGCAGAAACTCCGGCAGCAGATAAAAAGCCTGTTGCCGCAAGCAAAGCCGATTTGCGTAAAAGAGATCATCTGACGGATAAAGAGTTTCAGGCTGTCATTGATGCTGGACTGCCTGTCAGGGCAAAAAAGGTAGCCGCAAATGACATTACAGTTATCTTTGATGTTTCTCAAACAGCACAGCTCGATCAGGCTATTGCAAGCACGAAAACACAGGCAATGAAAAGGTAGGTGGAGATATGGACGATAATCTTATCATCGAAGATAATGTTCTCAAAGGGTGCAGACAATCAAAAATCATTACAGCGACTATCCCGGAGGGCATTGTGGCAATATGCGACAATGCCTTTTCCGATTTTCCTAACCTGATGAATATTACGCTGCCAAAGACATTATCGAAAATCGGAAACGGTGTCTTTCAGAACTGCCCGAAGCTAACGGAGATTGACCTGACCGACATTGCCGTAATCGGAGAAAAAGCCTTTTCAGGATGTACGGCTTTGCAGAATGTTCTTTTTGGAAAAAGGATAACCTATCTTGCTAATGCGATATTCTTAGGCTGTACTTCCCTGACGGAGATAATCCTGCCCGAAAACATAGCCTATATCGGCTGTGAATGTTTCAAGGACTGCACTTCACTTACGGCAATAAAGTATGACGGTGTTATGGAGATTGATAACAATGCTTTTGAAAACTGCGGCGGTTTTTGCAATCTTGCTTTGCCGAAGTCACTTGCACACATATCACCAAATGCTTTTTCTTTCTGTAAGTTACTTGATACCGTTACCGTTCAGAACAGATTTATAGACATTGACGAAACAGCCTTTGACTATAATAACCGTTTCATATTCAAGGCGGTGCAGTTTTCGACAGCACAATCCTTTGCTTTGCAGAACGGCTATAAGTTTCACCCTGTTATTCTGAACGATGAATACGGTATTATTTCAGGCGAACAGTTAGACATTCTCGCAAAATCGGGAATACTTCTTTTTGCAAAGAAAGACAGTAAAAACGGTGGCAAAATACTGATACGATACGACACTTCCGCAAAAGACAGAATTATTGAATTGATTGGAGGGATACAGAATGATTGATGACAGAGATTTAGACGGTATCGAGGATAAGTTTGACAGCACTTTTAATACTCCCGAAGAACTGCTTGAAAAAAAGGGTATCAAGCGAATTGTCACTATTGAAGCTGATGAGGATATGCTCAAAAGACTTGCACGGACCGATATACCGTTCTTTGCACAGAAAAATGCTGACGGCTACAAAGTTATGTGTGACGAAAGAGATGAAGAAAGAGTTAAGGAGGCAATGGCTGACCGTTCCGAACAAATGAGAGTCAAGGAACAAAAGTCTGACAAATCGGGACCGGCGGCTCGCCGGACGACGCCACAGCGAAAAGCGAGGTGATGGCTTTTGGCAGAAAACAGAAATAAACTGCGTGGAACGAAAAGCAAAGCTCCTGTTATCTATACTGCGGTTATCTGCGGTCTGCTCGGACTTGCTTTTATTTTTTACGCAACCTACGCTTATCTCGGTTACATAAGACTGCACAACATCACTGAGCCGGGCATTTCTGACATTCTGGACGCATTAGGCACTTTGTTTACAGAGGACAGCTTCAAACTGCCTATAACCTTTGAGGTGATACAGGAAGTCCTTGTTATGCAGGTGCGTGATATTTGGTGGGCGTATGTCGGAATTGCCCTTGCGATATTCCTGATGATGACTTCACGAAATCCGAACGACTATCGTGGAATGGAACACGGCTCGGCAAGATGGGCTGACAAATACGATGAAAGAATGTTTACCGATAAGACAGGTATTCCCTGCGGTGATAACTTCTATGTCACGGTAGAAAATCCTGACCATAAGTATTATTCAAGTCATAACCTCAATGAAATCGTTATCGGCGGATCGGGTGCAGGCAAATCTTTCCGAAAAATCAAGCCTGATATTATGCAAATGACGGGCAGTTATGTAGTCACTGATCCGTCAGGGGAACTGTATCGTGACTGTGCAAAGGTACTCCGTGAGAACGGATATAAAGTCCGTGTGCTTAATCTGACGAATATCAGTTTGTCAAATTCATATAATCCTTTTGTCTATATGGTTGAGGAGCAGGATGTGCTTAACATTGCAGACCTGTTTATGAAAAACTCTGCCGGAGAGGGCGAAAAGGAAGATTTCTGGTCGGGTGCGGCACAGGATATGCTCGTTATGATTATGCTCTATCTTTTCAAGGCTGATGATGAAGTCAAGTCCTTTGGTCGTGTTATTCGTCTTGTCAATTCCATTCAGTACAAGGACAACAAGATCGATGAAGCCTGTGAGCTTGGTCGCTGTATGAAAAAACATCAGATAAATGAAAAGAACAAGAACGATGCGGCTTCTATAAATTGGAACGGATTGCTCGGCACTCCACAGGAAACCCTCGGCTCTATTGCAAAAACGCTGTCCACTCGTTTAAGGCTTTGGGCAGTTGAAGATGTTGATATGCTCACGGGTGAGGACGAAATGGATTTTGATGATGTGGGGGTACATAAAACAGCTATATTTTTGATTATTCCGGCGGCTCGTCAGACTTACAAGGCGGTTGCCAATATTTTTTACAGTCAGCTTTTTGAGCGTCTGATGTATATTGCAAGCGTAAAATACAACAACAGACTGCCTTTGCTTGTCAGTTGTGAGCTGGATGAATTTGCCAATATCGGAAGAATTCCTAATTTTGCAGAAACTCTTGCGGTTGTCAGAAAGTACAATATCAGGCTTTGTATCGTGCTTCAGGGCTTATCTCAGCTCAAAGCAATCTATGAAAAAACCTTTGACGGCATTGTAGGCAACTGCTCAATATTCACCTTTTTAGGCACTAACGATCAGGAAAGTAAAGAATATGTATCGAAAAAGCTCGGTAAAACTACTGTGCGAACAGATACACGAAGTCATAACAGGGGTAATCAGGGCGGCGGCTCGGATAATGAGAGCTTTGCGGCTCGTGATTTGTTAGCTCCCGATGAAATATCAAGGGCTTTGAAAAAGGGAAAGAACGGTAAATGTATCGTGTTCGTTGACGAATACAATCCCTTTTTCCTTGATAAGTTTGATACGCTGAAACACCCGCTCATCGGCAAAGTCGGTAGCTCCTTCAAAAAGGATTGGGCGAATAACTCTGACATTACGGTTGATTTTGCAAGTGTCAGAGAGGAAAGAGCAAAACGCTATGCGGAAGTACAGAAAAAAGCACATCTGATTTCAGATGCACTCGAAAAAGGAAATTATGAACAGCCTGTTACCTTTGAGGAAAACAGAGCAGAGGAAAACAAAAAGAAATTGCAGGAAATGTTTAACAGCAGTAATACGGCTATGATGGCATTCAACGATGCTGTCATTGATCCGACTTTTACTGATGAAGATTTTGACGATATAGAGGACGGGTGATAATAAATGAGTACATTAGACGAAATCTCAGGCGAAATAAAACAGAAAACACAAGGTGCAGTCCAATTTATACAGCAGGCACAACATCTTTTTGAATACTTTGCGAAGTTAGCCAACAAGGAAGATAGTGCGGCAGATAATCTTATCAGTCAGGCACTCGATAACGGAGAATTATCAAGTTTCAGCTTCACAGGTCAGACAACGGATTTGTCATATTTTTCTCAATCGGACACTATGCCACTATCGGCTATCCGAAATATCGGTGACGAAAACATCAAAGAAGCCGTCAAGCAGAATTTTGACAAAGCCGCACAGCAAGGTCTTATTGAGCTTGACGGAGATAACATCAGAATTACGGCAAAAGGCAAAGACTATATCAGTCAGCCCGATTTTATCAAGGCGGCACAGGCAGATCAGACGGCGGCATATCAGAAATCAGTCGCAAAAATGGCAAGTGCCAACACAGCAGAGAATGAAGTGCAGATGTGTGTCGGTTTGCGTGGAAATTATTTTAATGACTTTTCCGTATTCAATCATACGGACAGTATTGACTTATCAACCGTTATCAATCACCCTGACAAAAAGACAGCAAAGCAAATTCTGAGCAATGTCAAGAAGTGGCAAAGCGGCGGTTTTGTTACGGTCAAGGACGGTGTAGCAACTATTACTCAGAACGGAAAAGCGGTGCTTGCTTCGGCAGGCTTCAAGGCGGCTTCTGTTCCCTTAACTGAGGGTACAGTTGCGGCAGTCGGCAATGTTCCCGGTGCGGTTATCGTTGCAACGAAAAAAGTTGTTACAGCTGTTGCAAAGGCTGTTCAGACGGCGACGGCTACGCAAAAGAGGTAAAAGAAAAGGACTGCCGTGTGACAGTCCTGAAAAGTATGATTGTTAAGATAAATCAGAATTTGTCTATTTTCTCTGCCTTGTTACGGATAGACAGATTCAACCACTAATAAAACAAACACATCAGCAAATCCCAATACATATGCAGGGTAATGGGTATCCAGATGTTTTTGCTTTTAATAAATGACCAACTGAAAATGACGCTCAATATGGGCACACTCAAGAAATTCAGACTTGTGAAACTATCTATAAACACTCCGCTTTTTATCCAAATCGGGAAATGGATCAGCAGAAACATTACCGCATTGATAATTATCGGCAGCCATTTTCTTTTTTCGCTAACGGTAACATTCAACAGCCAGCCGCGGAAAACCATCTCCTCCGTAATACCTACAAAAAGAATGCCAATCAACTTGGCGTAGGAGAAGCTGTCGCTGATAACTAATCCGCCCTTAGTTATAATTACGGGGATGATCAAATAAGCGGTAAAGACCAGATATACAGGGATATATTTAAGGAGCTTCACTCGATTTGTAAACATATCCTTTAATCCGATATATACTTCATCTCTGAAATACCGCACTAAACAAACCGCAGGCAAAACCCAAACCGAAACTTTAATGATTCCTTCTGTTATAAATTCAAGCAGAAACTCGTTGGAAACAACACTGCCGACCGCACTTCTGCCGAAAAGCTCCCACAACGCCCAGAGTGCGTAAAAAACGAGAGAATAAATAATAATTATCGGTATCTTCGGTTTCTTTTCTGTTTTAAGTTTCAATATTCTGGTCTCCTAAATTCCGATTTATCGCACTAACGACACTTTTATTATAGCACAGCAAAACCGAAAAATCTATATATTCTTTCAGAAAGTGGGACTTCAAGTTCTTTCAGAAAGTGGGACTTCAAGTCCCACTTTCGCACTTTGAGGGGGTGGTTCGTTACTCTAATTTCAAGGAGGTGTTATGCACAACAATTCTTGTCCGTCCGTAAACCATAAATTCAAATAAGGAAAAGGAGATAGATAACTATGGCTATCAAAATCATTGAAAACGAAAACGGTACTGTTACCGAAAAGACAAGCAGACAGATTACAAGAGAGCGTAAGCTCCATAAATTTCAGAAAGCAGCAGGTGTAACGGCAATGACGGCGGCTATGCTTGCTGCTTCTTCTCTGTCCGTTTTTGCCGCAAACACCGAAAACTCTGCACCGTCCAATGTCAGCACCTCTACAATGAGTACGATGATAAACATCATTATGTGGATCGTGCGTATCGCTATCCTCGCTATCGGCGGTATTCCTGGACTTATCAAGATCGTTCAGGGACAGCAGGAAGAAAATCCCCGTGACCGTAACAACGGTATCGTATCTGTGGTTATTGCAGGTGTCGCTTTTGCGGCTACATTCGCTATCGCCGCACTTATCAATCCATAAGCCTACATGACTTTATCACACTCGGAATACGGCTCTTGTCAGCGAAGGGATGGCAGGAGCCGCATTTTGAGGGAAAGGAGTTTCTCTATGACAAGACTGAGCAGATACAGACCTGATCAGCAAAAGCATAAGAAAAGGGCTTTGATATTGGCAATTATGATGATCGTCCTGTCTGTATTTGATTTTTTTACAAGCTCGTCCGTAAGTGCGGCTTCAAGCCATACAACGAGAGTAAATCTGTCATCAGATCAGGTCAAGCAGAACGGCAATATCACTCTCACGGCAGATGCCATTGAAAACGGAAGCACAGCAACAAGCGGATATACATACCGTTTTCTGTATAACACTGACGGCGGTACAAGTGCATATCCTCTTGGGGATTATTCAGGTCAGAATTGGTACAGCTTCAAGCCGAGTGATATTTCAAGGCTGAAAGATTACACAGGTGCTGTTTTTATCTTTGCCGACAGTAAAAAGAACAGTTCAAGCGTATGGTCGAAATATAAGATACTGAATATTATTCCCAATGATGAAGAAGGACTGAAAGCAACAGGTTCTGTTACTTCGGCAGGAAGCTATACCGTTGGCGACAAGCTGATCGTTACTATGACGGCTTCGGGCGGCAAGGCTCCGTACACCTATAAATACGAATACGGCAAGGCAGGCGGCACTTACAGTACCTACAAGGACTTCGCTTCAACCTCATCGGTCACTATCCCGACTGACAGTTGGACGGCAAATACAGACTATTACATCAAGGTCACAGTCACAGACAGCAACAGCAAGACCTTTTCTTATGTTTCTGCTGTGTCACTCTCTCCAAAGCCTGTGCCTGTTCCGACTGTAACATCGGTGAGTGTTGCAAGCAGTGGCAAGATCGGTGACAAGCTGAAAATCAACTGTAACGCTTCGGGCGGCACTTCTCCGTTACAATACAAATTCACCTACATCAATTCAAGTAATACCGAAAAGGTCATCAAAGATTACAGTAACTCCGATACTGCCACTTGGAATACGGCAGGATTGTCGGCAGGAAACTATACCGTCAAGGCTATCGTCAAGGACAGCAACGGAAAGACAGCCAATCAGAAAGCTACTGTTTCTCTGACCGTTTCCACTCCCTCAATCACTTCATTCAGCGTACAAAGCACTGCAAGGGCAGGCGAAAAGATAAAGCTGAACTGTGATGCAAAGGACGGTACGGGTACTTTGCAATACAAGTTTACATACATCAATGCAAGCAACACAGAAACGATAATCAAAGATTACAGCACATCAGACAGTACCACTTGGGACACAACAGGACTTGCAGAGGGTAGTTATACCGTTAAGGCTATCGTAAAAGACGGCAACAGCAAAATCGTTTCTCAAAAGGCAACAATCAAAATCAGCAAAGCTCCTACATTCTCCCCGACTGTTTCTACTGATCCGAACAATGCAACGGTTGTAAAAGGAAAAGATATTACTTTTACGGTTGACAGCCATTCGGACGGCACAGAAAACTATCCTCCGCAACCGTACAAATACAAGTTTGAATACAAGAAGTCAGGTGCAAGCTCCTATTCATCTCTGAGAGCTTACGACGACAGCGAAAAGTACAAATACAATACGAAAAATCTTGATGCGGGAGATTATGTGCTGAAAGCGACGGTCAAAGACAAGAACGGCAAGGAATACTCCAAAACCGTCAATTTCACCGTTGAAGTCCCGAAAATAACATTCAGCGTCAGTCCCGGCTCAAAGGATTTTTTTACAGGTGGAGGCAGTGATAAAGCGGTCATTGAGGTAAAGAATGTCAAAGGCGGTACATCAGAAGAATACGAATACAAGTTTGAATATGTCAAATACGGAAGTCTTACAGACACAACTCTTACTCCACCGACAAATTCTTCTTCTTGGCAGAAGATCAAGGATTTCGGCGGTGAAAGCTCTGCCGATTTTACCGTCAGCAATAACGATGATGCAGGCATTTATGCAGTGCGTGTGTCCGTTCAGAACAAGGGAAACACCAACAACAACCTGATCTATCGTCAGATCATTCAGGACTATACCGTTAAAGTCAAGGTACAGCATACTCTGGCAGATATAAACACCCTGATAGATAAAGTCGATACTTGGACGGCAAACTCCATTCAGGGTGATATGTGGGATAAAATCAAGGATTGGACACCATCAAACTCTGAACATTGGAGCGAATATCCGTTTACCTATCAATCCTATCAGAATTCCTATGATGCCGCAAAGGCAAGCAACACAGACGGCAATAAGGACTATGATACGCTGTATTCCAATCTTGAAAGCAACTTTGCAAGGCTTCAAAAGTTAGTCAATTCAGGATATGTCAGCCCGAACTTGGGAGAGGGTGACAGTCCTCTCGGAATTGCAAACGGTGTCTTTTTTCTCTACAAAGGATTACTGAATGTCATTACCGATACATTCAAATCAATGTCGGACTCAAGCGTGACAAGCACGGTTTTTTACGGCTTTGATTACAATGCCGTTGCGGACAAGATTTTTCCTTTGTTCCGTACATTTGCCTATGCTCTGATAATCATTTTTGCAGGAGTGAACGCACTTGAAACAGCTTTGCAATATGAGATGTTTACAATGCGTGGCGGTGTAAAGATTTTGGCTCGGCTGACCTTTGCAAAAATATGGGTAGATATATCGCTTATCGTTTGTCGTGGTATCGTGGCTATTGCTACGGATTGGCTCGGACAAATCACACAGCTAACGGCAGATATAGCAAACAGTATCAATGTCGGTGTCAGCTTACAGCACAGTGATGCTTGGATCATCGGCTGGCTGATCGACTTCTTCAACGGCTTGCTGTTGGCGGCAGGCATTTTGCTCGTGCTTATTCCTCTTGTTGTGCTTATTCTGATTATGTTCGTCAAGCTGTTCATCAGATATTTTGAGCTTGCAATGCTTCAATGCGTATCACCTGTATTCTTTGCTTGTCTGACAGGTGAAGCAACAAAGCAGTATTTCAGGAAGTTTATCCTGACTTACATTTCCGTTGTTGTCGAAGTAGTCTTTATGGCTCTGATATGGTACATCTATGTGGAATATCTCAATCAAGCCTTTTCAGTCAGCACACAGGCAAACACGGTACTTGAATTGTTCTCCCTTGAGGGCGGCATTATGAACTTCTTTATGGTTTCTGTCGGTGCGTTTATCCTGATGATAAAACCGCCGCAAGTGCTGAAAAACCTTGTGTCAGCGTAAAAACAGGCAAACAAAAAGGACTGCCGTTGACAGTCCTTAAAATACAGATACTAAGATAAACCAGAATGGATCTTCGTGATTATCGGAGAGGTATTGGATATTACATCAATGATATGATTTTCAGTGTAAATGCCATAATGTTTTCTTTTGGATTTTGTTTCGTCATCATCCCAATCAAATAATACGCTCTCGTAATAATCAAGCAAATTCGATTTTTCAAAAATAATCAGATACTTTCCTTTTCTTACTTCTGAATCATCCCAACAAGTGTAGCTTTCATTTCTGCATTGATATATTACATAGTCTTTGAAATGTATTCTATATACCTGTTCATGGTCTTCGTATACAGGATATGACTCAATAAGCATTTCTTTAACTCTGTTAACATTTTCCGAAGGATAGAGAGTCAAATCTAAATCCTCACCTTTTTCTCCTTTTTTTGCCAAATCAATTATGATTGATAATTCATTGTCAGAATTATCTGTCATAGACAAGAGAAAAGGAGCATTTGGGGAGTTTGCTGTTATTTTTTCATTATCTGTACCAAATGCCAGCATTTCATTCACCTCTAAATTCCGACTTATCGCACTAACGACAATTTGATTATAGCACACACAAACACAAAAAACCATATCTTTTCAAAAACAAATGGGACTTCAAGTCCCAGTAAGGAGTTGATGTAAATTGATTAAAGTTGAGCTGACGAAAAACATATTTAATCAGCGTGGCGGCGGTCTGTTCGGATTGAAGCCGATACAGTTGGTCTTTGCGGCAGTTGCCGTTGTGGTCGGCGGTCTGACGGTACTGTGGCTTATGCAGTACGATCTTTCGATTGACCTTATCGGTTGGATAGTGTTTATCGAAATGGCAATTATTATCGGTCTTGGAGTGGTGCGTCCGGGAGGGGTAAATCTTTTTTCTTTCCTGTTGTCATCATTAAAGCCTGATACAAGATATTTCTGTCGTGAGGAGGATGTATTTGACGATGCTGTTCTGGAAAAAGAATAAGATAGACAAGAAGTTTTTAGGTGCGAAAAAGGCTGTTATTCCAAAGACGGCACAGAAAACAATACCGTTTCAGGAAGCATACGAAAACGGTCTTTTCCTGAACTATGATGGCAGTTACTCGCTGATTTTCAGCTTTGAGAATATCGACTATTCGCTGTTCCGTGATGAAGAAAAGCAGGAAGTTTATAAGAAGTACACACAGCTTATGAACTCTATCCCGACTGACATCAAGTTGCAGGAGTTTCTGATGAACACCGATATTGATACGGATATTCTCAGGGAAACGCTTATGCCGTTCTCTCAGGATTATCCCGAAATCTCGGACGATTACAGAAAGATTATGGGTGATGTTATCAGTGGCAGTACCGAAGCAGGAGCAAAGAAAATAATGCTGATGGCTCTGTCCTATAAGCCAACAGGCAAAATCGACAATGCAAATGTGCTGTTCAAGTGCTATCAGGACTTGCAGCAGCTTTTTTCTTCTCTCGGCTCTGCAACGAAGCAGTTGTTCCCTGAAGAAGTCTTTGAGATACTCTACAAATTTTATCATCAGTTTTCGGAAGTACCTTTTATGCTCCCGAAAAACGCTTACGGCAGTCGTATCAAGAACTATGTTACGCCTGCCTATTTTCGTTTCGGCAAGCACGAAATTGAAATAGGCGATCAGCTTACAAGAGTGCTTTTCATCAAGGAGTATTCGACTTATGTTGACGATGAAATGATAAATGACATTATCGACAACAGCGAAAAAATAACCGTAAGCAAGCAGATTACAAGAATTGCAAAGTCACAGGCTATGGATATGCTTCAAAAGAAGATCTTTGCTTTGGAGCTGACTATTCAGAAGCGTATGGAGCAAAACCATAAAACAGGCGGTGACTACATTCCGTACCGTCTGTCTGATGAGCGTAAAAATCTCAATCAGTTGCAGGAAAGGCTTGGCGGCTCAGAGTGTGAGCTGTTTGAGGTAGCAATATTCATTGCCGTTTCTGCAAAAACAAATGAGGAGCTTGAGGAACTGACATTACATATCCGTCAGACTATCGGTGCAAAACATCAGTTGCAGATTGAAACGCTGGGCGGTCAGCAGGCGAAGGCTTTGCAGGCTGTTCTGCCCTTTGCACAGATGCCGTTCAGCAAAAAGAACGATAACAAAATATCTTTCCCGATGCTGTCCGATGCGGCAGGAGTGCTTATTCCGTTCAACCATATTGACCACTTTGTAAAGAACGGTGTCTATTACGGAAAGAACTTGGTAACACAGAATGTTATTGCTCTTGACAGGACGGCAGAAATGAACTCCAACGGCTTTGTTCTGGCAACATCAGGTGCAGGAAAGTCTATGTTTTCAAAGGCTGAAATGTTTGATGTACTGCTGAAATTTCCCGAAGATGAAGTCATAGTCATTGATCCTGAGCGTGAATATGAGCCGCTTGTCAAAGAATTTAACGGCACTATCTTAAAGATCGCACCGAACTCCCCGACAAAGCTGAATGTCTTTGATATTGACCTGAACGCTGTTGAGGAAGGACAGTCTGCTATTGCCAACAAAGCAGAGTTTATTATGACGATTTGCGAAACGGCAAAGGGTGCGGAGCTGACAAGCAACGAAAGAACTCTTATTGACCGTTGTGTAAAGGAAACATACCGTGAGTTTATCACTTCTCACGGCGATATGAGTAAGATACCGACTTTCACGGACTTCTACAAAAACCTTGTAGCTATGCTCGAAATCGAAGCGAAAAACCTTGCACTGTCCCTTGAACTGTATATCACAGGCTCTTTCAATATCTTTTCAGGCAAGACGAACATCAACACCGACAAGCGTTTTCTTGTATTCGATATTTCCTCTATGGGCGAACAAATCCGTCCTGTCGGTCTGCAAGTTGTACTTGAATATGTATGGCAGAGAGTGAGTAAAAACAGAGATAACGGTATCAGGACTTGGGTATGGATTGATGAGTTTTCGATTATGTTCAACGATGGTGCAGGAAAGACAACGCATAGAAGCGGTGAGTTTTTCGCAAAGGTCTATAAGCGTATTCGTAAATACGGCGGTGTGCCTACTGCTATTACACAGAACATCACCGAAGTGCTGACAAGTACACAGGCAAAGACAATGCTCCTGAACTCTGAATTTGTTGTCCTGTTACAGCAGAGAAAAGAGGATTTGGACACGCTTCAAAAGCTGTTCAGCCTGTCACCGTCACAGGAAAGCTATCTGAAAACAGGCAAAAAAGGAAGTGGGCTTATCGTGTGCGGACGCAAGATAATTCCGTTTGAAAAGCCTATACCGACTGACAGCCTGATGTATAAGATTTGTACAACAAAGTTTGGTGAAAATTAGTGTATGAAAACAGGATAACAGAGGGCGGCAAGTCCTTTGTTATCCTGACGAGGTGAGAAATGGGAATATCATTCGGAAAAAGGAAAGTAAAGATAAAACTGCTCGGACAATCGGAAACAGTCACAGAGGAAGAAAAACCGAAAGTGCCTGTCCCGATTTATCAGCCTGAAACGGTTAGCAAAGCAAAACCAAAGATAAACAAAACATTCAAAGAAGCCTTAAAGGAAATAGCAGAACAATCAAAAAAGATGAACTTATCGGACTTCACGGTATATCAATATTACTATTCTGACGGCAGATATAAATTCAGCAAGGTCACAGGCAATTCCGTTTTCAGCGAAATAACGCTTGAAAAATATTGGTCAACAGCAGAGCCGACAGTTTTCAGACGGGCAACAGGTCTTTCAGAAGCACAGGAGTACAGAAGCAGACTTGTTATTCTCCGTCGGTCTGACGGCAAGGATTATATCTTTGTCTGGTCATCAATTCTCTATGAAGCATTTACGGAAGAAATAATAAACCAACTCAAAGCTCTCCTGACGGAAATGAGGGATAAACAGTGAATTTGATTATATTATGCGACAAGAACACGCAAAAGTATCTTACCAAAAACTTGGACTTCACGGAACATAACTACGGTGTTTTAAGCTATGAAAACGAATTGCGTACCGATTTTGCAAGGAGAGTTATTGACTTTCTGCCGCATATCGTGGTGGTGTTTCGTGGCTATCGTAATCGTGGTGCTGATCTGATAAAAGAGATACTGAAAGTACGGGAAGAAGCACCTGACATTCGTTTTGTGTACATCTACGGCAGGATAACGGACGAACAGGAGTTTTTGCAGACAACAACGGAGCTTATCGAAAACGGTGTATTTGACATTTCTATATCCGAACTATATGAGCAGGGCTTTAAGAAAGACTTTTTTGACTTGCTGAAAACTCCGATGAATTTAGAGGACTTCAAAACACTTTTACAAAAGAGAGCCGAAAGCAACAAATACTTTGAAGTCAGCGATACACTCCAGACGGAGCTTGCCAAAGTGGTCGATAACACAAAGGTAAAATTCAGCAAAAAGGCGGCTGATGCGGTTTATTCGGACGAAAGCACAGCACAGCTTGATGAATTGCAGGAACGAAGAAACGGCGAGCATTTTGTTATCGGTCTGTCCTCGATACACAACACAAGCGGAGTTATACAGACAGCTTTTGAAATGGCGATTGTTCTGTCACAGGCAAAACAAAGTATTTCTCTTTTTCTGCCGGACAGCGTATATGACAGGTTTCTGAGATTTCACGGAATAGATGTTACTGCCGCCAAAAACGGCTGTACAGTCAACGATCTGCCGATCTATCCTCTTTCAGTCTATGACGAAAGTAATGTCACGGCAAAATACAGAATTGTTGCTGTGTTGGATATAACAGAACAGCTTTTTGAAAAGGCTGATATAAAAATCGTAATGTGCAGAGGTACGGAATGGGATATATCCTATCTTGAAGAATATCTCAATTTGCCCTTGCCGTACAACAAGGAGATCAATTATTGTTTCTATCCTATCTCACAGCCTGACTTTCTGAAATTCAACAAGGCTATGATACAAGGGCATTGCAAGGCTTATCGCCTACGCACAAGTCCAAACTATACAAATCCGTGTGAGTGGAACAGGAATGTATATACGGAAATCCTGCATTTGTACACCGATGTTGATACCAAAAAGAAAATGAAGCTGTTCGGGAGGTGAGCGTAATGGTTTGGTTTCTGCTTATATTCATCGTCATTGACATTATCCAAACACTTTATATCAAGCACCTGAAAAAAGAGCTTGCTTTCAGGGACGGCGAAGAAACCAAAGACGATGAGCCTGTTATCAGAAGAAAACGCAAAGAAAACAGAGTGATAAAGCTGATAAAGGAAGTGTTTTGGATTTGAAAGCAAAAAAGGACTGCCGTTTGACAGTCCAATTTTTTTAGAGTCTTATTGGTTTCATTTGTTATGTTCTTCAATATAGCGATTCAAAAGGTATGCTTTGAAATCGAAACAGTCAAAAATCTTGTGAGAACTTATATTTCCATACAATTCAACCAATTCTGAAACAGTTATGTTTCGTGCAAGACTAAGGGCAGGAATATCCTCTTTCAATATCTTTCTGACAATTTCATCCGTACTGTCCGTTTTTAGGTTTCCAATTTTCCATTCAGGTGTCATATGTGTAAAGTTAAAATAAACATCAAATGAATTGGAAATGTTCAAAACTATGTTACTTTCGTTGTGATAAACGAAATGAGAATTATCGTTTAATAATTCAACACACAACTCTGCTTCAGTCTTCTCGCTATGATAGTTGTTGTAATACGGAACAAGTATGCTCGGTATATTTTCTTTATTGATCCTGAGATGATACAGCTTTCTGTTTTCTCCATCGCACGAACCTGAATGTACGAAGAAAACAAAATCCCCATCGAATTTTTTACATCTTTCCTTCAGAGAAAGCTCTTTCGAGAGTTTTAACAAGCCGACTACTTCATCGGCGTTTTCTGCATTGATAAATGCCTGCCAACGAGGTGCTATTTTGTTTTCTATCAGTATTTCCGTAGCAGTAAGAAGTTCTGAAAAAGCACCTTTTCTACCAACATATTTATCAGTCATTTCTTGCATTCCAAAAAATGTAAGCTGAACAGCCTGAACATTAAGCGTTTTCAAAAAACGAACATACTGTTCATCACGCACAAGACGGTAAAAACTTGCAAGCTCAAAATGCTGTGGCTTTATTCCAACAGACAATTCATTATCTCGTTTCCATCTTTTAGCATAGTCATTACAATAATCAGGCTCTCTGAGCCAACTGTAAAAGGTTACGCTCTCAAAATACGGTCTGAAACAATCCACAATAAACTGATCGGAGCCATCCTCCATTATTCTGTTCGGGAAATGACCGAGCCAACAATGCTTACATCTGTTCGGACACCCATACATATCTACGACAAGTGTCAAAGGTCTGTTTGATTTATTCATTTATGCGTCCTCCTGTATAAATATATTATCAGAAAGACGCTACATCTCGCTTGATGAACATAACTACCTCCACTAAACATAATTGAACCACTAAGTTCAAATTATGCAACCATTTTTATATTTCAATTATACCATATCTTGAATTAGAATACCATATCAAAAAGAAAGAAGGAAACATTTTGATAGTCATATACGCTGAAAAAGCAAGTTTAGCAAAAGCTATTGCTGTTGCACTTAAAGCCGGCAACAGAATTGCACACCCGAAAGAGCCGACAATCGGACACTATGAATTTACTTTTAACGGAGAAAAAGCTGTACTGTGTCACGGTGTCGGACATTTATGCGGCTTGGCTGACAGAACAGCATACGGAGAGCAGTATAAAAATTGGGATTTGAGCATTTTTCCTTGTATTCCTGACAGTTATCAGGTCGTTGTAAAAGATAAAACAAAGACTTGCTTTGAGTATGTCAAAGACTTTTTCGACAAGGCTGATTTGATAATCAATGCTACTGATCCTGACCGTGAGGGTGAGCTGATTTTCGCTTATATCTATGAAGCTATGCACTGCACAAAGAAATGGAAAAGAGTTTGGATAGAGGACTTGACACCTCAGAAGATACAGTACGCTTTTGCACACCTTAAAGACAGCAGTGGAGTTATCAGCATACAGCAGGCAGGTCGGGCAAGAAGCATAGCTGATTGGCTGTGCGGTATCAACCTGACGATTGCGGCAACAGGGAAATACTGTACTAATCCGAAAGATATGTTTCGTATCGGCAGAGTACAGACACCTGTTTTGGCAATGGTAGTTGAGCGTGAGAAGAAAATCAATGGACATATCAGAACACCGTTTTGGAGATTACTTGCTGAGTTTCAGACTGATAACGGAAGTTTCACGGCAGAATACGAAAAAGGAATATTCGATAACGAACAGCAGGCAAAATCGTTATTGTCAAAATGTATCGGTAACGGTACTGTAACGGCAAAAACTGTCAAGAAAAGAACAGTCGGACAGCCTGTGTTATTTAACGCAACACAGTTGCAGGCAACGGCAGGAAAAAAGCTCGGCTGGGACTTGGATAAAACCGTTAAGGTTATGCAGGATTTATACGAACACAAGTTTATGAGTTATCCCCGAACATCATCGGAACATCTGACCGTTGCTATGCAGTCGGAAGTAACGGCAACACTACGCAAGCTCTTTCTTCTGCCGGAATACAGTCAGTACGCTCTCCCTGAAAACGAATGGCAGGCATACAGCAAGCGACATTTCGATGACAGCAAGGTTGACAGCCATCCGGCAATTATCCCGACAATGAATGTACCGAAAAGTCTCTCAGATATACCGTCAGAGGACGAAAGACAGCTTTATGATCTGCTTGTGAAATCGCTTATCCGTATCGTTTATCCGAAAGTGGAGCTTGAAGACACAACGGTTCTGCTTGATGTAAACGGCAACAGTTTCAAGGCAACAGGAAGCGTCATAACAAATAACGGTTGGTATGCCGTTGACGCACTCCCTGATAAAAAAGCAACTTTACCGCCTGTTTCAGAGGGTGAAAGCTATATAGGCACATATTCTCTGAAACAAGGTTTTACAGAGCCGCCAAAGCCATATACTGAGCCTGATCTGATTACAGCTATGGAAACGGCAGGCAAGCACCTTGAAGATGAACAGGCAAGAGCTTTGATGAAAGCCGAAAATAAAGGGCTTGGCACTCCGGCAACAAGGGCAGGAATTATCAATGCACTTTTTCATAACGGCTATCTGACAAAACAGGGCAAGTCAATTATACCAACGGCAAAAGGCATATTCCTGATTGAACATTTACCCATTGAAGAATTGAAAAGTCCTGAAATGACAGGACAGTGGGAAAAGCGTTTGCACGATATAGCTGACGGAAAAGAAGATTATCAGGCTTTTGTTTCGTCTATGGAGCAGACAGTCAGTGAATGGTATTCTGCTGTCGTTTCTTCTTCTGATACGGAAAAGTATGTATCTGATGAAGATACTCTCTCCTGTCCGTTTTGTGGTGCAAGGGTTATCAAGGGTAAGTTCGGCTATTTCTGTTCTGCAAAGAAAGACACAGGCTGCTCTTTCTCTGTTGGTAAAGAGTATTGCGGAAAAGCTATTTCCGATGCACAGGCTATAAGGCTTATCGGAAAGGGCAAGACAACTCTGATAAAGGGCTTCAAGAAAAAAGACGGAAGCGGAGAATTTGATGCCTATCTTGTTGTCGATAAAACAGCGAAGAAAATCAAGTTTGAGTTTCCCAAAAAGAAATAACACAAGCAGTTGGCATAACGCTGACTGCTTTTTCAATGTAAAGGACGATTGTAATGGAATATAGAAAATTCTCTCAGGAACAGCTTGACAGAGCGAAAAATGCCGATTTGATAGCATTTTTAAGTGCCTATATGGGTTTGGAATTTAAGAGAGCAGGCAAGTATTATCAATGCAAACAGCACAGCAGTCTTGTTGTATATGCTGATCGCAAGGGCTTTGTATGGAACAGTCAGAATATTTCAGGCGGTGACACGATTGACTTTTTACGCAAGGTTGAGGGTAAATCATTCCCCGAAGCAATAGAAACGATCATCGGTGAAAGTGCCGCCGTTACATATACTCCTGCACCAAAGTACAAATCAGAAGCAGGACAGCTTGAATTGCCCGAAAAAGCAGAAGGTAAGTATAACAGGGTATTTGCTTATCTTTCTCAAACAAGAGGTATATCACCTGATGTCATTTCTGATTTTATGAAATCAAAACAGCTTTATCAGGATACGAGAGGAAATTGTGTATTTGTCGGTTTTGATGAACAGGGTACGGCAAAATTCGGCTCTGTAAGAGGAACACTGACAGAAAAGAAATATCGTGGAGACTGCAAAAATTCAGATAAGCGTTATGCCTTTCATCAGATGGGGACGGACAGCACAAAGCTGTACATATTTGAAGCTCCGATTGATCTTATGAGCCACTGCACTATGACGGATCAGGCATTCGGTAAGGGTTCATACAAAGGACAAACAAGATTAGCCTTATGTGGCAGCTCCGATGTGGCACTTGAAGCGTTTTTAGAACGGCACAAGGATGTCAAAGTCCTGCATTTCAGGCTTGACAATGACGAAGCAGGACGGGCAGCAGTCGAGAAGTACACGGCAAAATATCAGGCAAGAGGGTACGAAGTACATTCCGTTTTCAGCAAAGGAAAAGATGTCAACGAAGATTTGATAAACGCTCAAAAACAAAATCCAAGAAAAAGATAGGAGAATGCAGAAATAATGACTATTGAAAAAAGCAATGCACAGGGAGCGTCTGAAAGCTCAGAACTTCCACTAAAATTTATACTCGAAAACAAGCTGACTTTGAAAGAGATAGGAGCTTTTGTTACTGTTTACGATATGTATCTGAATGGAGAAATGCCGATTACTGTAGCTGGCATTTGTCAGCATACATCTGACGGTATCGTAACAGTCAGAAAATATATCAAAAGGCTTATCGACAAAGAGCTTCTTATCAGAGATCACGCACTTATAGACGGGCATATTGTGATGACACTTACGGTCAATATGAATAGGCTCAAAGAATAAAATATTTCAAAAACCCTCTCCGTCAAGGCTTTGTAGCGTTGTCGGAGAGGGTTTTGTTTAATGTTGTGGTTTTTATAATGAAATTACATAGTGCTTCAAATGGGGTAATATTCACCTTACAGCAAGTCCGGTCAGCTTTGAAAATTCTTCAACAGACATTTTCTCCTGCTCTGCTGCTTGCATAATGGTTATTATTCCGTTTTTGACCAAATCAGCAAGTACGGAGAGTCTGCCTTTTGCAAGACCTATCGCCTCGCCTTCTTCTCTGCCTTTGGCTATACCTTTTGCTTCGCCCTCCATTAGTATCTTATCATAAATTTCGCACATAGTGATCTCTCCTTTCGCATTAGCTGTGTTAGCATTATATTCGTCCCTGAAACGGTCATCTTCCGAAAAGACACTTATCATATCAAGTGTTTCCTCCGGATATTTCAGTACCTGATTTGACGGATGATAATCTGTTCCGTTATTAAGTGCATAGAAAAACTCTGCGATTGCTCTGAAATCGGATTTGAATTTTTGGATTTGCTCCGGCTGCATATCCTTGATCGAATAGAAATTCATTTTATAATCATTTACAAACGGAAGCAGGGCTTCAGGGATATTCAGGCAGGAATGTAGGTTCTTTCCGTAAGTCCATTCGCTTTTTCCGAAATAAATAACTAAGGTGATAACCGGATAACAGGTCTTATCTGATTGTCCCTGTACTTCTTTATACTGATTTCTGTAAACAGCTCCGTCATAGTTCATTACTCTGAGTGGCATAAACCTGTCAGGCATTACCTGATTCTCAATACCAATAAAGGCAATATTGATATTAGCATTCTTCCAAAACTTTGAAACATCCCGTTCCTGACTTTTTATTGCTCCGCTAACTTTGTACTGTGAATCTTTATCGGCAGGTGATAGATCCTCTGCACTTATAACGCTTTCTCCATCAAAAAGCAGAACATTGACAATATCAGCAAATACAGACTCGTATGATTCAAGTGTTTTCGTAACGGTATCTTTCTCTCCCATCGGAGACACTCTCCTTATTATATACTCTCTCAACATCATTATACTATGAATTCATTGTGTGTGCAAGTATTATTGTTTGAATAGTTGTGACGAAGTAAATACAAAATCTGCGGAAACAATTAAATACTATTCGTAAACAAAAATGTCTATCGGCAAAGGACAGAGATATTTTTCCATTACGAGCTTTACGGCTGACCATTCCAAGCCACCATTGCCACAACCAAGTTTAGGAAAAGCTATCGACATAATACCAAGCCTTTCATAATTATCAACAAATTTTTGAAGTCCGCTTTCGATATATTCCATTCTTGACGGATTTCGCCAATGTTTTTTTGTCGGGAACAACAGTACCCATTTTTCAGGGGATTTCCATAAGTATAGTTTTCCTGTGTCAAGCTGCTGCTTTTCGCAAACTCTCTGATATGCGGTGAACATTTCGGGATATTTCTTTTTGAACTGTAATGCAATTCCTTTACCCATTACACCAACAGTATTTACGGGATTAACTTGTACCTGTGCAGGACTTGACAGTAAATCTCCTTTAAGATATGTCAGCATAATTATCACCCTCTAACTGTCACATAAACCTTATAAATCTCTATTATCAGTATATCATACAAGGGCTGTCTTTTCAATATCAGCCAAAAATAAAACAGCTATCCGATAGGTGATTGTTACTTATCAGATAGCGTAAGCAAAAACTATTTTTGATTCATTAACTGCAAGAGGTTTAAGGCAGCTTCACGCTGTTCAGGTGAAAGAGCCGACCAACAATCTATCAATGGTTTATATTCAGAGGGAACTTCAATAGTATCTCCATCAGAAAAGAATTGAGATAAAGATATGCCAAAACCATTACAGATTGCTTCAACTGTTGAAATTGAGGGAACTGTATTACGGCGAATAAGATTACCGATTGTTGCCTCTGATAATCCTGATTGCTTTGCCAATTTATATGCTGACCAACCTCGTTGTTTCATCATTTCTTGTATTTTTTCAGTAGCGTCCATATTTCATTACCCCCGATATGTATTATTTTACCGTCATTTTGAACGGTATTATACAATTCAGTTGTAATGTAATACTATATTATTGTATAATAGAATGTGAAGAATTAGTATTGAGATGGGGAGGTATTTATGAATAACAATAATATCGACATCAATGGATCTTGCTGTTTTACCGGACACAGAAATATTCCACAAAGGAAATCCAGACAAATACAAGAAAGATTAAGAAATGAAATAGTTACGGCTATTCAGGATGGATACACTTTCTTCTATGCCGGAGGTGCTATCGGTTTTGATACAATGGCAGCACAAACAGTCCTTGAACTTAAAGCTCAGTATTCTTACATTAAACTGATACTTGTCTTACCTTGCGTTAATCAAACTGACGATTGGGAACAGTCTGATATTGATGAATATGAGCGTATAAGAGTTTTAGCTGACGATGTAATCTACACATCAGAAGAATACAAAAAAGGCTGTATGCACAAAAGAAATCGTTATCTTGTCGATCACAGCAGTTTGTGTATTTGTTATATGACAAGAAAATCAGGCGGTACAGCTTATACGGTTGGATATGCTGAGAACAAAGGAATTACTATTGTAAATATCAACGATATAGTATCAAAATAACTGTTCTTTGGAAGTGTATCAAAAGCCTTGCCAAAAAGGATTTTTTGAGTTAGAATTTATAGTAGCAATTTTAATGGTCGATTAAATAAGTACAATGGGGTGACTAAATGATATTTGGTTATTGCAGAATATCAACCGATAGGCAAAACATAGAGCGACAAATCAGGAATATTAAAAAAGCATATCCTGATGCTATTATCAAGCAAGAAGTTTACACCGGAACAAAGACGGATGGCAGAAAGGTTTTTGAACAGCTTTTGAAAATCGTCAGGTCTGGTGATACGATTGTTTTTGACAGCGTATCGAGAATGAGCCGTAATGCCGAAATTGGCTTTCAGGTATATCAGGAATTGTATGACAAAGGTATTGAGCTTGTTTTTCTGAAAGAGCCGCATATCAATACTGAAACTTACAAAAAGGCTTTGTCAAATAACATAGAAATGACAGGCACAAAGACCGATATTATTCTTAAAGCTATCAATGAGTACCTGATGGAGCTTGCCAAAGAACAGATTATTATAGCATTTGAACAATCCGAAAAAGAAGTATCAGACCTCCACCAAAGGACAAAAGAGGGTATTGAAACTGCAAGACGAAAAGGCAAGCAAATAGGTCGTAAACGAGGTGCTTCTATTACAACGAAAAAGAGTATAAAAGCCAAACAGGATATTTTGAAATTCTCAAGGGACTTTAACGGCACTTTGACTGATGTGGACTGTATGCGTATGATTGGCATTGCAAGAAACACTTATTACAGATATAAGTCGGAACTTAGAAACACTTGACCATCATTATAAAAAAACTTCCTACACCATTCGCTTTTTAGTGAGTGAGGTGTAGGAAGTTTTTTGTTTTTATTCAGTATCTGTCAATGTTCCCTGAGTTTCCTCATAGGCTTCAAGGACTTTTTCTTTCAAAAGTCGGCTGCCTGCATACAAGACATACTGCATTTTACTTGCGGTTGCCATTTCTTCAGCAGCGTCTTTCTTTGCTTTTACAACAGTATCATCAATCATATGATCGCCTTTTACTTCAATAAGCTGATAAGTGCCGTCTGACATTTTCGCAAAAAAGTCAGGATAATATTTGCGTATTCTGCCGGACTCTGGATCATAGTATTGTATGCCTAAATCGCCCTGATCGGCGGTAAACATACCCGTAAAATAGACCTCTTGAACTTTTTCGCTTTCAATGTACTGTAAGAAACATTCAAGCTCAGGTTTAGAGTCGAAACAGTAGATGTCAGCGTGGAAAGTTTTATCAATCCATTCCTGCCTGAAAGTATTGTTATTCTTATAAACAATCAGACCGTCTTTGCCCTTGAATTCATAGTAGCCGCCCTCTTTTGGCTCACGGAGCAAGGTCAACTCTACATCTTCTGTATGCGGTACAACTTCAATAGAATAGAGAGCATTGAAGATTATGGGAATAATTATGTCATAGAGTATGTCATTATACTTGTTGACATAATCAAGAACAGTATTTATTCCGTCTATGCTTTCACGGAGTATCTTTGAAACCGTCAGACAAGAAAGATTGAGATAACGGGAGATTTCAGCGACAAGTGTCATTTCACTATAACGAACATTGTCTTTTTCATCGTCTATGACTGTTTCCTTTTCGTGAGCATTAAGACGGAGTGAGCCTTTTTCTATCATCTTAGACTGATATTTCTCTATATCTATTTCACTCAATCCGAAACTTATAGGCTCGGTATATCCTTTTTCTGTCAGCTTGTATTCGTGGCTGATTTTCTTCATTCTGATTGTACGAGGTGGCGGCAATACTCGAACATTACAGGGTATAGACTGCTTTGTGGACTGCTTTCCAAAATCCGTAATTTCCATATTGTAGTTTTTGTTCAGCTCGTCACTCAAAATATCCCAATTCTCTTTTGAAAGAAAGACTGTGGCTGTGAGCTGTTCATCACTCAACTGACGGAGGCAACGCATTGTAGCCTGCAAGACAAAAACTTTTGATTTCGGACTTCTGAATAATGCTATACCAAGCAAAGAACGGCAGTTCCAACCTTCTCTGCCTTTTTCGACAAGGATAATAAACTGTTTCTTACTGCCCTCTGTGCCGGGTACATCAAGGTTACGGAAATTTCGTATATCCTCGTCTTTTGTGACGGTGGTATCTCCTGTGTTGACAAGAATAGTTGAAATAGGAATGCCAAGCTCACTTAAAATACTTTCTACTATCGGACGGACAACCTTTGTTGCTTCTTCAACGGTAGCCGCAAAGATAGCAAGTTTCGGAGCAAGATTTTCATAGACCTTATTGCCATATTCTTCCCAAAACCTTTTTATAACAGCCCTTAAAAATTCCTCGTTCTTTACATTCTCAAAGGCTATCGGATTTGCGTCCTTTAAGTAGCCGTGTGCAATGGACTCTTTCAGTCCATAAGCATATACAACTTCCGGCAAGACCTGATTGTTTACATAGGGTGTTCCCGTATAGTTATAGCAAGCAACGATATGAGCCTTTTTGTTCAGCTCGTTAATAGTGTTGCGGAGAGTGGTTTTATTTGCTGTTCCTGCTCTCAGTTCCTTTTCAAGATTTGCACCGAACAGGTGATGTGCTTCATCAACATATACACCAAGCTGTGGCAGACGGCAGATTTTCTTGAAACGCTGATTATCAATCAGCATTGTATCATCAAGAACATCGCTATCGTCCTCGTCATCTTCATCATCACCGTAAACGGCTGACAGCAGCGATCCGCTTTCAAAAAGCTGTTCGGTCGGAGTGTTTTGTGTGTGCTTTTTCTTCAAGATAATCTTCTGATTGTTTGAAATGATGATATTGAATTTAGAATCATCAATCGTGTGCAGTGTGGTTCCCGTATCTACAAGGAAGTGGAATTTGATGTTGGAGTCAAGTACGCTTGCATATTCAGGCGGCACTACCTTTGTTTTGTCAAAGGTCATTATTTCGTGTAGAGAGTCAAGAACGGTTTTGTCAGGTGCAAATACAAGTGCATTCTGACAGAAACGCTTATCCTTTGGATATTTCTTTGACAGCAGAAATTCATAGAAAATACAAGTGGCAATAAGGATAGTTTTACCAAGCCCCATCGTGAGAGCATAGATATAGTTCGGATAGTCCTCTTTGTATTTCTTCATCTGTTTGAAGATAGCTTCATTCTGTTCTTGATGTGTATCAGCAATTCTCATCTGACCGCCTTTATGTATGGTATAGTAGGAATAATCAGAAAAATGGTTTCTACGGCTTCTCCAATCGTCAAAGATTGCATACATATGTGCGTTATCGAGAAACTCTTTAATAAACACATACATCTCCAATGCCTGAAACTGCGGCTCGCGGAGAAAAGCATCAGGATTTTCTTTTCTGTCGTTATAGGCAAGGAATTTCCTTGTTAAGTCATTATAACGGGAGCGTATCTTTCCTCTGTTCTGAGAGTAGAATTCCCATAATTCTTCATAGAAAGCGAAATTCTTCTCAAACATCATTGATGTTTTCTTTGCCATAGAGAATTACACCTCCACTTCAAGCGACTCCGACAATAGATCAGTGATTTTAACCTTGATTGTGCCTGCGTCATCGGGAATATCATAAATACCGACAACAAGGCTTTTCTTGTCAGGAACATCTGTAACAGCAGGCTGCATAACAACACCGTCAAAGTTCCAATCTATCATTATTGACTCAACAAGCTGCCGCCAATCCTCTACATACTCTTTCTGTAGAGAGAGTTTCTGCAACAAGTTCATCGGGTAGAAAGAACGGATAACAAGTTTACTGCCCTCACGGACTACCTCGGCTTCTGCTTCACGCTTCAATTCAAGCTCTGCTTTGTTGCGGAGAATATCAAATGTCTGTACCTCAACATCAAACCCCATAGTCTTTAACTCTGCTTCAAGAGATGCTCTCAAGTCAGGCTCGTGTCCCATACATACGAGAGTGATTTTTTCAACAGGTTGTCGTGGATTTTCTTCTTTTCTCTTTTCGTAAGTCTTATAGGGAAGATTTGCCTTCAGTTCTTCCAAGTCAGCCTTTGTTGCTATACGGTTTACGGGCATAATCTTTACCATTCTGCCGTCCAATTCACCGTCCCATACATTTGACTGCTCAAATGCTTGAATTTCAAGTGCCTGAATGATAAGTTCACGGGCTTCAACAGGATTACGGAAAAAGTCATAGTTGTTGACATTATAAACCTCAAAGCCCGTGTACTTTACATCAGTATCGTCAAGAGTGGGCTGTAACTCACTTGCAACATTTATCAGTCGTTTTGTAGTAGTCTGAATAGCACCAAGATTGATGTCAGCACCTATAAATCTTCTGCCAAGTTTCATTGCAACTGCTTGTGTTGTACCACTTCCCATAAAGCAGTCAAATACAAGGTCACCGGGTTTTGAGGATGCTTCTATTATCAATTCAAGTATTCTTGATGGCTTTTGAGTAGGGTATCCTAAATTTTCAGAGCTTGTTTTTCTGGTTACTGAAGTTTGCCCAATATTCAACACATCTTCTTCCCAAACTGAGTCAAGATACCTATCTGTGAATTCATCATAAATAATCCGTCCTTCAGCATCTCTGGCTACTTTTAATGTCTTTGTTTCTCCGTCCCAAACTACCCTGTTTCTCTTTACAGGTTTATCTAATGGTACTTTAACTCTTTCGTAAAAACTATTAGGATTTTTTGAATAGAATAATATATTGTCGTGTTTTTTGGGTAATGAAGTAGTTGCGTTCCCCTGCATATAATCAGCATAATGCCAAATGATTTCATTTCTGAAATTATTTACGCCAAAAATCTCATCCAATAACATTCTTAAATGATGAGATTTGTGCCAATCACAGTGCAAATATATACTTCCTGCTTCTGAAAGCAGTTCTCTCATTAGCGTTAATCTTTCATACATAAACTGTAAATATTCATCGTTTGTCCAAATATCGCCATACTGTTTTTCCTCAAACGATAAACTATCGGTTGTTACAGTTTTACCTCTAACAGATATCTTTTTCTTATAGTCGGCTTTACTGTCAAACGGTGGATCAATATAAATCAAGTCAACCTGACCTCTGTACTTTTTCAGCAAGTGGCTCATTACTTGCAGATTATCTCCCCAAAATATTTTGTTTATCCAACCGTTTACTTCTTCACCGTAACGCTCTCTGAGCTGTGCAGGAAAATACTGCGTTGAGTCAAACGGTCTTTTGCCCGTCCATCTTAATTCGGGAAAGCCTTTGATTGTCGGTCTTTTCGCAAACTCAAAAGTAAGCTGTTCGTCCATTGTTGTAACCTCCAAATTTCTACTTGACTAATAGTTTTATTTCTTCTTGCTGTAAAGGAACATATATCCCATTTTGAAACAAATTACGACCTAATAAAGCTGTAACTTGTATGTGCTGTGTCATTTCAAGCAAGTTGGGATTTGCTGACAATGTTTTGTTAAAACTTTCTATTGCAGCAGGGTTTATAAGCTGTTCCAAGTTCTTGTTTACATCATCAATCTTTCCTGCTTCGTGGAGCCTTCTTAAACTCTCTAACAAGCCGATATAATGTATTATAGCTTTTTTCTGCTCAATAAGGATTTCTTCTTCCGTCATACTCGTTTTTTTCTGCTTGTCTGTTTCGGGCTTTTTTACAAGCTGTGCGGTAGATACCCTTTTTGCAGTTTGTTTCTTTTCTATAATCGTTTCTGCTTTTGTTCTCTTGCCGGATATAACCGAATGGTACATTCTTTTTATTCCCGGTTTTAATTTGTAATGCCATAATTTCGGCATTGCATCATAGACTAACAAATCCGTACCCTTATATATGACTTCTCTAAGGCTTTCTGCCATAGTTTCTTTTATTGCATCCCTAATAGGATGATCTTCCTGCGGTTGAACCAATACAACCGGACGATCATCACCGATATGCTTTAATTCCTTTAATACCCTATTAGGTCTACGATTCATAAGCCTTCCATAATCATCAATAAAAGCTTCATTTTTAATGTATTTTTGATACAACTCATCATTAGGAATAATATAGATGATGCCGTTTTGTTTAACTCTATGTTCTGACAAAATCGTCCCTCCTAATATCTATCTGTTTCCGCAATAAAAACGGAAGTCGCAGTTTTCGCAAGTTTTTAAAGAATCAGCTCTCTTGCAAAACTGCTTTGACATTATCTTTCTGACAGTATCATCAAACACAGCCATTGTTCCCTCAATAGCACTCTTTGTATAGGGGAATGAGATCATCGGATTACCGCTTTCTTCTCCCGTGTAATAGATGTGCATTTTGCTGACTTTCTGTCCTGTTCGCTGTTCCACAAGAAAAGCGTAAATATGAAGCTGTCTGCGGTAATGCTCAATTCTATCTCTGTTTTTCTCCATATCAGGCTTACGCTCTGACTTGAAGTCAACAAGCTCAACTGTACCGTCTGTTCCTTGTATAAGGTCAATTTTGCCCTCTATAATGTAGTCCTGCTGCACAAGGCTTACATCGACTTCTGCCTGTTTTATTTTTGACCAATCACCGTGTTGACGGTCAACATAACGCAAAACCTGTTTTAGTGCAGCTAACTTCTGCGGCTCTGCAAGGTATGTATGTTCTGACTTTATCAAAGAGGTGTAGTTACTCTCAAACCAACTGCTGATATTTTCGGGAGTTATCAGGTGTTCTTCTTCTCTGATGGCAGCTCGGTGTATATCCTCAATCGTTTCGTGTACCAAAGTACCGAATATCATAGCTCCCTGTATGATGGGCATAAATTCCAATTCCTTATAGAATTTATATTGCAAAGCACAAGTTTCATAAACCGATATATGAGAAGTAAAAGAAAAAGTATCTTTGATATTGACATTTTTTACAGTATGGAATTGAAATTCTGACAAATCAAAGGTCGGACTTTGTACAGGAGTTAATTCCTCGTATAAATCACGGAAGTACATACTCGGTGTACGGTTATCTTCATCGCAAGTCAGGACAAGCAAGTCCTGAGAACGAGAAAAAGCTGTATAGTACAATCTCCAAAAGTCAAAGAATTTCATCAGTTCATAAAGCTCAAACTGAGGTCTATGATAATACTTCTGCTCAACTCTGTTCAGTATTTCCTTGTAATTCTTACGGGGAGTATTACTGAGCGAGTCAACAACAACAATCGGAAACTCCATTCCTTTTGATTGATGTATCGTCATAAACGATACACAGCCACTCGGAGCGTACTCGGAGTCATCTTCATACTCTGCGATGCCGCCGTCAAATAGTAACCGAAAATATAGATTAAACAGCGTTTCCGTATTACGATTGATATATTTTCCGCCCAAGACGGAAATTCTATGCAGATACTCAAACTTACCAATGATTTGTGTAAGCATTGCAAGGTTTCTTGCCGGACGAACATCTACAACACCGGAGCTTAAATCTGTATCAAGAATACTGCTGAACGGCTCAAAGGAAAACAACTGATAGATAAGACCGGAATAAGCATAGTCGGCGTTCTTTTGCGTTTGTACTAATGCCAAATGAGTTTTGCCACAAGAACGGATAAATTTCTTTAATTCTTTGTTTTCAGGCAGAACAAGAATTTCATTAGCTGTCTGAATACAGCTTACATAATAACTTTCATTAGTCGGTTGAAGATACTTATATTCTCGTTTTGAAAGACCGTCAATATATTTCGGGAACATAAGCATAAGACAGCCAATTACAAGCATTATCTCCTTACGCTTGAAATACATATCAGAACGGGGAGAATATACATTTATCCCGTTAGCTTCAAGAAAATTAGCAAGGTCAACGACTTGCTGTTTTTTAACTGAGTTAAAGAGAAAAGCTATCTGATTGTAGTCTGTGAGCTTTCCGCTTCTTTTTAAGCTACGAATAAATGACAGTATCTTATCGTGCCATTCATCTTCATCGTCCTGACTTGACAGCTTGACAACGGCAGGACTATTCAAAGTGGATTTACTATGAGGAACTATATGCTTATCATATCTGAATTTTCCCCAATCAAATTTGAATTTTGCACCATCAGTTGTGCTGATCCACTTGTTATAAAAGTCAACAATATCACTGTTGGAACGATAGTTGACAACAAGGGGAATTATCTTGCATTTTCCGTCAGGAAACTTGTGAGGGAATTCAAGAATATTACGGATAGTTGCACCTCTGAAACGATACAAGCCCTGATCGTCATCACCCACAACACAGATATTACCGTGTTTACTTCCAAGCATAAAGACAATCTGTTCCTGAATGTAGTTTGTATCCTGATATTCGTCAATCATAAGATACTTTATCTGTTCCTGCAATTCAGAAAGGATGTCAGGATTATCTGCTAACAAGCGATAACATTCGGTTTGTATCTTTGCAAAATCTATAAGGTTTTCTTCTTCTAAAAGATAATGATATTCTTCCATCATCTCGGCAAGAACACGGATTTCTGTTTCATTATCTTCCAACATAGCTTCTACATCAACAAGTTCCTCGCTTAAAGTATTTGCAAGTTCGCAAATTGCTTCTGCCCATTTCCAAGTTCCACCCTTTGGCATAACAAGTTCGATGTCAGCTATATTTCTGAATTTGTGCATATTACGGAAAACAAGGTATTTTTGGTCAAATGTATCTAAGAGCCGATAATTCTTTTTCAAACTTGTAAACTCAAGATTGTCTTTAATAATACGCAAACACAAAGAATGAAATGTGCCTATGTACATTTCATTAACATTGACATAAATATTCCTTGCGGCAAGCTCATTTGTAATACGGGTAATAAGCTCCTTTGCAGCTTTCTCAGTAAAAGTAGCCATAAGGATTTGTTCGGGCTTTACTCCACATTCTTGTATAAGATAGATTGCTCTCTGTACAAGCGTATAAGTTTTACCCGTACCGGGACCGGCTGTAATAAGTACAGCACCATCAGAAGCAGATATAGCTTTCTTCTGTTCCTCGTTGGCATTTCCAAAATCAAACATCAGGCACACCTCCTTGTCAAAAAAGTGTATTCAATACAAAAATGTATAGTCAGTTAAAATTATAATCACTTTTTTACAAAAAGTCAATATAAGAAAAACCATTTTTAGACTATATGTACAATAAAATGAACTACAAAATTACAGAGATAGTATTTTTCAATTTTTTTACCTTGATAAGTGTTCGGAAATATGTTATGCTGAAATGAAAGTGTAACAAAGGAGTTTTTTATGGGAGAGTTTGATTTTACTTATGAACTACCAACAGATATAAAACTAAAATTAGCAAGATTTCTTAAAAATCAAAACAAGCTTGAAGTGGCACAGATTATAATGAGATGTGATCTACGCTATGAAGATTTAGGACTTGCATATTATGTAGGAATAAGAAATCATTGGAACAAAAAAGCATTAGATTTTTCTTTTTGGGGACGAGAAGATGATATATACATATTAAAAACATACAATCGTTTAATCAGAATATTTATAGGGAAATACATAAACTCTGATAAAAGCGGCTATTTAATCAGAAATATCGAATACTTTGCTGATGACAGTACATCTGATACCAATAACATTATTCTACCCGAAAACGAGGAAAGCGAATTTAAGGTGTTGTATAGTGATATTTCCGATGCACTCGCAAAGGATGAGCCTGTTTTGGTATTGGATCGACTGCATACATATTCTGTTAAGTATCTCCGAAAAGTATGTCAAAAATATAATATACCAATATCAGACAATGAAAAGTTCTATCCTTTGCACGACCTTGTAGGTAAACTTGTAAAATACTATGAGCAAAACGGCAAATTTGAAACTGATTTTTCCAAAATGGCTATGAAAATGAGTATATCATTGTTTGATAGCTATAATGCTGTAAGAAACAATAAAAGCTATGCCCACGATAATAAGGTGTTAGATAATCGTGAAGCCGTCTATGTTGTCAGAATGCTCTCAGCTACTTTAGCTTTTATCGAAAGTATTGAAAACCATTAACAAATGGGACTTCAAGTCCCACTTGTCTGCTAAAAAATGATTAATGTTGACTTATGACAAGATAAAACTTTGATTAAGACGATACTTAGGAAGGGAGTAATATAGTATAGAATTTACTATATCAAATAAGAAAACTATGAAATGTATCTACTGTAATTCAGATCAGCAGCTTACGGTATCTGATATTATTACATTTGCGATTACAGGTGCAAAACTAACCAAATCTTTTGTATGTAAAAAGCATAATGCGTTTACAAATGATAATTACGAGAAAAAATTTGTAGCCGATTTAGATTGCTTTAGAAACCATTTAGGGCTGACTACACGGGACGGAAAACCTATTCAATATAGGGCGGATATAATAGTCGACGGAGTAGAAATGCTTGATGTTAAAATGAGTACTAACGAAGCATTGTTTGCTCCTAAAGGTGTTGTTTCGGGTGTTGATAAGCAAGGAAAAAAAGTGATAATGGGACCGATGGAAAAAATTGAAAGAATAAGTAACGGCAAAGGTCAAAAAGTAAATATAAGCGATATTACTTGGCGTAAAAAATTTAATTCGGATGGAATTGTCAAGAAAAGTGCAGTCGAAAAACACCCAAAATGAGTGGACGGCAGGAAGGAATTTGAAGCCGAATGGAGCGTAGCGGAATGAGGCTTCAAATTCGCGGCGGGTCATCACGCCACCTGC